>Ga0247815_10000362_pt1 | contig 36276 bp, 30 predicted proteins | sample UWRJL194509B1_FD_181014 | JGI IMG/M metagenome (GOLD analysis project Ga0247815, IMG submission 181014) | Plant litter microbial communities from Arlington Agricultural Research Station in Wisconsin, United States - UWRJ-L194-509B-1 | ecosystem: Environmental > Terrestrial > Plant litter >...
GCTACCGAGATCATGCTCATATAATAATTAAGTATTTCTGCCGGGTGGCATTCGTACAGCTCACACATGGCGCAGAAATCTTTGGTCAGGCGCAGCGGCGTTTCTTCATCAAGGTAGAGTTTTCTTGATTTTGGATAGTAGGTACCCGATGTTGATTTCATTAGTTTGTCCACCTGTTTGGCTACTTCCTTTTTGGCCAGGCTTTCATTAAGGCCATTTTCTACTACGTCTGCCAGAATGGTCAGCAGGCAACCTTGTATTTCATGCCCGTGATCAGCAATCACCGCGGTACCCGGGCGTTTCTTGTCGAGGTAACGGAAGATGGTTTCAAGGGCTTCGCTGTACAAGCGGGTGTAAGTTGGTTTAAAGGCATCGTACATTGTACAATAATTGATAAAGATCTGCAGTGCATCCTGCAGGCTGATTTTGTACATGAAACAGGCAATCTTAAACTCTAAGGGCACTGTCAGCAGATTTGGATTTTCTTCTTTAGTCATTGCTTTAAAAATTAAACTGTAAACGATTAATTCATTAAGCCTCCCATGACTAAGCGGGTACCATGTAAATAAAGGGCTGGTAACTCACTCAGTCTACTGTGTAAAGGTTCTTACAAAACCACCACTTCTTTTGGAAATGGCCTCAACAATAGACATAAGGAGCACCAGCCCTATATTGTATATAGGGTGATGGATGCTATACCTTACGCTCGCTGAGTAATTTGTAAGATTTTTACGCGAGGCTTGCATTGCAATCCTAATTGTGCACCATTAGAATTACAAAGCTATAACAATTACCTAATTGTTACAAGTGTAAACTTATTACACATAAAATAAATAACAAAGAAAGTTAATTAGTTTTTAATTGAAATGAGTGATTTTGCTATAAGTTATAGCAAATTGTAGTAGGGGCTACCAAGATATCAGATTTTTGTAGTACCGCTTCCGTCGAGAGTGGTTACGGCGCAGCGGTTTATAGTTAGCCTACATTCAGTTGCACAGGCATCCCAGGCCTTGGACAACAAGATTTTCAAGAATTCAATGAAAATACGGCTGGCTGTGCATGTTAGGTACATTAAGTTACGCTACTTAAACTTAACACGTTTGGTATACTTTTCAGGTATGAAGGGCATTTTTGTATTATTTCTCTAAGTCAGAGAAAAGTAATTTTGATCCTTAGTAGGTTTTAATGCGTACATTATTATATTTGAGGCAATTAACTTTTCTCATGATTATACCTCTACAACACTTTTTCAAAATTGCGATGTTTTTGAGCTTCTGCAGTCTTTGCAGTTTAGCCCAAACGCCAGATCCTATAAAGCCTTTGGCCGTAACTGACAGCAGTCGATTTGTTGTTAACAATGTGCCTGCAAAAAGGGGAGGATCATCAGTCGCGGGCCTGGCGTTAAAAAGAGCAGTGTTAAGTGTTCCCGGTGATTTTGTTCAAATGGGAAAGGTGTTTACCAGAGATTGGAGGCAAACAGCAGCATACACCGCAGGTATTGGATTGTTCATACTGGCAGACAAGCCCGTTACCAAGTTTTACCAGGACCAGGTTGAGAAAGCAATTGACTATAAGCTGCCACGGATTTCCGGGCGCAAAAACACAATATTTTTCAATGGAAACGACGCCTATTTAAATTATTCCATTATTGCGTTATATGGGGGATCACTTATCGGCAAGTATGATAAGGGGCAACGAGCCGCATTAAATTCCATAAAAGCATTAACCTATTCTTATCTGATTGTTCAGGTGGGACTTAAAGCTGTTTTTGCAAGGCAAAGGCCTGATCCAACATTAAGCGATGGGGTTGACGTAAAACCACCTTACACCAACAACCCACATCATTTCTTTAATTTCAGAAAGATTAGTTTTAGAGAAGGGCCAAATGCTACTTCATTTCCATCCATGCACGCTACCTCATATTTTGCTGTGGCAAGGGTTATGGCCCAGGAATTTAATAACTATTGGATTCCTTATGGCGCAGTTTCCTTCTTGTTTTTGGCTGATTTAAAATCTCATCAACATTGGGTAGGCGATATGGTAGCTGGAGGCATCCTTGGGTCAGTAATTGGGCAGGGAGTAGTACTAAGCTCCAAACTATGGGATAAAAAGCAGAAAGAAAAAAGTTTAGGATTAAACCGTTACCGCAAGATAAAATACAACTACCAGATTATGCCAAGGATATCAACCCAGATGACGGGTTTAACAATGTTAGTATCTCTTTAAGGGCAATGTAGGCAGTCGCATACCGCCGTCTATTATTGGTAGTAATCTTCAATGGCTTGCCCAATCTGCGATACAAATATAGGATGTATCTCATCAACGGTCTTCCATATTATATATGGTGGGTTTTCTACCGTCGGGAATACTTTGCCGTGTATTACACCCTCATGGGATACTTCGTAAAAGGTGGAATGATCATCCAACCTAACCTTTGTTACTGTTAGCGTAACGCTAGCTGCAATAACAATATCAAAAGAATACTCTCTCTCGTATTTCATCACTTACTGTTCAATGGTACCTAAAAATCCATGTGCAACAGCAAACGTTGTCGTTGTTGGGTTATCCCGCGCACATTTATGCATTAAGTTTACGAACTTTTGGACTATCTTCAAAATTTCTTTGCTAAGAAAATTAAGAAATTTTTAGTTGTGTGAAACAATCAATTAAAAAGGCCAGGTAACTAAAACCAATTAGTATGATTTATGGATTGTTTTTGAGCTAAAATGCATAAAAACAAACGTTTATAGATGTAAAAATCCAACCAATGGGTATAATACCATATACCCACTATAAGGCTCAAACTTATTCCTTTAAGCTATACAACAGAGCGAAGTAAAAAAGATTTGGCATCAAACATCATGCTTTTCGTTCCCTAAGCAAAAGCATGTTTTGCATGATTAGTTATTTGTGATCACGCTAACCTTGCCGCTTCGTTCCATATAAATTTCCTTTATTTTATTATAAGAATTTGTATTGGCACTAAGCCTGATGCTTTCGTTGAGGTCTCTTTCAGATATCAGGCATTTGTTCATGTTATCGCGATGAAAGTGGCCGTTGCTGTAGAGCAGTAGTTCTTTCCCTTTGGTTAGCCGCCCTAACTTATGGTAACGTAGACTTATCCAGGCCAGCAGGCGATGGAGGCTAACTATCACAAAACCCGCTGTAACAGTAGACCAGTAGGGTGAGGCACCAACCGCGGCCCTGCTTAAGATGGCACCTAGCAAAATAACTACAACATGGTCATAGGCAGTTTTTGTTCCAAAAGTGCGTCTGCCAGATATTCTAATCATGATCAACGCAAAAAAGTATAGTGTGCAGGCCCTCAAGCCCATTTCTAGTGGTGTGAGATCATCACCATGCCCAAAAAGAGTTGATAAAAAATCCATAATTACAGCGGTTTTAGATTTGGTTGAATTTCGTAGTAACACTGATGAAATGGTATTGTTGGCCGTCTCAAAGAAAAAAGCTAGCCGAGTTTAGCCAAATGGCTATTCAATATTTCCAGGCAAAGCTGGGAAAATATAAAAGAAAAGGCCCTGCATTGCTGCAAGGCCGTCTTCCATATAAATAAACAAATAACAAAGCGAAAATAAATAGTAAAGATTAATTTTGCAAATAATAATTTAAATATTACCCGTCAAATAATATTGTTGTTAGAAACTATAGATTGCACTTTAGTTTTAGTATTTTCCCGTACACTTATATTATTATCTGTATCAGACGTTTATGCTTCTAAGATCCATCTTATTTACCGGTGCAGTACAAGGGCTATTTCAAATACTGGTTCTTCACTCTAAAAATAAAAACCACCCTGCCGATTATTGGTTAATGGGATGGCTGTCTCTGGTAAGCATGCAGTTGTTGTTTTATTACAACAGCGCGTCTGCTGATCCGCTGTTCACTGGCGTTGCCGGCATTATAGCTTTTTCCATACCCTTATTAAGTGCCCCTGTGCTGTTTCAGTATATCAGAAGTATCTCATCAGGCAAAAAACCGGAGAAGCTGACTGTAGGGATTTATCTTCTTCCCTGGGTGATGTATCTGGCTATCACTATAACCATTAGCCTGCTTTACCCTTCCGGCATACTTGTAAATGCTGGGTATCCTCATTTTACAAAAGATATAACCGCATTAGCTATTTGCTTTTTCACGTATCCGCTTGCTCTGTTACCTGGCGTTTATGCTATTCTTGGGCTTGTCGTCCTTTTGCGTTACCAAAAAAGCCTTCCAGACAAATACTCCTACACCGAACAGATTAATCTGAACTGGTTGAAATGGCTGGTTGTTTCTATCCTTGTTCTTTTTGTCTTCCTCTTTATGTTTATCCGTTTTGGTATACAAATACAGCTGGTGAGCTATGATACCTTATTTTTATATGTTGGTGCTGTACTTAGCATTTATGTATTTTTGATAGGTTACCTTGGTATGCGGCAGAACACATTACTACTGGCAGGCGAGAAAGAGCATTCAGTAGAAATAGACGTGAACCAATCTGTGCCCTATCAGAAAACAGGTCTTTCTGCCTCCTCAGTGGATGAGATGTATGTTCGGCTGCTTGACCATATGCAAAAAGAGAGGCCTTATTTAAGAGATGATCTTAGTCTGGCTATGCTGGCACAGGAGATGGAGTTAAATACCAACCAACTGTCACAGGTTATCAATCAGAAATCACAGCGTAATTTCTTTTCATTTGTGAACAGCTATAGGGTGGAAGCTGTAAAGAGTAAACTTGTAGACGGTTCATTTTCTCATCTCTCCATATTGGGTATGGCCTATGATTGCGGCTTCCGTTCTAAGTCGGCCTTTAACAGAATATTCAGAGAGCACACTGGCATGAGTCCCGTTGAGTTTCAGAAACAGCATCTTAGCCAAGATTAATAAGTCCCATCGTATAAGATAGGGCGATTGCAGATCATCAGACTGGTTCCTTTGTTGAAAAAACGCCATGGACTTACTTTCTAACTTACACAAGGGAAACCTTTTTATACATGTTTCTGCAGGCATTCTGGCACTGCTTATTGGAATATTCATCTTATTGACAGTGAAACGGGGCCGGCTGCATCGGGTTTCAGGAAGGATCTTTCTAGTATTTATGTGGCTGGTTGTTTTTACAGGCTTACTTGGAGTATTTGTTTTTAATCGCAATGGATTTCTGCTGGTTATTACAATATTGAGTGGTTACATGGCTTTCTCAGGTTTTAGGGCAGTACGCAGGAGGTGTAATGAACCGGCAATACTTGATATTGTAGTTGCATTATTGTCCCTGTCTTCAGTGTTCTTTTTTATCTGGTACTTCAGTAAAATTGGAATGATCTGGTCGCCTATTATTATATATAGTACAGTTGGATATCTGGTGATGGCAGTTGGATATGATTTGGGCAGATACTTTGTTCCGAAAGCTAAGTATGGCAATCTTTGGTTGTACGAACATATTTTAAAGATGGTAAGTGCATTTAGCGGGCTGCTTTCTGCTTTTACTGGTACAGTGTTACCGGAATATCAGCCGTATAGTCAGTTTCTGCCTTCTGTATTGGGAGGTTTGATAGCTGTTGGGTTTATAATTTATGTCAGTGTTAAAAGCGTGCAGTATTTGTGAGATAATAATTTTTCTCCTATTTCTTTTACCGATATTAGTGAAGCCTTGGTTTGGATTTTATCTAAATCCAAAGTCAATTCCAGAGGAACAAATCGGATGATCTAATAGCAAACACAAGATAGGAAGAACGAGAATAGCTGTACAGTTATTTCCTTAATCAAAGAATGAAGAATTATAGTGCGCGCGCAGATATAAATTTTTTTTTCCTGCATGTTTTGATTTGTCGCTGCTTCTATATCATTAACTATCAATTGCAGAGCTTTCTAGCGGTTTTTTCAAAAAGAAGTCTTTACTTTTTAAGAACCATTTTTCAAATAGGTTCCAACTTAACAATGCAACAATCAATGATGCTATTGTACAGATAATCATTACACCGATTTCCCATATGATTTCAGATCCCAATATGAGCTTTGGACTTCCAATAACTTTCATTATAAATTGACGGATCAATGGATGAAACATGTATAGCCCATAACTATATTTACCAAAGTAGACCAGAAATCGGCTACTAAAGAACTTATTTATTGAGGAAGGCTCCTTTGAATTTAGAAGCCAAATAAGCAATGAGAATGAAAGGCCTAATAAGCTCAAAATGAGCGTGTATATAATGGGATGCATTTCTACTCTTGGGCCTAAAATTCCAATAGTAGCTAAACATCCTATCAGTAAAATATAGAATATGTTCCTGATAGATTTATTATCTATAGCTAACGGTTTGTTTTCCATTGTAAGGACCGCTATGTAAGCTCCGAAAATCAGTCCATCTATCCTAGTTAATGTAAAAACATATATTATTTCACCATTCACTCCATATAGATACATGCCGATTCTTAGGGCAAGTGTTATCACTATCAAACTAGAAAACAGCGTTTTATAGTTCTCTTTTTTAACAAAGTAAATAACGAATGGCCAAACTATATAAAATTGCTCCTCTATCGACAAAGACCACAAATGACCTAAGCCAGCTCCAAAAAAAGTTCCATTGATAGTCTGTTTAATATTTGATAGATACAAGAAAAACCAGAGGATTGAATCTTGTGCCGATTTGATCTTTTGTTGTTCAATTAAACCTACATGTGAGGTTATGTACGGATAAAAGATCGCGAAAATAAATATTAGGTATAAAAAATATAGCGGAAATATTCTTAAACTTCTTTTTATATAAAAAACTTTTAAATATTGTTTTATGGAGGAACCTTTAGACCAAATAAGGATTCTTGTGATTAAAAAGCCAGAAAGAACAAAGAAGATATCTACGCCTATCCAGCCAATTCTAAGAATAGTTGAAAAAATTTTGTCAACACTATTATGAGATACACTATTAATATGACTAAAATGATAAAACATAACCATCAAAACTGCTAGTCCTCGCAGTCCATCTAAACCTTTAATGTATTTGTTCGATTCCAACATTAGTTACTTAATTTTGCTCTAAAAATAATGAAAAAACAAATACCTAAATGAGTAATTTCGATAATTATTCTAAAAAAAGCGTCACTAATATTCTTATTCTGAATATTGGTAATTTAAATTTATAGGTGGAATGAATTATTATTAACTAATAGTGTCGCCAGCGACATAACCTCAATAGTTATATATAATAATGGTGTTATGTTAATATATTAGTTCAATGAGGTTAAGCTTTTTGTTTCTGAAATCGACTAAAAGGTATTTGCAGAATTTAAAACAGATTTTATTACATTTATGCCATTATGGTTCAAAATAAATTAGGCTTCAGATATGATATTAATGCACTTCGTGCTATTGCTGTAATTGCAGTTATCCTGTTTCATTATAAGGTCCCTTTTTTTGAAGGAGGGTTTACAGGTGTAGATATTTTCTTTGTGATATCTGGCTATCTTATGAGTAGGATAATTATTAACGGATTAGATAAGGGAAAGTTCTCATTTGTGGATTTTTATAGCAAAAGAGTAAAGAGAATTGTACCCGCATTACTATTTCTCGTCTTGATAATTACTATCATTTGTTTTTTTATTTATCTCCCCGCTGATTTCCAGTCGAACCAGAAAAACGCATTATCAAGTATTCTCTTCCTATCAAATTTTTATTATTGGAAGCATTCAAATTATTTTGATCCTGCATCTGACGTCAACTTGTTCTTACATACTTGGTCTTTATCAGTTGAATGGCAGTTTTATATAATTTACCCTGTAATTCTTCTTGTATGTACCAGATTGATTAGGAATAGATCCAAATATTTATGGTTTCATATTGGTTTGACAGTAATAATTTTTCTAGCATCAGTTTTTGTGACATTAAAATCACCAACAACTTCATTTTACATTTTACCAACCAGATCCTGGGAGATGTTATTCGGAGGTATTATCTTTTTATTGAGTGAGGTAATTAAGTCTCCTTCGATTAAGAAGATTATAGCAGGATTTGGTTATTTGGGTCTTTTCAGCTGCATATTTTTTTTAAACAGTACTCTCCCATGGCCGGGATTTTTTACGCTACTACCTGTTCTGGCAACAGGTTTAGTGATAATAGCTGATTCTAATGATTTCTACATGCTGAAAACCGGAATTGTTCAGTATTTCGGGAAAATTTCCTATTCACTATATTTATGGCATTGGCCTGTGTATGTTATCGCGCAATACATGACACTGGAAATGAACTATCAATCAATAATAGTTCTAATGTTGATATCGCTAGTCTTAGGCATTGTTTCCTATAAATATATTGAATCCCTAGATTTTAAAACTAATACGCCGGTATATGCATGCGCTCTAATTTTGTGCGTAGGCGCCGCAGCTTTTAGCTTTACTAATTCTAACGCTGTAATGTTTAAGAAAACAACCATTCAAATTGCAAACTATCCTCTTACACATGAAAAGGAAAGAAAACTGCAATTTAGTGAAGGATGTTGTTTTGTTACTACTGCAAACACTGGAATGGCCGATTTTAAAAAAGAAAAATGTTTGAAAATTGAGGCAGATAAAAGGAACATTTTATTGATTGGAGATAGTCATGCTGCACAATTCTCCGCTTCGCTGAGGGATGCTTTTAATGGAACAAATATTAATTTACTACAGGCTAATGCAAGCGGTTGTTCCCCAATTATCAGAAAGAATGGAGTCATAAGATGCAGTGAGGTAATGGATTTTATTTATAATAAATTTGTTGTTGAAAATTCAACGAAAATAGATGGAGTAATTATTTGTGCCAATTGGGTAGACTGCGACGCAACCAATAGACAAGAGCTTTTGCAGGATATACAAGCTACTATTCAATATTTAAGGAAGTATGGAATTTCGACTGTATTGATTGGACAAAATGAAACGTATACGATGCCATATCCGACGATACTAGCAAGAGATTATCAGTATAATACTAAATTGAGTTTTAAATCATTAAATAAAAACGCATATAGCATCAATACTTACCTTGCAAAAAATTTGGCGCCATATTATATTGATATCATCAATACAGATAAATTTCCTGGGTTGGATATGAACAATAATCCGTATATGATGGATAGGAATCATTTTACCAAGTATGGTGCAGATCTAGCTTGTTTAAAAATTCTATCGAATCCGATCACAAAAAGTATACTTCAGTAATATTTTGCATTGTATAATAGACAACTCTAGAAGCCTCTATGCCACTTAGGTTGGATCTTAAGTTTGTAACTTTAAGCACCTTTACTATTCTCGCAATTCGTCAGTAACGTGAAGTGTTTAATAATTTTTTACTATTAAATAATATTTAAATTTATATTAGAGTTTTAATTATCGTCAAATATGATTCAGGCAAATATTGCAAAAAAGTTAAACTTTAGATATGATATTAACGCACTTAGAGCTTTCGCTATACTAGGAGTATTGTTTTTTCATTATAAGATTGAATTAATTGCTGGAGGATTTGCTGGAGTAGATGTTTTTTTTGTTATTTCTGGCTATTTAATGAGCCGAATAATAATTAATTCAATCAATAGAAATGATTTTTCATTCAAAGATTATTTAGGGAAGAGATTTAAGAGGATTGTTCCGGCGCTAGTATTTTTAGTTTTGATGCTTACTGTCGTTTGTTTCTTTTTTTACTTTCCAGAAGATTATAAGCTAAATGAGAAGAATGCTGCTGCAAGTGTTCTTTTTGTATCTAATGTTTTATATTGGTTTAGCTCCAGTTCAAGTTACTTTGCCACATCGTCCGATACTAATATACTTCTGCACACATGGTCGTTGTCTGTAGAATGGCAATTCTATTTAATTTATCCCTTTGTATTAATAGTGCTTAAAAAATTTATTAATAATAGCTTACATTACATTTATGCATTTATTGGAGGTACATTTTTAATATTTATATTATCAATAATTTTTACAAAGATTAATCCAAATGCTTCTTTCTATCTATTACCTACAAGGTCATGGGAAATGCTTTTTGGTGGAATTGCTTTTCTTGGGGAAGGTTGGATTAAAAATGTACGTTGGAAGCGTTTCATAGCGATCGTAGGTTACTTAATAATTTTATGTTGTTTTGTTTTCTTAAAAGGATCAATGCTCTGGCCAGGTGTTTATACTTTGCTCCCAGTGGGGGCTACTTTTTTAGTCATTATAGCTAACTACAATGATTTCAAAATAATTAATCATTCAAGCATACAGTTTATAGGCAAAATATCCTATTCATTATATTTATGGCACTGGCCAGTTTATGTTATTGCTCAATATTATGGACTAGAGATGACACTTGCATCAGCAGCGCTTTTATCAATAGTTTCAATTTTATTAGGCTACCTATCATTTAAATACATTGAGAACATTAACTTTTCAAGTGGTAAGCTTATTTTAGCGACAATGGCCATAGTTTTTATTTGTACTGCTTCATTAAGTCGTTTTGGATCCAACAATTTTTTATACAAGGACAAAACTTTGGAAATTGCTAATTATGAAGAGACCTATAAAAAAGTGATATACAAGCAGTATGCTAGGGACACTTGCCATATTAACAAGTTTAAGGACTTTGATAAAAATCAGTGCCTATGCCTAGAAGATGGTAAAACTAACATACTACTTATTGGAGATAGCCATATGGGCCAATTGTCATTGTCATTTAGGGAGAAAGCCATTAACACAAATATCCACTTTTTACAAGCTTCAGCCTCAGCAACTACGCCTACATTGAATGATTATCAACATGGAGATGCTAATCGTAGAAAATTGATGGACCATGTTTATCGGGATTTTATACCTAAAAATTACAAAAAAATTGATGGTGTTATTATTACTGGCAGTTGGTCTGCTAAACAACACGAAGTTATCGAGGACAGTACAATCCTTAATAATATAAAGGAAACTATCACATACTTAAAAAAGTATCATATAAAAGCTATCATAATTGGAGATACTGAGCGTTATAAAATCCCATATACTAAAGTTGCCGCTAGGGATTATGAGCATGAATCAACAAACAATAAATTTTATCTTGATAGTTCTGCACACAAAATAGATGCATATTTAAGTAAGAATTTAGGAGAATCATACATTAGGGTAATTAATTTGAAGTCGTTTCCTAAATTATCACGAGACAATATCCCTTATATGTGGGATACACATCATGCTACCAAATACGGCGCGGACCTCATTGTAAAGAAGGTATTCTCTGACCCTATTGCGTTAGATTTACTTAAGCTTTAAATAGTTGGTAGCATTATTTAATGCAATTTTTATGCTATTAGACACTGATGGTATAGAAAGAAATTTGCACATTGTAATTTAGGCTTATGAATCCGCACTTATTTTTTACGTGGAGATATAGTAAACATGAAATCAATCAATTTTCAGCATCTAAGCAGATATTTGATGCCTTTGTAAGGACAAACTTCTAAAGATAATTGGAAAAGCGGTTGAATTATCAACTGAGGCAATAACAGCATGGCGGTTCCGGACTACTTTGCTGCTATTCTTTCAAGGGTAGATGTCGTAAAGTTAAACACATTGTATAGAACGAACTACAAAAAGTATAATCTTTAGTTATCTTCGGTAACTTTAAACCCTCAAGGGTAGTTTATGGAAATATTAAAATAAACATAAAACACAAGGCAATTAAACCTCCAAGAATTACCAGCAAATCAGTTGGGATCTGTCTTAAAAGGAATAATTAATTTCGTTCATCCAATACAAAAATTAATTAGCCGTACGCTTATCTGTCATGTACATTGAAACTTTAAAATATTCAATGGAATATTATATACCTACTTCGGACGTTTAAAATTTGACTTGTTTGGATATTTTCGATAATAATTTGTCATTATGAAACTAACTTTTTTTTTATTGTTTATATTGGTTGGACTTGATGTAGTATGTAGATCTCAAGCCACGGATAAAGGTATACCAATTTCATTCACATTGAAAGAAGCTGGTTATGTAACCCTTGTAATTGAAGACAAAACAGGTAAACGTGTTAGAAATTTAATCTCTGATATGTGGTTTAATGCTGGAAATAACGTCACCTCTTGGGATGGTCTTGATGACCTTGGACGTGATTTGGAGGCCGCGCATCATGGTATATATAATGTGCCTGGTAAAGCAGTTCCAGTCGGGAGCTATATTGTACGAGGTATTGTTCATCCTGCAATTCACACATTTTACGAATTCCCAATATATAATGCAGGGAAAACTGCCTGGAACACAAAAGATAATACTGGGGGATGGCTGGCTGATCATTCACCACCTCAAGCGGCGGCATTTGTACCTGCTTCACGCTCTCCTACCAAAAAGCCTGTAATTTTTTTGGGTAGCTATGTTGCTGAAGGGCGCGATGGTGTCGCTTGGGTAGATCTTGATGGAAACAAAATGGGTGGCAAAAAATGGATTGGTGGTGCATGGACTGGTGCGCCTTATTTATCATACGATGCAGGTGATAAAGCTGTTCCAAGCATACCTGTTTATGCAGGTTCTGTGTGGGAAACAGGCAAGGGTTCAGGACAGCTTGAACTACGTATTAGCTCAGTTCCAAGGTCTGATAAACCAATTATAACTTATAATATAGGATCTCTAAGTGCAAATGGTGACAAAAGAACAGCCATGCGTGGACTGGCTGTTAATAATGGTATTGGTATAGTTAGTCTTACTAACAAAAATCAGTTGCTTATTATTGATCTTAAAACGAAGAAATTAATTGCAACCAAAACTATTAGTAGGCCATCAGGCTTAGCTTTTGATATAAAAGGACGCTTATTTGTTTTGTCTGAGCGAAAACTGATAAGATTTGATAATACTAGTGATCCTCTCCATCTTCCCACTGCGAAAATCATTATTTCTTCTGGATTGGATTCTCCTGTTGCAGTGGCGATAGATCGGGAAGGTATTTTATATGTAAGTGATGCAGGGTCAAGCAATCAGGTAAAGGTTTTTTCAGAATCTGGAAAGGCGTTAAGGACAATTGGTGAAGCTGGCCCATCAAAGGCAGGTCCTTATAATCCACTTCATATGAATAGCCCAGCAGGAATTGCGATTGACGAAAAGCAACATCTTTGGGTAACTGAAAATGATTTTTTGCCTAAACGTGTTAGTGTATGGTCATTAGATGGCAAGTTAATAAAAACATTTTACGGACCTGCAAAATATGGTGGGGGAGGTACATTGGATCCAAAAGACAAAAATGCTTTTTATTATTCTGAAGGGGCTATAGGTTCCATGATGTTCAAACTCAATTGGCAAAATGGCACATCAAAGCTTGAACAAATAATTTATAGGGAAAGTGATGGTACAATGAAGTTACCTACACGAAATGCTGGGCCAGAGACACCTTTTTACCGTGATGGAAAGAGATACTTTACAAATGGTTTTAATTCTAGCCCAACTTCTGGGGCAAACTCAGCTGTTATTTTTATACAGCGCGATGGGATTGCCTATCCTGCAGCTGCCATGGGTGATGCCGCTTCTTGGAGCGTATTAAAATCTGTTTCGACAACTAAGACATTTTTTATATGGACAGACTTGAATGGAGATTCAAATGTGCAAGAGCGCGAAGTCGTTTTTCAGAAAGCGAATAGTAGTGGAGTAACAGTGATGTCGGACCTTTCTTTTTGTATCGCTAACTTTGACGGTAATGCGATGAAGTTTTCGCCAGTGAGCTTTACGAATAAGGGCATACCTGTATATCAAATAAGTAAGGGTACTGTATTAGCAACTGGTGTTGAAGTCCCAGGATCTACGGGAGGGAATCAAGTTTTGTCTGACCAAAACGGCGTGACCGTTATTACTCAGGGCTTGAAGCCGTTTGATCAATATTCACTAAGTGGAGCAAAAGATGGAAAGCCAATGTGGAGTTATCCAAATTTGTGGCCTGGTTTACATGCTTCACATGAAGCGCCACTGCCTTCCTTCCGTGGAGAATTAATTGGGCCCACACGTGTACTTGGAAACTTTTTAGAGATGAAAGGAACCGAGGTAGGTCGTTTGTGGGCGATAAATAGTAACCATGGTATGGTTTATATTTTTACAAGTGATGGGTTGTTTGTGTGTACATTATTTGAACCGATGCGTTCAGGAAAAAAGTGGGACTTGTTAACAGCAAAGAGAGGGATGGATTTAGAGGGAATCAGCTTACAAGAAGAGAATTTTTGGCCTACTATTTCTGAGTCTTCCGATGGATTGGTTTATTTATTGGATGGAAACCGTAGCAGTCTAGTTAGAATAGATGGATTGCAAAAAATCGTACGATTGCCATTATCTACCATTTCGGTAAGTCAAAAAGACATGCAAAAAATCACCCAATTAAATATTGAATTAGAAAATTCGCGTCAAAAGAACAACAAAGAAAGCATACTCAATATTCCTATTTCATTAAGTCCCATAGTTGTTGACGGTAAATTTGATGATTGGAAAATAGCTGATTGGGTTGAAATTGATAAAAGAGGTGTAAAAGCCTATTTTAATTCTAATACCAAACCTTATGATGTCAAAGGAGCAGTTGCAGTTTCAAAAAACAGAATCTATTTTGCATACAAAACTGGAGATCCTGGGTTATTGAAAAACTCCGGAGAATTGCCAATGGCGCCTTTTAAAACAGGCGGTGCGCTTGATATTATGATTGGGGCGGATCAAACTGCAAATCCCACACGTAAAAATCCTGTAGTGGGTGATGTTCGTTTATTGATCACCATAGTTAATAAGAAACCAAAAGCACTTCTTTATAGGGCGGTATCTAAAGGTAGTCAAATAAAAGTGCCATTTTCATCACCCTTGCGTACGATAACCTTTGATGAAGTTGCCGATGTTACTGGTGACCTACAGTTTGGTACTGAAAGTGATGGTAATTATGAGCTATCAATTCCATTAAGCTTAATTGGCCTTAAGCCGGTTGCTCGAATGTCGATTAAAGGAGATATTGGCATTTTGCGTGGAGACGGTATTCAAACTTTATCTAGAATATATTGGAATAATAAGGCGACTTCAATTTTATCAGACGTTCCTTCGGAGGCACAATTAACACCTAACCTCTGGGGCACATGGGTTTTTAAATAATTGTAATTCATTTATGCGATATATTTTATTCTTTAATGCTCCTTTGATATTAATAGAACATTAAGTTATTACATTATCTAGGTTTATAATTATCATATAATCTATATCATATAGATTTAGTGTTCGGATACGTTTTTCGAATAAAATCAGCAAAGATGATCATATGGAAATTAATGTAGATGTCGTTAATAATAAAATATCGTTTAATTTTAATTATACTCAGTAAAGTTGTCTGCTTATCATATATTGGACGATGTATTCGTTTAGATTTTCTAGCTTTTCAAATCTGTATCCATTTTATATTATTAATTTCAAATAATTCGTGTATTTTAGCGGAGCACTGTTTATGTATTTGAATTGCCATATTTTTGAGATAAGGGCACTAGGTGTATGTTGGTAGATTATATAATAAATTAATTATGCTAAAACCGTTTATTTAATGAATTATAGATGCTGTTCGTCAAATATTTATCGTGTGCTAACTTTTTCTAATTCTTTCTATGTTAAAAATGTATAAAAATAAATTTTTATTAGGTATCCTTCTTTTAGGAAGTTTTGCTTTTGCCTCCTGTTCCAGTACTAAAGACACAGTTTACTTTGCAAATATTGACTCTACGAGATTCCATCAAATCCCAAAGGCAGAATTCAAGGAGCCTTTAATACAAACTGACGATATACTTACTATTAACATACAAAGTTTGGGGATAGATGCATTCACTGCACCACCAGGAGCTTTACCCACGGGTTCCGCGAGCAATAGCCCCGTCCCAAATGGTGGCGCTGTTGGTGGCTTTCTTGTTAACAAATCTGGTAACGTGGAAATACCAATGCTCGGCATAGTTAAACTAGCAGGGCTCACTACAAGTGAAGCCATAGAAGTTTTAAGGCAGAAAGCAAGTGCTTATTATAAAGAACCTACTGTTCAAGTACGATTTGCAAATTATAAGATTACAGTTCTTGGAGAAGTCCTAAGGCCAGCCACTTATACTGTGCCGAGTGAGAAGGTAACGGTTTTGGATGCTATTTCGATGGCTGGAGATTTAACTATTTATGGTAAGAGGAACAATATTATGCTCATGCGTGACAATGGTGATAAAAAGGATGTGGTACGTCTTGATCTTAATTCTAGTAACTTAATTAACTCTCCATACTACTATTTGAGACAGAACGATGTTTTATATGTAGAGCCGACGAAAGCTAAAAATGCCGCAAATAATGCCCCAACAAAGCAATTCATAACAGTTGGTATTGCTATAGTAACACTATTGGTTACCCTAATAACCAGATTATAAAATTTTAACTATTTCGAATGAGTAATCGCAAAACTGATCAGCAGGATATCTTTGTTGAAAAGAACAAAATAGACTTCAAGGTTCTATTAGGTAAATTGATAAGAAATTGGTATTGGTTCCTAATTTCAATCTTTATTTGCCTCTTAATATCATATCTATACCTAAGATACACCCCAAGGACCTACAGCGCTTCAGCAAGGGTACTTATATCAAATGATCAATCAAAAAATTCTGATGATGATTTATTAAACAAGGCGTTAGGTGGACAATTTGGATCTTCCAGTACTGTACAGGGAGAGGGCGAAATATTTAAAACCAGACATTTAATGCAAGCTGTTGTATATGATTTAAAATCATATATCTCCTATTATCATAAAGGCCAAGTCAGATCTGTTGATTTATATAATGATTCTCCCTTTAAGCTCGTAATTTTAAGTTCGCTTGATAGTCTTAGTCCGAAGTCATTAGAAGTTAGTGAGAAAGCGGACGGAGTTCTGGTATCCAGTGGCACATTTAATAAGAAAGTGAAATTGAACCAGGTATTCAATATACCTGGACTAGGTAGGGTTCAGATTATCAAAGGAATTACACGAGCAGTGCCTGATGCTGTTTATTTGATTAAAATTGCGTCTATACAACAGACGGTTCGAAAAATGGCTGGGAATTTACAGGTAACGATTCCTATCAAAGATGTCAACATCATTCAATTAGATTACCCTACCCAAGTACCGAAACAAGCAGAAGATATTATTAGTAAATTGATCGAATCTTATGTCCAAAGTAACATTATAGATAAAAATAAAGTTGCTGATAACACCATTGCTTTTATTGAGGATCGTCTGTTATTTGTGGGAAAAGAGCTCGGCAGCATTGAAGGAAATGTTCAAACTTTTAAACAAAGGAATAAAATAATGGATATTAATGCTCAATCAGAGCAGTTAATTGCTTCCACTACAGATTTCTCCACCCAACTAGCTAAAGTTGAAACTCAAGTTAGTGTTTTAAACTCTATTGAAAAATATGTGCAGGACGCCAAAACTAATAAAAGTGTTGTACCGAGCGGTGCCTTGCTTGATGATCCTGGTTTTGCTGCGTTAGTAGAAAGATATAACAGCGTCGTTTTAGAGAAAGAGAAAAGCAGTATGAGGCAGACGGAGGATAATCCTTATATGCAAAGTATAAACTCACAGATTGCTACTGCGAAATCCGATATGTTATCTGGCTTAAGCAGCTTGAAAAAATCTTTGTCAATTTCAAAAAATAAGATTCTAGGCAGAGCAAATACGATTGCTGGACAGGTTAATAATGTGCCAGCCGTTGAACGAACGTTTCTGGATTTAACACGTCAGCAACAAATTAAACAAGATTTGTATGTTTTTTTAATGACAAAACGTGAAGAAACTGCAATATCCAAAACTTCAAATATTTCTAATTGTAAAATAATTGAGCCGGCGTCATCTGTAGGGCCTGTTAGTCCAATACCAACAAATGTTATGGGCTATGGGTTCGTATTAGGATTATTCATCCCTTTTGGGTTTATTTTTCTGCGTGACCGTCTAGATAAAAAAATTGGTTCTGCTGAATCTGTTAAAGAATTTACTCAGGTTTCTGTCATTGGAGAAATAGGCAGATCTGAAGAAACAAGAGATATGTTGGTAGCGTTGGAAGGATCCAGGACTCCTATTTCTGAGCAGTTTAGAGGGCTCCGGACTAATCTTTCGTTTTTCCTTAAAGAGGATGATAAAACGATTATGATCACATCGAGTATGTCCGGAGAAGGGAAATCATTTATTGCATTAAACCTTGCATTGATTTTAGCGATTTCTGGCAAGAAAGTGCTTGTTCTTGAACTCGATTTACGTAAACCGACCCTATTTATTAAATTAAACATAAAGAACGATGTTGGATTTACAAATTATGTTATTAATAGGGAGTTAACGTTGAAGGATGTTGTCAAGACGTCCATTATACACGAAAACTTATCTGTGATTACTTCCGGATACATTCCGCCGAATCCAACTGAAATGATTTTGGCGAGTAGAACCGACGAATTAATGAATGAGGTTTCCCATTTATATGATTATATAATTATTGATGCTCCTCCTGTCGGAATTGTAACTGATGCACAACTGCTCAGTAAGTACGTAGATCTGTCGCTATACGTTGTGCGTCAAGGTTTTACTTATAAAGAACAAATGGCCATCCCGCAAGATATTTATATTAACAAAAAAATGAAAAATATTGCAATAGTGCTTAATGATGCTAAACTCGCATCAGGGTATGGTTATGGATATGGTTACGGATATGGTTACGGATATGGGTATATGGAAGATGACAAAAAACGAGGCTGGTTCAACAGAATATTTAAAAAATCATAATAGAATAAATTAATATGCTAATTACTTCCCTTCAATTTAAGCACATAACCAGAAATGTTAAACAAAAACTAACTGGGATTTCAGTAGGCGTTATCGGTGGTTACCATGGCGGTAATCTTGGCGATATGGCTTTGGGGGAATCTGTGATCACTCTATTAAAGGAAAAAAACATTAAAACTGGCCTTCAAACAATATACAATTTAGCAAAATGGCCAACTGCTCCTTATGCGATAGTTGGTGGTGGTGCCGTTGGATACGCAGGATCTCTCTTAAAAGTAGCTGAAAGGTATAAAGGCAACTTCGACAAGGTTTCATTGCTGGGAGTAGACTATAATGAGAAAACCTATGAAGGATTAGGGTTGGAGCTCATTAAAGGCGCTGCTTACCTAAGTTGCAGGAGTAAGGAACAGGCTGATAAATTAATGCAGATATCAGGTAGAAACGATGTTACGTTTCATCCTGATATCGCCTTTTCACTTCACAGAGATTTCTGTATGAAAAATCGCTTAAATGGCGATTCTAAGAATTCTAAAAAGTTACTTGTAAATATACTTCCTCTCTATGGAAAATTGGTGGATGGAAAAATGGTTCCTTCTGAACAATATGCTGAAGAACGTCCCGAGCTTTATAAAGCATTTGGTCAGATGCAGCATTCTTATAAAGAATATGTTAGAGGTATAGTTAGCTCAGCAATCAGCGAGGGGTTTGAAGTAGAAACTATTCCTTTCACTCCTCAGGATGCTGTTTTCGGAGCGTTTCTTCTACAAGATTTACCGGTTAAGCACAATGCATATGAGTCCGATCCTTTTTCGATGATTAAATTAATGTCTACTGCAGGTAGGGTTTTGTCTACGCGTTATCATACCACTATTTTTGCACTTAAACTTGGAATACCTATCTACCCAGTTGCATATGCATTAAAAAACGAATTATTACTTCAAGATCTCGGTATAAAAAGGGATTTATTCCATTCTACAGTGGATTTTTCAAATGGTAAGGAAGAGTTGTTGCCGCCAGTTACTGTTAATTCAAATCTTGTTACTGAGTTTGAGGAGAAAAGTAAAGCCGCGATTGAAGCTTCGATTGCTGCCCTAAAGATAAATAAGTAATGAGTAACTTTTCCCAGCGTATACTTGCCAACCCAAAATATTCAAAGCTTTTTGAATGGGGGAAATTAATTTCTATAACTGGATCGGCTCAAATGATTGTTCAGGCGACAGCGCTGGTAACAGGGATTTTGATTATTAGGTTGTTACCAACAAAGGAATATGCATTTTATACACTAGCTAACACTATGCTAGGAACAATGACAGTTTTAGCCGATGGCGGTATTGGTGCAGGAGTAATGGCGCAAGGCGGAAAGGTGTGGGCGAATAAAGAAAAATTGGGACAAGTGTTGTCTACGGGTTTAGATCTTAGAAAGAGATTTGCAATTCTAAGTTTGGCGTTTGCATTACCTGTATTAATCTATCTTCTATGGCATCAACATGCAAACTGGCTAATTATCGTAATGGTTGTTTTAACTATAATTCCATCATTTCTTTCTGCCTTATCTGATTCCTTACTAGAAATTGTACCAAAGCTGCACCAAGCAATTAAGCCATTGCAGTTTAATCAAGTAAGCGTAGGTGTTTTCCGTTTGTTTCTTTCTAGTATTTCTATCTTCATTTTCCCGTTTACATTTATTGCGCTTCTTGCAAATGGAATACCTCGCATTTACGGTAATCTCAAGTTAAGAAAGATTGCTTTCAATTTGGCAGACAAAAATCAGAAGCCCGATCCGGAAGTTAGAAGAGAAATTCTAAAATCTGTAAAAAAAATCATGCCGGGATCAATCTATTATTGTGTTTCCGGTCAGATTACAATATGGTTAGTCTCTTTTTTTGGATCCACTGATGCGATAGCGAAGTTGGGCGCTTTAGGACGGTTTTCCATGTTATTGACCGTTTTTACTGTAATATTTAGCACATTAATTACACCAAGATTTGCGCGTTTTCCAAATGATAGAACTTTCCTTTTTAAGAAATTTGTAATGATTCAAATAGGTATGGTTTCATTGTGTACTTTAATTTGCGCCGCAGTCTATTTTTTTCCTCAACCTGCAATATGGCTTTTGGGGAATAAATTTCAAGGGTTGGAAGTTGAATTAAGCATTAGTATCATAGGAGCCTGCTTAAGTTTAATGAGCGGCATTTTTTTTGGTCTTTTGTCATCAAGAGGATGGCCTACTCATCCCGCTATTTTAATCCCCGGTAATATAGCGTTTGTTATCGCTGGTGCTCTCTTATTTAATGTGAAGACATTGCAGGGCGCACTTTGGTTCAATGTATTTATTAACTCATTTCCTGTAATAATGCACAGTTTGTATTTTTATTATAAACTTTCGCGAAAACAGCATGAATCAGCAGCCTAATTTAAATATGAAAAGAAGCATAGTTACTAGCATAAGTTTTCGGATCAATGCGTTATTGAAGAAGTTTGCTAACCGAAGAAGGGTGATATGGCTTAAGATGCAAGGAATGCAAATTGGGTCTCAAAGTAACATAGGAAGAATTAGCGTTCCAATTCCTGAACAAGTAAGTATTGGTATCAAATGCGTCTTGGAAGATAATGTGCGGTTACGTGCTGGAGGCCCTTGGAAACAGTCTTTTATAGAAATTGGAGAGAATAGTTTTATTGGTCACTCCAGTCAAATTAATGTAGGGAACCATTTTAAAATTGGTAAGGATTGCATGATTGCACCTCTCTGTGTATTTAGCGATGCACATCATGAATTTGCAGATGTGGATATTCCGATTAATAAGCAGCCATGTATCTACAATAAAATTGAAGTTAAAGATAACGTGTGGATAGGTTCCGGATGTGTGATTTTAGGTGGTGTTACGATTGGTACAGGGGTAGTTATTGCTGCTGGTGCAGTTGTTAATAAAAGTATACCTGATTATGAAATATGGGGCGGTGTCCCGGCAAAAAAAATTAAATCAAGGATTTAAATATTCAATATGATTGTTTTCACAACTCTTGCAGAAAAAGATTATTTTTTAGGTGTAGCGGCTTTGGTAAACTCTATGGTTAATCATGGAACTTATGGTGATAAATTGGTTGTGGGCTATAGAGGTGAATTACCAGGGTGGTTACCAAAGTTAAGCCCGTCAAAGAATGGACAATCTTTTTTCTTAAAGGACAATTTTGAAATAGAACTTGTTCTCGTAGAAGGTAATTTACATATGGTGCATGAAAAACCAAAATGGTTTAGGCATCTGACGGAAGTTCTTGAACCAGATGCAGATGAATATTTCTTTTTCGATTCTGACATCATCATAATTAATAGGATGAGTTTTTATGGCGAATGGGTTAAACAGGGAGTCGCATTGTGTGAAGATGTAAATTACGATATGGGATTAACACATCCAATTAGAAAGCAATGGTTACAAATATGCAAAGATAATGGTTTGACCGTTACTAACCAGTTGAGCAGATATTTCAATAGTGGTTTTTTGGGCTGGTCAAGAGAAACTGCCAGCTTTGTTGCGGAGTGGGATGAATGTTGTCAAATTATGGGACGTTTAGCTGGTGATATGACGAAATTTAGAGTGAGTGACCGTACAAGTACCGTCCTTAGTGCTAATCAGGATTCTCTTAATCTCGCAGCCATGACTACAAGTTGCGCAATTTCTGTAATTGGACCAGCCGCTATGGGATTTCATTATGGCATTAAGCTGATGCAACATCCATTAGGTCCGAAGCCATGGAAAAGAAAATTTGGTAAAGAATTTCTTTTTGGTCATCCCCCTAGGGCTGCAGATATTAGTTTTTGGGAAGCATTACGAAATAGTGAACTAAAACCCTTCAGCGAGGGGTATGTACGCAGAAAGATAGCCTTTGTTAAGCTTTATAAATTTTTGGCAAAGTTTTATGGCACGAATTAATAATAACAGATAGCATTTAGCCTGGTGATTATGGAACATATTATACAACAAACTGGATTTGTCATCAGGAAAAGATACTGGAATAAATTTTTAAGTTTTTTCCGAAAGATAGTATTGCGTACGTTAGGGATGAGGATCGGGGCAAATACCGATATTCCTTCATTAACTATAACTTGGCCACATCAGGTCTCACTGGGAGATAATTGTATCCTTGAAGAATTAACTGCGTTTAAATTTGATGGAACAAGAAAACCTGGGCCATCGATACAAATTGGTAATGATATTTTTATTGGAACTGGGTGCGAATTTAATATCCGAAAGTCGATAACCATTGGTTCTGACTCATTAATCGCTTCAGGTTGCCGTTTTATTGATCACGATCACGGAATAGAGGCCAATGGTTTAATGAGAAAGCAACATGGAACGGAGCAAGAGATTGTAATTGGAGCGAATGTTTGGTTGGGTTGTAACGTAGTGATATTAAAAGGAGTAGTAATCGGAGATGGCGCTGTAGTCGCGGCGGGAGCGGTAGTAACAAAGTCGGTCCCATCAAATGAAGTCTGGGGTGGGGTACCCGCAAAGAAAATTAGTGAAAGACCTTATAAGAAGTAAGTATGAAAATTGTTTTTATATGCGGTTCTCTTGAACAAGGTCGAGATGGTGTAGGAGATTATGTGAGACGTTTAAGCATTGAAGTATCGATTCAAGGACATGAAGTTGGGTTAGCTGCAATCAACGATAGGCATATCAAGATAGTTGAAAAAAACAAAATTGAAACCTTACAGGGTGATATTGAGATTTTGCGATTACCTGAAGGAATGAATAACCAAGAAAGGTTCGATATTTTAACTAAATGGACTAAGGAACAAAATGCAGATTGGCATAGTTTACAATTTGTGCCTTTTTCCTTTAATAGGAGAGGTTTCATATTTGGTTTAGCAAAAAATCTACTTCGTCTGGGGCAAAAGGAAAAGTGGCATATTATGTTTCATGAGCTCTGGTTAGGGATGGACTCAGAATCTGGAAATAAAGAGTTATTTTGGGGAATTTGTCAGCGCTACTTGATAAATAACTTGCTAAAATGTTTAAAGCCTACTTTAATTCACACGCATGTAAATTTATATAGAAGACAGTTGGCGAAACTGGGCGTAGAAGTTAAACTGCTGCCGTTATTTTCAAATATACCAGTTATCAGTAATGTCAATATCCTAAATAAATGGGATTGGGATGATAAGGAAAAGGCGCCAATTGATCTAGTTACTTTTGGTGGTATTCATGCTGGAGCACCGATTGGCGAGTTAGCTACTGAAGCTGCTAAATATGGCAAAGATAACAATATTATAATCAGACTAGTAATTATTGGAAAAAGCGGGGCAGGACAAGCAGATTTTATCCGTGAATGGGAAGCCGTAGGTTTAACTGCAATTCCCTTAGGCGAACAAACCGAGGCTGAAGTTTCTGTTTTGCTCTCCGAAGCTAAATATGGGATATTCACGACTCCAATTGCCCTTGTAGAAAAAAGTGGATCAGTTGCTGCAATGCGTGATCACGGTATTCATTTACTTTGTGCGTCCAGGGAATGGAATCCGAGAGGAATAGATTTGGAACCAAATCCTTTCAGCATCAAAGTTTATAAACCAGGGAATTTGGCTTCCTTTTTTGAATCGAAACCAGATTTTACTAACCGACCAACCCTTGTCAGCATATCACAACAATTCATCTCTGACCTAAATAGTATTTAAAAACATGGCTAGTATAAGTTATTTATGGGTAAATAGAGCTAAGTTTCCTATTACGTCCGCGCAGTTTTATAAAACTTGGGCAAAAAGAATTTTGCTTATTCCATCTTTGCTCAAAAGAAACAGCAAACGTAACTCGTTAGTAAGAAAGGGAGCAATGATACATCAAAGAGCGGAAATTGGTGAGGTTACTGTCAATGGGCATAAAAGTAAATTGACAATTGGAAGCCAATCATTTTTAGGGAAAGTGACGATAGCTTTACATGACAGTGTTATTATTGGACAAAAAGTATGCATTAATGATGGCGTAGAGATCTTGACAGCCTCCCACGACATATCTGATCCAGAATGGAAACATGTTAAAGGAAAAGTTATTATAGAGGATTATGCATGGATAGGTACTGGGGCAATGATATTGCCAGGAGTAACCATCGGGAGGGGGGCAGTAGTAGGTGCGAGAGCTGTTGTAAGCAAATCGGTACCTGCAGGCGCCATAGCCGTAGGCATTCCAGCCGTGCCCATATCTAAAAAGAGATCTGAAGAATTGAATTACGACCCCTGTGAATTTCTAGCTGCAAATCGCGCGTGGCTCGTTGGTTAAAAATTATTAAAGATAAACTATGAAGGTAATTATATCGCATCCAACAGGTAATTCCTTTTCGCGTTATGCAGCGAAGGGACTATTAGACGATGAAGCTCTACAAGCATTTTACACTACAGTAGCTACTTTTCCTGATACTATAGTAGATCGTATCAGTAATTTCAATTCATTTTCAGATCTAAAGAGAAGAAAATATGATCCCCAGTTGAAGCCATTTACAAAAGTTTGGCCATGGCGCGAATTAGGGCGCATGGCTGCTGGAAAAGCTGGGATGTCTACGCTTGTTAAACATGAATATGGAATGTTCAGTGTGGATGCAGTATATAAAAGCATTGATAAGCGTGTAGCCGCTGACTTAAAAAGAAGCGCCTCGGGAGGTGCAATAGGTGTATATGCTTATGAAGATGGTGCTTTATATTCATTTATTGAAGCAAAAAAAATAGGTGTTTCATGCTTGTATGATTTGCCAATTGGTTATTGGAAATCAGCTCGTAATTTATTGAAAGCTGAAGTTGAGAGATGGCCAGAGTATGCTTCTACTTTGACTGGTTTTAGGGATTCGATTGAAAAACTTGAACGGAAGGACGAAGAACTTAGATTGGCCGATCGAATCTTTGTAGCGAGCAGCTTCACAGCCAAAACTCTTGAAGATTACGCTGGGCAATTAGCTCCTATTGAAGTTATTCCCTACGGTTTTCCCCCTGTGATTGAGAAAAGAACATATTTAGATACAACGAACAGACCTTTAAGGTTGTTGTTTGTAGGAGGCCTTTCACAACGTAAAGGTATAGCTGATTTATTTGCTGCTGTAAAAAATATCGGAGATAAGGTAGAATTGACAGTTGTTGGTCGGAAGACCAGTGCAGAATGCCCAGCATTGGATGCAGCATTGGGCCTTCACAAATGGATTCCAAGTTTGCCGCACGATAAAGTGCTTTTACTAATGCAGGATCACGATGTATTAATTTTTCCTTCACTATTCGAAGGCTTTGGAATGGTAATTACGGAGGCAATGTCACAAGGCACTCCCGTTATTACCACAGACCGGACTGCAGGTCCTGATTTGATAATTCATGACGAAAATGGTTGGATCATTGAAGCTGGATCTACGTCTGCTCTTCAGGAACAAATAGAAAGACTGATAAATAACCCTGAGCGAATTTCCATCAATGGAAAAGCCGCCATGGAAACTGCGAAAAAGCGTCCTTGGTCAACTTATGGAAAAGAGTTATCAAAGGCAATTATAAAGAGTTTGAAATGAACGATGTAAATGACCGTTACTTAGAATTACTGAAGAAAGGAGTATGGGTTTATTTTTTCCTACTCTTATTTGAGGGTGCCTTAAGGAAATGGGTTCTTCCTAGTTTGGCCGGACCTCTGTTGATTGTCCGAGATCCAGTAGCGTTGTGGATATTATATATGGCTTGGCAAAAAGGTTTTTTGCCTAAGACTATTTATTTATACGGTATGGTTACCCTCGGTTTATTAGGAATAGTGACAGCAATGTTGTTTGGTCATGGAAATCTAGCTGTCGCTATATATGGCGCTAGGATAATAGTTCTTCATTTTCCTTTGATATTTGCTATTGGGAGAATTTTCGACAAAGAGGATGTACTAGAAATGGGGCGTGTATTACTTTTAATAGCAATTCCTATGGGTATTCTTATTGGTATGCAATTTTACAGCCCTCAATCGGCTTGGGTGAATAGGTCAGTAGCAGGTGGTGATGGTGGCGCAGGTTTCAGTGGGGCTGCCGGCTTCTTTCGTCCACCAGCAACTTTTTCATTTACAACGGGGACTACTCTTTTCTTTGAATTTGCCGCTTGTTATGTGATTTATTTTTGGTTACATCCGAAATCTATTAATATTTTTATATTAATAGGATCCTCTATTGCTGTACTCGCCTCTATTCCATTTTCGATAAGTAGAGCACTCTTTTTTACCATTGTCGTAATTGCATTTTTTGCAGTTTTAGCTACTTTGAGAGACCGCAAGTATCTAGGGAAAATTATAACTGCAAGTTTTATAGTTGTAATTGGGGTGCTAATTCTGAGTCAACTAAGTACCTTCCAAACCGCTATTGATGCCTTTATGCTTAGGTTTACCAGTGCTAATAAATCCGAAGGGGGATTAGAAGGAACCCTTGGAGATCGATATTTAGGAGGTTTTGTATTTGCATTATCAAAAGCAAATGAGCAGCCTTTCTTTGGATATGGAATAGGCATGGGAACAAATGTCGGCTCAAAAATACTAACTGGTGGTACTACTTTTCTAATTTCGGAGTTAGAATGGGGACGGCTCATGGGCGAAATGGGAGCATTAATGGGACTGGGCGTCATTTTTCTCAGATTAGGACTTTGCTGGAAACTTGCTGTTAATTCATATAGAAAATTGAATGCCGGGGACATGCTTCCGTGGATGATTCTAAGTCTCGGTCTACTTAATATACCGCAGGGCCAATGGGCACAGCCAACTAATCTAGGGTTTGGAGTTCTATTAGGTGGGTTGATTGTCGCATCTATGAGAGAAAGAGCACCAGATCAAGAATATGAAGATACTTTAGAAGAAATATACCCTGATCATTCAAATGCACATCCATTAACTTTACCTGCATGAAGAAAATCATTTTTTTTTCCCATCCTTTATTTATAGGTTCACAGAGCATGCCACGTTTTGTTAACATGCTTTCCGACGGGATGAAGGCACGCGGATATCAAACGGAGGTGTGGCGACCAGACGCTAAATTTTCATCCCTTCCAATTCCGGGCATGAAAAAATGGCTTGGATATATTGATCAGTTTCTTGTCTTCCCTGGAAAAGTTAGGAAGAAAATGAAAAAGGAGCACGACGATGTGCTTTATGTAATAACCGACCATGCACTTGGCCCATATGTACCTCTAGTTGTAAACAAGCCACATGTTATTCATTGCCATGACTTTTTAGCACAGCGTTCCGCATTAGGAGAGATTCCAGAGAACATTACTTCAGCCAGCGGGCAACAATACCAAGCTTACATTCGTAAGGGCTATTCAAAGGGAAAAAACTTTATCTCCGTATCTGAGAAAACACGCACAGATTTAAAGGAGTTTCTTCCTTCTACGCCATTACGGTCTGAGATGGTGTATAATGGTTTAAATCCTTCTTTTGTTCACGGCTCTGCCATTGCGGCAAGGGCGGCCCTTAAACAAACATTAAAACTGGACTTAAGCAACGGATATGTTTTACACGTTGGGGGTAACCAATGGTACAAAAACAGAGAAGGCGTAATTGCCATCTATGAGCAGTGGAGAACTATATCTGGCCGTACTTTGCCTTTGATTTTAATCGGCAACACTCCTTCGGCAGGCTTAATGGCCAAATATGAAGCTTCAGCCTGGAAGAAAGATATACATTTCTTCTCCGGTCTTGACGATAAATCGGTTTACGATGCTTATACTGGTGCGACGGTTTTCCTTTTTCCTTCAATTGCTGAAGGTTTTGGATGGCCAATTGCAGAAGCCATGGCCAGTGGTACGCCGGTAATCACTACCAATGAGGTACCTATGCTTGAAGTAGCGGGTGATGCGGCTTTTTTAATTGACCGCAAACCGGCCGATAAATCAGAACAGGAGCTTTGGGCAACCAATGCTGCGGCCGTGCTAAACAGAGTAGTTACAATGGAAGACAAAGAACGTGATATTGCCATCAACAGGGGCCTTGCCAATGTGCAGCGCTTTAAGCTGGAAGAGGCTTTGGATAAAATAGAATTGATTTACAAACAGGTTTTAAATAGTTAATATGAAGATACTCCATATTGTACCCTCTTATAAACCTGCATATATATATGGCGGACCCATTGAGTCTGTATCTAAACTGTGTGAAGGTTTAGCCGCGGCAGGGCACCAGGTGGATGTTTTTACCACTACTGCTAATGGTACAACAGAACTTGATGTTACTCCAGGCAAAGTAATTAACGTTGACGGGGTAAACGTAACCTATTTTAAAAGGATTACTAAAGACCCTACGCATGTATCAACAGACCTATGGTTGCACTTGTGGAAGAACGTAAAAAACTATGATATAGTAAACATTCAGTCGTGGTGGAATGTGCTGGTAGTGATTGCTGCATGCATTGTGCACTTAAAGGGTGTTAAACTGGTAATAACTCCACGTGGTATGTTAAGCCCTTATATTTTTACTACAGGCGCGGCTAAGATGAAAAAGATTATCCATGCCACTATGGGGAAATGGGCACTGTCAAAATCATATTTACACGCTACAGCTCAGGTAGAGTTTGATGAGTTCCGTGAAGTAATTGCAGATTGCAAGGGGTTTATAGCTCCAAACAATGTAACTATGCCAGATACACCGATTATTAAACACCACAATGAGGTGTTCGAGGTAATCTTTATGTCCAGGGTGCACCCTAAAAAGGGAATTGAAATTTTGCTGAACGCATTGGCTAAAGTAACTTTCCCTGTACGTTTAAGAATAGCCGGAAGTGGGGAGACAGATTACACTGAGAAATTACAAATTTTGACAGTTGAACTTGGTATTGCCGATAAGATTGAATGGATGGGCTGGGTTAGCCGCGAAGATAAGTTTAAAGCCTTAATGGATGCAGATCTTTTTGCGCTTGTATCTTACAATGAAAACTTTGCCAATGTAGTGATTGAATCGCTCCATATGGGCACTGCAGTACTTGTTTCAGAAGAAGTAGGTTTATCTGGCTTTGTAAAGGAAAGCAAAACTGGATGGGTAACCTCATTGGAAATTGATGATGTGGCTAAACAACTTACTGCTGCTTATGCCGATCATGAACATAGAAACTGGATAAGAGACAACGGTAGAGATTTAATCGAGGCTTCTTTTTCTGAGAAAAAGCTGATTGCAGATTATGTACTGGAGTACAGCAAAATCATTGCAAATTAAATAAGAAATTAAAAAATTATTAGTCGATACATATGGTTAACGCTACTTTACTTCAGGCACTAATTCTAACTAAAAATGAGGAACCAAATCTGAAAAGGGTATTGGACAAACTCACCTGGTTAGAAAAGGTAGTTATTGTTGATAGTTATAGTACAGATGAAACACTGTCAATTGCTGCATCATATAGCAATGTGGTAGTGGTACAACGTCCATTTGATTCTTTTGCGAGTCAGTGTAATTATGGCTTAACGCTTTTGGAAAGCGAATGGGCTCTGAGCCTGGATGCTGATTATGTACTAACTGATGGTTTTATTGAAGAAACCAAGAAGTTTATAGAAAATGCCGATAAAGCTGCTTATGCAACCAGCTTTAAATTTATGGTTTTTGGCAAAGCGCTATTGCAGGATAATACAACTCCGAGGCCTGTTTTATTTAGAAAAGAAAAAGGAAGCTACTTTAATGACGGCCATGCCCATAGATTAGCAGTTGATGGTGAAATAGGTAATTATAATAACGTAATTTTACATGACGACAGAAAGTCGCTTAGTAGATGGCTCAGCAACCAGGACGGCTATTCTGTAAAGGAATGCAATAAGCTGCTGGCCACACCGGCTGGGGAGTTACCATTGAGTGGGAAGATAAGGAAGACAAAGATCCTAGCACCTTTTATGGTATTCTTTTACTCTTTATTTGTGAAAGGATTAATTTTTAACGGATGGCGGGGCTGGCACTACGTGTTGCAGCGTACCATGGTAGAAATAGTAATTGCCCTGCGAATAATTGAAGAAGAGAAATTAAAAAAAGATATTGAAAACTAGTTCTATGCAGGCAGGTACACAGCAATCAAAGGTAAATTTAGCTGGCTTTAATTCATCTATTGGGCTGGACAGGGGGGCGGGCAAGCTAAAAGAGATCACCTGGTATTTTATCAAGATGATTTTCTTTTTATCGGCCATGCCTTACCCAAGCAGTTTAAAATGCAGCCTGTTGAGATTATTTGGTGCAAAAATTGGCCGTGGCGTAGTAATTAAACCAAGGGTAAATATCCATTTTCCATGGAAACTCGTAATAGGAAATGAGGTGTGGATAGGAGAGGAAGCATTCCTGTTGAACTTTGAATTGCTGACAATAGGAAACAATGTATGTGTATCTCAGAGGGCCTTTCTCTGTGGCGGGAATCATGATTTTAGGATCCCTGAGATGCCTTACAGAAATGGAGCCATTACATTGATGGATGGCGCATGGGTTGGTGCCTCGGTGTTTGTATCTCCAGGCGTAACCATAGGTGTTGATACTGTAGTAACGGCAGGTGCTGTGGTGACCGCCAGCCTTGACGGGAATGGAATTTATAAAGGGAATCCGATAAATTATATTAGACAGAGATGGAAGTAAAAAAGAGGGTCTTAGTTTTAGGAATTAATTGCCTGCCCGAATTAACGGGTATAGGAAAATATACAGGGGAAATGATTTCCTGGATGGCACAGAACAATTACGAAACTACAATGGTTACGGGCTTTCCATATTATCCAAACTGGAAGGTACAGGAACCTTATAAGGGTAACATGTACAAAATGGAAAAGATGTTTGATGGTAACCTCACCATTTATCGCTGCCCGTTATACATCCCGGCTAAACCCTCAGGACTAAAACGTTTATTGCACGAAAGCGTCTTTTTCCTATCAGCAGGTTTTGTGGTATTTAGGATGTTGTTTAAACCCAAACAAGATTTAATCATTGCGATAGCGCCACCATTTCATTTGGCCATATTGGCTTTGTGTTACCGTTTTTTACGCGGCGGCCGTATAGTATACCATGTACAGGATTTACAGATTGAAGCAGCTAAAGAGCTAAAAATGCTGCGTTACAAATGGATGTTTGATGTGCTGTTTGCTATTGAATACTTTATCCTCCGCAAAATGGACTTTGTAAGCACCATTTCTGATGGTATGATCCAGCGTCTTTCTAAGAAGATACCTAAAAAGATTGTATTTTTTCCCAATTGGGTTGATACTGAAACCTTTTACCCCCTAGCCAACAGGCATACGCTTAAAGAGAAATGGGGTTATGATCAGAAAGACCAGATTGTATTGTACTCTGGAAGTTTGGGCGAAAAACAAGGTATTGACAGTTTAATCAGGATAGCCGCACAGCTCCGTGAAAGAAAAAATATCCAGTTTATCATTTGCGGTACAGGTCCTTATAAACAGGATTTGATAAAAATGGCCGTTGAGATGGATCTGAGTAACCTCAAGTTTTTACCATTGCAAGGCTTTGACGTGTTTAACGAGTTTTTGAACATGGCAGATATACACCTGGTATTGCAGAAAGCTAATGCAAGTGATTTAGTAATGCCATCAAAACTGACAAGCATACTTGCCGTTGGTGGCCTGGCGCTGGTAACAGCTAATCCGGGAACTACTTTGCATGATGTAATTAAACGCCATGAAATGGGGGTAGTGATTGAAGCAGAGAAAGAAGAACTGCTTGGAGAAGCCATTGTGAGGATTACAGAAAATGATTATGAGCCTTGTCGCCTTAATGCAAGGAAGTACGCGCAGGAGTTTTTAGATAAGCGTAATATTATACCAAATGCACTGGCTTATTTTACTCAGCCGGGTAATAAGAGTTAACAGTAGATTTGTTAGCTCTTATTATCCAAATTGAAACGCCATTGTTCCTGTAAGAATTAAGAGATACATCTTTTATGGTAGATCAGTTAGAACAAAACCCAGCATTAAAAGCTACAAAAAGGGATTTATCTATCATCAGGTATAATTCTGATAAAGCTAGCATCAATAGCAAGTTTAAACTGGAGCAAAACCTGTTTAGCTTTTTGCTTAAAGGGAGTAAGACTGTTCAATATGCCGGCACAAAGGTAACCATCAACCCAACTCAATTTTTTCTACTCTCTGCTGGCAATTGTTTGATGAGTGAGAAAACCGCTGCTCCGGATAACCAATACCAGAGTATTTTATTCTTCTTCGACAATGAATTACTGACAGACTTTTTTATTCGTCATCCACTGTCTGCCTGGCCCCTGAAAGGCACATTCGATGATGAGCCATTCTTGGTGTTTGAAAAAGATGCTTTTTTAACCAACTTTATAGATTCCTTAGGCTTAATACTTTCCTCTGGTCAGGGATTATCTCAGGAATTGCAACGTATCAAATTGGAAGAACTGCTTGTTTATATTAGTGGTTGTTATCCTGAAGTGACTAGCAGGCTGCATAAGTATAGCTATAACTCAGATAAGGATTTGTTGATCCGCCAGGCTGTTACTTCTAATATTTATAATGTAATTACGGTAGAGGAATTGGCATTTGTTTGCAATATGACGCTGTCAACGTTTAAACGGCACTTTGCAAAACTTTATGGAACTTCGCCAAATAAATGGTTGCTTGATCAACGAATGCAGAAGGCCGCGCAGATCCTGAGAGAGAGTACATCTAATGCCAGCGAAATATATCTGGAACTCGGTTATGAGAATCTTTCAAGTTTCATTAAAGCATTTAAACAGGTTCACGGAACTACGCCTAAGCAATATCAGTTAATTAATTGAACGCTTAGCGATAGTTTTTGGACGTTTAGCACTGTGTTAAGGCTCCTGGATGCCCTTACCTTTGAATCAAATTAAAGATAAGATGACAACAATAGCTATAGACAGAAAGAATAGTATGACCGGGCTTCGCGCCTATTACTTAGAATTGGCAGCATTTAACAACTGGGCAGACAATCGGATTATTAACTGGCTTACTCAAATTACAGATGTACAGTGGAATCAGTCAGCGGTTAGCAGTTTTGGAAGCTTGAGGGATACCGCGGTACATATTGTTAGTGCTAAAAAGCTCTGGATAGATACCTGGACAGGTGTTCCCAACCCTGCTTACCTTTCTGCAGGATTCAATGGAAGCAAAGATGACCTGATTGACATTTGGAAGGAAAGCTCTGAAGATTTAACATCCTTCATTGAAAATTACCCGGAAGAGAATTATAACAAACCAGTCACAGTGAAGAAACCAAACGGTGAATTATGTACAATGGAATTTAGAAAGACATTCCCTCATATGATTAACCATGCAACCTATCATAGGGGGCAGCTGGTAACTTTATTACGGCAGGCAGGTTTTTCAGTTTTGTCCAATACTGATCTGTTTACCTTTTATAATATGTAATACGAGAGGGACAATGGTTCAAAGCCAATGTCCCTCATCTATAATTTTACATTAAGCATTGAAACCACCATCAATGGTGATAATAGAGCCAGTAATATATTGTGCTTCTTCTGAAGTCAGGAAGTTAACCAACGCTGCAATATCTTCAGGCTGGCCATATTTTGGAATAGCCATCCTACTTCGAATAAAATCAGCGAAAGGTGTATCTGCCGGGTTCATATCTGTATCTACCGGACCAGGTTGTACCAAATTAACCGTAATGCTTTTCTCTCCAAGATCTCTCGCTAAGCCTTTGGTGAATCCCTGTAATCCGGATTTACTGGTGGCATACAAGGTATTGCCTTTGGCGGGAGTGATATCTGCTACAGTGCTTCCTATAGTTACAATACGTCCACCATTTGGAATATATTGTTGAGCGTATAATGCCGTGTGAAAAGCGCCCTTCAGATTAATATCAATCATCCAGTCAAAATCCTCTGCGGTTAATGCCGAAAAAGCACTTTCTTTAAATACCCCGGCATTGTTTACTATGATATCTATAGTTCCATATTGGTTCACAACTTGTTCTATTACAGATTTAACTTGTTCTGCATCGGCAACGTTCATTTTGATGGCCGTTACGTTTTTGCCTTGTTGAACAAGTTCGTCTACCAGCTTATTTGCTTGTTCCTCAGAAGAACTGTAAGTAAAGATGACGTTGTGACCGCTTTTTGCGAGGGATTTTACTATTGCAGCGCCTATGCCTTTACCGCCACCAGTTATAAAAGCGGTTTTTGTTTTTGAATTATTCATTTCCTTATTGCTAATTGTAATTAATATTATAAACCGTAGATACCGCCAGTTACGGTGATCTTTTCTCCTGTGATCCAGGCTGAGTCATCAGAAGCGAGAAAAAGGGCAACCTTTGAAATATCTGCTGGCTGACCAGTACGGCCAAGTGGGGTATTTGCTACCAATTTTACTTCTGCATCGCTACCAATGAAACCGGCACTGTGTGAACCTTCAGTTTCTACAACACCAGGCAACAGAGAGTTGATACGGATATTTTTTGCACCCAGTTCTTTAGACAGAGAAACGGTGATGGCATCCAGGGCTGCTTTGGTTGCAGAGTAAACCGCGCCTGTTGCAACAGGGGTATTACTTACGACGGAACTGATGTTGATAATATTCCCGCCTTTGTCGCCAAATAGTTTTACAGCTTCACGTATGGCAAGTAAAGATCCAAAAACATTAATATTGAATTGCTGACTAACAGCATCTGCTGTTAATTGCTCAATAGGGGCATATTGGTAAATGCCTGCATTGTTTACCAGGATATCCAGTTTACCAAATGCTTTCTGTGTTTCGTTAAAAAGTCTAATGACGTCGCCTTCTTTAGAAACATCAGCTTGTACAGAAATGGCGGTGCCACCATTATCCTTTATCTCTTGCACAACTTTGTCTGCGCCCTCTTTGCTGGATGCATAATTTACAACAACTTTTGCACCTTCTGCTGCAAAAAACCTGGCTATTGATGCACCTATTCCTTTTGATGCTCCTGTAACTACTGCTACCTTATCTTTTAATTTTTCCATTGTTTTATTGTTAAATATTGAGCAGCAAAGCTAAGTTACCAGGATATAAATTCGTTACTTTGTATAGAAAAGTAACAGTAACCTTGAGGTAACAAAGAATATTATGGAGTATATAAACGAGTTTCTAAATGAACATAAAACGGAAATAATGGCTGTTCAGGATTCAATGGACGCGCTAAACGGGAAGTGGAAAATAGCCATCATCTCTTCTATTTGCTATTACAACAAAAGAAGATTTTCTGATATCCTGAATGATGTTATTGGAATTTCAAATAAAATGTTAAGCAAGGAGCTAAAAGAACTGGAAATAAATAAACTGATTGTCCGGACTGTGTTAAACACGCATCCTGTCACCGCACAGTATGAGCTTACGGAACACGGCAAAACATTACAGACTATTATTAACAATCTTAAAGATTGGGGGGTGGAGCACCGGAGGGTAATTAAAGAGTTATAAGCGCCAGGCCAATCAGAAAACATTTTGCAGGATTTGATACTAATTATTACTTTTGGTAGCTACTGCGCTAGTGATAGCGCTATTTGTAATTCCTGGTTTGCAATCTAGCCAAAAAACGCCCGTTTAAATTATA
>Ga0247815_10000365_pt1 | contig 36031 bp, 30 predicted proteins | sample UWRJL194509B1_FD_181014 | JGI IMG/M metagenome (GOLD analysis project Ga0247815, IMG submission 181014) | Plant litter microbial communities from Arlington Agricultural Research Station in Wisconsin, United States - UWRJ-L194-509B-1 | ecosystem: Environmental > Terrestrial > Plant litter >...
ATTCACAATAACATCGGTTATGATTCATGTAATTTGTTGCTGCTGTTCCAGGAATATAGAAGATAGAGATGAGTTTTTAGCAAAAATTTCAGGAGAGGTCAGGTAAAGCGGTAAGAGAAATGCATACCAAAGAACTTTCCTATACTTGCAGAATGAAATATTTTTCATAATATTGGATAAGGTTAAAATTAAAAAATAGATTTTTTTGATCAAGACTTTCTCTCTTGAAACTATAATTAGGATAGCTAGGTTTAGGTGGCATCTAAAAGGAATATTGAATTTTGATTTCGATATAAAGAGTGAGAATATACACTAGATAAGATGCTTGGGCGTCTTTTTTTTATGATAATTAAAAAGCATTTTTTGAATTACTAAGATATGACCAAACAAGAAGCAATTATAAATATTAGTACTATTTTTAACCGTAAGTCATCTTTAGATGAAGAGACAAGCTTTTTTGAAGGTAAAAAACATGATGAACTTTTGGACTTGCTTTCACGATATATAGAAGATTCGAGTCCTTTAGTTGGCAATCCGAGAATTTTTAAAACTCAGGCTCTTAACGATCACGGTGTAGATTTGATTATTGAATATCCAAATAAATGCAAGATAGGTATTCAAATTAAAAGCCATTTTGATGTGACTGAAAAAGATTTTGCTGCAAAAGTAAAAGCACAGTTTGCAGATAGTAAATTTCATGGATTGGATAAATGGTATTTATTAATCTGTTCGCCTTTAACAGAATCTGGAGGAAAAAGCTACAGCTATAAAATCAGTCACTTAATTAACGAGCTCAGTAGTTATAAAACAGCTTACCATGTTGTATATAATCCGCAACAAATGGTAAATGTTTTTACTAGGGGTGTTATGCACGAACAGGAGTTTAGAAACACCAAGAATCAATATTACTTTGAAGAGATAAACTGGGCCGAGATAATTAAGGAACTTAAACCAGATAATAAGCAGAAAAGTTATCTTGATGTAGAACCTGATGCTAATGAGAAAGAGACAAAGACTGCCGGTCTATACAACTGTTATCTGAATATGACAACCGAAGAGGAAAAACAATCGTCTATTGATGATTTAAATGATCTTCTTGATTTATTAAAAAAACTTTCAAAAAAAACCAGAGGTTTTTTAAGTGTGTGTATTTCAAGAGGACGTGTTACAAACTATGGTCTGTTTGATAGAATAGTTGTCTTATGCCATGATATTGAAAATTATCTTAATATTTCCAGCAACACATTGACAAAAGAGGTTGCGGTTTTAGATAATCTCAATATAGCTTATCTAGATAATATAGATGGTGATAATAATTTTTATGTTGTTGTACGAAATACGAACCCAAACTATAATATTCTAGCTACAGTGAAAGACTTCTGCTCTGATAAAAAAATAGATATAAAACAAATTATTGTAGATCTTGATTTTAGTCTTTTTGATGATTAAACAGTACTGAATATACTATAATGACAGAGCTTAAGAACGAATCTAGAGGCAAAAATGCTTTCAATTATACATCTTAAATAATAGGAATTATGCACGTAGGACTCAGGCCATCCTCTTTTCAGTTCGCTTATAACGCAACTGATCTTTTAAAACGGGACTTATTGTATTTTGAACAAGTGCATATTTGTAGCCTGTCGGAATATAATGTATTTGATGAAATGGAGACAAAAGATCCGGAATATTTTGATAAAATTCAAAATGATCTTCGTTTAGCTTACGACCATCATTTAGTACATCCTTTTAATTTAAGTGATATTCTTAATTTCATTATGAAAGAGTTTGGAAACGATTTTGATCCAAGCCTACAGCCTATCTTTCAGAAAATTTTAGAAATTCGAAAACCCAAGGTGGAGTTATTCAATAAAAAAACAACATCTAGAAAAAAGATGGAGGAAATTATTAATGAATATACAAATTCTGTTGACGATTCTGAAAACGATGTAACGAGAGTTTCTTCTATCTTATTGAATAAACTAACAAATGATCAATTAGTTCCTTTAATACAAAATGATTTTTCAATCGGAGCTTCACAAAATTCAAAAGTTTTAGAGGTTGTATTATCTAAAATTCCAATTCCGGATGCTAACGTATCGTGGGAACAAATAATTGATTATAGGGCAGATCCTGATAGTATTAAAAAATTTAATGCTTTAAGGGTATGGATGCAGGATATTAGCAGGAAGGACTATAGCAAAAATGAGATTAGTGACAGGATTGATTATTTACTTAATGACTACGAAAGTCATCTGAATTTTCATAAATTAAAACATACCCACAGCACCTTACGTGTATGGGTAACCACCGTCGCCGAAATTGCAGAAAGTCTTGTGAGATTGAAATTCAGTAAAATAGCTGAGACTGTTTTCACTTTATCAGAAAAGAATCTTGAGCTTTATGAGGCAGAACTTCAGGCTCCAGGTAGAGAGATTGCGTATATCAGTAAAGCAAGAAAGTTTGTAAAATAATTTAATCTGTAGAATATTTACCTGTCTGCTAAAAACAGGTAATTATACTGTTAGGTTTTAATTTTTCCGTGCCTATATTACACTTTTTAAAATTTAGATTTATGGAAGAAATATACTGTAATTTTGATATAAATTCTTACGGATACGGTAATTACGGGAGTTTCTAAAAGAGAATAAAAAGATAAATTAAGTAGTGAGAAATTTTAAAATGTATATATGTTTGATAAAATTTGTATAAAAAATAAGGAATCGGATAGTTATAAATTAGATGTTGGATTTGTAATTGATACAATGCTTTTTTATGGTAAAGTAGTTTTACTAATACATAAAGAAGAATTAATAATTCTTTTAAAATTTCTTGGAGAAGATTTACTGAGAGAACTTATAAAAACAGGAAGACTTGAACTAAGATTTAGAGAAAATATTATTGGCTCAATGATTTTTCCTAATGGAAGATATAATATTGATACTTTTTCATCTCCAGACGTCACTATTGATTCTATACTATACCAATCTCATAGAGAAATAATAAACAACAGCAGTAAAAATCAAAAGTTTACTAATGAATTTAGCGGAATTATTGAGCCATATTCTTATCCTGCTTCTGTGCGAGAAAGTATTATTTCGGATTTTAGTAATGAACATTTATTAAAAAGAGCACTACCGGTATATATAAACTCAATAGTTCCAGAATTCATTTTGCCAGAAAAGATTGAAATTGAAATTATTAAAGAAGCGGGATTCGGACCTTATGATGCATATTCTCTCGAGAGTAACATTGACTTGGACGAATTAAATAGAGTTCATAAAGAAAGCCGTCCTGAAATTGACTATGATATTGATTATAGTGGATTTTTACTCTCAGTTGGAGAATCTAAAGGAGATATTCATATTGCATCAGAACTTGAAAGCGAAATAGTCACTTCAGAGTTATATTCTAAATTCATAGCCCTTGAAGTTGAAGATTTAATAAAGCAAAGAACAAAATCGGAAGATGAACTTAAACTTTTCGCTACCTATGTATTAGAAGGTTGTACATCTCTTGGCTTGGCCTATATGAATGGGATTATTAGCGGTAAAGACTTATTAAAAATCCTTGATAAATCAGATAAATTTAGAGATTGGCTTAAAAATATTTCTGAAGACAAAAATCTCCTTGGCGAATATTACAAAGCAGTAATGAAAGAGGATTTTTCAGATAAATTACCAACGAAAACAGCTAGGTTTGTTATTTTCGAAGGTATTGGAATTGCTCTCGACTTGTTAGGAGCAGGAGGAATTGGTACTGTTACAGCTACAGCTACAGGATTAGCCGCAGCCGATAATTTCTTATTGGATAAAATTATTAATAGAGGGTGGAAGCCAAATCAATTTATTGATAAATCTTTGAAACCTAAAATTAAAATCTAAAATAAATTATGAGATATCAGTTACATGAATTAGAACTTGTTTACCCACCTGTTTCTAATCAAGAAGCCGAGTGGATAAAAAATGATCCAGAGGTATTTGAAGAAGTCTCTAAAAGTAATTTATACTTTATTGGACAAAGGCCAGAAACATTTTTTTTATTTGAAGATGATGTCGAAAATAGATTTTTTAATGAAAAGAGAATTTATTTTACTTATAAAACAGGTAAAAAATATTCGAAAGGATATATTGATATTGATGTACTGGTAAATTATATGGACTATTCTGACGATATAGATATTGAGGTTGAATTGGGTTCTAAATTAATTAGAATTTGGGATCAGGCAAAAGGAGAAGTCATTGAGTGGTTTACAACTGAGAAAATACTGCATGATAAATGCAGGCAAAAGCCTTATATAAAAGAATTTAACGATTATTCTGAATTCTATATTTATAATTTGCATTACGTTGGGATTTCCAAAAAAGAAGATAGTTTTAGTAGATTGATTGTGAGACCCCATGACAAAAGATTACGTATTCTTTCAAATGAACATCCTTTAAATTCAGGTTCAAGATTGACAGATGAAATTGTTTTGTTTTTTTTTAGAATTAAATCTACAGAAATCAAGCAATACATGAATAACAGCGATTTTGATCAGTTTGGGAAAAATGAATTGGGAGACTACACAAGAATTGTTGCTGATGCAGAAAAAGCATTTGTAAAAATTATGAACACAGAGTATAATGAGGTAAAATTTAAGGACTATCCACTTTCTACAGATGGGTTGTATAATACGACTGTTGATAAACATACATATTCCATAGATGAGGATATCAAATTTATTACACCGACTAATATAATTAGAGGTGTGAGAAGAAATGTGATACCCATTGATCATGGAGATTTTATTGCAATTTCGAAAGAAACTGTTGAACTAATAAAACTCGACGACTACGATGCATAGAATATTAATCTCCTTTATACTGCCGTCGATTATAATATAACAATATTGAGAGTAAAGTTAAAAATGGAAGTTACCTTCAACTATATAAGAAACAAAATACGGAATTATAAAACGGAGGATTTATTAGGACTCTGTTATTACTACATAGATCATAAAAACAAAGAGAAGTTTCCAATTTGGGTAATATTTACATTAATGAAGTGGTCTTACGTCCATGGAGGATATAATACTATTTCAAAAAAGCTCGATGAAAAAGAATTTTTGAAGATCATAAACCTGATTTTTCAGTTCAATAATAATCATGTTATCGGCTTCATAAAAACTAATATCCACAGTAGTTTCCATATACTTTATTCGCAACAGTTCTATCTTTTAAAATCTGTACATACTACAGTTTTTGCCACACAATTAAAGCTTTATAGTACCATTCAAGGGAAATATGATATTGAAAAGTCATTTAAAGAAAAAACAGGCTTGTCAATTTTTGATTTAATCTATTTACAGCAAATCTTGTGGCTTATAACTATTGATACTGAAGACCATTTCAAATATCGTGGCTACATAACAAATGATTTAATACGTATAATGTCACAACTTACCACTGAAGAAAAAGTAACTTCTTTTCTAAGACTTTTAACTCTAGATTCAAGTGATGCCTCCGAAAAGATACAAAAGTTTAAACGCGGTATAAAAAATCAAAATTTACAACCTCTTGAGACATCATTTTTTACCATATATCCTTTTCAGACGTGGAATAATGCGATAAAAGTGCTTCACAGCTCCGTACTAAATTATTTTTTCAACTATTACATCTATGATTTCATGAAATCGGAAGACGAATCTTTTCCAAAAGAATTTGGTAACAGATTTGAAAAGTATATTGAATTTACAATAAAGGAATTGGGGTGTAAGTTTAAGAATGAAAGTGAGATAAAAAAAATATTGCCTAAAAATTCTAATGTAGTTGATTTTTATATTGAAGAGAGCAATATTTTTATAGAATGCAAAGCTATTGAAATCCAGGCATATACGTCTATAAATCCAACGGAAGAACTTCTTTATAGTTCCTTGAAAGATTCTCTATTAAAAGCTTATTTCAAGCAACTTATAAATGTTGCAAAAACTATTAATCCCAATGAAGAGAACTGGGGTATAATTTTAACCTATAAAGAACTCTTTTGGGGAGATTTCACCGAGTTATATCAGCTTGGCAAAGATAAGTTTACAAATCCTGAAGACTCAGTATATATAGTGCCTGAAAATGTTTTTATTATTGATATCTATACATGGAATGCAGTTGTCCAAATTATCAAGGATCAAAAAGCATCATTAATTGATATATTGAGAATTGCGAAGGTTAATAATTCTTCATCAGAAACAAGAAAGCAATTTTTCAATATGCATTTAGATATTTATGACATACAAAATACAAACTTAAGCTTCCTGTCAGAAGAGACTGGTCAGTTAAATTTTCAGAATAAGAATAATTAATACTAGTTAAAGATTTAGACAGTAGAAAGTGATGTGAGGTATATTAATTATTAATAACGAAATATACTTTACCTAATTAACAAACAATTGAAAATCAATGAGTCATATTCCAGATTTAAGAAATAGACTAGAATCAAGAGAATTATTCGAACCACTTTTTAATGATTTTATTAAAAGATCAATTAATGAACAAAGAAAAGAGGAGCACGATCCAGGCAATCCCTATAATTTTTCTTCATTCTACGAAAGTTTTATCGAAAATTATGCACGTGTTAATACTGACATTGTATTTGAATACTGTGAATCTCCCATAGAAAGAATCTTCATAAACTCATTGACGCTATTATTTCTTAAAAATAGAAATACAGAGCTGCAGATAACTCCTCCGCTTGAAAATGTAGAAGATGCCATATCTAACTTTCGAATTAATCACCTAGATATACTTCGTGTGATTGAACGATATAAAAAAGGTACTGGAGATAATGATTTGATTGATTTTGAACAATTTATTCAAGGAAAAATTGACTCAGGAAGATATAAGGAGGGTGATTATGAAATCTTTGAATATCATAGACTGGTGGTAGATAATTTTATATGGAATTCCTATCATTTGTCACTTCAGGCAGGATTTCCAGATTATAAGGTTGATGGAAAAAGCATAAGGGCAGATATTTTAATATGGTGTCCTGGAAATGATAAAATTAAGCTGATTGTAGAATGTGATGGCTATCAGTACCACAGTTCTAAAGAATCATTTGAAAGAGATAGGAAAAGAGATAGGTTGCTGAAATCCAAAGGATATGATGTCGTAAGGTTTTCAGGTTCTGAAATTTACCGTGACCCCGTTAAGGTCAGCGATGACCTTTATGATCTTATAGAGAATTTGTATAATCCTGTAAATAATTAAAAATTTTAGTCAATTTAAACTTAAAAAGAAAAACATTACTTAAGCTTCTTCTTTTTTTAAACTCTGTAATAAGTAAGAAATAGGCATGTCTGTTCTAGCATAAAAAGAATTCGCTAACCTTTGTCTTATATCTCTTGTTCAAAATACTATTTACCTTAACGATATTACTTCAAAAAATCTTCAATATCCTTTTTAGCAACATAAGTAAACTTTCCCTGTGAAAATTTACTTATGTTGTTGCGTTTTATAAGATTGTATAAAGCCCCGCTTGAAATATTAAATTTCTTTTGTATTTCAGTGATAGTGTAACAGTCTTTAATTTCAGCCTGTTTTCTTTGTTCTGTTGGTCGCAAAACTATTTCAAAGCCAATTTGTGGTTTTTCAAATAAAGCATTGATATCATACCGTCTATTCAAGGTTTTTCTTTCTGAAAAGTTATAGGCATTTATTCTTTTGGTATTGATTAAACGATAGACAGTTTTAACTGAAAAACCTAGAAGCAATGCAAGTTGTCTTACATTTAAAAATTCTTTGTCTTTAAGATCAATAAGCGGCTGATTTTTTATTTTGATTGTTTGAAGGTTTGAGCTTTCAATTTTCCGATTTTTTAACCTTCGCTTATAATCTTTGCTTGCACATTTTAAAGAGCAATATTTTGTTGTGGTTTTCTTTGCAAGAAACTCAGAACCACAAAATCCACATATTCTATATACTGAAATATTCGAACTCATTTTCCAATTTTATTAGTTGGAATTATAGGATAAAAAAGTAGTTAAGAATGCTTAAAAAACACGTTTTGATCAGGGGAAGAAATTGTTACAAGGAGACTTTAGATTATCTGGACTAAATATTTAATTTCTCCAGTAAATATAAGGCTTTCCATGCTAATAATTATGTTTTCAGGTTTGTTTAAAAAAGTTTAAAAGCTTGCTAATTTCGGTAAAATAAATTAGCAAGCCTGTGTTTATGGGAGTTTACAGAGTTCAGATGAAAAATTGGTACGTTTTTGAACAAAATAAAACAAAGAAAAAGTCATAAAAACTGTTAATTTCCCAAGAAATTTAATCGTTTTTGATGACTTTAAGTAGATTTAGGAGGATTTAAGTGTCGTTATTTGCCCCAAAAAGACAAAAAAATCAATTTTTCTCTCCTGAGGTACAATTTCGGTACAAAAAGTGGGTTTTTAAGTGGAAAAAGTAAGATTTTTAGCTTAAATTTTAACATAAAATTAGGTAAATATGTTAAAACTACGTTAATTATTTGCCGATGCAGAAATTAGCAAAAATATTTCCCAGCAATTCGTCGTTGCTGACCTGACCTGTAATGAGCCCAAATTGATATAAGGCTTCACGGATATCCAGTGCAATCAGATCACTGGAAAGATTCGTTTCAAGTCCAAATTTCACTTTTTGTATTTCATCTAAAGCTTTAAGTAACGAATCATAATGTCTTGTATTTGTTACAATAGTTTCATTGTTTCGTAAAGCCCCTGTATTAACAAATGAAAGTAATTTATCTTTTAATTCTTCAATGCCAATATTTACCTTAGCAGAAATTTTTAAAAGTGTTAAATTTAAAGTTTGAAGCTTTTCGTTGATTTTATCAATTTCAATTTCGCTTAATAAATCCACTTTATTTATAACTACTAATATTGGTTTTAAAGGATATTTATTTTTAACTTTTTCAATTTCGACGATGTATTCAGAACCTGAAACCTGAAATTTGAAACCATCAAACAAAAAGATAACAAGTTGTGCCTGATCTATTTTTTCAAAAGTTTTTTTGATCCCTATGCTTTCTACAACATCTTTAGTTTCGCGAATTCCTGCCGTATCGATAAATCTAAAACCAATGCCGCCAATTACCAATTCATCCTCAATTGTATCTCTTGTAGTTCCCGCAATGTCTGAAACTATGGCCCGTTCTTCATTCAGTAAAGCATTTAGTAAAGTAGATTTCCCAACGTTTGGTTCCCCCACAATGGCAACCGGAATTCCGTTTTTGATCACATTTCCAACTGCAAATGAATCAATCAGACGTTTCAAAACAAACTCAATTCTGTTCAATAACTCATGAAACTGAGTTCTGTCTGCAAATTCCACATCCTCTTCGGCAAAATCCAATTCTAATTCAATCAAAGAGGCAAAATTCAAAAGTTCTTCCCGCAGTTTCGCAATTTCATTGCTAAAACCCCCGCGCATTTGCTGCATGGCAATTTGATGAGAAGCTTCATTGTCTGACGAAATCAAATCAGCAACCGCTTCAGCCTGTGATAAATCAAGTTTTCCATTAAGGAAAGCTCTAAGCGTAAATTCACCCGGATCGGCCATTCGGCAGCCTTTTCTCAACAATAACTGAATAATCTGCTGCTGAATATAAGTGGAGCCGTGGCATGAAATTTCAATAGTATTTTCGCCAGTATAAGAGTTAGGACCCTTAAAAACAGAAACTAAAACTTCATCAAGTGTTTTTGAATCATCTACAATATGGCCTAAATGCAAAGTATGCGTTTTTTGCCTGGTTAAGTCTTTGTCTTTTATGGATTTAAAAACCGAATTTCCAATAGCAATAGCTTCAGAGCCTGAAATTCGGATTATAGCAATAGCCCCGGCTCCGGAAGGAGTCGCCAATGCAACTATAGAATCTTGATTTATCATGTTGCAAAGGTATAAAAAAAGCCCCAAAGTTGCGAAGTTGATGCAGTCTTGAAAAGATGGATTTTAATTGTTGAAAGTTCCTGTATTACCGAATTGTTAAATGTTAAAGAACTGATAATTATCACAGTATTTTGTTTTTAGAATGACTAAATTTGAGAGAACAACTTTAAAATTGAAACAATATGAAAAAAATATTATTCCCCACTGATTTTTCCGAAGCTGCCACAAATGCGTTTGTTCATGCTTTAGAATTTGCTAAAGTTGTCGACGCCGAACTTATCCTACTGCATACTTTTGAGATTCCGGTTTATGACAGCCAGTTTTTTCCTGAAAATTATGCGGCAATTTATAGCTCAATAGAATTGGCAAAATTTGAAATGTTTAAAGATGAAATTCCAAAACTGAGAACCATTGCAATCGAAAGAAAGTTAGAAGATATTGTCATTAAACATCGTTTGATGGATGGAGACCTGCTTTATAATTTAAAAAATGCAATTGAAGAAGACCATATAGATTTTGTAATAATGGGCACAACAGGAGATTCAGACTGGACAAAATTCTTTTTAGGATCTAACACCAGTTCTGTTATTTCAGAAGTTAAAGTACCCGTTTTATGCATTCCTGCCGATGCTAAATGTAAAAAAATAAAAACAATCGGTTTCACAACCCGTTATCGTGAAAAAGATAAAAATGAACTTAGAAAAGTATTAGAAATCGCCAAAAAAACAGATGCCAAAGTAAAAAGCCTTTACGTTAAAACTGCTGGTTCAGATGTATCTGATGCTGTAATTAAGCAATGGGAAAGCGAGTTTGCGAATGAAAACGTAGAGTTTCAGGTACTGCCAAGCGATGAAGTAAAAGAAACCATTCTTGATTTTATCCTTTATAAAGACATCGATATTATAACGACCATAACGCATAAAAGATCTTTCTTTGAAAGTATTTTCGAATCTAGTTTCAGTCAAAAAATAACTAAAGCAGTAGGAGTACCGGTTTTAGTAATGCATGAAACATAAAAATTGAACTTGTTTTAAATAGCAATTTTGTAAGTGTAAAACCTATATTTGTATTTCATTAAATTCAAAAAATGGAAATCTATCAAAATAAAGTTACGCACTATAACGAAATCTACTATAAAATCAATAAAAGATACAACAGCATCAGCATTTTACGTTTGTTAAGTATTTTTCTCTGCCTGTTTTTACTGTTTTATTACATAAAAACCAACGAGATTTTTTACATAATTGGTGCTTTTTTATCTTTTGTTGGTTTTATTTTTTTAATGAATATCCATTCACGCCTGTCTTTTAAAAAGCAGCTTACAACAGCTCTTTTAAAAATCAATGAAAATGAAATTTCTTATCTTAAAAGAGAAAACCTTCCTTTTGAAAACGGAATTGAGTTCAATGATTTTCATCATCCGTATGCTTATGATTTAGATATTTTTGGAGAACATTCCTTATTTCAAAATTTAAATCGAACAGCCACTTTTGTCGGAAAAAAAACATTGGCAGATCAGTTACTGACCTTGCTTCCGAATCGTGTAATCTTAGAAAATCAGGAAGCGGTAAACGAACTAAAAACGAAGATCGACTGGAGACAGGATTTCCTGGCGCTGGCAAAAGTGAGTAATGATTCTAAAAATTCATACGATTCTTTATTGTATTGGAATTCATTTAAGAATAATGCATTACCTAAAGTTTTAACTGCACTTTCGTTTATAATGCCAGCTTTGTTTTTTGCAATTTTAGCAGTCTATATTTTTACTTCAAAAACTATTTTATTATCCTACCTGACTTATGCATTTATTGGGAATATGATTGTGTTAGGACAGTCTTTTAAGCGCATTCAATCTGAAATTGCCAAGTCAGATAATATTGATAAGATTATTAAACAATACAGTCTGCTGGTTGAGAAAATAGAATCAGAAACTTTTCAATCCAAAAAACTAATTGATTTACAGCAGCAGTTAATTTTTAAAAACGCTGCGGCAAGTGTACATTTAAGACAATTGTCAGAATTGTTTTCGAGAATGGATACAATAAATAATTTTGTAACAGCGATAGTTTTCAATGGTACATTTTTATTCAATCTTCATGTATTGAAAGCACTTTTAAAATGGAAAGACAATTATTCTGACGAACTAGAAAAATGGATCAATATAATTGGTGAATTTGAAGCCTTGAACAGTCTCGCCAATTTAGCATATAATAATCCTGATTTTGTTTTCCCTGAAATCAATTCTGAATTCAAAATTGGTTTTAAAGATTTGAGTCATCCATTATTGAATGCGGCTAGCAGAGTAGGGAATGATACTCATTTTTATCCGGAATCTTTTATGATTTTAACCGGATCTAATATGTCCGGAAAAAGTACATTTTTAAGAAGTTTGGGAATCAATATGGTTCTTGGCGGGATTGGTTCTGTTGTTTGTGCTTCAGAAGCTAACATACATCCACTTCCAGTTTTGGTTTCAATGCGATTGTCTGATTCTTTAGCCGACAGCGAATCCTACTTTTTTGCCGAAATCAAACGTTTAAAACTTATTATGGATGCCCTGGAAGAAAAGCCTGCTTTTGTTTTATTAGATGAAATTTTGAGAGGAACCAATTCTGATGACAAACGAAACGGAACGATCGAAGTAGTCAAAAAAATCATTGCCAAAAATGCTATTGGCGCCATCGCAACGCACGATATCGAAGTGTGCTTAACCACAAACGAATATCCTCATATTTTGACCAATCAGTGTTTTGAAGTTGAAATTCAGAATAACGAACTTCATTTTGATTACAAACTCCGAAATGGCATCTGTAGAAATAAAAGTGCTACATTCTTAATGCAGAAAATGGGAGTTATTTAAAGATTTTAGATGGATATATTTGTCAATTTAAGCGCAGCGTTCGCAAAGTTTAGACAAGGCTTTGCGAACTTTGACGTTTTACGAAACTACAAGCAGAATTTTGCGTGGTTTGCGATTGATCTAAACCTTATTTGATCGCTTCTTTAATCGTATTTACAAAAGCCTCTACCGGCTGAGCACCAGAGACGGCATATTTCCTGTCAAAAACAAAAAACGGAACACCTTGCACACCAATTTCCTGTGCTTCAGAAATATCTGATTTAACATCCTTCAAAAATAAATTCTCGTTTTCAACGACTTCCTGAACTTCATTTGTATTTAAACCTGCTTTAGCTCCCAATTCAATCAAAGTGGCTGCGTCATTTAAATCTCTTCCTTCAGTAAAGTACGCTTTAAATAAAACTTCTTCCATTGCATCGCCCATCTTTTTGGTTTTAGCCAATTGAATAATGCGATGTGCAGTTAACGAGTTTGAAATAATTGCTTTATCAAAATGATAATCTAAACCAACGCTTTTTGCGCGTTCTACCACACCTTTATGCATTTCTATAGATTGTTCAACTGAAATTCCTTTTCGTTCAGCCAGAAACGTATAAACATCTTTGCCAGATTGAGGTGTAATAGTGGGATCAAGCTGAAAACTTTTCCACTCAATTTCAAATTCATTACTTGGAAATGCAGCTAAAGCCGATTCCAACTGTCTTTTTCCGATATAACAAAACGGACACATGATGTCCGACCAAATTTCTATTTTCATAGTTACAAAGTTAAAGAAAAAAATTGTTTCAGGTTTTCTTTGTTTCAGGTTTCAAGTTTTCCTGGATTGTGCTGATTTTTTTACCACAAAGCACACAAAGATTTACGCAGAGTTCGCAAAGTTTTTTATGCAAAACTTTACGAACTTTATGTTTTTATAAATGCTTCACAATAAAACTTTACGTGCTTTGCGGTAAAATTTACAAAAAAATAAAGCTTTGTGAACTCTGTGCTTTATAAAACGCTCTACAATAAAAAATCTTTGCATCCTTTGCGGTAAAAAATTGAAGAAAACAAAGCTTTGTGAACTCTGTGATTTTATAAAACGCTCTACAATAAAAAATCTTTGTGTCCTTTGTGGTAAATATCAGCACAAACCCTTAATCGCATTTCAACCTGAAACCTGAAACTTTCAACCTGAAACTCTAAAAAAAACGTCTAAAAATAAAAAACCGCAACTCTTCATCAGAATTGCGGTTTCCAGGTATAAAAAATGGTTGGTTAATAGCGATATTTTTTTTTACAATGATATGTCTTTAATTTGAAACTAAAAAAAATCCCTGTAACAAAAAGAAGTTTTGATGTTAACTATTTAACATTACAGGCATTACCAGCATGGTAACAGTTTCACCTTCTTCTAAACCATCAACTGGAGTTAAAATCCCAGCTCTGTTAGGCAGTGACATTTCTAACATAATCATATCTGATTGAAGGTTGGTCAGCATTTCAGTTAAAAAACGTGAATTGAAGCCAATCTGAAGATCATCTCCCTGATAATCACAAGTCAATCTCTCTTCTGCTTTGTTAGAGTAATCAATATCTTCTGCAGAAACATTTAACTCAGCTCCGGCAATTTTTAAACGAATTTGGTGTGTAGTTTTGTTTGAGAAAATCGCAACACGACGAACCGAGCTTAAAAATAAAGAACGATCGATCATTAATTTATTTGGATTCTCTTTCGGAATTACCGCTTCGTAATTAGGGTATTTTCCGTCGATCAAACGACACATCAAAATATAATTATCGAATGAGAAAGTCGCATTCGAATCGTTGTATTCAATTTTTACTTCAGCATCAGAACTTCCTAAAATACTTTTTAAGATATTTAAAGGTTTCTTAGGCATAATAAAATCGGCAACCTGAGATGCTTTTACATCTGTACGGGCATATTTTACTAATTTATGAGCATCTGTAGCAACAAAAGTTAATCCTTCTGGAGAGAACTGGAAGAAAACCCCAGACATCACCGGACGCAAATCATCGTTTCCTGCGGCAAAAATTGTTTTGCTGACAGCAGTTGCCAAAACATCAGCAGGAACAAGTGTTACAGAAGGATCTTCAAGATGCACTGATTTCGGAAATTCTTCTCCGGCAGCGTATGCTAAAGCATATTTACCAGAATTAGAGCTGATTTCAACTGTATTGTTTTCTTCAACTGTAAAAGTTAGAGGCTGTTCCGGAAACGTTTTCAAAATTTCAAGCAAAAGTTTAGCAGGCACGGCCACACTTCCTTTGCTGGTAGAATCGATTGATAATGTAGCAGACATTGTAGTTTCAAGATCTGAAGCCGAAACCGTCAATTCATTATTGTCTAGTTCAAATAAAAAGTTATCTAAAATAGGCAACGTATTGTTACTGTTAATTACACTACCTAAAACTTGTAATTGTTTTAATAAGTACGAACTCGATACTATAAATTTCATCTCTTTTGTTTTATTTTTTACTCTTTTCTTAATTTTTTATAGGCTAAGATAAGGTTTTACAAATATATCGTAAACAATCTTAGTTTCGCAATTTTTTTATTAACATCTATTTACTGTACTTTCTTTTACGAATGTAGGTAAAAGCGAGTCCAAAAACCAATAAAATTAGAATTGGAAGTCCGATAGTTATGAATTGCGTAAGACTGTAATTTTCATAAACTTTTTCCTTATCTAATAAAGGCAGATCAAGATCTTTACTTCTAATGTTAATAAGTCCGGTGTCATCCAGCAGATAATTGATGCAGTTCATCATAAAATCCTTATTGTCGTATAAGTTTCCGGTACGCTGATCGTAACCCAATTCTACCGGCATCAAGTTTTTATCTAGTTGATTTCTTGCCAGATCTCCGTCAGCAATTACAATCATTTTTGTTGGTTTTCCAACAGCCTGAAATGAATTTTCTTTGAAAGGTAAAACGCGATTTTCAAAAGCCGAATGAAAACTTCCTTCCAGTAAAACAGAAAGTGGAATATTTCCTTTATTCAGATAATCCTGAGGCGCAGTCTGCTCGGTCACAATATTCAAATTGATTTCAACCGGAGTTCCAATTTTTTTAGAATACTGGGAAGATTGCAGTAAAACGGTTTTTTTGATTCCGTTCTTCAAAGTGTCAATCGGGCTCGCAAAATCAAATTTAATGCCTCCTAAATTTTTTACGATAGGATGATGGCTTGTCGGATAAACCTGCGGCGCATATTTCCATACAAAATCCTGGTATTGTGTCGCGCTTCCTTGTTCTCCCGCAGCAAGTTTTATCGGACTTCCTTGTTCGTCTTTTACCAAATCAGGATTAATTCTGAATCCGTATTTAAAGAACATATCGTTCAAATTCAAATCTCTTGGATACGCCAGAGCAGCTCCGGATTGATTGTACAAACTGTCCATATCGGCAGCAACCTGATCGATTAACCACAACGTTTTGCCGCCATTCATGATAAACTGATCTATAACCTGCTTTTCTTCATCTGAGAAAGTTTCAGTAGGTTTTGCAATAATTGCTAAGTCGTATTTTTTTAATGCATTTAAAGTTCCGGTTGGATCTTTTGCCACAGAATCTAAAGTAAAGGGACCAATGTAGTAGCTTTCGCGGATTTGGCGCAGCATTTTATCCAGATGAATTTCACGCATCTCTCCGTTTCCTTTTAATATCGCGACTTTCTTTTGCCTGTCTTTGGTAATTTTATTGATAGCATCTGCAATTGAATATTCTAAGTGCTGAATCGAACCAATAACTTTTTGAGTGGTAGAAGAGCCCATTCTGTTTTTTAACAGTGGAATATTAACTTCCTTATTGTTGTAAACTGCAATTGCCCACGGAAAAACCATTGCCTGCGATTGTTTTCCTTTATCGTCAACGGTAATGTTTATTGGCGTTAATCCTTTTTGGTAAAGCGATTTTACCATTTCCATGCTTTCGTCTTCGTTTTCCATCGGATTCACAAATTCGAAAACAATATTGCTGTTATAAGCTTGAAATTCTTCTAATAATTGTTTGGTTTCCTGCTGCAGGCGTTTAAAATCTGCAGGAAGATCGCCCTGCATATAAATTTTTATAGAAAGCGGATTTTTAACCTGTTTTATGATTTGTAATGAGGTTTCAGATAAAGTATATCGTTTGTCTTTGGTCAAATCGAATCGGTGAAAAAATAAAGTTCCTAATACGTTTAAAACAATTAAAACGAAAACAGTAATACCTAATGTTTTGATATTTTGTTGAGTAGATGTTTTCATTACGCTTTAAAAGATTTTAATTGATAAACAGTAAAAGACAGGAACAGCACTGTAATGCTCAAAAAATAGAGAACATCACGCGTATCGATCACGCCCCGGCTCATACTTTTAAAATGATCCTGCATCCCAAATGCTGCAATAATATTGAAAGATCCCGGAATTAGCGAAGCTAAACCTTCAAAACCAAAATAAAAGATAAAACACAGAAATACAGCAATAATAAAAGCGACAATTTGATTTTCGGATAGAGTAGAAGTAAAAATCCCGATAGCAGAATAAGAAGCAATTAAAAACAACAATCCGAAGTAAGAACCAATGGTACTTCCCATATCAATATTCCCTTCAGGCAAGCCCAAATTTGAAATCACTTTTACATAAATAAATGTTGGTACAATCGCTAAAAAAATCAGAAATAATGAACCTAAAAATTTCCCGTTTACAATTTCCCAAATCGATAATGGTTTGGTTAATAGCAATTCTAATGTTCCTTGTTTTCTTTCGTCAGAGAAACTTCTCATCGTAACCGCCGGAATCAGGAAAATTAAAATCCATGGCGCTAAGGTGAAAAACGGAGTCAAATCGGCATAGCCAGTATTCATGATATTGTAATCTCCTTCAAAAACCCATAAAAACAGCCCGTTGCTGATTAAAAAAACCGCGATGACCAAATAGCCAATAGGAGAGCCAAAAAAGGATTTTATTTCTCGTAAAATGATTGATTTCATGTACTTAATTTTGTTTCAAGTTTTTCTTGTTTCAGGTTTCAGGTTGCTCCACTTTGCGAACTTTGTGTTTTCTGAAAACCTTTTAATATAATGTTTGCACTCTCTGCGGTTAAAAACGTCCCAATTTTCAGATCCAGTTATAACTTGAAACCTGAAACCTGAATCAATTTAAACTAAAGAAACCACTTTATCCACGCTCCAAGCTTCTGGCTTTGCGTTGAATAGTTTTTTTGTAAAATTCCAAACGGAATTAAAAAGCTCTGATTGTCTGTAATTTTCCAAATCTTCTTCGGTTTCCCAATAACTATAGGTGAAAAAGATGCATTTGTCACTTTTATCCTGATACAATTCTAAAAAACGATTTCCTTCAGCTTTTCGTATTTTGTCTTTTACGGTTTCAAAATTCTCCAGAAAATCGGGAATCTTTTCTTCGTGAAAACTCATTTTTACTATTCGAACGAACATATTATAATTTTAGATTTCTGATATTAGATTTTAGATTGAAAAATCTGCAATACGCGCGCAAAAGTACCAAAATTGATTGTTCTTTTTATGAAAAAATGAAATATTATAAATACATAATTTTTTCGGATTCTAATGCCTTATCGTATTTCAAATGCAGCGCATGGTTTCAACTATGGGGACACAAAGCATATTACGATGTGTATAATAATGCATAGCGTATTAAAATGCGTTCCCACGGTTGAAACCGTGGGCTATGTTTATAGTGCAATGAATAATCTTCTCGTTTGTATGATGAAATCAGATTAAATATCAGTGTAAATCTATTCTATCAAGAAAATCTGTGGTTCATTCTAAAATCTAAATCCTTACAAGAACTTTATCGTAATGACATCACGATAATTCAATCCCAACAAACTATTTGCAGAGCCTACTTTTGAAGGATTACTTCTAAAAATAGCGATTTCGAGAAATCCGGCTTCGTTAAAAATAGCCAGTTTTTCACCTTCATAAGTTTTAATTGGATATTTTTCAGATGTTGCGATGGCTGAATAATTGGGCAGAATAGTTTTGATGCTTTTTGGTTTCATTACAATTTCATACGGACGGCCTTTGGCAACTTCCATAAACTGCTTTTTAGAAATATTAGTAACAATATTTCCAAAATGATCAATGTAAATAACATATCCTTTTACTGAATTTCCATCGCTGGCAACTACCGCCTGGAGCTCAGTGATTTCTTTGATTCCAGTAATTTCCTTACCAATAACATTCAATAAACCGCCTTTTGCAATATGGCAGGCAACCTGAATAAAAATATCCATGTCTGTAAATTCAATCGGAAAACGATCGTGAATGTTGATTTCGACAATTTTCTGCGGAACGATTTTCTGCGTAAGCATACTCAAAATCCCGTTATCGGCACAAATAAAGTAATGGTCGTTCCACTGCATGGCAATGTGCTGGTTCTCTTTATTGCGTTCGATATCAACACCAATAAGGTGTACGGTTCCTTTAGGAAAACTCAAATAAGAGGCGCCAATTACGTAACTGGCTTCGGCAGTATTAAACGGGTCTATGTCGTGAGTAATGTCAATGATTTGAACCTCTGAATATTCAGATAGAATTTTACCCTTAAGCGAACCAACAAAGTGGTCTTTTAAGCCGTAATCGGTAGTAAGGGTAATTATTGACATAATTTTGTTTATAACTATTGGTAGTATTTAAATCTAATTTTCATTAAATTTGAGAAATGCAAAGCTAATAATAGTAAATGCAAATTGAAAGAAAGGAAAGACAATTTATTATAATAGTCTCAGTTTTCAGTTTCAGCTTTCAGTCCGTAAAAAGAATTGAATTTGAAAGATAGTAAATTAACAGAATTTGTTTTGAAAAATTTCTTTGAGAGATTTTTAAACTGATACTGCCGCTGAAAACGCCAAACTAAAAAATACCCGACAACAATAGATTTACAAAACAAATTTATTTAATTTAAAACTACCTCATTTGAACGAAAGAATAATCGAGCTAATAGACATCGCTCCAAAAGACTTTTGGGGCGCTCAAGACTCTCATCTTGAAATAATTAAAAAGTATTACCCAAAGCTTAAAATAGTAGCGAGAGGGACAACTTTAAAAGCATTTGGCGAAAAAGAAGTTTTAGATGAATTCGAAAAAAGATTTCAAAGGTTAATGCTCCATTTTACCCGATACAACAACATTGATGATAATGTAATTGAACGCGTGATTATGAGTGATGGTCAGGATGAAAAAAAATTATACGATCATGACAAAATATTAGTTCATGGAGTTGGCGGTAAAATAATTAAAGCCATGACGCCTAACCAGCAACTGTTGGTTGATACCATCAAAAAAAATGATATGGTATTTGCTGTTGGTCCTGCCGGAACCGGTAAAACTTATACCGGTGTAGCAATGGCGGTTAAAGCGCTTAAAGACAAAGAAGTAAAAAGGATCATACTTACCCGACCGGCGGTTGAAGCGGGAGAAAATCTTGGTTTTTTACCCGGCGATATGAAAGAAAAACTAGATCCGTACATGCAGCCTCTTTATGATGCTTTGCGCGACATGCTCCCGAACGAAAAGCTCGAAGATTATATTTTAAAAGGAATTATTCAGATTGCGCCACTGGCATTTATGCGTGGGCGCACACTTGATAATGCTTTTGTAATTCTCGATGAAGCGCAGAATACAACGCACTCACAAATGAAAATGTTTTTGACCCGTATGGGAAAAAACGCCAAATTTATGATTACGGGAGATCCTGGACAAGTTGATTTACCACGCAGAACTATTTCGGGTCTGAAAGAAGCTATTTTGGTTCTGAAAGATGTTGACGGAATCGGAATTATCTATCTGGATGATAAAGATATCGTACGTCACAGATTAGTGAAAAAGGTAATTGACGCCTATAAACAAATAGAAAATCACGATTAATTTTATAGAATGTCAAATGTAAATCGTGAAATGTGTTTTGACATTTAGTAATATTCGTTTTCTGCATATTATGTAGAAAACGAATATTTTTTTTGCCACAGATTAGATGATTTGAGAAGATTTTTTTTTACCACAAATTCCACAAATTATCGCAAATTATCTCTGGAAATTTGTTGCAAAGGAAATAGAGATATAAATAAACTTGATCTTTTAAGCTGTGGAAAGAAATACAACAGCAGATATCTTTTTATCAAAAATCTGTAAGATTAGGCGAGTTAATTTGTGCTAATTTGTGAAATTTGCGGTTAAAAAATTAGAGATTATTAAATCAATTTAATATTTTAATCTGTGGCAAAAAACAAAACACGAAACATTTCAGAAATGAAACAACTAGATGATTTCTACTTAAAACAAGAAGAACCTGCAAAAGGCGTATTTTTTGCATTAAGAGAAATTATTCTAAAACAAGATTCTGAAATTACTCACGTTCTAAAATACGGAATGCCCTTTTTCTGCTACAAAGGAAAAATGTTCTGCTATTTATGGATTCATAAAAAATACAAACAACCATACATTGGAATTGTGGAAGGAAAACATTTTGATGAACCTTTTTTAATTCAGGAAAATCGTTCGAGAATGAAAATAATGCTGCTTAATTCTGATGAAGATTTACCTTTGGAACAAATTGAAATGGTTATTGAGAAAGCAATAAATTTGTATAAAACAGATATAATAAAAATTAGATGAAATCAAGAATAGTTGGAGAACTGAAATCTGTGGAATATGATCCTGATTTTTTTGAAAGCGAGCCGTACCCAATTCCGTATTTTGAGAATAATAAATTAAAAGTTGGATTTATAGAGGCAGAGCATCAACCTTATTTAGATGGTGCTGACAATGTATTAGAAAACTTCTTAAAGCGTGATTTAGTAGAAAGAAAAAAAGATTCACAACTGGTTTTCAATTATTATAATACAGCGCTGAAATACGGATATAGTAAATCTCTAGGTATAAAAAAAATTGATGAAGTATGGAATTTTGTTCGTCCATCTGAAATAATTGTTGAATGCGATGAAAGTGGTACTTTTTATTTAAATGTTTCATGTGAATGCGAGTGGGAAGAAGAGCATGGCCTTCAATTAATATTTAAAGACGGATTGACTCTTATTAGAGCAGGTGGACATGAATAAAATTATTAATTCTAAATAATAATATACTCAAATTATCTAAAATTCAATATTTAACGAAATAGTTAAATAAATAATAAACTTCTCTCATTTCGGGCTTTTGTGCCTTGTTATCTTTGCTCTTCTGAGCCTAAAGCCTTAAATTTGCATTTCATAAATATTTGATCTTCAATATGACTAAGCTTAAAAATATAAAAGTTGTAGTAAGTGACCTTGACGGAACTTTACTCAATCCTCAACACAAAATTTCAGATTATACTAAATCCATTTTTCAGGAACTTCACAATCAAAATTATCTTATTGTTGTTGCCACCGGCCGTCATCATCTTGACGCTATGGCAATTATAGAAACACTTGAAGTTCCGGTTTATTTAGTAAGTTCAAACGGAGCCAGAATCCATTCACCAAATAAAGAAGAATTATTTGCTTTTAACTTAAACAGCGATGTCGTTAAGGCAGCTTTAAATGTAGAAATTGATCCTGAAATTACAGTAGTTTTATTCAAGGAAAATGTTTGGCAGACCAATAAATGGAGCGAAAAATTAAATGCTTTTCAGGCAGATTTAAAATACCATCCGGAATTGGTTGATTATAAAACACTGGAAGATTTTGGTGCTATTAAAATTTTCTTCTCCTGTGATAATCATGAGAAATTAGTAAAATTAAAAGATGCAGTTTTAGCCAATTCGTCAGAACATTTACACCATGCTTTTAGTCTTCCTACTTGTTTAGAGTTTATGGATAAATCGATAGACAAAGCTGTAGCAATCGAACAGGTTTTAGAAAAAGAAGGTTTTACTTTAGATCAGGCTGTTTCTTTTGGAGACGGTTTTAATGATGTTCAAATGTTGGCTGCATCAGGAAAAGGTTTAATTATGGGCAATGCTCCGGTTTTATTAAAAGAAACGCTGCCCGACTTAGAAGTTATAACAACAAATGCCGAAGATGGCGTAGCAAAATATATTGCTTCAAAAATCCTGAATAAGGAATTTGCATAAGCAATAATAATTCATAGAATAGCTGGAAATCCCTGAAGAAATCTTCAGGGATTTTTTGTTTGAATGCTGAAAAAAATAAAAATTATAACATTTCTTGCTGCATCTCTCTCTTTTCATTGTGAAACTCTCTGAAATAGTTTTAAATTTGCATTCATAAAACACAACAAAACTACAATGAGCAATACAATCACAACCACAAATTTTAATTTTCCGAATCAGAAATCAGTATACCGCGGAAAAGTTAGGGAAGTTTATAATATTAACGACGAACTTTTGGTAATGGTAGCAACCGACAGACTTTCGGCTTTTGATGTGGTTTTGCCAAAGGGAATTCCGTACAAGGGACAAATCCTGAATCAGATTGCGACAAAATTCATGGAATTAACGGAAGATATTGTTCCTAATTGGTTAATAGCCACGCCGGATCCTAACGTAGCTGTTGGACATTTATGTGATCCTTTTAAAGTAGAAATGGTAATTCGAGGTTATCTTTCAGGACACGCAGCTCGTGAATATGCTGCAGGAAAAAGACAAATCTGCGGTGTAACAATGGCCGAAGGTTTAAATGAAAATGATAAATTTCCGGAACCTATTATTACGCCAACTACAAAAGCAGATAATGGTTCTCACGACGAAGATATTTCTCGTGAAGATATTTTGGCAAAAGGAATTGTTACAGAAGAAGATTATGTTGTTTTAGAGAAATTTACGCGCGATTTATTTCAAAGAGGAACTGAAATTGCAGCAGAACGCGGTTTAATTTTAGTAGATACAAAATACGAATTCGGAAAAACAAAACAAGGTGTTATTGTTTTAATCGATGAAATTCATACTCCCGATTCATCTCGTTATTTTTACGCAGACGGATATCAGGAAAGACAAAATAAAGGTGAAGAGCAAAAACAATTATCAAAAGAGTTTGTACGCCGCTGGCTGATCGAAAATGGTTTTCAGGGTCTTGAAGGACAACAAATTCCAGAAATGACGGATGCTTATATTGAATCAGTTTCTGAAAGATATATCGAGTTATACGAGAATATTTTAGGAGAAAAATTTATAAAAGCAGATATTGACAATATTGACCAACGTATTGATAAAAACGTATTAGATTACCTGAGTGCTAAAGAGTAATTTTCGGGTTTAAACTAACTATTTAAACCATGAATTTTAAAACAAATAAAAATGCCCTGCTATTTCTATGTATGATAGCAGGGCATTTTCTTTTTGGGCAGATTGATAAAAATGCCACAAAAGAAACCAGAAATTTATATCAGAATTTAAAAAAAATTTCAAAAAAACATATTCTTTTTGGCCATCAGCATGCGCTCGAATATGGACATGGATGGTCCAATGAGACCAATAGATCTGATGTAAAATCAGTCACAGGTTCGCATCCTGCTGTCGTTGGCATTGATTTCAGCGGATTTTCCGGTCATTCAAAAGATGAAATTCAAAAGACAAAAGAGGTTCTAAAAAAGAATGTTATCGCCACTTACGAAAGAGGAGGTATTACAACTGTTTCCTGGCATTTTTTAAATCCCGCATCTGAGGGTGGTTTTTATTGGAAAGATTCGATTTCGAAACCTGCCATGTCTTTGATTAAAAAAGGAGGTTCGCATCACGAACAATACAAGGAAATTTTAAAAACGATTGCTGACTTTGCTCATTCTGTAAAAGCAAAAGACGGTACGCTGGCGCCAATGATTTTCAGGCCTTTTCATGAATTTGACGGCGACTGGTTTTGGTGGGGAAAACCATATACGTCACGCGAAGATTTTATTGAAGTCTGGCAGTTTACTGTTTCGTATTTGAGAGACACTTTAAAAGTGCACAATTTTATTTATGCTTTCTCTCCAGATAACCGATTTATTACGCAAGCAACATATCTCGAACGTTATCCCGGTGACGATTATGTAGATTTATTTGGAATGGATGATTATGGCGATTTTGGTCGAGATGGAAAATATGATTTGGATAAAGCAGTTAAAAAATTAAAAATTATTTCAGATGTGGCGATTCAAAAGAAAAAATTGGCTGCTTTGACAGAAACCGGTTTAGAATCAATTCCAAATGCAAATTGGTGGACTGAGGTTTTATTAAAAACACTGCAATCAGAAAAACTGGAACTTGCGTATGTTTTAGTCTGGCGAAATGATATTACAAGTGCAACACATTTTTACGCCCCGTTTCCCGGACAAGTTAGTGAAACTGATTTTATACAATTTTATGAAGATCCGTATACATTATTTGAGAATGATTTGAAAAATGTATATCATAAAAAATTTAAATTAAAGTAGTTTCATTTTAAGTTTTCAGTATCACTTTCATGTCGTAGTTTCAATGCCCCCAGCACTGCGACTGAAAACTGAGACTTAAAATACTGCTTAAATTACTAGTGTTTTAAAAATTCTGAAGATTTTTTTTATAATTTTTTCAAAAAGAGTGTAACGTTTTGACTTTTGCAGCGTCTATTATACAAGAGCAAATGATTTAATTTTAATCAGATTAAGTTTAAATAGCTTTCATTAAGGAAATGTTAAGAAATAGTTAAAACATAGTACCTTGTAATGCATAATAGATAAAATAGAATTACATTTACATAGAAATTAAAAATCATCATTATCAATCAATCAATTTAACATCAATCAACATGAAAAAATCAGTAATTATTTTAGGACTAGCTTTGGTAGCATTTGCAAATGTTTCAATGGCTTCAAATCACACATCAACAGCAGTAAACCAAGTTGAATTTTCAGTTTACCGCAAAACTCCTCTAACTGTTGCAGTAGGGAAAGGTGATATCGAAATTGTGAAAAAATTTATCGAATACGGTGCCGATGTAAATCAAAAATCAGAAGATGATATGACACCTTTAATGATCGCAGCTCGTTACAACAGAGTTGAAATCATGAAGTTATTAATAGCAGGTGGTGCACGTACGTATGAAAAAAATGAAAAAGGATATACTGCATTGAAATATGCACAATTATCAAATGCAACAGAGGCTATTGCAATTTTGAAAGATTTGTAAGAGTCTAAAAAAGTTTAAAGTTTTGAGTTAGTAATAAAACGACCTTCCTGAGCAGAAGGTCGTTTTTATTTTTATGGGTGCTTCCTGGCACAGATCGCGGCAAAGTATCTAATAGAAAATCCTTTTGTTTTTCTTTAAAAGCAAAAGACTGGAAGTCTTAAAACTTCGGGAGCGGATTAAGCTCCTGAAAATTATATTAAGTAAAGTCTATTTTTTGAATTTGTTTGTCCTGAATTTTAGAAAACAAAATCAAACCCATAATTGCTCCGATGGTGGCAAACAACATATCAGATTGCGTATCCCACACATAACCCTGAGTTCCGAGGAAAGAATCGCCGCCATCTCCGGTTGCGAGTGACACAAACCATTCTATAAATTCGTAAGCCGCACTAATGGCGAGACAAATACACACAATTATAAAGTTGAAAAAGTGTTTATTATTAATTACTTCTTTACGAATAAACAATTCTCTAATTATCATGGCAGGAACTAATCCTTGTGCAAAATGACCCACTTTATCGTAATTATTTCGACTTTGATGAAAGATTTCCTTGATATAATCAAAAAGCGGCACTTCGGCATAAGTATAATGTCCGCCTATAAAAAGTATGATGCAATGTATTACTATTAAAGTATAGGTGAAATTGGTAAATCTGAAGTTTTTGAATGTAAAAGCTAAAATTAAAAAGCCAAGTACTGCCGGAATAACTTCGAGAAAGCAAGTAAATGCTTCTTTTGGATGGATAACGGATGCCAATAAAGAGATTGAAAAAATGACCAATAAAAAATAAATATACTTCATAACTGCGTTTTCTTTTGTAAGATTTGGATGCAAGATATTAAACTATAACGTAACGGAATCAAAAAAGCACCATTAAAAATAATGATGCTTTTTGTTTTAACCTAATCAATTAATCTATGCGTTATTCTATTTTTGACACCTTATTCAATAGGCATGTTTTTTTTGCGGTTGAATACCCAGAAAATAATAGGGAAAACCAACAAGGTTAAAATTGTAGCGGTAATTAAACCGCCAATAATTACAATTGCTAACGGTTTTTGAGACTCAGAGCCAATTCCGGTTGAAATAGCGGCGGGCATTAAACCTATTGACGCCATCAAGGCAGTCATGACTACAGCTCTGGTTCTGGCTTTTACACCCATAAAAATCGATTCTTCGAGAGTAAATTTAGCCTTCAGATTGTGATGAAATTCAGATATAAGAATTACTCCGTTTTGAATACAAATTCCGAGTAAGGCAATAAAACCAACACCAGCGGAAATTCCGAAATTCATCCCCGTAATGTGTAAGGCTAAAATTCCTCCAATAATTGCAAACGGAACGTTGGCTAAAACAAGCAGTGAATCTTTAATATTTCCAAATAAAATAAACAGTAAAACAAATATTCCAATTAAACTAATCGGTACAACCTGAGCGAGACGAGCACTGGCACGAACCTGATTTTCAAATTCTCCTGTCCATCCTGTTGTATAACCTGTCGGCATTTTTATCTGAGCTACTTTTGCTTGTGCTTCGGCAATTGTACTTCCTAAGTCACGGTCACGAACAGAGAATTTAACACCAATAAAACGTTTGGTATTGTCTCTGTAAATGAACGCAGGACCTGTTACGGTTTTAATATCACAGATTTCTTTCAGCGGAATTTTCACACCGCTTATAGTTGGAACTTTTAGTTCAGCCAAATCTTCTTCATCTTTACGATATTCTTTTGAAAAACGAACTCTCACATCAAATTTCTTTTCATCTTCATATTTTTCAGTTGCTGTTTTTCCTCCAAAAGCCAATTCTAATACCGCTTGAGCGTCACTTAAAGTTACTCCGTAAGCAGCCATTTTTTCACGGTCTAAAATTACACTGATTTCTGGCTGACCGACGTTTCTTAGGATTCCAACATCTTTTATACCGGGAATGTCTTTTATTTTTGCTAAAACTTCATTTGATAATTCATCTAATTTGTTGAGATCATCCCCATAAATTTTTACAGCATTGGAAGCTTTGAAACCTGCAACAGATTCGGCTACGTTATCAATAACCGGCTGTGAATAATTATAGGTAATTCCTTGGTGAACTTTCAGCTTATTATCCATTTCATTAATTAGATCATCCATAGAAATTTTTCGTTTCCATTCTGATTTTGGTTTTAAATCAACCTGGAGCTGAATAAATCCAAAACCATTTGGGTCAGTTCCATCGTTGCTTCGGCCTGTCTGCGAAAGCACATTTTTTACTTCAGGAAAGCTTTCAAGATCTTTTCTAATCATGGCGGCGGTTTGAACACTTTCTGGCAGAGAGGTACTCATTGGCAATTCAGCAGTCACCCATAAAGCACCTTCATTTAATTGTGGCAAAAATTCAGTCCCTAAAAAGGTAGCCGAAAAGAAAATTGTAATTAATAGCGCTACAGAAGCAATCAGCGTTTTTATTTTATGTTTGAAGGTCCATGCGAATCCTTTTCCAACAATTCTATCCCAAAAAAGAACAAATGGATTGTGTTTCTCTTTTACATTTTTGTTTAAAAGAATATGCGATAAAACAGGTACCAGCGTTAAGGTAAAAAGTAAAGCTCCCATTAAGGCAAAACCTAAAGTATAGGCTAGGGGTGAGAACATTTTTCCTTCTACTTTCTGAAACGAAAATATTGGTAATAATGCCGTGATGATGATTAATTTAGAAAAGAAAATGGCTTTTCCCATCTCTGTTCCTGTCTTTTTAATCAAACTTCCTTTGGCAATTTTATTGTAAGCTGCCATTCCCAATTGATGCGCCCGCTGATCTAAAACCACAAATAATCCTTCGACCATCACAACGGCTCCATCAATAATAATCCCGAAATCGACCGCACCTAAACTCAGCAGGTTGGCGCTCATTCCCATTAATTTAAGACATAAAAACGCAAATAATAAGGATAACGGAATTACAATAGAAACGGTGAAAGTGGTTCTCCAATCGGCCATGAAAAGAAATACGACTACAGTAACCAGAATAATTCCTTCGAATAAATTGTGCATTACGGTTTCTGTCGTGAAATTCATTAAATTATCACGATCGTAAAAAGTTTCTATTTTGATATCTTTTGGCAGCACATTTTCATTTAAGTCTTTGATTTTGTCTTTGATTAAAGCTAATGTTTCCTGTGCATTTTCGCCTTTTCGCATTACAATAATTCCTTCGACAGCATCATCGTTTTTGCCAATTCCGGTCTGGCCGACTCTTGGCATGGCACTTTCATAAACAGTGGCCACATTTTTTACCAAAATAGGATTTCCTCCGGCTTCGTCAATAATAATATTTTCGATATCCGGAATAGATTTTAAAAGCCCTACGCCGCGCACAACGAATGCTTGTCCGTTTTTTTCAATAATATCACCACCCACATTCAAATTTCCGGTATTTACGGCGTTGTAAACTTGTAAAGGAGTGATGTTATATTTACCTAATTTAATAGGATCAACCCCAACTTCATAGGTTTTAGTCTGACCTCCAAAAACATTTAAATCAGCCACTCCGGGAACAGAACGCAATTGTTTATCGATGACCCAATTTTGGTAAGTCAATAATTCACGGCTGTCTCTGCTGTCACTTTTAATAATATACCTGAATATTTCTCCGGTTGGCCCGTACGGAGGCTGCACATCCGGCTCAACATCTTCAGGAAGTGAAACATTTTTTAATAAATTGTTTACCTGCTGACGCGCGAAAGTATCATCAACTCCATCATCAAAAATGATTTTGATCACAGACAAACCAAACATGGTAATACTGCGCACGCTCGTCTTTTTTTGTACCGAGTTCATTGAGATTTCAATAGGCGAGGTCACAAAACGTTCTACTTCTTCAGCACTTTTACCATTCCATTGTGTAATGATAATAATCTGTGTATTTGTTACATCCGGAAATGCGTCGATTGGCATATTTTTGAAAGAGATAAATCCCGCAACAGCCAATATTCCTACCCAAAAAAAGGTAAATGCCTTATTCTTAAGCGAAAAAGCAATAATATTTCGTATGAATTTGTTCATGTCTTAATCGTTTAAAGCGCGATAAATAAATAACTGATTATTGGTAATAACTTTCTCATTTTCTTTCAGTCCGCTTGAGATGTAAGTAATGTCGCCCACGACTCTGTATACTTCTACTTGTCTGGTTTCGATGTTATTGCGATCTTTAAAAACCATTACAAAGTTTTTGCTTTTATCAAAAACAATAGCATTACTTGGTATTGCAATCATTGATTTTCCTTCGTTAAAACTTAAGTTAATGCTTGCATTCATATCTGGTTTTAAGAGATAACCCGGATTTTGCAGCTTAATTCGTGCCTGCATCGCTTTAGTTTCCGGATCAATTACGTTGAAAATTTTATCTACTTTTCCTTTAAAAACTTTATCAGGATAACTTAAAGTAGTTACAGCGGCATCGATACCTAATTTTACTTTGTTAATGTCCATTTCATTGATGTTAGCCATTGCCCAAACTTCACCAATTTCAGCAATATCGAAGATGTTCTCAGAACGGTCATTTCTTAAAAGCATATCCTGATTGATACTTTTCTGAATAATAAATCCGCTGATTGGTGCTGTTACTTCATAAATAGATCCTGCTTTAATATTATAGATCTTATAAGTTTCCTGAACTCTGCTTAGTTGAGATTGCGCTTTGTTTACTTCTGATTTTGCCTGCAGCACTTCACTTTCTGAGTTTAATTTTCCATCAAATAATTCCTGAGCTACTTTTAAATTATTTTTCGCCACCAATAAATCACTTTTAGCATCAAGAGATTGTTTTTCAAAATCGGCTATATCTGTACTTTTTATAGTAGCCAGCACTTGTCCTTTATGAACATAATCTCCCAATTCTACATTCACTTTGACTACATTTCCCCCCACAAGCGGGTATACATCAATCATTTTGTTATTATCAGCCGTAATTTTTCCATAAAAGCTTAATACGTTTTTTACAGATTCTGTTTGAGCCGGGGCAGTCGTCGTAGATTTTAGCATGGCATCGCTCAATGCAAAAGTGGTATTAGTATCCGGATTTTCAACTTCCTTTTTGCAGCTTGCAATAGATAGGCTGACGATTGCAATTACTATGATTAGTTTATGTTTCATTTTTATTTAATTTTAAAATAAGTCTTTGTTAATTGTACTGTTTAATTCTTCGCCTGAAAGCGCCACTTTTTTCTTTAATTCATTTACCTGAATTGAAGCCTGATTGTAACTTTCCATAAAATCAGTAAATTCTAATAAACTGATATTTCGTTTTTGAAAATTGGTTAGGATTCCATTATAAACCAATTCAAAATCTGAGTTGACCGTTGGTTTTATCACCGCATAGTTCTTACGGGATTCTTCCCATTTATTCCACGCCGACGTGATGTCAGTTTGCAGTTGCAATTCAAAACCCTGTTTATCAACTTTAGATTGTTCCAAAATGGTTTGCGCATACTTAATATTTCCTTTATTTTTATTCCAAAGTGGCAGCGGAATTCCAAGCGTCAGATTGGCTTCTTTATTAAATGCACCGCTTCGCTGATCATAATTGGCACCAACGGTAATGTCAGGAACAGAAAGTGATTTTTGCCATTTTACATTCAATGCGTTGGCATCTATTTCTTTTTGTTTGGCCAGATAATCCGGACGATTTATTACAGCATCGTTTTCAAGAGATTGTAAATCAAATGGAATAGTTTTTAAGTACTTGCTAAAATCAGTATCCGAAACGAGTGGAACTACAGTTTCGGTTTCATTCAGCAGCAATTTTAAGTTGGCTTGTTCCTCAATATTATTATTGACAACTTCCATGCGTTCGTTTTTAAAATTCAGATACAAGGATTGTAAACGAACAACATCTCTCAAAGGAATATTTCCTTTTTTCTCCTGAATAGAATAGGAATTGATCAAATCTTCAATGTGTGCGAGTTGTTTATCAGTAGTTTCGAGACTTTTAGTATTGTAGTAAACCGTATAAAAGCTTTTGCGCAATTGCAGTTTTAATGTTCTGAGAAGATCATTAAACTGAAGCTCGGCTAATTGTTCGTTGGTTTGCGCCAGTTTTACTTCGTTGCGTTTTTTGCCGCCCAAATAAATCAGCTGCTCAATCCCAAATGCTTTTTGACCTTCTTTTCCAACATCAAAATATCGATTTCCTTCAGGATTATAAGCATTTAATTCTGCACTCAGTGTAGGATTATCCCAAATACGGGCCTGTATGGTCAAGGCTTTTGAGGCATCAATATTATATTGAGAGGCCAGTAAAAAAAGATTCTTTTTTAAAAACTGACTTTCGCAGTCTTCTAAAGTGACTGTTTTTTGAGCCACAACTGCCTGATTGAGAGAAATCAGAAACAGTAATGCAAATAACTTTTTCATTGTATCATTTTTATTTGATACAAAGATGCTATCACAAGGCTTTAAGACGCCTTAAGAACGAACTTAAAAAGAACTTAAAAATGAAGAGAAAAGGTTTTAATAAAAAATCAATTGAAATAAATTAGTATTTTCTTCCGGAATACTATAAACAATTTGAGCACTATGAAGCGTCAAAATACGATTTACAATTCTTAATCCAAGCCCAAAACCAGCAGTTCCTTTTGAGTTTTCTCCACGCATAAACGGTTCAAAAAGATTTTTTTGCTCGTTTTCGCTTAATGTAGTTCCTGTATTTGAAATAGAAATGATCAGGTGATTGTCTGACGAATTGCTGATTTTTACCTTAGCCTGTTTGTTATCAGAGTACACGCAGGCATTTTTTAAAACGTTACTTAAAGCAATATCAAGCAGATTTTTATTTCCTTTAATTTCTAAAGCTGTATCCAGATTTTCATTTTCTTCCATTTCAAATAGAATGACAAAATCAGGAAAGCTTTTATTTAAATTTTCAATTGCCGAAAACAAGATTTCATCCATTCTATGCGTTTCATTGTACTCTTGATTTTTAGTATCGATTTTGGATAAAATCAACAAAGAATTAATCAGCTCCGTTAATTGATTTACATCTGATAAAATCGTTTTCAAAAATACCTTAGCCTTATGAGATGTTGTTGGGTCTGAAACATTATTTTCAATTTGAGAGGTGATACGGGATAGTGGAGTGCGAAGCTCATGAGATGCATTCGACGTAAATTCCTTTTGTTTTTGATAAGAAATCTCAATTCGATCCATCATGAAATTAAATTCATTGGCAATTAAATCTATTTCATTTTTATTGCTTTTTGACTTAATGCGCGTATCAAGATTGTTTTCGTTTATATTTTTTATTTTTTGATGAAAAACACGCAGCGGATTCATCGCCTTTTTAATCATAAACGAGGTTAAAATCCAGCAGATACAGGTGAAAAAAATATAAGATATAATTAAAGTGTAACGTAAAAAAAGAAGTTTTCGTTTTCCATAATCATCAGTTGCAGATATTAAGGCATAGAAGTCTTTGTCTTTAGTATCATAAAAAACGCCATAAACTTCATAGTTACCTTGTTGTTTAAAAAATGTTTTATGTTTTTTCAGGTATTTTAAATCTTCAATCGACCAATTTATTTTCGCGTCGTCAATACTGCTGTAAATCAATTTATAATTCGAATCAAAAACTAAAGTCTTTTCGTCATATAATTTATTGATAGAATTTTGATCAATCATTTTCAAAAGCTGATCATCGACTTCTTTAACATTTACTAAAAGTTTTATATTCGAAAGCGCTTTAATTTCAAGCCGATCGCGAAATTCTTCTTTTCTGAAATTGGAATACAAAACAAATATCACGGTAGAAGCCAGCCCAAAAAGGATTGTAAATAGTAAACTTACTAAAAGTGATATTCGGTTTTTTAATGTCATTCCTGATCGCTTAAATAATATCCGTACCCAATTTTGGTCCGAATTAGTTTGGTTTCATGGTCTTTATCAATTTTCTTTCTTAAAAAATTAATGTAAACTTCAATTGTATTCTGATTGGTTTCAATATGATAATCCCAAAGTTTTTCGGCAATAAATTGTTTAGATAAGATTTTTCCTTTGGCTTGAGCCAAAATCAAAATCAGCTTAAATTCCTTAGGAGTCAGCTTTATTTCCTCGTTTGAGCGAAAAACTTTCATATCGTCTTCCAGAATTTCTAAATCCTGAATGATAATTTTTTTCTCTGTTTGCTGCGGAATATCTTTTCGTCTTAAGAGGGAAGAACTCCGGGCAAATAATTCTTCAAAATGAAAAGGTTTTACCAAATAATCATCAGCGCCATTATCAAAAGAAGCTAATTTATCTTCAATTTCACTAAAAGCAGTCAGCATAATGATAGGAGTTTTTTTATCGACTTCGCGAATTCCCCTGCAAACTTCAATTCCGTTTATTCCGGGCACATTAATATCCAGAATAATTAAATCGTAATGATAGGCCGCGTATTTTTTCAATAATAAAGAACCGTCATAATAAGGAAAGCACTCGAATTCTTTTGAAGTAAAGAATGCTGAGATTTCTTTAGATAAAGTAAAATCGTCTTCGAGTAGTAAAATTTTCATATTCTTTTAAGTTGTAAATTCGGCTATAATTTCAAATAACCGAATTTACGCTTTTATATTCTCTTATTTGAAATAAGAAAATGTTTCATTGTTTTCGATTTTCAATAATGACTCATAAATCAGCTGAATCACATTTTCAACATCCTCTCTGTGAACCATTTCTACAGTAGTATGCATATAACGCAAAGGCAGAGAAATCAATGCAGATGCTACACCGCCGTTGCTATAAGCAAAAGCGTCAGTATCTGTTCCCGTCGCTCTAGAAATTGCACTGCGCTGAAACGGAATTTTATTTTCTTCAGCAGTATCAACAATTAAATCACGAAGTTTATTTTGAACCGCAGGAGCGTAGGCAATGACAGGACCCTTACCCATTTTAAGATCACCTTCGACCTTTTTATCAATCATTGGAGTTGTGGTGTCATGGCAGACATCTGTAATAATAGCGACATTTGGTTTTATGGTTTGAGCAATCATTTCGGCACCCCGCAAGCCAATTTCTTCCTGAACAGAGTTTACAATATATAATCCAAACGGAAGCGTTTTCTTGTTTTCATGCAATAAACGTGCAACTTCAGCAATCATAAATCCACCCATTCTGTTATCTATAGCGCGGCAAACGAATTTATTATCGTTCAAAATCATAAATTCATCGGGATAGGTAATTACACAGCCTACATGAACACCTTTTTCCAGAACCTGTTCTTTAGTTTCGCATCCTAAATCGATAAAAATATTACTCAATTTCGGAATCTCCTCTTTATCACGCAAACGGGTATGAATTGCCGGCCAGCCAAAAACGCCCTTTACAATCCCTTTTTTAGTATGAATATTAACTCTTTTCGAAGGCGCAATCTGATGATCAGAACCTCCATTTCGTATCACATACAACAAACCATCATCAGTAATATAATTGACATACCAGGAAATCTCATCAGCATGGCCTTCGATAACTACTTTAAAAGGTGCATCCGGATTGATAATTCCAACTGCTGTACCATAAGTATCAGTTATAAAACTGTCAACATAGGGTGTCAAATAATTCATCCAAAGTTTTTGGCCTTCACTTTCATAACCGGTAGGAGAGGCGTTATTTAGGTAGCTTTCCAGGAAAGCAATAGAGGTATCTTTTAAGATAGATGCTGTACTCATAAAAATATTTTTTTGCTAAATTATAAATTTGGTATTAGAGTTGTATATAAATATATAATTTTACACTTAAATTATGACTCTATGAGATTTACCAACTTTATTTTATTTTTTTTATTGATTTCTGTTGCAAGTCAAGCTCAGGTTACGCCGAAAGAAAATCAGCAGATGGGCTACATATTGACCGAGCAGGATTCTATTTTAAACGATACAATCGAATTGCCGGAGATTATTATTTCTAAAGTAAAGCTCGATCCCGAAGCTCAAAAGCAGTTTCTTATCCTTCAAAACCGAGTTTACAAAACATACCCGTATGCAAGATTAGCCGCGGATCGATTAACAGCATTAAATGCCGGAATGGCACGTTTGCAAACCAATCGTGAGAAAAAGAAGTATTTTAAAATCGTTGAAGACTATCTTAATAATGAATTCGAAGCCAGACTTAAGAAACTATCCCGTAAGCAAGGTCAAATTCTTGTCAAGCT
>Ga0247815_10000368_pt1 | contig 35949 bp, 22 predicted proteins | sample UWRJL194509B1_FD_181014 | JGI IMG/M metagenome (GOLD analysis project Ga0247815, IMG submission 181014) | Plant litter microbial communities from Arlington Agricultural Research Station in Wisconsin, United States - UWRJ-L194-509B-1 | ecosystem: Environmental > Terrestrial > Plant litter >...
CGCATGTGGCGGATTTCGATCCGCGCCAGCAGCAACTCGTCGCGCATGCCGCGCGCGCTCTCCAGGTCGGGCAACATGAAATAAAGTCGGCGTCGCATAATGGTCTCCTCCACGATCCGTGTCTAACCGTTATAGCAAAGCTTCGGCGCAAAGCAATGTGAGACTGCCATCATTTCCACACAAGTGTTTGATAGTAAAAGATTTTTTAATTTACACGTGAGCGCGGCGAGGGCATTTCCGGTACAATGCCGTCCGATATGAGCTCCCCTACCAATTTATTTGCGACCGTCCCGAAGCGGTCTGCCCGCGCTGCCGCAGCGCCTTTCCTGCCGATGTCCCGCGCCGAGATGGACGCGCTCGGCTGGAAGGAGTGCGACGTGATCCTGGTCACCGGCGACGCCTACATCGACCATCCGAGTTTCGGCATGGCGCTGGTCGGCCGCCTGCTGGAGGCGCAAGGCTTCCGCGTCGGCATCATCTCGCAGCCGGACTGGACTTCGGCCGAGGCCTTCCGCGCGCTGGGCAAGCCGCGCCTGTATTACGGCATCACCGCCGGCAATATGGATTCGATGGTCAACCGCTACACCTCCGACCGCAAGATCCGCTCCGACGACGCCTACACCGCCAACGCCGAGCCGAACAAGCGGCCCGACCGCGCCGTCACCGTCTACGCCCAGCGCGTGCGCGAAGCCTACCCGGGCGTCGCGGTGGTGATCGGCTCGATCGAGGCCTCGCTGCGCCGCATCGCCCACTATGATTACTGGTCGGACAAGGTGCGCCGTTCGGTGCTGACCGATTCCAAGGCCGACCTGCTGATCTTCGGCAACGCCGAGCGCGCGCTGGTCGACCTGACCCACCGCATGGACGCCGGCGAGGACATCAAGGGCATCCGCGACCTGCGCGGCACCGCCTTCCTGGTGCCGGCCGGCTGGTTGCCGGACGACGACTGGGGCGTGCACAACAGCACCCGCATGGACACCCCGGGCAAGATCGATACCCATATCGACCCGTACATGATGGTGCAGCAGAACACTTCGTCCTGCGCCACCGAGAACGGCGGCAAGGCCGGGGCCGAGGTCAACGAGGCGATGGTCGAACCGAAGCCGGTGCAAGCGCCGGCGCCGGTCGAGAAAGTCATCCGCATCATGAGCCGCGAAGAACGCCAGGCCATGGCCAAGGAAAAGCACAACAAGACCGTGGTGCGGCTGCCGTCGTACGAGACCGTCAGCGCCGATCCGGTGATGTACGCGCACGCCTCGCGCGTGTTCCACCTGGAGTCGAACCCCGGCAACGCGCGCGCCATGGTGCAGGCGCACGGCGAGCGCGACGTCTGGCTGAACCCGCCGCCGCTGCCGCTGCGCATGGACGAGATGGACGGCGTCTACGACATGAACTACGCGCGCGCGCCGCATCCGTCGTACGGCAAGGCGCGCATCCCGGCGTGGGAAATGATCCGCTTCTCGGTCAACATCATGCGCGGCTGCTTCGGCGGCTGCACCTTCTGCTCGATCACCGAGCACGAGGGCCGCATCATCCAGAGCCGCTCCGAGCCGTCGATCCTGCGCGAGATCGAGCACATCCGCGACAAGACCAAGGGCTTCACCGGCACCATCTCCGACCTGGGCGGCCCGACCGCGAATATGTACCGGCTCGCCTGCAAGGACCCGAAGATCGAGGAATCGTGCCGCCGCCTGTCGTGCGTCTACCCGTCGATCTGCGTCAACCTCGGCACCGACCACAGCAAGCTGATCTCGCTGTACCGCAAGGCGCGCGCGATTCCCGGCGTGAAGAAGATCCTGATCTCGTCGGGCCTGCGCTACGACATCGCGGTGCGCTCGCCGGAGTACGTCAAGGAGCTGGTCACCCACCACGTCGGCGGCCTGCTGAAGATCGCGCCCGAGCACACCGAAGAGAACACGCTGTCGAAGATGATGAAGCCGGGCATCGGCGCCTACGACGAGTTCAAGGAAATGTTCGACCGCTTCTCGCTGGAGGCCGGCAAGAAGCAGTACCTGATCCCGTACTTCATCGCCGCGCACCCGGGCACGACCGACCTCGACATGCTGAACCTGGCGCTGTGGCTGAAGAAGAACAACTTCAAGCTGGACCAGGTGCAGACCTTCATGCCGACCCCGATGGCGATGGCGACCACCATGTACCACACGCGCCGCAACCCGCTGCGCAAGGTCACCGAGGATTCGGAAATCGTCGAAACCGCGCGCAGCGGCAAGATCCGCCGCACCCACAAGGCGTTCCTGCGCTACCAGGATCCGGAGAACTGGCCGATTCTGCGCGAGGCGCTGGTGGCCATGGGCCGCGGCGACCTGATCGGCAACGGCGACAAGCACCTGATTCCGTCGTGGTCGGCGGGCGAGGCCAACAGCAAGCCGAGCAGCGACGGCCGCCGCGGTCCGGCCTCGGCGCTGCCGTTGCCGCCGGCGGCTCGGGGCGCCAAGTCCGGCGTCGTCGCCAACGCCCAGGCGCAGCAGCGCGGCGGCCAGCGCGCCAACGCGCTGACCGGTTCGCTGACGGCGCGCCAGTCGCTCGACACCAAGGTGCGCGCCTCGATCCTCGACACCATCAAGGTCAAGAAGCCGGCGGCGGCGCCGCCGGCCAAGGGCGCCAAGCCGGCCCCGCGCGGACGCAAATGATCAAGTCGGCCACCCTGTTTTGGGGTGGCCGTTTTTTTTTGTTCATTCCCGAAAGAAATGTTGTTAAAGTACGCCATCGCCGCAATTGCGTGGATAATTCAAGCCTGCTCGTGCGATGTGAGTAAGGCGCCTGCGGCTACACTGGTCGCAGGCTGGCCACCGGTCCGGATGGCCCACACCGCGGACTTCATTCTGTGAACTGGAACAACATGAAAAACTTTACATTCTCGTCCCTGCTGCTGGTGCCCCTGTTCGCGGTGTTGTCCGCTTGCGGCGGCGGCGGCGGCGGCTCCAGCACCCCGGCGACGCCGGTCCCGATCACGCTGAAAAGCATCGCCGTCACCGCGGCGGGCCCGACCACGATCTCGGTCAACGCCACCCAGCAACTGGCCGCCACCGGCACGTATTCGGACGGCAGCACCAAGACGCTGACCACCGCCACCGAGAGCACGCTGGCCTGGACCACCAAGTCCGGCGGCGCCGCCGTCGCCACGGTCAGCGCCGCCGGCCTGGTCACCGCCAAGGCCGTCGGCATCGAAACCATCAACGCCACCGTCGGCACCGTCGTCGGCACGATCAACGTCACCGTCAACGCGCCGTGGACCCAGGTCGCCGCGGGCGGCTACCAGACCGTCGCGCTGAAGGCCGACAACAAGGCCTACAGCTGGGGCTCCAACATTCGCGGCCAGCTCGGCGACAACACCAGCATCAGCCGCAACGCGCCGGTGGCGGTGTCGGGCAGCAGCACGATCTGGAAACAGGTGGCCGTGGGCGAGCAGTTCGTGGTGGCGATCCGCACCGACGGCACGCTGTGGGCCTGGGGCTCCAACCAGAACGGCCAGCTGGGCGACGGCACCCAGATCGACCGGCTGGTGCCGACCCAGGTCGGCAAGGACAAGGACTGGGTCTCGGTCGCGGCCGGCAGAGCCCACGTCGCCGCGCTGAAAACCGCCACCAACCTGCTGTTCACCTGGGGCTTGAACGACAAGCGCCAGTTGGGCGACCCGACGGCCACCGGCAACAAGCTGGTGCCGACCGCCATCGGCAAGGCCTCCTGGCTGTCGGTGGCCGCCGGCGACACCCATACGCTGGGCATCCAGAAAGACGGCAGCCTGTGGGCTTGGGGCGGCGGCGTCTACGGCCAGGTCGGCAATGCCGCCACCGCCGACGTTCCGGCGCCGGTGCAGATCGGCACCTTCAGCTATACCTCGGTGGCGGCCGGCGCCTTCCACTCGCTGGCGATCCGCAGCGGCGGCACGCTGTATGCATGGGGCCAGAACACCTCCAATCAACTGGGCAACAACGGATCGAGCCTGCAGACCGCGCCGGTACAGATCGGCACCGAGAGCAACTGGGGCATGGTGGCCGGCGGCGCCGCCCACTCGATCGGCGTGCGCAACGACGGCACGCTGTGGGCCTGGGGTTCGAACGCGGAGGGCCAACTGGGCAGCGCCGGCGCGGACTCGCCATATCCGGTACAGATCGGCAACCTGCAGACCTGGAAATCGGTCAGCGCCGGCAACGCCCACAGTGTGGCGCTGAAGGCCGACCAAACCATGTGGATCTGGGGCCGCAACGCCGAAGGACAGCTGGGTAACGGCAGCAACGCCGGCGCGCAGATTCCGCTGACCGTGCCATATGAGTAAAACCGGCGTAAAACCGGCGTAAAACCGCGCGGTTGACGCGGTCATCGACGGACGGCGGGCGCAAGCCCGGCCGTCCGTTGCTTTTTGGCGGCGCGGCACCCGCATGCGGCGGCGAAGCAAGTACACTAGAGCCCGCGCAACGCTTTGGGATCTCCAGTGCCATTCAGCTCCTCCGCCATCCTCGGATACATCATGGCCGCCGTGTTGTTGCTGCCTGGCGTGCCGGCCGTGGCGCGGGAAACGGTCACGCTGCGGCTCAAGCATGTGCACCAGTTCCAGTTCGCCGGCTACTACGCCGCGCTGGAGCAGGGCTATTACCGCGAGGCCGGGCTCGACGTGACCATCCTCGAAGGCGCCGACGGCGGCGAGCCCGAGCGCGACGTGCTGTCCGGCCGGGCCGAGTACGGCGTCGGCGGCAGCGGCCTGCTGCTGACGCGGCTGGCCGGCAAGCCGGTGGTGGTGCTGGGCGTGGTGTTCCAGCACTCGCCGTACGCGCTGGCGATGCGCCAGACCAGCGCCGAGCCGGACCTGCGCCGCATCCTCGGCAAGCGCGCGATGATCGGCTCGCTCGCCGGCGAGAGCGACAGCGCCGACGAACTGCTGGCCTACCTGGTCAAGGAAGGCATTCCCACCAGCGGCTTCGAGCGCGTGCCGCACAGCTTCAACCCGGAAGACCTGGTCGGCGGCAAGGTCGAGGCGATGGCGATCTACACCACCAACGAGCCGGACACCTTCGACCGCGCCGGTTTCCCCTACGATATCTACAGCCCGCGCTCGGTCGGCATCGATTTCTACGGCGACAACCTGTTCACCAGCGAGCGCGAGCTCGCCAGGCACCCGGCGCGGGTGCGCGCCTTCCGCGCCGCCAGCATGCGCGGCTGGCAATGGGCGATGAGCCACCAGGAGCAGGCGGCCGAGCTGATCCTGAATAAATATTCGCGCCGCGCCGACCGCCAGCACCTGCTGTACGAGGCGCGCCAGATGGTGCCGCTGGTGCAGCCGGTGCTGGTCGAGATCGGCTACATGAACCCGGAGCGCTGGCGCCACATCGCCGACGTCTACGCCGGCCTGGGCATGCTGCCGCGCCAGGCCGGCTTCGACGGCTTCCTGTACAACCCCGACGACGAGCGCGACAACCTGTCCTGGCTGTACCGCGTGCTGGGCGGCGCCGCGCTGGTGCTGGTGCTGGGCGCGGCCATCCACTTCAGCCTGCTGGCGCGCGAGCGCAAGCGCGCGCTGCGGGCGATCCGCCAGGGCGAGCAACGCTTCCGCACCATGTTCGAGGCCTCGCCGCTGGGCATCGCGCTGATCGACTCGGTCAGCTACGAATACCGCGACATCAATCTGCGCTACCAGGAAATCCTCGGCCGCACGCCGCCCGAGCTGCACGCCATCCGCTGGCTCGACGTCGGCCACCCGGACGACGTGGCGGGGGTGAAGGCGCAGATGGCCTTGCTGACCGGCGGGCAGATCAGCGGCTTCAAGATCACCAGCCGGCTGTTCCGGCCCGACGGCGAGCTGGCCTGGATCGACGTTTCGGTGACCGCGCTCGACGCGGCGGCCGGCGCCCATCCGCACCACCTGTGCATGATCGAGGACGTCACCGCGCAGAAGCAGAGCGAGGCGCTGATCTGGCGCCAGGCCAACTTCGACACGCTGACCCAGCTGCCCAACCGCCGCATGTTCCACGACCGGCTGGCGCAGGACATGCTCAAGAGCCAGCGCGAGCGCTCGCGCATCGCCGTCCTGTTCATCGACCTCGACCACTTCAAGGAGGTCAACGACACGCTGGGCCACGCCCAGGGCGACATCCTGCTGGCGGACGCGGCGCGGCGCATCGGCGCCTGCGTGCGCAAGTCGGACACGGTGGCGCGGCTGGGCGGCGACGAGTTCACCGTGATCCTGGCCGAGCTCGAATCCGACGAGCACGGCGAGCGGGTCGAGCGCATCGCCCAGCAGATCATCGACAGCCTGCGCGCGCCGTTCGCGCTGGGCCAGGAGCAAGCCTTCGTCTCGGCCAGCATCGGCATCACGCTGTACCCGGACGACGCGCGCGACATCGACGACCTGCTCAAGCACGCCGACCAGGCGATGTACGCCGCCAAGGGCGCCGGCCGCAACCGCTTCAGCTACTTCACGCCGGCGCTGCAGGTGGCGGCGCTGAACCGCATGCGCCTGACCAACGACCTGCGCGGCGCGCTCAAGGGCGAACAGTTCGAGCTGTATTTCCAGCCCATCGTGCACCTGGCCAGCGGCGCCATCGACAAGGCCGAGGCGCTGATCCGCTGGAACCATCCGCAGCGCGGCGTGGTCAGCCCGCTGGAGTTCATCCCGCTGGCCGAGGCGAGCGGCCTGATCCTGGAGATCGGCGACTGGGTGTTCCACGAGGCGGCGCGCTGGGCGCGGCGCTGGCGCAGCGGCCACCATCCGGAGTTCCAGGTCAGCATCAACCAGTCGCCGCTGGAGTTCCAGCGCGAGGGCGGCTCGTACGCGCGCTGGCTGCGCCACCTGGAATCGCTGCGGCTGCCGGGCCAGGCGCTGGTGGTGGAGATCACCGAGGGCCTGCTGCTCGACGCCAACAGCACCGTCAGCGACAAGCTGCTGCAGCTGCGCGACGCCGGCATCCAAGTGGCGCTGGACGACTTCGGCACCGGCTACTCGTCGCTGTCCTACCTGAAGAAGTTCGACATCGACTACCTGAAGATCGACCGCTCCTTCACCCGCAACCTGGCGCCGGACTCCAGCGACATGGCGCTGTCGGACGCGATCATCGTCATGGCCCACAAGCTCGGGCTGAAGGTGATCGCCGAGGGCGTCGAAACGCCTGAGCAACGCGACCTGCTGGCCGCCGCCGGCTGCGACTACGGCCAGGGTTATCTGTTCGCCAAGCCGATGCCGGCCGAGCAATTCGACGCCTTGCTGCGCGCCGCCGGCCCCGAACAGGGATAATGGCTATCCCGGCCGCCGGCATCATAGTCAAAAGCGATTGAATCTATTGGAACAATCAATTTTGCATATGGCGCAAAAAGCCGTACACTGGCGTCTCAATGATTCACAACCCAACGAGGAAACCACCATGTCCCTGATCAATACCCAAGTAAAACCATTCAAGGCCACCGCTTACGCAGACGGCAAATTCATCGACGTGAGCGACGAGTCCCTGAAAGGCAAGTGGTCCGTCCTGATGTTCTACCCGGCCGACTTCACCTTCGTCTGCCCGACCGAACTGGAAGACCTGGCCGATCACCAGCCTGAATTCGCCAAACTGGGCGTGAACGTCTACGGCGTGTCGACCGACACCCATTTCGCGCACAAAGCATGGCACGACACCTCGGATGCGATCAAGAAAGTCAACTACCCGCTGATCGGCGACCCGACCGGCACGCTGTCGCGCAATTTCGAAGTGATGATCGAAGAAGAAGGCCTGGCGCTGCGCGGCACCTTCGTCATCAATCCTGAAGGCTTCATCAAAGTGCTGGAAGTGCACGACAACGGCATCGGCCGCGACGCGTCGGAACTGCTGCGCAAAGTCAAGGCAGCGCTGTACGTCGCTTCCCACCCAGGCGAAGTCTGCCCAGCCAAATGGACCGAAGGCGCAGCGACCCTGACCCCATCGCTGGACCTGGTCGGCAAGATCTAAATCTTGAAGCGACAAGCAGCACACAAGTAGTTACCGCGATGCCGGACCGGGCGTCCGGCCCGGCATTCGCCTAAATATTTGTAGAAAAGGAAGAACATCATGTTAGACGCAACCCTCAAAACCCAGCTGAAAGCCTACCTCGAAAAAGTGGTACACCCGCTGGAGCTGGTCGCCTCTCTCGATGACAGCGCCAAAGCCCGCGAGATGAAGGAACTGCTCCTCGAAATAGCCGAGTTGAGCGACAAGATCACGCTGGTGGAGCGCAGCGAAGCCGGCGTGCGTACGCCATCGTTCAGCATCAACCGTGCCGGTTCGGACATCGGCGTGCGTTTCGCCGCGATTCCGATGGGCCACGAATTCACCTCGCTGGTGCTGGCGCTGCTGCAAGTCGGCGGCCACACCATCAAATTCGACGAAGCCGTGATCGAGCAAATCCGCAACCTGGATGGCGATTACGAATTCGAAACCTTCATGTCGCTGAGCTGCCACAACTGCCCGGACGTGGTGCAGGCGCTCAACGCCATGTCGGTGATCAACCCGCGCATCAAGGTCACCACCATCGACGGCGGCCTGTTCGCCAAGGAAGTGGAAGAGCGCCAGATCATGGCCGTGCCGATGATGTTCCTCAACGGCGAGCACTTCGGCCAGGGCCGGACCAACGTCGAAGAGATTCTGGCCAAGCTCGACACCAACGCCGGCGTGCGCCAGGCGGCCGAGCTGAGCAAGAAAGACGTGTTCGACGTGCTGATCGTCGGCGGCGGCCCCGCCGGCGCGGCTGCGGCGATCTACGCCGCCCGCAAAGGCATCAAGACCGGCGTGCTGGCCGAGCGTTTCGGCGGCCAGGTGCTGGACACCTTGGCGATCGAGAACTTCATCTCGGTCAAGGAGACCGACGGTCCGAAGTTCGCCGTGGCGCTGGAGCAGCACGTCAAGGAATACGAAGTCGACATCATGAACACGCAGCGCGCCAGCAAGCTGGTGCCGCTCGGTAAGCTGGTCGAAGTGCAGACCGCCTCCGGCGCGGTGCTGAAAGCCAAGACGGTGATCCTGGCGACCGGCGCGCGCTGGCGCGAGATCAACGTGCCGGGCGAGAAGGAATACCGCAACCACGGTGTCGCCTACTGCCCGCACTGCGACGGTCCTTTGTTCAAGGGCAAGCGCGTGTCGGTGATCGGCGGCGGCAACTCCGGCGTCGAGGCGGCGATCGACCTGGCCGGCCTGGTCAAGCATGTGACCTTGATTGAATTCGGCGCCGAGCTGCGCGCCGACGCGGTGCTGCAACGCAAGCTGCACAGCCTGAAGAACGTCACCGTGATCACCTCGGCGCAGACCACCGAGATCCACGGCGACGGCAAGATCGTCAACGGCCTGAGCTACACCGACCGCAACAGCGGCGAGTCGAAGAAGGTCGAGCTGGAAGGCGTGTTCGTGCAGATCGGCCTGGTGCCGAACACCGAGTGGCTGAAGGGCACGGTGGCCTTGTCGCGCCATGGCGAGATCGAAGTCGACGCGCGTGGCCAGACCTCGATCCCGGGCGTGTTCGCCGCCGGCGACGTCACCACGGTGCCGTACAAGCAGATCATCATCGCCACCGGCGAAGGCGCGAAGGCGGCGTTGTCGGCCTTCGACCACCTGATCCGCTCGGACGACGATGAAGTGGTCGAAGAGTCGGCCGACAAGCAGGCGATGACCGCGTAAGCGTCGACGCGGCGGGATAAAAGCCGGGAGCAAGCGCTCCCGGTTTTTTTTTGCCCCGCTTCCTACACAAAGGCGCGTGTGTGTCCTACGGTCAAAACATTCCAGACAGGTACGATATGGGCGCCGATTGACACTCTGTTAGTCATCCACCCAACGAGGAAATCATGTCCAACAAAAAATCCACCGCCACCGACGCCGTCACCGATGTCGCCAACCTGATCAGCGAAGCCCGCGCGCGCTTCGACGCCGCCGCCGCGACTCCGATCGCGGACAAAGCCAGGGAACTGCGCGACCAAGGCAGCGCGGCCTTGACCAAGGTCGGCGCCGCCTACGACGAGCTGCAAGCTGGCGCGGTCGACACCGCCGGCGAAGCGGCCGGTTCGGTCGACGCGTTTGTGCGCGGCAATCCATGGCGCGGCACGGTGCTGGCGGCCGCCGTCGGCGTGCTGGCCGGCGTGCTGATTTCGCGCAGCTAACAATCCGGGGTCAGAGCTAAAAACTGGACACGGGCTCTACCGTAGCGACCGCTACGGTAGAGCCCGTGTCCAGTTTTTAGCTCTGACCCCGGAGTTTAGGTCAGATCGATGCTGGCCTGCCTGGTCCGCAGCGCCATGGCGTTGCGGTGGCGCGCCCGCAGTCGCGGGTCGGTGCTCAGCCGGCCCAGCGTTTCGCCGATCACCATCACCACCCCCAGCAGCGGCAGCACCAGCATCAGCCCCGCCACGCCGGCCACCATGCCGCCGATGAAGATCATCAGCACCGTGATCAGCGGATGGATGTGCAGGCTGCGCCCCAGCGTCATCGGCATGAAGACGAAATCGTCCAGCAGCCGCACCAGGATGAACACGCCGATCGCCAGATACGCCACCGCCGGGTCGCTGGGCGCGTCGGTCGAGGCCACCATCACCACCAGCACGCAGCCCACGATCGAGCCGACGTACGGCACCCACGCCAGCAAGGCCGCGATCAGCCCCAGCACCAAGGGCGACGAGACCCCGATCGCCCACAGCCCGAAGGCCAGCACCGCCGTGTCGATCACGGTCAGCTTGAGCAGGCCCTGGAAGTAGCGGTGCGCGGTCTGGTCGACTTCGTGCAGCAGGCACAGCGTCTTTTCGAAGAAAGCGTTCGGCACCGCGCGCGCGAGGAATTTCTTGAAGCGCAGGCCGTCGCGCAAAAAGAAGAAGGTCAAAAACGGCGCCAGCAGCAGCGACGGCAGCCACGCCGCCACCGTCACCAGTATGCCGGTCAGATGCTTTTGCACGAAGCCGCCGGTGAACGCGGTGACGCGGATGTTGACCGTCCGCGCCAGCTTGACCTGCTTGAGGATGGGGAACTGCTGCTCCAGCGATTGCATCGTGTGGCGCACGAAGTCCAGCCCTCCCGTCATATACGTTCCCAGGACGGCCTGCCACGACGATTCCGACGGCGCCCAGTTCCAGAACACCGCGATGAACACCGCCAGCGCCACCAGCACGAAGAAGGCGAAGCCGACCGTCAGCGCGGCCGTGTTGGGCGTGACGCCCACGCGCACCAGCCGCTGCATCGGCGGCTGCAGGATGTAGTACAGCACGATGCCGAGCAGGAAGGGGATCGCCAGGAACAGCATCCGCTGCAACAGGAACAGCAACACGCAGGTGGCCACGATGATGCCGCTCCACACCACCGGCCCGGCGCGCTGTTGGCTAGGCAACAGGTTCATAACGCCTCGACCTGCGGCTTGCCGGTCATCCAGTCGCGCAGGCGGCCGCCGATGTGGCGCGCCAACGCCAGCGAAATCTTGTAGCCGATCACGGCGTCGGTTTCCATCAGGCCCATGAAGTCGGCGCGGAAGAACACCGCCAGTTCGCAGTTGTCCAGCGCCCGCGTCTGCGCGTTGCGCGGCGAGTTGTCCAGCAGCGCCAGGTCGCCGAAGAAGGAGCCGGCCGACAATTCCGCCACCACTTCGCGGCTGTCGCCCAGCCCGCGGCAGATCATCACCCGGCCCGACATCACCAGGTACAGCGCTTGGCCTTCCTCGCCCTCGTCGAAGATGATTTCGTCGGCCAGGTAGCGGCGTTCGTGCATCAGGCCGTCGACGATCTTCAGTTCGAGCGGGGTCAGCGTCTCGAACAGCGCGGACTCTTTCAGGCGCAGCAGGCGGGGTGATAAGGCGGGGGACTTGAACAGACCGAACATCGACGCATAACTCCAGGCAATAGGGGATGTTACTAATGTATCACGCCGCGCCCGCGTCATGCCCCTGACACACACACTCGCTAAGCTAACGCTCTCTTTTCACCACACCAGCAGAGCAGCCATGAATTTGAAACGTAGCCAAATCGCCAGCGCCGCCGCCGCGCTGTGCGCCTGCGCAGTCCTGACCGCCGCCCACGCCCAGAACAGCCCGGCCACCAGCGGCGTCGCCGCCGAAGCCCAGCAAGCGGTGATCGTCACCGGCACCCGCAGCAGCAACCGCACCCAGTTCGATACGCTGGCGCCGGTCGACGTGTTCACCCGCGAGGACATCGGCGCCGTCGAATCGTCCGACCTCAACGACGTGCTGGCGCAGCTGGTGCCGTCCTACGTGGTGCAGCGCCTGCCGATGGCCGACGGCCAGGTCTTCGTCCGTCCCGCCACCTTGCGCGGCCTGTCGCCGGACCAGACGCTGGTGCTGGTCAACGGCCGCCGCTTCCACCGCAGCGCGCTGCTCGGCGCGCGCGGCGCGCAGGCGCCCGACCTGGCGCAGATCCCGACCAGCGCCATCAAGCGCATCGAGGTGCTGCGCGACGGCGCCTCCGCCCAGTACGGCTCGGACGCGATCGCCGGCGTCATCAACATCATCTTGGACGACAGCATCGGCGGCGAACTGACCGCGCAGCACTCGCAGTACAGCGAAGGCGACGGCAAGGCCAACGAACTGCACGCCAAGTACGGTTTCGCCTTCGGCGACAACGGCCGCCTGATGCTGTTCGCCGAAGCGTCGCAATCGGACCCGACCTCGCGCACCCGCCAGCGCCCGGACGCGATCGCCTTCCAGGCCGCGCATCCGACGCTGGCCGTGCCGAACCCGGTGCAGCGCTGGGGCCAGCCCGACCTGGAAAGCCAGCGCGTCGGCTACAACGCCAGCATGGACCTGGCCGGCGATATCGAGCTGTACAGCTACGGCCTGTTCGGCCACATGAACGGCACCTCCGACTTCAACTGGCGCAACCCGGACACCAGCACCACCGTCTACAAGCCAACCACCGTGTTCCCCGGCTGGGACGTGCGCAGCCTTTATCCGCTCGGCTTCAGCCCGCAGTACACCAACAAGCAGGACGACATGCAGCTGATGGCCGGCGCGCGCGGCCGCTTCAGCCCGTTGCTGGGCTGGGACCTCAGCGCCTCGTACGGCCGCAATGAAATCGACTACGGCCTGCACAATTCGATCAACGCCTCGCTGGGCCCGAACAGCCCGACCGCGTTCTACCTGGGCCGCCTGACGCAGGAGGAGAAGCTGGTCAACGCCAACCTCAACTACGAGTGGCGCCTGGACGCGCTGGCGCAGCCGGTCAACGTCGCTTTCGGCGCCGAGTTCCGCAACGAAACCTACAAGGTCAAGGCGGGCGACCCGGCATCGTTCGCGGTCGGTCCCGGCGCGGCCGCCGGCCTGGACGCCAATGCCAACGGCGCGCCCGGCTTCAGCGACCGCCAGTCCGGCAGCTGGGGCCAGGACAGCTACGCCGCCTACCTCGACGTCGAGGCGCCGCTGAGCCGCCGCCTGACGGTCGGCGCGGCGGTGCGCTATGAAGACTTCTCCGAGTTCGGCAGCACCGTCAACGGCAAGCTGTCCGGCCGCTTCGAGGTGGCGTCCGGCTTCGCGCTGCGCGGCTCCTACTCGACCGGCTTCCGCGCGCCGACGCCGGGCCAGTCCAACACCAGCAGCACCTCGCAGGGGCTGGACACCAAGACGCTGCTGGTGTTCACCAGCGGCCGCCTGTCGAACAACGATCCGCTGGCCGTCGCGCTGGGCGCCAAGGCGCTGCAGCCGGAGAAATCCAAGAACCTGTCGCTGGGCATGACCTGGAAGACGGATATGGGCCTGTCCGGTTCGGTGGACCTGTACCAGATCAAGCTGCGCGACCGCTTCAGCACCTCGGCCGCGTTCGCGGTGCCGGCCAGCGTGCCGAATCCGTTGCGCTACACCTCGGTCAGCTACTTCACCAACGATTTCGACACCACCACCCAGGGCGTCGACGTGGTCGGCAATTACCTGAGCAAGCTCGGTGCCGGCAAGCTCAACCTGACGATGGCCTACAACTACAACACCACCTCGGTCGATGGCGGCAAGTCCAGCATCGCCACCAACGACGCCCAGCGCATCGTGTTCGAGGAACGCCTGCCGCGCCAGAAGGCCACCTTCAGCGCCGCCTACGACATCGGCAACTGGAACGCGCTGGCCCGCGCCCGCTTCTACGGTTCCTGGACCGACAGCACCGGCAACGCCACCGGCGACATCTTCCAGCGCTTCGGCGCGATGCGCTTCCTGGACCTGGCGGCGAGCTACAAGGTCACGGCCAAGCAGAGCATCCGCTTCGGCGTCGACAATGTGTTCGACAAGTATCCGGAGGAAGCGGTCTTCCAGGCCAGCCGCGGCCTGATCTACTCGCGCAACGCGCCTTACGATACCGACGGCCGCAGCCTGTACGTCGATTACACGGTGAAGTTTTGAGCGAAACGAACCAGCGGCGCCGCGCGTGGCTGCGCGCCGGCGCCTTGTTGCCGCTGGCGCCGGCGGCCATGGCGGCATCGCATGCTTCGGCTTCGACGCCGGCTTTGAGGCCCTTACTGGTCCTGCCGCCCGCGCCTAAGCTGTCGCCGGCTGAGCTGGCCGCCGACAACGACTACTGGAAGGCCGTCGCCGCCCAGTACGACATTACCGACGAGGTGGCGATGCTCGACAACGCCTACTGGGGTTCGATGGCGCGTCCGGTGGTGGACGCCTATCAGCGCCACGTGGCCGAAGTCAATCATGACAACGCTTATTACGGCCGCTTGCAGTTCCCGGCCGAGTTCGAAGCGGCGCGCGGCCGGGCTGCCGAGGCCTTGGGCGTGGGGCGCGACGAGATCGCCTTCACGCGCGGCGCCACCGAAGCCCTGCAAGCCTTGATCGGCGGCTACAACCGCCTGCGTCCGGGCGACGTGGTGATGTGCGCCGACATCGATTACGACAGCACCATCACCGCGCTGCACTGGCTCAAGCAGCGGCGCGGCGTCGAGGTGGTGGCGATCACGATGCCGGAGCCGGCCACGCACCAGTCGCTGATCGATTGCTACGCGCAGGCGATGGCGCGCCAGCCGAAGCTGAAGCTGATGCTGCTCACGCACGTCAACCACCGCAACGGCATGGTGTTGCCGGTGGCCGAGATCAGCCGCATGGCGCGCGAGCGCGGCGTCGACACCATCGTCGATACCGCGCACGGCTTCGGCCAGCTCGACATGCGTATCCCGGACCTGCAGGCCGATTTCGTCGGCATCAACCTGCACAAGTGGATAGGCGCGCCGGTCGGCGTCGGCGCGATTTACATCCGAAAAGGCCGGGTGGCCGATATCGATCCTTATATGGGCGAGCCCGATCGTGGCGATGTGCGCACGCGCGTGCATACCGGCACCCTCAACTTCGCCGCCTACCTGGCGTTGCCGGTGGCGCTGGACTTGCATCAGCGCATCGGCGTGGCCAACAAACAGGCGCGCCTGCATCGCCTGCGCAATCGCTGGGTCGACGCCGCGCGCGAGATCGACGGCATCGAGTTGCTGGCCTCGTCCGATCCGCGCCTGACCAGCGCGATCGCCTCGTTCCGTTTGCGTGGCCGCACTTCGCGCGCGGACAACGTGGCCTTGTCGAAACGGTTGTTGAGCGATCACGGCGTGTTCGCGGTCTGGCGCGACGGGTTGGCGTCGGGTTCCTGCGTTCGCGTCACGCCGTCGATCTTCACCAGCGAGGCGCAGGTCGACCGCCTGGTCGTCGCGCTGCGGAAGATCGCGGTCTAGTTATAGCTGCATCGTGCCGGCCAGCGGCAGCGCCGGGTCGAGGTGGCTGGTGAGCAGGATGCATTGCCGCGCCAGCCGCTCCGGCGCCGATAGCTGTTGGCGCAGGTAGGCCATGGCGTCGGCGTCGAGGCCGTTGAATGGCTCGTCGATCAGCAACAGCCGCACCGGCAGCGCCAACGCCAGCGACAACTGCATCTTCTTGTGCTGGCCCAGCGACAACGTGGTCACTGGTTGATCCAGCGTCGCAGTCAAATGGAAGGCTTGCAGCTCGGCGTTGAGCAGCGCGGTGTCGGTGGCCGGATACAACGCCAGATGCAGGTCCAGCACTTCGCGCACGGTCAGCCACGGCAATTGCGGCGTGTCGCCGCCGCAGTAATAGCACTGCAAACGATAAGCCAGCGGCTGCGCGTGAATCTCCATCTCGTCCAGCCGGATGCTGCCGGCGTGCGGCGTCAGCGTGCCGCCGGCCAGTTTCAGCAAGGTGGTCTTGCCGGCGCCGTTCTCGCCGCGCAGCCAGGTGACGCCCGCGCCGAGCCGCAGGTCGAAACCCCGGAACAGCGCGCGGTTGGCGTATTCAAAACTCAGGCCTTCGATCCTCAATTCCATAGTTCACTTCCAATAGCGGTCAGGATAATAATGGCGCCGATGACCAGCCCGACCCGGCCGCGCACGCTGACCTTGCGCAGCGAGACGACGGCGATCTGGGCTAGGCCGGCAAAGCACAGCCAGACGATGGCGACGGTGTGGCTGTAGCCCTTGATCGCGCCGCCCAGCGTCGACAGCGCGAAGCACGCCATGACGCACAAGCCGGGCAGCAAGGAGAACAGCATGGCGCAGCGGAACAGCCGTTCCGGCCGCAAGGGCCAGCCGGCGGCGACCGGCCGCAGCAGCGCGATCTGTTCGGCCACGGCCTTGTCGCCGCGATCGGTCAGCAGCATCAGCGACAGCGCGGCGCAGGCGCCCCACAGCGCCGGCGGCACCAGCGGCGGCCGCCACAACCAGACCGCGACGCTGAGCAGCGAACCGGCCAGCAGCAAGGTCTGCTGGATGCCGACCACGTTCTCGGCGCGCCAGAACGGATGCCAGAACAGCTGGCGCCAGTAATATGGAAGGAGCATGCGCGTCGGCGCGGACGGCGCATAGCTTTGCGGCACGGCACGGGCGCGGCCTGGTTTGCGCGCGGCCGGCATGCGGGCGCGGCGCGCCAGTATCCAAGTCGAGAAGCTCCACGCCAGCAGCAGCGACAGCAGCGTCAGCATCAACGCGCGCGGCGCGGCGGGGCGCAGCCAGTCCGGCCATTGATACAGCCAGATTGCGGTGGAGACGGCGTAGGCCAGCGTCATCGGCCCGACGATCATGCCGGCCACGGCCGCGTCGGCGATCCAGCGCTGGCGTGGCGGGATCGGCAGCGGCCGGCTCCACACCAGCACCTCGGCCGGATGCAGCCGCTTGCGCAGCAGCCATACCGGCGCGCTGGCCACCAGCACCTGGCCAGCGAACAAGGCCAGCGCCTGCGGCCACGGTTGTGTCGCGGCCAGCAGTCCGGGCAGGGCGATGCAGGCGATCAATCCCAGCAGCACCGGCGCGAAGCCGAGCAAAATGATTTCAAGCGAACTTTGCAGGCTGGCGGCGAAGCGCAGCAGCGCGTGGTGCGCCATGCGGGTGCGGAAGCGGAGATAGGAATATGGGGGGTTATTCATCGCACGTCAGCATACAAGGTAAACCTGAAGCGGAAATGAATAAGGGCCCAATCAATGATTGGGCCCTTAAGGAATTTGGCGGAGCGGACGGGACTCGAACCCGCGACCCCCGGCGTGACAGGCCGGTATTCTAACCAACTGAACTACCGCTCCAAATTTCGTTTTCTCAGTTTTCTCTGGTGGGTGCTGAGAGGCTCGAACTCCCGACCTACGCCTTGTAAGGGCGCCGCTCTACCAACTGAGCTAAGCACCCAGAAAACTTATCAGCAACTTGTCACAACTGCTGAACGAGGCCGTATTCTACAAGCTGGTTTATTGGTTCCGCAAGAGTCTTTTGAAATTAATTTAGAAAATTTATCCGCCCGGCCGGATTCCGGCACAATGGCCGGCATGAAAACGGCTCACTCCACCCCCGCCACCGACGACGGCCTCGACCCCCTCTACCGCCGCGTCAGCTGGCGGCTGATGCCCTTCCTGTTCCTGTGCTTCGTGGCCGCCTATCTGGACCGGGTCAACGTCGGCTTCGCCAAACTGCAGATGCTGGGCGACCTGCGATTCAGCGACACGGTGTACGGCATCGGCGCCGGCATCTTCTTCATCGGCTATTTTTTATTCGAGGTGCCGTCCAATCTGTTGATGACGCGCACCGGCGCCCGCATCTGGATCGCCCGCATCATGATCAGCTGGGGGCTGATCTCGTCGGCGCTGATGTTCGTCGACAGCGTGGCCAGCTTCTACGTGCTGCGCTTCCTGCTCGGCGCGGCCGAAGCCGGCTTCTTCCCCGGCATCATCCTGTACCTGACCTACTGGTATCCGGCGCACCGGCGGGCGCGCATGGTGGCGCTGTTCATGAGCGGCGTGGCGGTGGCCGGCGTCGTCGGCGGCCCGCTGTCGGGCTGGATCATGAAAACCTTCGCCGGCTTGTACGGCCTGCGCGGCTGGCAATGGCTGTTCCTGCTCGAAGGGCTGCCGTCGGTGTTGATCGGCGTCTGGACGCTGTTCTACCTGGACGACGGCATCCGCCAAGCGCGCTGGCTCAACGAGGAAGAGAAGCGACAACTGGAACAGGCCATCGTCGAAGACCGCAAACAGCAGCACAGCATGCCGCTGGCGCAACTGTTCCGCAGCGGTAAAGTGTGGCTGCTGGCGCTGGTGTACTTCCTGTGCGTGATGGGGCTGTACGGCGTCAGCTTCTGGCTGCCGCAGCTGATCAAGAACAGCGGCGTGACCGACGTGTTCGACATCGGCCTGCTGTCGGCGATCCCGTACGGCGTGGCCGCCGTGGTGATGGTGCTGGCCGCGCGCCACTCGGACCGCAGCGGCGAGCGGCGCTGGCATACCGCCGTCGCCGCGCTGGCCGGCGCGCTGGGGCTGGTCGCCGCCACCCTCTACAGCGACAACACGGTGATCGCGCTGGCGGCCCTGAGCGTGGCCACCGCCGGCATCCTCAGCACCTTCCCGATCTTCTGGAGCTTGCCGACGGCGCTGCTGGGCGGCACGGCGGCGGCGGCCGGCATCGCGATGATCAACTCGATCGGCAACCTGGCCGGCTTCGTCAGCCCCTACCTGGTCGGCGCGATCCGCGACGCCACCCACAGCACCGCCAGCGGCATCTATCTGCTGGCGGCGAGCCTGCTGGCCGGCGCGGTGCTGGTGGTGTCGGCGGTGCGCAAGTCCTGAGCTGACGCACCTCGGACTTGCGGGCCGGCGGGTTTTGGTGAATACTGTATGTATTCACAGTTACCGTCCGCATTATGGCTGAACCGCAACGGCGCATCGCGCACCTGGACATGGACGCGTTCTACGCCTCCGTCGAACTGCTGCGCTACCCGGAACTGCGCGGCTTGCCGGTGGTGATCGGCGGCGGCCGCGACTCGCAGCCGGTGTTGCAGGAGGATGGCACCCACACCTTCGCCCGGCTGCGCGATTACGTCGGCAGGGGCGTCATCACCACCGCGACCTACGAGGCGCGCGCGCTCGGCGTCGGCTCGGCGATGGGCACGATGAAGGCCGCCAAGCTGGCGCCGGACGCGATCCTGCTGCCGGTCAATTTCGACGACTACCGCCGTTACTCGCGGCTGTTCAAGAACGCCGTGGCCGAGATCGCGCCGGACATCGAGGATCGCGGCATCGATGAAATCTATATCGACCTGACCCGCGTCGAAGGCGAGACCCGCGAGCTGGCGACCCGCATCAAGCAGGCGGTGCGCGACGCCACCGGGCTGTCGTGCTCGATCGGCGTCACGCCCAACAAGCTGCTGTCGAAGATCTGCTCGGACCTGGAAAAGCCCAACGGCATCACCATCCTCGGCTTCGACGACATCCCGGCGCGCATCTGGCCGTTGGGGGTGCGCAAGATCAACGGCATCGGCCCCAAGGCCACCGAAAAACTGGCGGCGCTGGGCATCGCCACCATCGGCCAACTGGCCGAGGCCGACGCCGGCCTGCTGCAGGACCATTTCGGCGCGCATTACGCGGCCTGGCTGGCGCAGGCCGCGCGCGGCGTCGACCACCGCGAAATCTCCACCAGCTCCGAGAGCAAATCGATCAGCCGCGAGACCACCTTCGAACGCGACCTGCACGCGCGCCAGGACCGCGACACCCTGTCCGGCATCCTGACCGCGCTGTGCGAACGGCTGGCGGACGACCTCAAACGCAAGGGCTACGTCAGCCGCACCATCAGCATCAAGCTGCGCTTCGACGATTTCCAGATCGTCAGCCGCAACGTCACTTTGCCGCTGCCGGTGGCCGACCCGGCCGCCATCCTGCAGGCCGCGCGCGAATGCCTGAAGCGGGTGCCGCTGCAACGCAAGCTGCGGCTGCTGGGCGTGCGCGCCAGCACGCTGGAGCCGCCCGGTTCCGGCCCGCGGGCGGCCGTGCCCCGGCAAGGCGATTTGTTCGCCTAGTGGACTGTAACGTTTGAATCGAGAGCGAAGGACGCGTGGGCGGCGTGCAGGGCAAGGCGCAAAGCGCAGCGATAGCTGGCTATCGCGAGCATTTGCAACGGTGCAGCAGGGAATTCGCGGGACATGTCCCGCGCCTGCGTAACGGTTCGCCCCTGCAAGGGCGAACTCCTCCCGCCATGCGCGACGCCTGCGCGGCAGGCGCTCTCGATTCAAGTGTTACAGTCCACCAGTCGGCACCAAGTTCGGTCCGGCGTCGCCATCACCGTGTAAAATGACGCTCCCCTGGCAATACTGAAACAAGGCAAATATCTCATGTGGTTCAAGAATCTTCAGATTTACCGTCTGCCGGCCCCTTGGGCCTTTACCCCGGAACAATTGGAAGCCGCCCTCGCTCCGCACTCCTTCGTCCCCGCCAGCAGCAATGAATTGCTGCGCCAGGGGTGGGATACGCCGCGCCCGAACGGCGGCCTGGTGCACGTGGTCAACAAGCAAATGCTGATCCTGCTGGGCACCGAGAAGAAACTGCTGCCGAGCAGCGTCATCAACCAGGTCGCCAAGGCGCGCGCCGCCGAGATGGAGGAAGCCCAGGGCTTCGCCCCGGGCAAGAAGGCGATGAAGGAACTGAAGGAACGCGTCGCCGACGAGCTGCTGCCGCGCGCCTTCACGATCCGCAGCAACGTCTGGACCTGGATCGATCCGGTCAACGGCTGGCTGGTGGTCGATGCCGCCAGCCCGGCCAAGGCCGACGAAGTGATCAAGCTGCTGCTGAAGGCGGTCGACAAGCTGCCGCTGGAAAGCCTGCGCGTGCAGCGCTCGCCGGTCGGCGTGATGACCGAGTGGCTGCAGGCCGACGACGCCCCGGCCGGCTTCACGGTCGACATGGATACCGAGCTGCGCGCCACCGGCGAGAGCAAGGCCGCCGTGCGCTACGTCAAGCACTCGCTGGATCCGGAGGAAGTGCGCCGCCACATCGCCGCCGGCAAGCAGTGCACCCGCCTGGCCATGACCTGGGACAGCAAGATTTCCTTCGTGCTCACCGAATCGCTGGCGATCAAGGGCATCAAGCCGCTGGACGTGATCGCCGAAAAGGAATCGAGCACCAAGAACGACGACGAGCGTTTCGACGGCGACCTGATGCTGATGACCGGCGAACTGGCCAAGCTGATGGCCGACGTGGTCGAAGCCTTGGGCGGCGAAGCCAAGGCCTAAGCACCCAGGCCCTTGCCGTTTGGTAAAGAAAGCCGCGAAGTCGTTGATTTCGCGGCTTTTTTTGTCGCGCGCGCGCGAAAAATACGCATTGCCACGTGGCAATTGCAGGCGTTCGCTGCTATAGTGAAAAGTCTTAGCAAAAAAGGAATATCCCATGAGCGGGCCTTACGGATTGACCCCCGAGCAGATCGCCAACCTGACCGTTGCGGAGATCATGGCCTGGACCACCAGCGACATCCTCGCGCTGGACGCGGACCAGGTCGTCGCGCTGCGGGTGGACCATTTCGCCGCGTTCAGCAGCCGGCAGTTGGCGGCGCTGACGCCGGGCAATATGCAGATGCTGTCGGCGCAGGACATCGCCGCGCTCAAGCCCGCCGTGCTCAACGCCGCCGGCGCCGCCTCGCCGCTGCTGATGGGCGTGCTGCTGCCGGAGCAGATCGCCGCGCTGACCACCGCGCAGGCGGCCGCCTTGGGCACCAAGGCCTTCACCAGCCTGGACCCGTACGCGATCACGCTGTTTGAATCGGCCGACGTGGCCGCGCTGAGCACCGCCAACATCGCCAGCCTGTCGGCCGAGCAGATCGCGGTGATGCCGGGCCAGCTGTTCGCCGGCCTGAACAGCGGCCAATTGGCGGCCTTCTCCAGCGCCGACATCCAGGCCATCAGCATCGACGGCGTGGCAGCGCTGCGCACCCAGGCCCTGGCCGCCTTCGGCAGCAGGCAGATCGGCTTGCTCAGCGCCGCCCAGTGGGTCGCGCTGACCACCGCCCAGGCGGCGTCGCTGAACTCGGCCCAGGTGGCCGGCTTGTCCACCGATGCCTTCGCCGCGATGGAAGTGGCCGATCTCCACGCGCTCAAGACCGCCGTCATCGCCGCGCTGTCGACGCGCCAGGTGGCGGTGCTGAGCATCGACCAGGCCGTCGCGCTGAGCCCGGCGCAGTTCGCCGCGCTGAACACCCGGCAAATCGCCGCGCTCAGCATCGAAACGCTGCTGAGCCTGCCCAGCGCCGACTTCGCCGCGCTGGGCAGCGCGGTCGCCTCGCAACTGAGCACCAGCGTGTTGTCGGCGCTGACCACGCAGCAGATCCAAGCCCTCGGCAGCCGCAACCTCAACGCGCTGAGCAGCGCGCAAGTCGCCGGCCTGACCAGCGACCAGATCGGCTCCCTGAGTTCGTCCCAGCTGGGCGCGCTCGGCACGCGCCAGGTGGCGGGCATGTCCAGCGACGACCTGGCCGCGCTCGACGCCGCCCATCTGCGCTACCTGGGCACCACCGCGATGGCGGCGTTGAATTCGAAGCAGTTCGGCGCGCTGTCCGAGGGCGCGTTCTCCTTCCTGACCACGGCGCAGATCGCCGCCGTGCGCACCGCCGCGCTGGCCGGCATCGGCACCGGCCAGGTGGCCGCGCTGACCACCGCGCAGGCCGCCGCCCTCGGCAGCGCGCAGATCGGCGCCATCCCGCCGGCGGCCCTGCAGGCGCTGTCGGTGGCCAACACGGCCGCGCTGAAAATCGCCGCCGTCGCCGCGCTGAGCACGCGGCAGATGGCGGCGCTGACCGGCGAACAGCTGGGCGCGTTCACCACCGCGCAATTCGCGGCGCTGAACAGCCGCCAGCTGGCCGCGCTGCAAAGCGACGCCATCGCCGGCCTGCCCAGCGCCGACCTGGCGGCGCTGGCCACCGCCGCGGTGTCGCTGCTGAATCCGTTGCTGCTGTCGCTGCTGAGTCCGGAGCAACTGGGCGGACTGGGTTCGCGCCACTTCGCCGTCATGAGCAGCAAGCAGATCGCCGGCCTCGGCGCCGACCAGGTCGGGGCGCTGAGGACGGCGCAGATCAGCGGCTTCGGCACGCAGCAGATGGCCGGCTTGGACGGCGACGATATCGCCGCGCTCGGCAGCGGCGCGATGCGCGCGCTGAGCCTGGTCGCCATCGCCGCGCTGAGCTCGTCGCAACTGGCGGCGCTGGGCGCCGTCGACGGCCTGTTCGGCGCGCTGACCACGGCGCAGATCGCCGCGCTGCGCACCGGCGCGCTGGCCGGCATCGGCGACGAACAGATCGCCGCGCTCACCACCGCGCAGGCGGCCACCTTGAACAGCAGCCAGACCGCCGCCTTGGGGACCCGGCTGATCGCCGCGCTGGAGACGGCCGACCTGGCCGCGCTCAACACCAGCGTCATCGCCAGCCTGTCGAGCCGCCAGCTGGAGCTGCTCGGCAGCGACCAGGTCGCCGCGCTGACCACCCGCCAGGCCAGCGTGCTGAACAGCAGACAATTCGCCGCCATCGGCGTCGACGCGCTGGCGGGCCTGCAAAGCGCCGACCTCGGCGCGCTGGCCACCGCCACCATCGCCGGCATCGCCAGCGACACCCTGAGCTACCTGACCACGGATCAGCTGGCCGGCCTGGGCACGCGCCAGATGGTCGTGCTCAGCACGGCGCAATTGAACGCGCTGAGCGCCGAGCAGGTCGCCAGCCTCGGTTCGGCGCAGCTCGGCGCGCTGCGCTCGCAGCAGATCGCCGGCTGGTCGATCGAGGACGTGGCCGCGATCAACAGCGCCGGCCTGGCGGCGCTGAACACCGCCGCCGCCGCGGCGCTGAGCGCGGCCCAGCTGAACGTGCTGGGCGAGGGCATCGCCGCGCTGGGCACGGCGCAGATCAACGCCTTGCGCAGCGCCGCCCTGGCCGGCCTGAGCGACGAGGAAGTGGTGGCGCTGACCACCCGCCAATTCGCCGCGCTGCGCAGCGACCAGCTGCGCGCCTTGGGCACGCAATCCATCGCCGTGATGGAAACGGCCGACGTGGCCGCGCTGCGCACCCAGGCCATCGCCGGCCTGAGCACGGCGCAGATCGGCGCCCTGAGCGGCGAGCAGTTGGCGGCGCTGACCTCGGCCCAGTTCCTGGCGCTGAGCAGCCTGCAGCTGGGCGCGCTGTCGCCCGAGGCCATCGCCGGCTTCTCCAGCGACAGCCTGGCGGCGCTGGGCACGGCCTTCATGACCGTGCTGTCGAGCGCGACGATCGCGGGCCTGACGGCGATGCAGCTCAACAGCCTGAGCTCGCAGCAATTCGCCGTGTTGAGCAGCAAGCAGTTGCTGGGCCTGGACCCGTGGCAACTGGAAGCGCTGGGCACCCGGCAAATCCTCGGCCTGAACTCGCGCAACCTGCCGGGCTTGTTCGCCGACGACATCGCCGCGCTGGGCACGGCCGCGCTGCGCGCCTTGAGCACCAGCATGCTGCAAGCGTTGAATTCGTCGCAGCTGGCCGCGCTGGGCGGCGAGGACGGCGCCGGCTTCGCCGCGTTGACCACGCTCCAGCTGGGCGCCTTCGGCAGCCGCGCCATCGCCGCGCTGACCATCGACCAGATCATCGCGCTGACCACCGCGCAGGCGGCCTCGCTGAGCAGTGTGCAAATCGCCGGCTTGAGCAGCGACGATATCGTCGCGCTGGAAACGGCCGACCTGGCCGCGATCCGCACCAACGCGTTGGCGGGGCTGGGCGTGCGCCAGGTCGCCGCCTTGAGCGGCGAGCAGGTCGCCGCGCTGACCAGCGCCCAGGTCGGCGCGCTGAACTCGGCGCAGTTCAGCGCGCTCAGCCCGGAAGGCTTCCAGGGATTGGAGCTGAGCGACATCGCCGCGCTCAGCACCGCCGTGATCGCCGCGCTGCCCGGCGCCACGCTGGCCAAGTTCAGCGTCGAGCAGGTCGCCGCGTTGGCCACGGGGCAGGTGGCGGCGCTGAGCGCGGCGCAGCTCAACGCGCTGAGCACCGAGCAGATCAACAATATGCGGTCGGCGCAGATCGGCGCGCTCGGTTCGGCCCAGGTGGCCGGACTGTCGCTGCGCGACCTGGCCGCCATCGGCAGCGACAACCTGGCGGCGTTGAAGACCGCCGCCATCGCGGCGCTGAGCGCGGCCCAGCTGGGCGTGCTGGGCAACGATCCGGAAGGCGGCGGCGAGAGCGCCTTCGCCGTGTTGACGACGGCGCAGATCGCCGCGCTGCGCCCGGCGGCGCTGGCCGGCCTGCGCCCGCAGCAGGCCGCCGCGCTGACTCCGGCCCAGGCCGCCGCGTTCGGCAGCGCGCAGATCGCCGCGCTGTCCAACGCCAGCCTGGCCGCGTTCGACCTGGAGGATATCGCCGCGCTGCGCACCGTCGCGCTGAGCGGCCTGACGGCGACCCAGCTGGCGGCGCTGCGCGCCGACCAGACGGCGTCGCTGACCACGGCCCAGATCGCTTCGCTGAGCACCGCCGCGTTGAGCGGCCTGAGCGTGGCGCAAACGATCGCCTTGAGCGCGGAGCAGGCCGGCGCCTTGAGCAGCGCCCAGGTCGGCGCGCTGTCGCCGGCCGCCATCGCCGGCATGGAAGCGGAAGACCTGGCGGCCTTGCAGACGCGCGCCATCGCCGGCCTGCGCACGCAGCAGATCGCGGTGTTGAGCGGCGCCCAGCTGGCGGCGCTGTCGACCGGGCAGGTCGCCGCGCTGAGCAGCGGCCAGGTCGGCGCGCTGTCGGTCAACAGCCTCGCCGCCTTGCCGCCGGATAGCCTGGCGGCGCTGAGCACCCAGGCCATCACCGGCCTCGGCGGCGCGCAGTTGGCCGGCCTGAGCGACACCCAGATGGGCGGCTTCAGCACGCGCCAGATCGTCGGTCTCAGCAGCGCCCAGTTCGCCGCGCTGCGCCCCGGCCAGGTCGGCGCGCTGACCCTGGAGCAGACCGGCGCGTTGGGCAGCCGGCAGATCGCCGGCCTGTCCAGCGCCGCCATCGTCGCGCTCGACACCGACATCGCGGCGCTGGCGACCCAGGCCATCGCCGCGCTGACGACGGCGCAGATCGCCGCGCTGGGCGTCAACCCGGCCGGCGCGGCGGTCAACTTCGGCTTGCTCGGTTCGGCGCAGATCGCCGCCATCGGCACCGCCGCGCTGCAAAGCCTGAGCAACAACCAGTTGCGCGCCTTCAGCGGCGACCAGGTCGGCGCGCTGAACATCCGGCAAGTCAACGCGCTGTCGGCCGCCTTCCTGACCGGCCTGAGCGAGGCGCAACTGGCGGGCTTGACGTCGGCGCAGATCGCCGCGCTCAGCACCAGCCAGATCGTCTGGATGAACGCGCCGCAGTTCGCCGCCTTCAGCTCGGACCAGATCCACGCGCTGACGGCGGCGCAGTTCGGCAGCCTGTCGCTGGCCGACGTGGCCGCCATCAAGGCCGCCAACCTGGGCGCGCTCAGCGTGGCCGCGATCGCCGTCCTGACCTCGGAGCAGTTGGCCGTGCTGGGCGGGTCGGGGTCGGGCATCGCCGCGCTCTCGACGGCGCAGATCGCCGTGCTGCGGACCCAGGCCTTCGCCGGCCTGAGCCTGGCGCAGGCGGTCAGCCTGACCGCCGAGCAGGCGGGCGCGCTGACCGGCGCGCAGATGGCGGCGCTGCCGCTGACGGTGATCGGCGTGATGGAATCGCAGGACATCGGCGCGTTGCAGGCGTCGGCCGTCGCCGCGCTGAAAACGCAGCAGTTGCTGGCGCTCAAGGGCGGCCAGATCGCGGCGCTCAGCACGGCGCAGGTCGCCGCGCTGAGCAGCGCGCAACTGGCGTCGCTGGCGGCGTCGCAGGTCGCCTTCCTGGACCCGGAAGACGTGGCGGCGATCAATCCGCTGCTGTTGAACGCGGCATCGCGCGACGGCAACCTGCTGGCGGCGATGAACGCGGCGCAATTGCGGGCGCTGACGTCGGCGCAGTTCGCCGCGCTCAACTCGGCGGCGATCGCGCGGCTGCTGCCGGCCTCGCTGGCGGCGGTGGAGGCGGGCGACATCGCGGTGCTGGCCACCGGCGTGATCCGCGCGCTGACCGACGCCCAGCTGCTGGCGCTGACCACGGCGCAGGTGGCGGCGCTGACGCTGCCGCAAATGGCGGCGCTGCGCACCAGCGACATGGCCAACCAGTTCACCTCGGCGCAGATGATCGCGTTCTCGGGGGCGCAGCTGGGCGCGATGAGCACGGCGCTGATCGCCGACCTGAGCCCGGCCAACCTGAAGGCGATCGAGGTGGCCGACATCGCCAGCCTCGGCACGCAGCAGATCCGCGCGCTGTCGCCGTTCCAGATGTCCAGCCTGGTCAACGAACAGTTGTCGGCGCTGACCACCACGCAGACCCGCGCCATGACGGCGGCGCAATACAACAACCTGAGCACGGCGCAGCAGAACGCCTTCAGCGCGGCGCAGAAAGCGGCCATGCCCTTCGTCACGCCGCTGGTGCTGGACCTGGACGGCGACGGCGTGCGCACGCTGGGGCTGGAGGCGGGCGTGTCGTTCGACCTGGCCGCGAGCGGCGAGCGCCGCGCGACCGGCTGGGTCGGCAAGGGCGACGGCTTGCTGGCGCTGGACCGCAACCACGACGGCGTCATCAACGACGGCGGCGAATTGTTCGGCTCGGCCACGCGGCTGGCCGGCGGCGGCACCGCCGGCAACGGCTATGTCGCGCTGGCCGAGATCGACAGCAACGGCGACGGCGTGATCGACGCCAAGGACAGCCTGTACGCCGACCTGCGGGTGTGGGTCGACGCCAACGCCGACGGTGTCAGCCAGGCGGACGAGCTGAAGACGCTGGCTTCGCTGCGCATCGCCAGCCTGAACCTGGACGCGCGGCGCGACGGCGCCGAGGACCACGGCAACCTGATCGGCCTGAGCTCGACCTACACCACCGACGACGGCAAACAGCACGCGGCGGCCGACGTCTGGTTCGCGCAGGGGAGCGGCGGCGGCCAGGCCGGCGCGCTGGCGCAGGCGCTGTCGGCGTTCGGCGCCGACGCCAACGCTGTGGCCGCCGGCGCGGCGCGCGGGCTGTCGACGCCGCCGCAAGGCGCGCTATCGGCGCAAGCGGCGCGCATGGCCGACAGCCTGCAGCAATTCAGCGCCGCCGGCCTGGCCAACGCCGCGCCGCTGTCCGACCACGACACCCTGCGCCTGAAAGCGCTGCAACCGGCGACGACGCAAGGCCTGCTGGCGGCGCCGCGTTAAGGGAAATGGTGCTTGCGCGCCATTTCCAACACATCCCGAAGGTTCATGCGAAGGGCGTCCACATTGCCGACGTAGCCATCCAACGATGGGACTCAGAGCATACACTTCGATATGTTCGGTCCCCAGCGGAGTCTTGATTGCATCATCAAGATAGTCCTCGTGCATTAGTGCAAAGGCGCTGTTGTAAGTAGGGTCGAAGTAAAGCATGTTGCCGTCCTCGGTTTCAATGAGGAGGTCGAGCGGCAAATGTATGCGTTTCGAAAACTCCGCATCGACGTCGGTGGTGACCCGCGCCTGAGTGTATAGGTGCACAGCCATGCCTCCCGCGATGAACATCTTGATCGGCTCACGGAGTGCGATACGTTTTTCGAGTTCATTCAGCAATTTCCGAAGACCTGCCACCAAGTCGGAATCAGTCCCGAATACAATGTGCTCTACCATTTGAGGATTCCGGCGAGGCCCTTTTCCATTGCGTGCCGGAATCGGGCGACATCGACGATCAGTCCGTCGGAGACGACTTGTGGAAATGATCGCGGCTTCACATTGAATTGCGCAAAGTGATTCGCCGCCGCCGCATCAAGCCTGCTCGCTTCGTTGGGATGCCACGTTTTCAATAGCTGGGCGGTAAAGCGGAACAGATCCGCCTCTTGATCAGATTCCGGACAGCGCCCCGTTCTCGCGGCCTGAACCAGCGTCCTGAGAAGATTGGCCTCGATTTCCCTTGCCGATAACATCGCCCCTCCCGTCCAAGATGTTGGTTTGATTGTAGTCCGTTTATCGGCGCGGGCGGGCTTTGTTTTTCCCGTAATATTTCTTTTCCCCTCGGCTTAGCGCTGGAACCACTTTCAGTCTTCCAAAGGGAAAAACCATGAGTTTCGACAGCACCATGTCCACCGCGCAGTTCGCCGCCGGCGGGACGCCCCTGATCGCGCGGCTCACCGCCGCCGACGTCGCCGCGCTCGGCACCCGCTACATCGCCGCGCTGACCACCGCCCAGGCGCGCGCCCTGACCGCCACCCAGTTGTCGGCGCTGTCCACCGCCGGCGTGGCCGCGCTGCAAGCGGACGACTTCGCCAACCTCGCCATCGCGTCGCTGGCGGCGGCGTCGCAAACCACGCGGTTCATGTCGGCGCTGTCGCCGGCCCACATGGAGGCGCTGACCGCCGGCCAGGCTTTGCTGCTGAGCGCGAAAGGCATCGCCGGCCTGCCGACCCGCGCGCTGGCGGCGCTGTCGCCGGATAACCTGAACCGGCTGACGACGCCGCTGTTCGCCGGCCTGACGCCGGGCCAGATCCGCTCGCTCAGCCCCGCGCAGATCGCGGTGCTCAAGCCGGCCCAGGTGGCGGCGCTGCCAAGTCTGCGCGTCGGCGTCAACGACATGTTCGGCGCCGACCAGATCGCCGCGTTCACCACCCAGCAGATGGCCTCGCTGAGCACGGCCATCGTGGCGCGCCTGAGCGCCGCCGAGCTCGGCGCGCTCGAGACCGCCGACCTGGCCGCGCTGAGCTCGCACCAGATCGGCGTGTTGAGCGTCGCCCAAGTACTGGCGTTCAACAACGACCAGCTCGGCGCTCTCACCAGCCGCCAGATCCTGGCGCTGGGCACGCGCCAGATCCAGTCGCTGGACGCCGGCCGCCTGCACGCGTTGAGCACCAGCGTGGTCGCCACGCTGAGCACGACGCAAATGCGCGCGCTGACCACCACCCAGGTGCGCGCGCTGGAAAGCGACCAGCTGGCCGCGCTGGGCAGCCGCCAGCTCGGCGCGCTGTCGACCGCCGCGATCGCCGCGCTGGACCCGGCCAATTTGGCGTCGCTGCGCGCGGCCGCGCTCGCCGCGCTGAACTCGGCGCAACTGGCGGCGCTGGGCGGCGCCGATCCCGGCGCCTTCGCGTCGCTGACCACCGGCCAGGTGGCGGCGCTGGGCAGCGCGGCCATCGTCGGCCTGTCGACGCGGCAGGCGGCGGCATTGACGGCGGTACAGGCCGCGGCGCTGAACTCGGCGCAGGTGGCGGCGCTGTCGACGCAGGTGGTCGCCATGCTCGACGCCGGCGACATCGCGGCGCTGCGCAGCAACGCCGTCGGCGCGCTGCAAACCACGCAGATGGCGGCGCTGACCGGCGTCCAGCTGGCGGCGCTGACCACGCTGCAGGCGGCCGCGCTGAACAGCCGCCAGTTGAACGCGCTGAGCACCAGGACCTTCGCCGCGATGGAGACCGAGGATTTGTCGGCGCTCGGCGTCGGCGCCGTCGCCGGCCTGTCGACGCGGCTGCTGGCGCTGCTGAACGCCGACAAAATCGGCGCGCTGACGGCGCGCCAGCTGGGCGGCCTGGCCGTCGCCAGCCTGAACGCGCTGCGCGGCGACCAGTTCACGGCGCTGAATACGGCGCAGCTCGCCGGCCTGGGCACGGCGCAACTGGTCGGCGTCTCCACCGCCAACCTGGCCGCGATCAGCGCCGAGAACCTGGCGGCGCTGTCGCTCGGCTTCATGGCCGTGCTGAGCTCGGCGCAGTTCGCCGCGCTGGGCGGCGCCGCGCACGAGATCGGCCACCTGAGCAGCGCGCAGATCACGCGCCTGGGCACGGCGGCGCTGTCGGGCATGACGGCGGCGCAGGCGGTGGCGCTGACCTCGGACCAGGCCGCGCGGCTGAGCGGCGCCCAGGTCGCGGCGCTGTCGACCAAGGTGATCGCCGCGCTGGAGGCGGAGGATTTCGCCGCGCTCTCCAGCGCCGCCATCGGCGGCCTGCGCACAGCGCAGTTCGCGGTGCTGCGCAGCGACCAGATCCTCGGCCTGACCACGGCCCAAGCGTCCGGCCTGGGCAGCCAGCACATAGCCGCGCTGTCCACCGCCGTGATGGCGCGGATGCGCGCCGAGGAGATCGCCGCGCTCAAGCCGGCCGCCATCGCCGGCCTGCGCACCGACCAGCTGCGCGCGATGTCGAGCGAGCAGATCAACGCGCTGACCGTGGCGCAAAGCAATGTGCTGAGCGGCGCGCAGTTCGCCGCGCTGTCGACCGCCGTGGTCGCCAACATGGAGCTCGCCGACGTCGCGGCGCTCAACACCGGCGTCATCGCCGCGCTGTCGACGGCGGCGCTGGCGGCGCTGAGCACCGAGCACATCGCGGCGCTGCGGGCGGCGCAGATCGGCGCCATGTCGACCGCGATCGTGGCCGCGCTGAGCGACGAGCAGTTCGCCGCGCTGACCTCGGTGCAATTCTCCGGCCTGAGCACGCGCCAGTATCAGGCGCTGTCGACGCGCGACATGGCGGCCATCGGCACGCAGCAGTTCGGCGGGCTGGCGACGGCGGTGATCGCGGGCCTGAGCACGGCGCAGCTGGCGGCGCTGTCCACCGATCAACTGGCGGCGCTGACCACGTTGCAGGCGGCCGCCTTGGGCAGCGCGCAGGTGCGGAGCTTGACGACCCGCGCGGTGGCGGCGCTGGAGACGGCCGATGTCGCAGCGCTGGGCACGGCGGCGTTCGCCGCGACCTTGAGCACCGGCTTCTTCGGCGCCCTGTCCAGCGACCAGGCCGCCGCGCTGACGGCCACGCAGCTGGCGGCGCTGGGATCGGGCAATATCGCCATGCTGTCGGCGGAGGTGTTGTCGGCGCTGCGCGCGTCGGCCTTGTCGGCGATGAGCACGGCGAACATCGCGCGCTTGTTGCCGGCGCAGCTCCTGGCGCTGCGCACCGACCAGATCGCATCGCTGAGCACGCGCCAGATCGCCGCGCTGCCGACCGCCCACCTGGACGGCTACGACATCCTGACCACCGACCAGATCGTGGCGCTGACCACGGCGCAGATGACCGCGTTGAGCAAGGCGCTGCTGGCCGCGCTCGGCTCCAGCGATATCGCGGCGTTTGAAACGGTGGATTTGCTGGCGCTGGGCAGCGCGCAGCTGAAGGTGTTGTCGACCGCGCAGATCAGCGCGTTGACGGTGGCGCAGGCCAATGTGCTGACCACGGCGCAGACGGCCGGCCTGAACACCGCGCAAATGGCGGCCTTGACCGACGCCAGGACCGCGCCGGCGTTGATGGCCGACACCTTGAGTGCGCGCGTCAGCGGCATCGCGCAGGCGATGGCGGCGTTTACGCTGGAGTCGTCGGCGCGGCAAGGCATCGGCTTCGACGCCTTGCGCGGACAGGCCGGTTCAGGCGTGCAGTTGAATCTCTATGCGCCGGAGGCGTCGCCGGAGATGCTGGCCGCGCCGCGCAGGTAGTCGGACTAAAGCGGCTGGAACACGCCGGCCGCTTTATTTTTCTGCACGTTGTCCCACGCGAAGATCTTGCCGTTCATCGCCACATAGACGCCGGGCGGCAGGGTCTGCGCCACGGCGCAGGCGAAGCCCAGGTTGAACATCGCGTCCGAATTGGCGATCGCGTACGGAATCATGGCGCCGGTCAGCACGATGGTCTGGCCCAGGTTGGCCGGCCCCAGCACGGCGGCGGTCTGCGGCATGGTGTCGGTGCCGTGGATGATGACGATGGCTTTTTCCTCGGCGGCGCGGCACGAGGCCAGGATGCGTTCGCGGTCGGCGTCGACCATGTCCAGCGAATCCATCAGCGGCAACTGCTCCAGCGCCACATCGATGGTCAGGCGGCAGCGCGCCAGCAACGCCGGCACATGGCTGTCGGCGAAGCCCAGCGTGCCGTTCAACTCGTTGTAATGTTTATCGAAGGTGCCGCCGGTGGCGAGGATGCGCAGGGTCATGATGGTCTTGAAAACTGAGTAAAATGACGTGCATCATAACCCAAACCGCCAACGAAAAAGAGTGCGGCCGGGGGCTGGAAACTTCGGCATACTATGACTACACTGGTTTCTTTGTTCGTTACGATACCCATGAAAGCGCTCGCCCCCGGAACCGTCATCTTCCATCGCCATCGCGGCTACGGCGTCATCACGTCGGTCAATTTGCTGACCGGCTGGATCTCGGCCCGTTTCGGCAGCGAGGCGCGGACGCTGGATTTGAACCTGTCCACCGACGAAGTGCAGTTCGCCGACGGCGAGGCGATCCTGTTCCGCCGCAGGCCGCCGGACCGCATGCCGCACGCGCGGCTGATGGCGGTGGTGCGCGCGCTGCACCAGGCCGGCTATCAGAAATTGTATCTGTACGCCTGGCCCAAGCCGTCCGGGCTGCACTGGCGCTGGCATTTGTTCACCGGCCAGCGCGACTGGATGCAGCGGCCGTGGCGCGAGGGCTGGTATGGCTCCGGCGCCGACTACAACGTCAACCCGGTGATGGGCTGGGGCGACACGCCCGGCGCCACCACCGAGGAATTGATCCACGCCTTGGCCAGGTTCGATCCGCAGGGGCTGGCGCAGGCGCTGGGCCGCGACGAGGATCACACCGAGTGGTTCGCCGGCGTGTGCGACGCCTTGCTGCCCGGTTATATGTACAGCCTGGACATGCAGCGTGCCGAAGGCGCGCCGCTGACCGAGATGCCGCCGGTGCCGGTGATCCCGGTGCGCGCCAGCCTGCCGCCGTACGCCGGGCCGGACATCGGCTGGCCGCCGGGCTGGGCCGGGCTGTGGAGCAAGGTGCACTTGATGCCCACCCCGCGCATCAACCTCACCGGCTTGCCGGAAGTACCCGAACAAACCGACTAGCGCGCGTTCGCCTTGTAATCCGGATTGTGGATGTTGGCCGGCGTGCCGGCGGCGAAGTCGGCCACGTTCTGGAACGCGTGGCGGAAGTACAGCTCATAACTATCCTGTTCGACATAGCCCAGGTGCGGCGTCGCCAGCACGGTCGGCATGCGCAGCAGCGGCGAATCGGCGGCCAGCGGCTCCGAGGCGAACACGTCCAGCGCCGCGTAGCCTGGCCGGCCCTGCGGCAAAGCCTGCTCCAGCGCGTCCGGCTGCACCAGCTCGGCGCGGCTGGTGTTGACGAAGATCGCGCTCGGCTTCATGCGCGCCAGATCCGCGGCGGTGACGATGCCGCGCGTGTCGGCGTTCAGCCGCAAGTGCAAACTCAGCACATCCGCCTGTTCAAAGAATGCTTCGCGCGATCCGGCCGCCGCATGGCCGTCGGCCACCGCCTGGTCGCGGCTGGACTGGCTGCCCCACACCATCACCGGCATGCCGAAAGCCCGCGCGTAGCCGGCGATCATTTGGCCGATCTTGCCGTAGCCCCAGATCCCCAGCGTGCGCCCCCGGAGCACAAAGCCGAGGCCGTTGAGCTGCGGATTGATCGACGCCGTCTGCCATAAACCATCCTTCAGGTTGTTCGCATACGGCACGATCTTGCGCGCCGCCGCCATGATCAGCGCCCAGGTCAGCTCGGCCGGCGCGGTCGGCGAACCGACGCCCTCGGCGATGGCGATGCCCAGCTCGGTCGCGGCCGCCACATCGACGTGGCCGGCCAGCTTGCCGGTCTGCGAAATCAATTTCAGGTTCGGCAGCTTGGCCAGCAGCGCCCGGTTCAGCGCGGTGCGCTCGCGGATCAGCACCAGCGCGTCGAACGGGGCCAGGCGGATGGCGAGTTGGCCCAGTCCGCGGGTGGTGCTGTTGAACACCTTGACCTCGTGGCCGTGCAATAAATCAAAACACGCCAGGCCGGAGCTGGCATTCTGATAATCGTCAAGAATCGCAATTTTCATGGGAGATAACAGATCTTCTAAAGCATTTCGTAGGGAAATAACGGGCTGGCGGAGAACTGGAATAGCTTACTACTTTACTCAACTAATTCTCCTACATTTTTGTATGGAACGCGTATTGACGGGTGTACAATCGCCCGAAAAACACCGCCCGACCACCACCACCGGGCTGCGCGAGACCGCCGTATCCGCCGATCCATTTCGAATGGAATTCCGAGCGCAAGCCATAAGCTGACGACGATCCTGCCGCGACAGAATTCTTAATTAGCATTGGAGGCATCATGAATCAGCCCGTTATGGGTGGCGTTGCAACACTGAACGTCCCAGCTTACATCAAACAGCAAAAACTGATCAATTGGGTGGCGGAAATCGCCGCCCTGACCAAGCCGGACCGCATCTACTGGTGCGACGGCTCGCAGGAAGAGTACGACCGGCTGTGCGCCGACATGGTCGCCGCCGGCACCATGAAAAAGCTGAACCAGGAAAAACGTCCGAACTCCTACCTGGCCTGCTCAGACCCGACCGACGTCGCCCGTGTCGAAGACCGCACCTACATCTGCTCGAGCACGAAGGAACAAGCCGGCCCGACCAACAACTGGATGGAACCCGCGGAAATGCGCGCCACGCTGAATCCGCTGTTCGACGGCTGCATGGTCGGCCGCACGATGTACGTGGTGCCGTTCTCGATGGGCCCATTGGGTTCGCCGATCGCCCACATCGGCGTCGAACTGTCGGACTCGCCATACGTCGCGGTGAATATGCGCGTCATGACCCGCATGGGCAAGGCCGTGTACGACGTGCTGGGCACCGACGGCGAATTCGTGCCGTGCGTGCACACCGTCGGCGCGCCGCTGACGGCCGGCCAGAAGGACGTCGCCTGGCCGTGCAATCCGACCAAGTACATCGTGCATTATC
>Ga0247815_10000369_pt1 | contig 35893 bp, 34 predicted proteins | sample UWRJL194509B1_FD_181014 | JGI IMG/M metagenome (GOLD analysis project Ga0247815, IMG submission 181014) | Plant litter microbial communities from Arlington Agricultural Research Station in Wisconsin, United States - UWRJ-L194-509B-1 | ecosystem: Environmental > Terrestrial > Plant litter >...
GGCGTGGTAGAGCGGGGTGTAGTCGGCACCGCCCAAGGCGGGTGTCAGGTGTCCGCGCTGAGCCTCGATAAGACTCACACCGACCGAGAAGAGAATGATGAAGAACTGGAATCCTCCGAGGAGGAGGGCAATAGCGAGTATTCCGCGACCGATGCGGCGCTTATCCTCGGCAAGTACGCGATGGTACTCGACGCCGGGTGGTACGTGATTCATGTGTGATGGTCCCTTCGGTGATGATTGAGCTGGTGGAATTGCGGCGGTTACAGTCAGCTGCCCGCGTCGAGCAGCCAGTTGTAACGCAACCGGAGAGCTCGCTCCGCGCTCGCCAGACCGGCTGCGACTCCGAGCGCGATGTTGAGCCAAAGCGGCAGATGGATGGGCGAGTCGAACCGGCCGAACTGCTCGACGATCGGCGGAATCCCGAGAATTGGTTCGAGCAGTTGGAGAAGGTTGAGGCCGAGACCGATCACGAGCGCCACGATGGAGACGACTCCGATTGACCGGCTCGCGATCGGATGCTCGCGGTCGAAGCGGAGGCGACGCCCTACTGCCGAGCGGGGATCTGCGGTGAGCTGAATCTCGTCGCCGTCAATGGCCACGTAATGCGCCCGCTTCAACCCCACCATGCTCGCCTCCATTTCGATGTAGCCGCCCTCCACCGGAAACACGGCGGGAAGCCTCGCCTCAGCAGAGTGCCGCCCGTCGCGATACAGGTGGGCCTTGCCGTAGCCGTCGGCGTCCGACTGCTTGCCAGAGAGATAAACGTCGACGGCGTAGTCAACTTCACCCGCGCGCCCCGTGCCGTAAAGGAAGAACAGCTTTCGGCCGGTGATCAAGTTCCACCACCGGAACGGTTCGAGCGGGCGCCCATCTCCCTGGCGAATCCGCTTCACTGCTCTTTGCCGTTTCCATTCCTCGAACATTGCATCGCTCCTTTCAAATCGTGGTGACACCTCGCCACCAACACAGTGTGTTAGTGGGCATCGGATGATAGTATCACGGTGTACTAGTACAGTGTGATGGAGTCAAAAATGAACGAAATTCCTACGGGACTCAACAGTCGAGATCGCATTCTGTGGGCTGCGGCCACGATGCTCGGGGAAGGACCCGGCGCCGCAATGAGCGTTCGCGGGGTCGCCGCAAGGGCCGAAGTGAGTACCGGTTCGTTGCGTCACCACTTCCCGACCCAGCGAGCGTTGATGGATGCCGTGCTCCCGATGGTCTACGACCTCGCTTATTCGGACGAGAGCATCCACGACACGACGATTCCCCCCAGAGATCGGCTCGTCGCTGTCCTTCAGCAACTCCTCGCGCCCAAGACCGTCGACTCGCACCCTCGCGAAGACTGGCTCCTCGCAGTCGACCGCTACATGAAGTCCGAGCCGAGCGAGGATGTGCGCCAGGAATACCTGGCCATTGAGCGCGAACTGCACCGACGGGTCGAGTTCTGCCTCTCGGTGCTTCGCGACGAGGGCGCTCTCGTCGCCGGTGACAACTCGCGTCGCGCGCGGTTCCTCATTGCGGTGATCAACGGTCTGTCGATCGCGCAGGCTCTCCCAGCAGAGGATTCGCGGCTACAGACCGAGATCGAAGTGCTCTACACCGCCGTTGACTACGTTCTGGAGGCGGGAAACCCTCAGCACCTCTAGATGTGTGACGTGAGCCAAGGGCGTAAACCAAAAAGTCTCGGAAACCCGTGAGTTTCCGAGACATTTTTGTCGGGCTGACAGGATTTGAACCTGCGACCCCCTGACCCCCAGTCAGGTGCGCTACCAAGCTGCGCTACAGCCCGCGACCGTTACCTCGAAAGGCAACTCGAATAGCTTAGCGCGTCCGGAAGGGTGCTTGTGCAGCATCCGGGGAGCGCGCCGCGGTTAGTCCCAGCCGTCTTCGTAGTAACCCTGCTTGATCCTGAAGGTACCGACATTCTTCGTCCCGGTTCCGACCTGGATCTTCTTCGCCTTCGACGACACCTTGGTCACCGTTTTGCCCGACCCACGAAAGTACTCCCAGGCGTGCCGCGACACATTCAGCACCCGCAGTTGGTACCTACCGGCCGGCAACTCACGGAACGAAAAACTGCCCGAGTCGTAGAGCTCGGTGATGAAGTCCAGCTCGGACCCGCCAATCTTGAGGACGGAAATGGCGGCCGTGTTCTGCTTCTTGCTCTTCGGCGTCAGTTTGCCTTTCAGCACCCCGGTCTTCACCACAGGCGTGATGTCGCGTTCGTAACTGACCTTGTCGCTCACGGCGAGGCGGGATGCGATCGCGAAGTTCGACGTGTTGCCCACGTAGGTCCAGTGCTGGTCGATGTCCACGTAACGAACGGCGTAGTTGCCCTTCTTCGAGTACGAGAAGCTGTACCGCAGCGTGCTTTCGTCCACCATCGTCCGCGCCACTTCCCTGCCGCCGTCGTTCACCAGGCTGACCCACATCGATCCCGACGGCGAGCTCGCCAGGCTGATATCGCCCTTGACCGCACCACTCACCCACGGGATCGTGCCCAGCGACACCGTCTTGCTTCGAACCGGACGAATCGTGATCGACTCGAGCCCGGCGCCAACGTCAGGCTCCGCCGACCACACCGGAAAACCCTTGTGTATCGAATGCCTGTACGTGAACCTGCCGACAGAGTTCGTCGTCACCGTCGCGCCACCACCTCCCCCTCGCGAGATGAAGACGTCGACCCCGACGAGCGGATCACCGAACACGTCAACGAGTGTGCCGGTGACAGTCGCAGCCGGGGTCGCAGCGGATGCCGCCACCGGCGCGCTCAGCCCGGTACCGACCAGGGCGAGACCGGCCGCAACGGCGAGCAATCTCGGCAATCGGCGCGTAGCGGCTCGGTCGGATTGGGCAGCATCAGCAGGCATGGCGCACCTCATTGTCGTCGGTTGCGCGAAATCCTACGACGAGTGCGCCCCCGATGGAACGGGGGTATTCACCTAACCGCAGTACCGGCGAAAGTCAGCGAGACAACGACAACTGCAGGGTCGGCCACGCGGTCGCAAACCCGGGGTGCAGCGGCAGGCCGTCTACCTCGGGAACCTCGACCCAGCGCAGCTCCTCGCTTTCGGCATCCCCGATCACCGGCTCGAACTTCGAACTCGCGAGCACAATGACCGTCGTGTAGCTCCAGATACCGAGATCGAGAACGGATGTCGACAGCACTGTCACGAGATCAGCCGGCACTCCGGCTTCCTCGTTTGCTTCCCGCAGGGCACCGTCGATCGCCGATTCGCCCTTCTTGAGAGCTCCACCGGGCAGCCCCCAGGTGCCGCCGAAATGGCTCCATCCAGCACGATGCTGTAACAAAATGCCTGTCTCGGGGTGCCATACCAGCAGGCCGGCCGCTCCGAAAAGTCCCCAGAACTTTTGACCGTTTTCGCCGTACACCCAGGCGTCTCCGGGGTCACGAATACCCGGCGGAGGAAGCTCGGGAGGCGTGCCGGAGAACCCTGTCATAGCCCTAGCTTGCCCTATCTTTCGGGGAATCCGCCCCGCGAGCGCCACAGTTCGACGCATGCCAAACAAAGACTGCCACTAAGTCACACGGTGGCAAAAAGATAAAAAGGATATTCCCTCGCCTCCGGTTTGCACAACCCCTGCGAAAATGAGTACCCCGAACGGGGGTCATCGGCGTAATCTTCCCGAAGGAATCTCTCCCCCGGGATTTCTCACAGTCGGGCGCCACTTGTGGGGCACGACACCTAGCACTGCTTAACCCGCCCCCACACGACCGGGCGAGGATGCAACTCGTTGCACCCGCCCGGTCACTCCCGAACCCGCGTACGCCGACGCGGCTCAAAGCCAACGCAACTTTTGGATTTGTGCCATGAACGACCCGGTTACCCGACCGCAGTCATCCGTAGCACTCCACCTCCCGTTCTTACCCAACGGCCGGCGGGGTGATCACACGGTATGACGAGCCATCCGATTCGCCCGAACCTCGCGAACACGGCGCCCTTTGCCGACGCGCTTTCCGGCTTTCCGGGCCTGCCGACGATCGCACCGTCATTCGTCACGGCACCCCACCGCGCGGTTGCCCGCGCCTGGCGCCGCACGACCGACGCCGGTTGGCCGATGCGTTACCGCGCACGCCTCTGGGTGAGCGACTCCCTTGCCGTAATCCTCAGCGTCGCCGGCGCGAGCTTCTTTCCGCTCACGCCCAGCCAGTCGATCCCCACCGTCGGACCGTTTGACTGGATGATCCCGCTGCTGGTCATCTCCGCCTGGCTCATCGCCCTGAGCGCGAACCGCACCAGGGACGTGCGCATCACGGGCACCGGACTCACCGAGTACCGCCGCGTCGTGCAGGCCACCGCGCTCACCTTCGGTCTTCTCGCCATCGCCTTCCAGGCGCTCGATGTTCACCAGGCCCGCGGATTCTTCGTCGTCGTCCTCGTGAGCGGGCTCTCCGGGCTCCTCATCGAACGTTGGGGCTGGCGCACCTGGCTCGCCCGTCGACGCGCGGCCGGCGATTATCTCTCGAGCGCGATCATCGTCGGCAGCCGCAGCGATGTCGAATACGTCATCGAACAGATCCGGCGCAACCCGAACGCGGGCTACCGGGTGGACGGCGTCGCAATCGACGACACCCACGGCGGAACAGTCGTGAGCAACAGCCAGCGCATCCGGGTCGTTGCCGGACTCGCCGATGTCGCAATCGCCGCCAGGACAATGGATGTCGACGCCGTCGTCGTTGCCGGCCAGCCCAACTCTGATGACCACTTCATCAAGGAGCTCGCCTGGCAGCTCGAGGGAACCCACGCCGAACTCGTGCTCGCATCGCGACTCGCGGATGTCGCCGGCCCTCGCATCCACTTCCGTCCGGTTGAAGGACTCCCCCTCGTTCACGTCGAGCTTCCGCAGTACGAGGGCGGAAAGCACCTCGTGAAGCGAGTGTTCGATGCATCGGTGTCGGCCGTCGCCATCGTTGTGCTGTTGCCGCTGTTCATTGCCATCGCGATCGTCGTTCGGCAGGACAGCCCCGGGCCAGTGCTCTTCAGCCAGCAGCGCGTCGGCCGCAACGGCAGGACTTTCCGGATGTTCAAGTTCCGCTCGATGGTCGTCGACGCCGAGGCGAAGCTCGACGCTCTGCGAGCGGCCAACGAAGGATCCGGGGCGCTCTTCAAACTGAAGAACGACCCGCGGGTAACCCGCATCGGTCATTTCCTTCGCAAGTACTCCCTCGACGAGCTTCCCCAGCTGTGGAACGTGCTCGTGGGCGACATGAGCCTGGTCGGCCCCCGCCCGCCGCTCGAGACCGAGGTCGAGGAGTACGAGCGTCACGTGCGGCGCCGCCTGTTCATCAAGCCGGGCCTTACCGGCATGTGGCAGGTCAACGGACGAAGCGACCTCGACTGGGAGGAGAGCGTCCGGCTCGACCTCTACTACGTCGAAAACTGGTCGCTTACCGGCGACCTGCTCATCCTCTGGCGCACCGCACGCGTCGTTCTCCAGCCGACGGGAGCCTACTGATGTCCACCACTGCACCCCGCATCGGCTACTCGGCGGGCGCCTTCGACCTCTTCCACATCGGTCACCTCAACCTGCTCAAGCGCGCCAAGGACTACTGCGACTACCTGATCGCCGGGGTTGTCTCCGACGAGATGCTTCGCGAGAACAAGGGCATCGAGCCGGTCATCCCGCTCGCCGAACGACTCGAGATCGTTCGCCACATCGACGTCGTCGACGAGGCCGTCGCCGAGGTCGTCCCCGACAAACTCGAAACGTGGAAGTCCCTGCACTTCGACGTTTTTTTCAAAGGTGACGACTGGCGCGGCACCCGCGAAGGACTGCGGCTCGAGCGGGAGTTTGCCGAAGTCGGGGTCGAGGTCATCTACTTTCCGTACACACTCAGCACCTCGAGCACCCAGCTCCGGCGAGCGCTCAAGACACTTGACGAAACCCGACGCACCGCACCGCTGACTCGTTCGGGTGGTGCACGTTGAAGCCCCGACGACGGATCGCGCTCACTATCATCGGTTGCCTCGCGATCGCCGGTGCCATAGTTGCGCTTTCCCTCGCGCTCACTCCTCACACCGCACCGGTGGGCACGAGCGAGAATCCCGTCGCCGGCGATCCGGTTCAGGGCACCGACACCGCGGGGTCGACAGCGACCCCGGTGCCGACTGCAACGCCCACGAACCGTGCGGATGTCGCGGCGAGCGCCGCGGCATCCGCTGCGGAAGACGTCGTCTCGGCAACGAACGCGATGCTGACGAAAGGCAATGGCGTCCCCCCGGACCTGACCGACTACACCAGCGGGTTTGTCGAGGGTGAACTACGGGCGCTGGCCGCCGAGCGCGAGTCTCTCGGCTACACCCAGGTCGGCAAGGCGGTCATCACCAAGATCACGACGGTCGCATCCACGCTCACGGGCGCACACCCCACCATCACTCTCAACGTGTGCATCGATTCGTCCGACGTCGACGTTCTCGACGCGAGCGGCAAGTCGCTTAAGAAGTCCCTCTACAACCCCGGTTACCCAGTGCTCAACGTCTACGGCGCTGAGCTCATCTCGGGCGAGTGGAAAATCACCACGCACGACATTCCAGCAAAGGACAACTGCAAATGAACATCGTCATCCCCGAGGCGAGCACGACCCGATCCGCGTCCTCGCCCAAACGGGCGTTCGCGTCCAGAAAGGCGGCTCGTCGCGGCCGCCTGGCTACAGCCCTGCTCGTATCAGCGACGATGCTCGCGAGCGTGCTGACCATCACGGCGGCCCCGGCGTCGGCGGCAACCCCGCTGCCGGACGGAACGACAACAGCGACGGCTGCGGCCTCCTGTTGGGAGATCAAGCAGAACTATCCGGCGTCCGCCGACGGAATTTACTGGCTGCTCACCCCGGCCCTCAAGGCACCGCAGCAGTTCTACTGCGACCAGACCACCGACGGCGGTGGCTGGGTACTCATCGGTCGCGGCCGTGAAGGCTGGAAGGGCCAGTACAACGGACTGCGCACCCCAGCCGTCCTGCGCAACACCGTATCCGGTACCGGCGCGTTCCTCACCGCCCAGTTGCCCGGCACAACGGTCAACGCCCTGCTCAACGGCACCCGCGTCGACGCGCTCACCGACCGCGTCCGCATCCGTCGCGCGACCAACCGCGAGGGAACGACCTGGCAGGAAGCCCGCTTCGCGTTCCAGAACCGCGACCGCTGGGTGTGGACCCTCAGCGCCGTGCACCTCGTCGGCGGCTACAGCTTCGACGGCGTCACCGGCAGCGGTGGACGCACCAACAACTTTGGACGCGACAATGCCTACCAGCGCGTCGACGCCAACTCCACCCAGGCCCAGGGCTGGACCTGGGGCCTCGCCTACGGCGGCAGCGTGGCAGGTTCGCCGGCCGCAACCAGCTACCTCTACTCTGCAACCGAGGGCGCCGGCAGTGCCCGCCCGTTCACCCAGATGTACCTGCGGCCCCACCTCGTGCTCTCCGAGCTCGACTTCGGAACGATTCCGGATGCCGGAGCTCCCGCCGAAACCCTCACCGCACTTCCCGAGAGCGATGCGATCCGCACCGTCTGGGGCGTCACCGGCCAGGGCAACGGCTCCGACGGTGAACTCAACACCGAGGTAGCCGCCTTCGCGCAGGTCGGCAACACCGTCTACGTCGGTGGCAACTTCCGTTACGTGCAGAAGACCTCTACCTCTACCGGTGCCGACAAGATCGAACAGAAGTTCCTCGCCGGCTTCAACGTCGATACCGGTGAATGGGTCTCGAGCTTCCGGCCAACCCTGAACGGGCAGGTCAAGGGACTCGCGGCACTCCCCGACGGACGGCTCGCGGTAGGTGGCCAGTTCAGCACCGCCAACGGCAGCGCGCAGCAGGCCCTGGTCATGCTCGACCCCGTCACCGGCGCAACGTCCGGCTCGCAGGTCGCCCTCGAGAACCGAACTTCCGGAGGTGTTGCCGCTCTCCGCGGCATTACCGTCCTCGGATCGAAGCTCTACCTCGCCGGGTCGTTCACCCACCTGACCGCCGCGGGCAAGTCGACGGCCTACGCCTGGAACGGCGCGCGCATCGAGACAAGCACCGGTACCCCTGACACCAACTGGAACCCGCTGTTCAACGGCACGAGCGTCGGGGTGGATGCCTCCGCAACCGGTGACCGCACCTACTTCTCCGGCTACTTCCGCCAGAGTGGCAGTGTTCCGGCCTACAGCGCGGCAGCGGTGCAGACCGCATCCGGAGCCGCTCTCGTCTCGCCCACCTGGACCCCGACCTTCAGCAAGTCAGGCGCTAACTACTCCGGAAACATCTGGCAGCTCGGTGTCCGGGAGGCCGGCGGCAAGGTCTGGCTCGGCGGGTCCGAACACAGCCTGTTCGCCTACGACCGTGACGACTTCTCCCTCGACGCGGGCAACATCACCAACAACGGCGGCGACTTCCAGGTCGTGACGTCAGCCGGCAACACCGTCTTCGGCGGCTGCCACTGCGGTGACTGGACCTACTCCAACGCCTTCACCTGGTCGGATGTCGGAACGAACTTCACCCAGGCCGACAAGATCAGCCTGTTCGGTGCCTGGAACGCGACGACCGGCGCCTACCTGCAGGAGTTCAGCCCCATCCTCCAGGCCCGCAAGGGCTATGGCGTCTGGGGAATCTTCGTGGACTCCCGCGGCACGCTCTGGGCCGGTGGCGACCTCGACCATTCGGTGCGAGCCGGAGAAGTCAACCAGTGGGTGGGCGGCTTCACCCGCTTCGCCGCGAGGGACACCAACGCGCCGACGAAGCCGGGCAACTTCTCGGCCAACACCGGAACCTCGACGAGCACGCTTTCCTGGTCAGCGTCGAGCGACAACCGCGCTGTCACCGCCTACGAGATCCTGCGCGGCAACAAGGTCATCGCTACGACGACGGCACTGAACTACGCCGTACCGGTCAGCGACACCACCGAGCGCTACTTCGTGCGAGCAGCGGATGCCGCCGGTAACCGTTCAGAGACGACCGCCGTAGCGACCGTGTCTCCCGCTCCCCCGACGCCCGAGCAGGTCGCGCTCATCGCCAACAACGCCGACTGGCGCTACCGCTTCGACACCACGGCCTGGCCGGCCGACTGGCGCACCCTCGCCTTCGACGACTCGGCCTGGCTGCAGGGCGCAGCACCGCTCGGCTTCGGCAACGCGACGCTCGCCACCGACGTCAATGCCGCGGCTCCGAGCCCGAAGCCGCTGAGCACCCAGTACCGCCGTTCATTTACGGTGACGGATGCCGCAACGCTCGATTCGGCGTCGCTCTCGGTCATCGCGGATGACGGGGTGGTGGTCTACGTGAACGGCACCGAGGTAGGTCGCACCAACCTTCCGACCGGCAACCTCAGCCAGACGAGCTACGCGACAGCGGCACCGCGCACCACGGCCGCCGGCAACGCGAGAGTCACCTACACGGTTCCCGTCTCGCTGCTGGTCGAAGGCACGAACGTCGTCGCGGTCTCGACACACTCGAACTATCGGGCCACTCCGGACTCGAGTTTCAACCTGTCCCTCTCGGCGGTGCGCGAATGACCCAGGCAACCTACCGAACGAACCTTGCCGAACTCCGCGGCGTGCAGAAGAGCGGGGCCGGTGAGCCAGCGTACCTGCGCTGGGTCAACCGCCCGCTCGGTGCGCGCGCCGCTGCGCTCGCCTTCCGCATCGGGCTCACCCCCAATGCCGTGACGGCGATCAGCGGAACGCTCTCGCTCGCCGGGCTCGTCGCCGTGGCACTCGGAGGCACGCGCCCCGAGGTCGCGGTGGCGGCAACGATCCTGCTGCTCGCGGGATTCGCGCTCGACTCAGCGGACGGTCAACTCGCCCGCCTGGCCGGCATGGGCAGCCGGTCGGGCGAGTGGCTCGACCACGTCGTCGACTCGATCCGGCTTCCGCTCGCCCACCTCGCGATCGCTGTCTGCCTATATTTCGCGGATGCGCCGCTCTGGGCGGTCGGGGCGAGCCTCGGCTTCAGCATCGTCGCGTCGGTGTGGTTCTTCGCCGCAACCCTCGCGACCCAGCTTCTCGACCGGTCCCAACCGCGGCCACAACCCGTGCGGGAGCCCGCGACAGCCCCGGCCTGGGTATCGTTCGCCAAGCTCCCGTTCGATACCGCCGCCCTGTTCTTCCTCATCCTTCTGCTTCCACTGATGCCGGTCTTCCTCGTCGGTTACTCCGCGCTGCTCGTGCTCACGCTCGCTGCAGCCCTGATAGCTCTCCGCCGCAAGTACAACTCCCTTCGGCGGGAAACAGTATGACGACCGCGCCAGCACTGGCCAGGCCGGGGTCGGGTAGCTTTGCGCCAACGCGCGAGCTCCCGGCCTGGCCGGTGTTGGCGCTTATTTGGGGAGCACCGGTGTGGTGGGCGACCGGCCTGCTGGCCTTCATCAGCATCATCCTTGCGCTTCCCATGCTCGCGCTACTCATTCGGCGTGGAAGGGTCGGGCTCGTGCCGGGCGTGCTTCCGCTGCTTGTCTTCACCGCGTGGACAATTCCCTGTGCGGTCATGCTCGACTCCGGATCTCGCTTTCTGGCGTTCACCCTGAGCTTCGGGCAGCTGCTATCGGTCGCGATCCTGCTGTTGTACGTCGTCAACGCTCGCACCTCGCTCACCGCGGGCAGGCTCATGGCGGCCCTCACATCGACGTGGATTTTCATCATTATCGGCGGCTATCTCGGAATCCTCTGGCCGGACGGATCGGTCACCTACACGATCGGCCGCCTGCTTCCCGCGTCCATCAGCGGCAATGACTACCTCGCCAGCCTGCTGTATCCGCCGTTCGCAGAAGTGCAGTTGCCCTACGGCGCGAGTGAGCCGTTTCTTCGACCGTCGGCACCGTTCACCTATACCAACGGCTGGGGCGCCGGCTTCGCGATTCTCACTCCGATTGCCATCGCTACAGCCGTCAATCATGGAACAAAGCGTGCGTTCTTCCTCGTGGGCCTCGCACTCGTGGCCGCGGTCCCGCCCGCTATTGCGACCTCGAACCGCGGCCTGTTTCTCGGGCTGATTGCCGCGACGGCCTACGTCATCTTCCGCCTTGCGCTCCGCGGACAGTGGAAACCCGTGATCGCCGTCGGACTCGCCGGCATCGCCGCATTCTCAGCCCTCGCCGCCACGGGACTCATCGGCGCCATTGCCGCGAGGCAGGAGGCCGGCGACACGACCCAGGGGCGAAGCGAACTGTACGTCGAGACGTTCGAGCGAACCCTGCTCTCCCCCATTCTCGGATACGGCTCGTCCCGCCCGTCGTTCACCAGCGAGATCAACGTTGGCACCCAGGGCATGATCTGGGAGGTCATGTTCAGTTTTGGGCTGGTCGGGCTCGCCCTCTTCGCGGTGTTCATGGTCGGCGCGGTCCTGCGGACCTGGCGGGCGCCATCCATTCCGATCCTCTGGCTGCACGCGAGCCTCGTCACGGCGACAATGCTTGCCCTGTTCTACGGGCTCGACCGGCACCTCGGCACCATTGCGATCGTCGCCGGCCTCCTGTTGCGAGAGCGCTACGCAGATCGCTCAGAGTTCTGGGAGCACGCCCTGCCGTCGACGGTGATAAATACGACGGCGACAAATACGACGGTAACAAATACGACCGAGACCAGTAGCCGGGCCCTCACCCGTGCGCCGTGAATCCCTGGCGCGCAGCGGTGGACTGAGCCTTTTCGGATCGGCGTTTGCGGCGCTGTCTGCGCTCGCCCTCACCGCGCTGATCGGAAACGGTTTCGGGCCGGCGGGCACCGGCGTGTTTTTCCAGGCCGTCGCTGTTTTTACCGTTGTCAGCCAGGTGCTCAGGCTCGGCAGCAATAGCTCGATCATCCGGTTCATCTCGGCACAGCGCGCGCTGGTGGGCATTGACGATTCCTGGCGGATTTCGCTGCTCGCCATTGTTCCGGTCGCCGTCATCGCCACCGGGGTTGGCATCCTGATGGCCGTCTTCGCGTCTCCTCTCGGCCACTTTCTCGCGCCGGCGGAGAACGCCGCGGAGCTCGCACGGATCATCGCGTCGATGGCCCCATTCGTCGTGGTCGGGGCCGTGCTCAGCGTCCTGCAGACCATCACGAGAATGGTGCGCGGCGTCGGCGCGTTCACGCTGCTTCAGAGCATCCTCCTGCCCCTCAGCCGCCTCGCGGTGGCGATCGCCGTGCTCACGCTCGCACTCGGCGCCGACACCGCGTTCTTCGGCTGGATGGCGGTCCTGCCGCTGTGGCTGGTCGTCACGGTGGCTGTCGTGATACAGCCACTCAATCGCGACCGAATTGCCGCTGGAACCGTGCATCCCCGTGACCGCACCTCGATGTCGGAGTTCTTCTCGTTCAGCGCACCGCGGGCGGTCGGCGCCTCGCTCGAGACTGCCCTGGACTGGTCAGACGTGCTCGTGGTCGCGGCTCTCACGACCCCCGCACAGGCCGGCGTCTACGCGGTCGCTACTCGCGCGGTTCGTGCCGGCCAGATCGTCGATCGGGCGATGCGTATCGCCGTCAGTCCGACGATCTCCAAGCTGCTCGCGCAACGCAAGCTCGACGATGCTCGCCGACTGCACACGGCGGTCACCCGCTTCATGATTCTCGCGTCGTGGCCGTTCTATCTCACTCTCGCCGTCATGGGACCGGCGGTGCTCTCGCTGTTCGGGGACGGGTTCGAGGACGGATGGATCGTGCTCGCCCTGCTGTCGGGGGCGATGATGGTGTCATCGGCGGCAGGGATGCTGCAAAGCGTGCTCCTGCAGGGTGGGCGGAGCTCGTGGCAGATGTATAACAAAGCCGTTGTCCTGGTCGTCAACGTCGGGCTCAACCTTTTCCTCGTCCCGCTGCTCGGTATTACCGGGGCCGCCATCAGCTGGGTGGTGAGCCTCTCGGTTGACACAACACTCGCCGCGTGGCAGGTCCACCGCGGAATGGGCGTCCGGCTCGAACCTCGCTCACTTCTCGGAGCGACGGTGCTTCCGCTGCTCGTCTTCGGAGTCGGCAATGCCGTCGTTCGGCTCATCGCGGGGGCTACCCTGCCCGGGCTGTTGATCGGGCTACCGGTGCTCGTGATTCTCTACGCCGGGCTCGTCTGGCTACTGCGAACGCGCCTCGGGATTGACAGTGTCCTCGACCGTTTTCTTCCCGCTCGCTTCACGCGTATTCTTGCTGGCCGCGTTTTTGCCCGACACGGACGAGGGGCGAAACAACAGTCTGAGCGACCGAGCGAGCCGGCTCCGACGGCCGGAGACCGCTAGCGGGGTGAACGGGGCGGACAGCAGCGCGGCGAGCCTCGAGCTTCCGGGAGTCGGTTCGACATCCGTCACCCGCGTGGGAATCCGACCAGCGATCGCCGCCGCGAGCAACGAATACAGTTCGGCGGCAGACTCCGCGCAGTACACAAGCCCGAGCGAGGCGGCGCGTCGACAGAACAACAGCTGGTGGTCATCGACGACCTCACCACCACCCGGCAGCCGAGGGACCACAATGGGGACCCGACCGTGCTCCCTCGCATCCATCACACCGCCGGCACCACCCTGCAGCACCACGATGTCGGCGCTGTCGAACTGGCTGGCGAGATCCTCGAACGCGAGAAAGTCACTGTTGGTGGCTCCCGGCAGCGGATGACCTGGGCCGTGCTGCACGGTGAAGGCGACGTCCGGGTGGATCGACGCCCACGGCTCCAGCCAGTCGATCAAACGGTCGAACGGCCGGAAGTACGTTCCCGTGCTGACGATGATCGTCGTCACAGCACTACACCGATCGGTGTTGCTTCGGGGTAGACCGCGAGCATCTCTTCCCACTGCACGAAGAACTGGTCGGCCAGCGGGTAGACGAGTCGGCCGCTGAGCGACGGCGTCGTGATGCGGTCGACCGGCTCGAGGTAGACGGTACGCGCTCCGAAGTGATGGGCCTGTGCGAAGAATGGGACGGCGATCGCTGCTCCGGTCGACAGCACGACGTCGGGCTTGAAATCACTCAGAACCGTGTGCGCGAGCGCATAGTTGCGAACGAGGTTAGGGAGATTGCGCACCGTGGGGTACCAGGATTCGATGACTTCTTCGCCGACGAGGCGAGAGCGGGCGTCTGCGGTGGGAGAGGTGACCCACAACCTGTCGTGCTCGCCCCAGAACTGGCGAAGCGCGAGAGCCTGGGTGAGGTGTCCTCCGGAGGAGCACACGATGAGAACGCGCATTAGATTCCCTTTCCGAATCTGCGTGCCGCACGGACAACGGTGTCCGAGTGGATCCAGCCGAATGAGATAGCGATGGCGAGAACAGCTTTGGGCTGCAGGAGGCGGTCGGCGAGCGCCCGCTTCGCCCAGGAACGCGCTTCGACCTTTTCGCCGCTGGCCGCGAGCGCATAGGCGATCTGCGACTCGATTCGACCGAGCGCTCGCCGGTTGCCGGTGAACTCAGGATGCTTGGCGAGAAGGTACTTGAGGGCGTTGGCGTAGTCGGCCCAGCGCCCAAAGAAATAGGACTGTCCAGACCAGCTCACCGCCACGAGGGGAAGGTTCACGACGATGATCGTCGACAGCGTGGCCGTGCGCAGCAGCAGGTCGTAGTCCTCTCCGTAGCTGCGCGGAAGCTCCTCATCGACGAGGCCGAGGGCACCGCTGAACGATGATCGACGAAACATGAAACTGCTCGAGTGCAGGGCAGCAAGCCGATCACGGACGAGGTCCGAATGGGTCACCCGGTCAAACGGAAGCAGCCGGTCGTGGGTGGAACTCCCGTCATCGACGCGCATTCCGGTGCCGACCAGGATGGTCTCCGGGTGAGTCGCAAACGCTCCCATCTGGAATTCGAGCTTGTTGGGAAGCCAGTAGTCATCGTCGTCGAGAAACGCGACATAAGCGTGACTGGAACTGAGGATGCCGGTATTGCGAGCTCCCGCGAGCCCGGGAGTGCGGGAGTTCACCAGTCCGCGAAGCTCGTGGCGGGCATCGAGCTCAACCACCGGAAGATCCGGATCGCACGCGTCGAAGACCACGATGATCTCCACTCGCCCGTCGTACCGCTGGGCGATGACACTCTCCACCGCGCGCTTCATCAGCTCTGGCCTGGCGTGGGTGGGAATCACGACGCTCACAGATGGCGCGGTCACTGGATGACCGTGCCCTGATCGAGGTCGCTTCGCACCAGGCGAAACTTTCCACGATCGTGCGGGATATTCGACACGATTTCGACCGAAACCGGAACGAGGTTCGCCACCATCGACCGAAGCCGTGCGGCGACTGACTCGATGAACTCCAAGGCATCGGACCCCGTCCCCGGCACACACCGCAGGGTGATCGCGTAGTCGGCGTGCTGGTGCACCTGGAACTGCGTGACGGCATCCGGTCTGTCATTGAACAGCCCGCCGAGCCCGCCGGTGACGCTCCTGCCGTTCGGAGTGCGAAGCACATCGATGATTCGGCCGCCTACTCCCGCTATTCGCGGCAGCGTACGGCCGCACTCGCACGGTTCGGTGTTGACGGATGTGCGGTCGCCGATGTTGTACCGGATGAGCGGAAACACCTCGTTGCACAGGTCGCTGACGACGACGGTTCCCTCGGTACCGGGGAGACTCGGTGAACCGTCATCGTCGATGACCTCGACGATCCGTGCGTCCGCAAGAACGTGCAGGCCGGAGTGGGCCTGGCATTCGGCCGCCATCCACGGCACTTCTGCCGTGCGGTAGGAGTCGAACACCGGCGCGCCGAGGCTCGCTTCGATATACCGGCGCTGCGAACTCGTGATGGGAGCCGCGGTGACCGCGACGGCGCGGGGAGAAACGAACTCCCGACCGGTATCGGCGATAAAAGCGGCATATTCGTGCGCCGCCCCGATGTAGCCGCTCAACAGCGCCGGCTTCGCGAGATTCCACTCACCGCGAAACTGCTCCATCGATGCCGCGTTCATGGTCGTCGCATCGAGGGACAGCACTTTCGTCGGCCACCACTCGAGCGCCTCGCGGCGACGTGTCGCCGGCGAACGCCGCTCCCGCTGGACGATGGCGCGATTCTCGGACGGGTGGATTCCCCACCAGCGAAACGCTCGCCACCACATTGCCGCGACGGGCGCGTAACTGTCGTGGAACACGCGCAGTGGCTCTCCCGTGCTTCCACCGGTCGTGGACACCAGCCGACGGGATGCCGCGATCGACTCCGAGAGGAACTCATCGCGAAACTCGCGCAGTTCTCTCTTCTCGATCAGCGGCAATTCGTCAAAGTGATGCGGCACGTCGAAGTCCCGTGCGGTGAACCCTGCCTCTGTGTAACGACGTCGATAAAACGGCGTCGATTCGAACGCGTGTCTTGCCATTGCCATCGCTGCTGTACGGCTATTGATGTGCAGCAGTTCGGGATCGAGTCGTTCGTTCGCTTCGAAGCGAACGCTCGCCGCACGATCCCGGCGAAGGGCGATGGATGATTTAGCGGCGAATGCGATTCTGGCAACTCGACGGATAGGCACGGGTCACCGCTTACCGTCCGCCGCACCCGCACGTATTTTGCCAGCCTCGTCAGTGCCGTCGCCGTCCGTGTCAGCATCGTCCGTGCCAGCATCGTCCGTGTCAGCACTGTCCGTGTCAGCATCGTCCGTGTCAGCACCATCAGCGGCAGTGTGGTCGGTCCCGGCGTCCGGGCGGTCGGCCTCCGACGTACCGTCGCTGTCGTCGTCCCAATAATATTTTTCGTCAGGTGACGTTTCGTCAGCGGGCTTGTCGACGGGCGCTTCCGGTTGCGGTTCGTCGTCTTTCGGCAGGGCGCTGGCACTGGCCGCTGCCGTAGAAGCAGCAGCCGCAGCCGCCGCAGCCGCCCGAGCTTCGACACGTCGCGCCCGCGCAAGGGCGAGCAGCGATCCGAGAATGACCCCGAAGGCGAGCCCGCCGACGCCGAACACCGTCAGCGAGGGCTTGGTGGCACTCGTCGGTTCTACCGCCGTGCTCACCAGGGTGCCCGGGTTGAACGTGGCCGAGTTGAGCGTTGCCAGGCTGTCCTGCAGTGCCTCGATCTGGATCGCCGCGGCCTTTGCCGCTTTGCTCTGTTCGCCCTGCGATGCACGAATCGACTCAAGGTCACTTATCCGCTGGGTCAGTGTCGTACTTGCAGCCTCGACGCTCGATGCCGCGGTCTCGACCCGCAGGCTCGAGTACGCGGCAGCGATGGCGTTTGCGGCATCAGCAGCATCGGCGGGCTTCGGCATCGTCAGCGTGAACTCGAGCACCTGGGATCCCTTCGGCACTGAGACCGTCAGCGCAGAAGCGAGCTGGGAAACCGTGAATCGCGGCAGGGCGACCGTCGCTCTGGTGAGGACACTCGTAGACGAGGCCACCACGCGTTCGGTGTCCATATTGACCGTCTCCGAGTCCGCCGTGACGTCGAGTGGTTCGACGGTCAGCGTGGACGTTGCGGCGTAGGTCTTCGGGTAGGCGATGCCAACAGCAACGCCGAGGGCAACACAGACGATCACGACGCCAATAAAAAGGCGCCATTGAGTCGTCACACTTCTAAAAAGATCACTCAGGGTAAGTGATGAATTAGTAAGTGAGGAATTTGTACTGGGTAAAGGCACGAATCCTCCTCGTCGGGGGATTCATACTATGAGCCACCCAAACGGGGGTAAACAAGCCCTTGTGTTTTGCGAGGAAATGAGGTTTACACGAGCCCGACGACGACGCACCGGGCTCGTGCAGCACTACCCACTCGCGCAGACGCGCGGTATTTGCGCTGGATTTACTTATTTGCGCTGGCGCTTTTCGCGAACGCGCATGTTGACGTTGATCGGGCTTCCCTCGAAGCCGAAGATCTCGCGCAGGCGGCGCGTGATGAATCGACGGTACTGCGGGTCGAGGAATCCGGTCGTGAACAGCACGAACGTCGGCGGACGCGACGCGGCCTGGGTTCCGAACAGGATGCGCGGCTGCTTTCCTCCACGCAGCGGGTGCGGGTGCTCGGCAACGAGCTCGGCGAGCAGCGCATTGAACTTACCGGTCGGAATGCGAGTGTCCCATGACGCGAGCGCGAGCTCGAGAGCCGGAACCAGCTTCTCCATGTGACGACCGGTCTTCGCGGAGATGTTGACGCGCGGAGCCCAGGTGACGTGGCTCAGGTCGCGCTCGACCTCACGCTCGAGCATGATGCGTCGCTCGTCATCGAGAAGGTCCCACTTGTTGTACGCGATAACGAGCGCACGGCCCGATTCGAGAACGAGGTCGATGATCTTGAGGTCCTGCACGCTGATCGGCGCGGTGACGTCGAGCATGACGACGGCAACTTCGGCCTTCTCGAGCGCTGCGCTGGTGCGAAGCGTCGCGTAGAAGTCGGCACCCTGGGCAAGGTGGACGCGGCGACGGATGCCGGCGGTGTCGACGAAACGCCAGAACTTGCCGGCGATCTCCACCTGCTCGTCGACCGGGTCGCGGGTGGTTCCGGCGAGGTCGTTGACGACGACGCGTTCTTCACCGGCGGTCTTGTTGAGCAGGCTCGACTTTCCGACGTTCGGACGACCGAGGATCGCCACGCGGCGGGGTCCACCGACCTCTTCCTTTGCGACGGCCGAGATCTCGGGAAGAATCGTCAGCACCTTATCGAGCAGGTCGGCAACTCCGCGACCGTGCACGGCGGAGACCGGCCACGGCTCGCCGAGACCGAGCGACCACAGTTCTGCAGCCTGCGGCTCCTGGCGAACGTCGTCGACCTTGTTGGCGACGAGCATGACGGGCTTCTTGGTTGCGCGCAGCATCCGCACGACGTGTTCGTCGGTGGACGTCGCGCCGACGGTCGCATCGACGACGAAGAGCACAGCGTCGGCGAGATCAATGGCGATCTCTGCCTGCGCTGCAACGGAAGCGTTGATGCCCTTGGCATCCGGCTCCCATCCGCCGGTGTCGACGATGGTGAACTTGCGGTTGTTCCACTCGCCCTTGTAGTTGACGCGGTCGCGCGTGACACCGGGGGTGTCTTCGACGACGGCCTCACGGCGACCGATGATGCGGTTGACGAGGGCCGACTTTCCGACGTTCGGGCGACCGACGATCGCGAGAACGGGAAGCGCCGGAAGGTAGACGATGGCGTCGGGGTCGTCCGTCGCCGACTCGAGCAGTCCGAGGTCTTCGTCGTCGAGGTCGTAGTCGGTGAGCCCTGCACGCAGCGATTCGGCGCGCATTGCTGCATCGTCGTCGCTCATCGAAATGATTCGCTCGGCGAGCTGGGAGTCGAGCTCCGGGTAGTCGTCTTTATCTTCGGCCATGGTGGCTGTCCTCGTTAGGTAGTTGTCGTGCGCTTTCGCACGAGATCGACGACCGCGCTAACGGTCTGGTCGAAATCAAGATCGGTTGAATCGATGGTGTGAACACCTTCGGCGGCATTCATGAAGTCGACGACCTTGGAGTCCTGGGCATCGCGCGAGCTGAGCTGCTGCGCGGTCTTCGCGGCCGACTCTGTGGAGAGTTCAGCTGAACGCCTAGCCATTCTAGCTTCTTCGGTCGCTGTAAGCAGTATCCGCACCGGAGCATCCGGCGCAACGACCGTCGTGATGTCCCGGCCCTCGACGATAATTCCGGGTTTCGGCGTCGACGCGATGATGCCGCGGAACAGTCCGACGAGGTACGCGCGCACCTCGGGAACCCGCGCGACGGCACTGACGACGGCGGTCACTCGCGGCTCCCGAATGGCATCGGTCACGTCGGTGCTGCCGACTTTCACGAAGTACGCGTCGGGCTCGATACCGATCGTGTAGTCGAAGTCCTCGAGCGAGGCAATGACGTCCACGGCAACCTCCGTGTCGACACCCGCCTCGAGGCAGTACCAGGCGAGGGCGCGGTAGGCGGCCCCGGTGTCCTGGTAGTCGAACCCGAGAGCGCGAGCGGCCGCCCGGCTGACGCTCGACTTACCGCTGCCGGCCGGTCCGTCGACGGCAACGACAATCGGGATGCCGTGCTCTGCGGTCGGCTCAGCGCCGGTCTCTGCGATGCTCACTGTGTTACTCCTGCTATTTTCCAACCGCGCTTCTCGAGCTCGGCAATGAGGGTGATTTCGACCTCCGGCACGACGGCGATCTCGGCGAGGCCGATCTGCGCTCCGGGCGAGTGTTCGAGGGTCAGGTCTTCCATGTTGACGCCGAGCTCACCGATCTCGGTGAGCAGTCGGGCAAGTTCGCCGGGTTTGTCGTCGACCTTGACGGTGATCCGGGCGAAGTGCCTGGCCTGGCCGTGCTTGCCCGGGATGCGGGCGACTCCGGCGTTGCCGCTCGCGATCGTCTCGGCGATGGCGCGTCGCGAGCCCTGTGCATCCGGCGACTCGAGCGCGGTGATCACACGGTCGAGGTCGGTGCGGAACGCGGCGAGGATCTCGGCCGACCTCGGCGCGTTGGCACCGAGGATCTGCACCCAGAGTTCGGGCGCGCTCGAGGCGATGCGAGTAGTGTCGCGGAGCCCCTGGCCGGCGAGCCCGATCGCGGTGTCGCTCGCCTCCTGCAGGCGCGCGGCCAGAAGCGAGGCGACAACCTGCGGCACGTGCGACACCAGCGCGACACTCGCGTCGTGCTCGACGACATCCATCTCGATCGGCAGTGCGCCGAGATCGAGCGCGAGGTCTTCCACAGGGGCGGCGCGGCGGTAGCTGATTCCGTCGTGCCCGGCGATCACCCAGGGACGACCGACGAACAGGTCGGCCCGAGCGGATGCCGCTCCCCCGCGTTCGCGCCCGGCCATCGGGTGTGAGCCGATGTAGCGCGAGATGTCGGCTCCGAGCGCGCGCAGTTCGGCTAGTGGAGCGGACTTGACGCTCGCGACATCCGTCACGAGCGCGTTCGGGTAGGCGGCGAGCTCCGCCGCGACGATGGTTGCGGTGACGTCCGGGGGGACGCAGACGACGATGAGGTCGGGGTTATCCCCCTCGGCAGCAAGGCGGCCGGCGCCGTAGTCGACGGCGAGCGTGACCGACGATGGGGAGACATCCGCGAGAATCACGTCGACGCCGTGCTGGCGAAGTGCGAGCCCGATACTCGATCCGAGCAGCCCGGCGCCGACAATACGGACGGGACCGACCAGCCGGCGCTCGCTCACTCGTCGAACTCTTCGGCGGGCAGCGCTTCTCCGGCCTTGGTCTCTCCGCCACCGCGCGAGATCGTCAGCAGTGCGCTCACCTCGTCTTTCGTGAGGTCGCGCATGGCGTCGGGAGCAAGACTGCCCAGGTGCAGCGGGCCAAACTGGCGGCGAACGAGGTCGATGACCGGGTGCCCCACTTCTTCGAGCATGCGGCGCACGATGCGGTTGCGGCCGGAGTGGAGGGTCACCTCGACGACGGTCTCGTCGCCGGACGGCTGGCCGATGATGCGCGCCTTATCCGCTTCGATGAGGCCGTCTTCGAGTTCGATTCCGCCAATGAGCTTGTTGATCGTGTGCTGGGTGACGACACCCTCGACCTTGGCAATGTAGGTCTTGAGAACTCCGAAGGACGGGTGCGCGAGAATGTGCGCGAGTTCGCCGTCGTTCGTGAGCAGCAGCAAACCGGAGGTCTGTGCGTCCAGTCGCCCGACGTTGAACAGGCGCTCGTCGAACTCGTTCGTGTAGCGGCGAAGGTCAGGGCGACCGCGGTCGTCGTTGAGCGACGAGACGATTCCGGTCGGCTTGTTGAGCATGATGTAGAGCTTGGTCGTATCGAGCTGGATAGCCTTGCCGTCGACCGAGACGAGGTCGGTCGGCAGCACCCGGCGGCCGGCTTCCTCGACCCGAACACCGTTCACGGCGACGCGCCCGGCGGCGATCAGGTCTTCGCACACGCGGCGCGAGGCAACACCGGCGGCGGCCATGACCTTTTGCAGGCGCTCACCCTCGGGGTTCGTGTAGCTGTTCTCGTTTTCGGGGGTGGGTTCAGCGGTGGTCATCGAAGCCTTCCGAGCCGTCGGCGAGGAGCGGCGACAGGTGTGGAAGCTCCTCGATGGAATTGATTCCGAGCTGCGTGAGAAGCAGGTCGGTGGTTGCGTAGTGGATCGCGCCGGTCTCGCTGTCGGTGTACGCCTCGGTGATGAGGCCGCGACCGAGCAGGGTACGAACGACGGAGTCGACGTTGACAGCGCGAATCGACGCGATGGCGCCGCGGCTGATCGGTTGCTTGTAGGCGATGACCGACAGCGTCTCGAGAGCGGCCTGGCTGAGCTTCGTCGGGTTCTGGGTGAGAACGAAGTCGCGAACAACCTCGTCGAACTCACCGCGCACGTACATACGCCAGCCGCCTCCGACTTCGCGCAGTTCAAAACCCCGACGGATGCCGCCAGGGCCGTCCCCGTCGAAGTCGCTGACGAGTTCGGCGATCGCCGCGCGCACGGCCTTCACCGGCGAGCCGAGCGACGTCGCAAGGGAGACGAGGCTCTGCGGCTCATCGGCGACCATGAGGATCGCCTCGAGGCTGCGGTGCAGGTCTGCCACCGGAGCAACTACGACCGCTTGCTCCGCAGTTTCGTCGATCGGGGCTTCCTGGGTGGTGCTAGCTTCCATAGTCCGCTCCGAGATTTGCGAGGCTGTCGTCGGTCCAGTGTTCGGCCGTCCAGCGGATGGTCAGTTCTCCGAGCGGTTCGAGCTGCTCGAACGCGATGGATGCGTGGCGGTAAAGCTCGAGAACGGCGAGGAAACGAGCGATGACCACGCCCTTCACCTCGGCGCCGGCGATGAGTTGGCGAAAAGACATGATCTCGCCGCGACGAAGAAGGGCGACGACGTGCGCCGCCTGTTCGCGAATGCTGACGAGCGGGGCGTGCAGGTGGTCGAGTCCGACGGTCGGAATCTCCCGAGGCGCCATCGCGAGGGCGGCGAGTGCCGCGAAGTCGTCGGGCGTGAGCGTCCACACCAGTTCGGGAACCTGGGTGCGGTACTTCTCTTCGAGCCGGACCGATCGCACGTGGCGGGTGGCTTCGGCATCGAGGCCGGTCTGGAACCACTGGGCAGCCTGTTTGAACGCACGGTACTGCAGCAGTCTCGCGAAGAGCAGGTCGCGCGCTTCGAGCAGCGCGACGTCTTCGGCATCCACGAGTTCACCCTGCGGAAGCAGCCCCGCGACTTTGAGGTCGAGCAGTGTTGCCGCAACGACCAGGAATTCGCTCGCCTGGTCGAGTTCTTCGACGGAGTCGAGCTGGCGAAGGTAGGCGATGAACTCCCCCGTCACGATGCTCAGCGACACCTCGGTGATGTCGAGCTCGTGCTTGCCGATCAGGGTGAGCAGCAGGTCGAACGGACCGTTGAAGTTGCTGAGACCGTTGACCGAGAACCCGGTGGCTTCTGCTGAATCCGGGGCGGCGTCCGTAGTGCTCGTGGGGACCTGGCTAAGCGGCTGCGCCACGGGAGATCAACTCTCTGGCGAGCTGGCGGTAGGCCTCCGCCGCCTGGTGTTCCGGGGCGAAAGTGGTGATCGGGGAACCGGCGACGCTCGCGTCGGGGAACTTGACCGTTCGACCGATGACCGTCTCGAGCACGGTATCGCCGAAGGTCTCGACAACCCGCTCGAGTACCTCGCGCGAGTGGAGCGTACGGGAGTCGTACATCGTCGCGAGAATTCCGTCGAGGGTGATCGCCGGATTGAGACGGTCGCGCACCTTGTCGATGGTCTCGACGAGAAGCGCGACACCGCGCAGCGCGAAGAACTCGCACTCGAGCGGGATCAGCACGCCGTGCGCTGCGGTGAGCGCGTTGACGGTGAGCAGGCCGAGCGACGGCTGGCAGTCGATCAGGATGACGTCGTACTGGTCAGAGACTTTGGACAGCACCCGGGCAAGGATCGTCTCGCGAGCGACCTCGTTGATGAGGTGCACTTCGGCCGCGGAGAGGTCGATGTTGGCTGGCAGCACGTCGAGGCCGGGAACGTTGGTCGGGATGATGACCGACGCGGTGTCCTTCTCGGTTCCGAGCAGCAGGTCGTAGATCGTCGGCACGTCGTGGGTGGGAACCCCGAGGCCGGCCGACAGGGCGCCCTGCGGGTCGAAGTCGACCGCGAGAACGCGACGACCGTACTCCGCGAGGGATGCGCCGAGGTTGATGGTGCTCGTCGTTTTGCCGACGCCGCCCTTTTGATTGCAGAGGGCGATGATTCGCGCCGGTCCGTGGCTCTTCAACGGTTTCGGGGTGGGAAATACCGACACCGGTCGACCGGTGGGGCCAAGCACGAGCTGGTCGAAGCCGGCAAGTACGGCGTCGTTATCTCGGTGCGCGTTCATGGTCTCAATTGTAGGCGGCAGCGGCGGGTGAATCTGGCTACGCGGTGGGCGTGCCTCGTCTTTGCGGGAAGACAGTCACCTTGCCCGTGGATGCGCCACCGTATACATGTCCCGCAGCGAGTCGGCGGTCACGAGCGTGTAGATCTGCGTCGTGGCGACCGAGGAATGGCCGAGGAGTTCCTGGACTACCCGCACATCGGCTCCCCCGGCCAGCAGGTGGGTCGCGAACGAGTGCCGGAAGGTGTGCGGCGAGATCTCGATCCCGAGATTTGCACGTTCGGCTGCTGCACGGATGATGAGCCACGCGTTCTGGCGCGAGACGCGCTGTCCACGCGCGCCGAGAAACAGAGCGGGTGTTGCGGTGCCTTTGAGCGAGAGCGCCGGGCGCGCCCGCACGAGGTAGGTGTCGATAGCTGCCCTCGCGTAGCTTCCCACCGGAACGATCCGCTGCTTGTTGCCCTTACCGAACAGCCGCACGACGTCACCGTCGATGACGTCGTCAATGTTGAGCGACACGGCCTCGGTGATGCGCGCACCGGTCGCGTAGAGCAGCTCGAGCAGCGCTTTGTCGCGCATCGCGAGAATCTCGTCACCGTCAGTTGCCGCGAGCACCGCCTCCATCTGCTCGATCGAAATCGCCTTCGGAAGCCGGGCGCTGAGTTTCGGCGGCTTGGTCTCGGCAGCGACATCCGTCTCGACGAGACCTTCTTCGAGCAGGAAGCGGTGAAAACCGCGAACCGATGACAGCATCCGCGCCATCGACGACGCGGTCAGCGCGCCCGTCTCGCGGCCGTGCAGGTCCTGGGTGAACGCAGAGACCTCCGACCCGGTAATCGCCGCGGGAGCGCTCACTCCACGGGCAGTGAGTACGCGTTCGTACGCCGAGAGGTCGCGACGATACGCCGCGAGCGTGTTCGGTGAGAGCCCGCGCTCGATCGCGACGTGGCGCAGGTAGCGATCGATCGCGACAGACACCCCTGTTCGCACCGCAGCCTGCGCGTCGCCGGTCACGCTTGCCCGCTAGGTCGCGCTCGGGCGAAAGAGCGGATGCCGCGTCCATGGGGTTCGCGCGTCGGCCAGCGTCGACCAGCCGCGCGACCGGCTCGCGTCGGCGGCAAGGGCGGCAATGGCGAGGATCGAGTTCTGCACCCGGCGAGCGAGCACGGCCTCGATGACCTCGTCGAAACTGACCCAGCGCTTTTCGATGTTCGCCTCTTCGTCGTACCGGGCAAACGCCTCGGGGGCATCGCTCAGTCCGCGAGCGAGGTACACCCGGATCGCTTCGTTGCTGCCACCGGGGCTCGTCTGGAAGTCGGTGAGCAGGTCCCAGCGGGACGCCACGAGGTCAACCTCTTCTGCCAGTTCGCGCTGGGCTCCGACGACCGGGTCTTCACCGGTCACGTCGAGCAGGCCGGCGGGCAGCTCCCACTCGCGGGCGCGAATCGGGTGGCGGTACTGCTTGATCAACAGGATGCGCTCGTCATCGTCCATCGCGAGAACCGCGACAGCGCCGGTGTGGTCGACGAACTCGCGATTGATCGGCTTGTCGTCGTAGCTGAACTGCTCCTTGCGAACACTCCAGACCATTCCGTCGTAGACAACGGAGCTGTCGGTGATCGTCGGCTCGACGAGCTCGTCGGCCAGAGATTCCGGCGTGTGAGCCTCAGTCGACGATTCAGACATCCGCCGGCTCGGCAACCTCGAACAGGCGGCTGGCGTTCTGGCGATCGAGCGCGGCGCCGATCAGTCCCTTGAACAGCGGATGCGCGTGGTTCGGGCGCGACCGGAGCTCCGGGTGCGCCTGGGTTCCCACGTAGTACGGGTGCACCTCTCGCGGAAGCTCAACAAACTCGACCAGCGAACCGTCGGGCGATGTCCCGGAGAACACGAGTCCGGCATCCGCAATCTGGTCGCGGTAGGAGTTGTTGACCTCGTAGCGGTGACGGTGACGCTCGGAGATCGTGGCCGAACCGTAGGTGTCGGCAACGACTGAACCGGGCGTGAGCGCTGCTTCGTATAGGCCGAGGCGCATCGTGCCGCCGAGGTCTCCCCCGGCGATGATGTCGACCTGCTCGGCCATCGTCGCGATGACCGGGAACTCGGTGTCGGGGTCGAACTCCGACGACGATGCGCCGGTCAGGCCGACGACGTCGCGGGCGTACTCGATGACCATGCACTGCAGGCCGAGGCACAGGCCGAGCGCCGGGAGGGCATTTTCGCGCGCGAATTTGAGCGCGCCGAGCTTGCCCTCGATTCCGCGAACGCCGAAGCCTCCCGGAACGCAGATTCCGTCGAGACCGGCGAGAGCCTTCGCGGCGCCCTCCGGGGTGTCGCAGAGGTCCGAGGCGACCCAGCGCAGCGAGACCTTGGCGTGGTGGGCGAACCCGCCGGCCTTGAGAGCCTCGGTGACCGAGAGGTAGGCATCGGGAAGGTCGATGTACTTGCCGACCAGACCGATGGTGACCTCGTGCTTCGGGTCGTGAACGGCGTCGAGCAGTTCGCTCCAGCCGTCCCAGTTGACCGCACCGGCGTCGAGACCGAGCTGCTCGATGATGTACGCGTCGAGGCCCTGGTCGTGCAGCATCGTCGGGATGTCGTAGATGCTGGGCACGTCGACCGCGTTGACGACCGCCTGCTCGTCGACGTCACACATGAGTGCGATCTTGCGCTTGTTCGACTCGGAGACCGGGCGGTCGGAGCGAAGCACGAGGGCATCCGGCTGGATACCGATCGAGCGGAGGGCGGCGACCGAGTGCTGCGTCGGCTTGGTCTTCTGCTCGCCGGAGGCGTTCATGTACGGGACGAGCGAGACGTGTACGAAGAAGACGTTCTTGCGACCGAGTTCGTGACGAACCTGGCGGGCCGACTCGATGAACGGCTGGCTCTCGATGTCACCGACGGTTCCACCGATTTCGGTGATGATGACGTCGGGAAGCGGGGTGTCGTCGCCCGGGACCGCCGTTGCCTGCAGGCGCATGCGGCGCTTGATCTCGTCGGTGATGTGAGGGATGACCTGCACGGTGTCACCGAGGTACTCGCCGCGACGCTCCTTGGCGATGACGTTCGAGTAGATCTGGCCGGTCGTGACGTTCGCGGCCTGGTTGAGGTTGATATCGAGGAATCGCTCGTAGTGACCGATATCGAGATCGGTCTCTGCGCCGTCATCCGTGACGAATACCTCACCGTGCTGGAACGGGTTCATCGTTCCCGGATCCACGTTGAGATAAGGGTCGAGCTTCTGCATGACTACGCGGAGACCGCGAGCCGTGAGAAGGTTACCGAGACTGGCTGCCGTCAAACCCTTACCAAGGGAAGAGACCACACCACCGGTAACGAAAATATGCTTTGTTACGCCCGCTTCAGAATTGTTCACCACGGGGTTCTAGCGTATCTCAATAATGCAGCGGTGTGCACGGCGCGCGCAGGTTTAGGGTGAACGAATGGTCGAGACTCACGCTGACGCACTCATTCCCGATCCGGCGGATATCGCCGCGATCCTCGGTGGAATCGCACTGACGCCGTGGCCGACGACGACGGCCGAACGGGTCGAGGCGTATGCGGCGTTCGGTCTTGAAGAGGGCGTCGAACTCGAACCGGACGATAGCGGGCTCGAGCTGAGCACAATGCTGAACCCACAGATTCCGTTCATCACCGCATCGTCGTTCAACGGCGAGTTTCTCGGGATCAGCCTGCATCTCTACGCGAATCCGGAACCGCTCTTCGCGGACACCGTCCGTGGGTACGAAGAACTCGCGAGTCTTTTCGAGCGGCGGTTCGGTCAACCGGCCGAAGTCGGCGGCGACGAGAACTTTCCCGCACTGGAGTGGATACTCGGGCCACTGTCGCTGCAGCTCTACGCGTTCACCGAGCGCGACAGCGCCGTCATGGTCGGAATCGAGCACATCGCCCGTTCCCGCGCCTACGAGGCCGCCGCGCTCGCACTCGACTGACGCGCTACTCGCTGATTGAGTATCGACCGAGCTTGCGAGGCCGCGTATCGAAATCATCACCGGCGGACCGGGCTATGGTCTCGATACACTCGCTGGCGCTCGCACTCGACCAACGAGTAACTCGTCCTAGGCACTCGCACTCGACCACCAACAACCTCGTTGATTGAGTAGCGACGCGAGGAACGAGCGCCGCGTATCGAAATCATCGCCGACAGACCGCGTTATGGTCTCGATACACTCGCTGGCGCTCGCACTCGACCAACGAGTAACTCGTTGATTGAGTAGCGACCGAGCTTGCGAGGCCGCGTATCTAAATCATCACCAACGAACCGCGCTATGGTCTCGATACGCTCGCTGGCGCTCGCACTCGACCAACGAGCACCCCGTTGATTGAGTAGCGACGCGAGGAACGAGCGCCGCGTATCGAAATCATCACCAACGGACCACGCTATGGTCTCGATACACTCGCTGGCGCTCGCACTCGACCAACGAGTAACTCGTTGATTGAGTAGCGACCGAGCTTGCGAGGCCGCGTATCGAAATCATTGCCAACAAACCGCGCTATGGTCTCGATACGCTCGCTGGCGCTCGCACTCGACCAACGAGTAACTCGTCCTAGGCACTCGCACTTGACCACCAACAACCTCGTTGATTGAGTAGCGACGCGAGGAACGAGCGCCGCGTATCGAAATCATCACCAACGGACCACGCTATGGTCTCGATACACTCGCTGACGCTCGCACTCGACCAACGAGTAACTCGTTGATTGAGTAGCGACCGAGCTTGCGAGGCCGCGTATCGAAATCATCACCGACAGACCGCGTTATGGTCTCGATACACTCGCTGGCGCTCGCACTCGACCAACGAGCACCCCGTTGATTGAGTAGCGACGCGAGGAACGAGCGCCGCGTATCGAAATCATCACCGACGGACCGGGCTATGGTCTCGATACGCTCGCTGGCGCTCGCACTCGACCAACGAGTAACTCGCTGATTGAGTAGCGACCGAGCTTGCGAGGCCGCGTATCGAAATCATCACCGGCGGACCGCGTTATGGTCTCGATACACTCGCTGGCGCTCGCACTCGACCAACCAAGCGCGGGTTAGTTGTCGAGGGCGCGGGCGGTCTCGATGAGCTCGCGGGCGTGGGCGAGACCGCTCTCGGAGTCCTGCAGGCCCGACAGTAAGCGCGCCATCTCGGCGATCCGCTGCTCTCCGTCGAGTTGCTGCACGCTCGACGCCGTGACGGCACCGTCGCTGTCCTTGAGCACCCGAAGGTGATTCGTCGCGAACGCCGCGACCTGCGCGAGGTGCGTGACAACGATGACCTGGGCACTGCGGCTGAGCTTTGCTAGCCGGCGCCCGATCTCGATCGCGGACGCACCGCCCACTCCGGCATCCACCTCGTCGAAGATGAACGTCGGAACCGGGTCGCTGCCGGCAATGACGACCTCGATCGCGAGCATCACCCGCGAGAGCTCGCCGCCGGAAGCCCCGCGACCGAGCGGCCGCGGCTCGGCACCGGAGTGTGGCTGCAGCAGGATCGCGACCTGGTCTTTGCCGGTCAGCGAGTAGTCCGAGCGATCACTGACCTCGACACTCAGTCGCGCGTTGGCCATCGCCAGCGCGCTGAGTTCTGCGGTCACCCGCTCGGACAAGCGGATGGCGTACGTCCGGCGAATGTCCGAGAGTCTCGCCGCGTGGTCGATGAGCGCAGCCCGGTCGACTTCGACGTCTCGACCGAGTGAGTCGATGCGGTCGGAGTCGTTGTCGAGTTCGAGCAGACGGCCGCTGCCACTGTCGAGGTAGTCGATGGTGTCGTCGAGGGTTGGGCCGTACTTACGCATGAGCGAGTTCAGCTCTGCGCGGCGCTCCTGCACCACCTCGAGTTCGCGGCCGCTGTCGGAATCGAGAGCGGAGAGGTAGCTTGCGAGCTGTACCGCGATTTCAGACACCAGGTACGCAGCACTCGTGATCGACTCTCCGATCGGCACGAGGTCCGGATCGTGATCGGAGACGCGTTCGACCTGCCGGCGCGCGGTCTCGAGCAGTCCGGAGACATCCAGCGCCTCGTCGACGGTGTCGCTCGAGAGCAACTCGTGCGCCTGGGCTGCTGCGAGGCGAAGGTCTTCGAGGTTGGTCAGGCGATCCGCGCGCTCAGTGAGTTCGACATCCTCACCGCGCTGCGGCGACGCCGCTTCGATCTCGGCCATCGCGAGCCGCAGGTCTTCGGCCTCGCGCGAGCGACGATCGCGCTCGGCGATAAGCACGTCGAGTTCGCCCTGGTTGGCCTGCCAGCGACGGTAGAGCTCCTGGTAGTTGCCGAGAACAGTCTGCAGCTCGACGCCAGCGAACCGGTCGAGCGCCTCGCGCTGGGCTGTCGCGGAGCGCAGTCGAATCTGGTCGGACTGCCCGTGCACGACAACGAGCTGCTGCCCGATCTCGTTGAGCACGCCGACGGGGGCCGTGCGCCCGCCGACGACAGCTCGACTGCGGCCCTCCTGCGACACGGAGCGACCGAGAATCAGCTCGCGCCCATCCATGTCTCCGCCGGCATCGCGCACGCGATCCGCGACGGCGCCGTTCTCATCGACCTGCCAGTGGCCCTCGACAACTGCGGCACCTGAGCCGGAACGAATAGCGGATGCGTCAGACCGTTCCCCGAGCAGCAAACCGAGCGCGGTCACCACCATCGTCTTTCCCGCACCGGTCTCGCCGGTTATCGCGGTGAAGCCGGGGCCGAGCGGAAGCCGTGCCTCGCCGATGACACCGAGGTTGCGAATAGAGATCTCTTCGATCATGCGCGAGGGGCCCCTTCTCCGGCCGGACCACGCCATCCGGTGACCGGAAGGTGGAACTTCTGCACGAGACGATCGGTGAACGGGCCCTGCGAGAGACGGGCGAGTCGCACGGGAACGGGCGAACGACGAACGACGACGCGGGCTCCACGCGGAAGGTCGAAGGTGCGACGACCGTCGCACCACAGCACACCCGTGCCCTGCGTGCGGTCGAGCAGTTCGACAGCGAGGGACGAGTCCGGCGAGACCACAAGCGGGCGGGCGAACAGCGCGTGCGGGCTGAGCGGAACCAGCAGGAGGGCGTCGAGGCTCGGCCAGACGATCGGTCCGCCGGCCGAGAACGCGTAGGCGGTCGCCCCGGTCGGAGTCGACATCACCACACCGTCACACCCGAAGGAGGACAACGGGCGACCATCGATCTCGATGACGACCTCGAGCATCCGCTCCCGGCTCGCCTTTTCGACGGTTGCCTCGTTGAGCGCCCAGGTCTCGTAGACGACCTTGTCGTCTACCTTTACGCGAACGTTGAGCGTCATCCGCTCTTCGACGAGGTAGTCACGCGCAAGTGCACGGTTGACCGTCTCGGTGAGGTCTTCGCGCTCGCTCTCGGCAAGGAATCCGACGTGGCCGAGGTTGACTCCGAGCAACGGCGCAGAGCAGCCGCGAGTGAGTTCGGCGGCGCGCAGGATCGTGCCGTCGCCGCCGAGCACGATAACGAGCTCGAGGTCGCCGATGGACACACCCTCGCCGAGGATCGAAATCGACTCGAGGTCGGGCGCGGCAACCAGCAGTTCCGCACGCTCGTCACGAGACAGCACCGGGATCATCCCGGCAGCGAACAGTTGGCGGCTCACCTGCACGGCAGCGTCAAGCGAATCCTGCCTGCCGGTGTGCGCGACAATGAGGATGTGCCGGTCGGTTGTCACGGTAAGCGACCCCTTCGAATTGGAAGCACGATTTGGCAGCACGGGTTGAACGCAGCAAACGGGTGAAAGCCCGCTGGTCCATTCTGTCGGATAGCGCCGACCTTCGTATGGCACCGGGCGTGAAGAGTGGGCGAAACCGTCCTAGCCGAGTGCCTGCACTGCCTGGAGCCACTCGCTCGGATTTGTACCGCGGGCACTGAACCAGACCACGTATTCCCGGTTGCCGGTACCCCCGGCGATCGGCGAGGGGATGACACCGGCCGTTGCGAGCCCGAGGTCCCAGGCCGCCCACATCACGTTGGTAACCGCTTCGGTCCGCAGCCCGGACGACTTCACGATTCCCTCTTTGATGCCGGTACGCCCGACTTCGAACTGCGGTTTGACGAGCAGGACGAACTCGGCGTCGGCGCCGACCGTTGCGACGAGCGCCGGCAGTACCGTCGGGATCGAAATGAACGAGAGGTCCGCCACCACGAGGCTCGGAATCTCGCTGGTTTTCGCGGTCTCCGCGAGTGTCTTCGCGGTCATGAACCGGGCGTTGAAACCTTCGACGGTCGTCACTCGCTCGTCGCTGCGAATCGACGGTGACAATTGCGCGTGGCCGACGTCGAGGGCGATAACCTGGCGCGCCCCGCGCTCGAGCAGCACCTGGGTGAATCCGCCGGTCGACGCACCGACGTCAAGAGCGAGTACTCCCTCGACGGTCACATCGAAGGCGTCAAGGCCGGCGATGAGCTTGTGGGCGGCACGACTGACGTAGTGATCGGATGTCGCCACCCGGATCTCCTGGTCGTCACGAACGCGAGCGGAGGCTTTGACCACGGGAGACCCGTCGACGGTCACGAGGCCGTCGGTGATCAGTCGGGCCGCCGTTGTACGCGACTTCGCGAGTCCGCGCGAAGCGAGTGCCGCATCCAGTCGGGAATCTCCGACGGTGCCATCATCGGAGTTCAGCTCAGCGATGCGCGTCGCCGCCTTCCAGTACCGACTGCAGCTCGTCGTGTACCTGCGCAAACGCGGCGGCACGGGACTCGAGCGGCTGGTCTTCGATCAGTCGGAGGCGCGAGAGCAGTGCACTCGAATCGGTGCCCGACCCGTCGTCGTCCGGGGTGCTGGTTGTATCGCTCATGGTCACGAATATAGTTCGCTCGGCACCGAGAGCGCGTAAATCGGCAGCCCGGAGTTCCAGATCGCCGCGGCACCGGCGCGAACGAGGTCGATGCGGCTGTCCCCCGCAGAAATGACCTCGAGCGTTTCGCCGCTGCGACGAACGCTCGCGGCACCGACGGTGGTCACAACCGTGTCGACGCCGGCAATGACCTCGGTCGAGTCGACGGCGAGCGGATACGGCTGGTGCAGTTCGCGCAGGTCGGTGAGGATGAAGGTCGGTCGCTGGTCGACGACGGCGGCGAGCACCTGCTTGATCCCGTCGATACCGGTCAGCACGTGCGCTGACGCCAGGCCGGCCTTGTTCGCGCCGAGGATATCGGTGTCGAGCCGATCACCGATCACGAGAGCCTTCTTCGCCGCAAAGCGGTCGAGGGCGACCTCGAACATCGGGGTCTCTGGCTTTCCGGCGACGAGCGGCAGCTTGCCGATCGCGGTGTGGACCGCGGAGACGAGAGTGCCGTTTCCGGGAGCAGTGCCGCGCGCGACCGGGATCGTCCAGTCGGTGTTTGTGGCGACCCACGGTCGATCCTTGTGCTCGCCCTGCAGCGCGAACGCCGCTTCGGCGAGGTGGACCCAGCCGACCTCGGGCGAAAAGCCCTGCACAACGGCATCGGGATTGTCGAGAGCGGAACGGGTCACCGTGAAGCCCGCCTTCGTGACCTCGTCGGTGAGACCTTCGCCGCCGATCACGAGAATGGTCGACCCCGCCGGCACGAGCGTTGCCATCAGGCGCATTGCTGCCTGCGGGCTCGTTACTACGTCGTCCGCGACGACCGTCAGTCCGAGGCTCGAGAGGTGCTCGGCGACAGACGCTGCGGTGCGGGACGCGTTATTGGTGATGTAGCCGACGCGGATCGAGTCGGCGGCAGTGTTGAGGCTCTCGATCGCGTGCGGGATGGCATCCGGCCCGCGATAGACAACGCCATCGAGGTCGGCAAGGATCACATCGACCCCGTCCAGCGGGGTTACTGCCTCAGTCATTGCCGCCTCAGTCATTGCTGCCTCAGTCCTCACTCGGCGTGCGCGGCGACGAAGAATCACCCTGCTCCTCGGTCGCTACTGCGCCTGCATCGCCTTCGGCGTCGTTTTCAGCGCCGTATTCAGCGTCGTTTTCAGAGTCCAGGTAGTCGACGCCTTCTTCTTCTTCTTCTTCGATGACCTCGATCACCTCGTTGTCTTCGGTGATCCCGGCGTTCTCGAGGGCCTCGGCAGCGGCATCCGCGTGCGAGTACCAGGTCTCGGCTTCCTCGTCGCGACCGAGCTCTTCGAGCACGGCAGCGTAGGAGTCGAATAGTGCAGGGCTCCAGGTGAATGCCTTGGTGGCATCCAGCTGCGGGATCTGCAATTCAGAGAGCGCGGCTTCGGCGTTACCAAGGTCGAGGCGTGCACCGGACATGGCGATGGCAAGCTCCACCTGCACCGGAACCGGAAGCGTCGCCCGTGAAACGGAACGACCGAGCTCGAGCGCCTTATCCGGGCGACCGACGCCACGCTCGCTGTCGACCATCATCGGCAGCTGGTCATCGCGACCGGTGATGCGACGGTACGTACGGAGCTCGCGAAGAGCCAGGGCGAAGTCGCCGGTCGCGTACGCGGTAATGGCAAGGGTCTCGCGAACAACACCGATGCGACCGGCGCGACGAGCAGCGGAAATGGCGTGCTGGTGAGCGAGAGCCGGATCGGACTCGATGAGCTTCGCCGCCATAACCAGGTGCAGGGCAACGCCGTCGGCGTTTTCCTTCTCGAGGGTTTTCAGCTCGTTGCGGGCAACCCGGTCGAGGTCGGCCGGCACAACGCCGTCGGGGATTGCCGGAGCGTCGTGGTGCGGACGAACCGAGCGGATGCCGAACGGATCGCGGTCCTCGGGCAGCTCACGCTCACTCGCATCGAAGTTGCCGCGGGCCGGGGCGCCCTTCGACGTCCAGAGGCGCTTCTCATCCGACTTCGGACGATCCGCTCCCCCGCGCTGGGCATGGGTGCGCGGTGCGCCGTCGCGCGACGGACGATCATCGCGCGGCGGGCGAGCTCCGTCACGCTGGGGACGGTCATCACGGGGAGGACGGGCGCCATCGCGCGCGGGACGGTCGTCACGCGGAGGACGGGCACCGTCACGCTGCGGACGATCGTCACGGGGAGGACGGGCACCATCACGCAATGAACGATCGCCGGCCGGACGGCCGCTGCTCGCCGGGCGGCCCTTTGCCGGCCCACCGCCATCGCTGCGACCACCGGGGTTTCCCCCACCAGGGCGCTGCCCCTCGGGTCGTTTGTTACGGTCTGGCCGTTCGTAACGGTCTCCAGAATCGCTCACGATGTCTCCTGTGTGATTGTGACTGCGGCAAATTGTTGCTGCAGTGGTGTTACAAAACTAAGGGTTAAACAGAAATGGCCACCCATTGCTGGGTGGCCATTTCATAAGTTAAGTCCGGCGGTGTCCTACTCTCCCACAAGGTCCCCCTTGCAGTACCATCGGCGCAGAGAGTCTTAGCTTCCGGGTTCGGAATGTGACCGGGCGTTTCCCTCTCGCTATGGCCGCCGAAACACTAGGGATATAACTCCCGGTGAATCAGTGAACTAAAGCTTATTTAGTTATCCCCGTTGCAGTGTGAATGTTCTCCTGGGAGAACGTCACCCTGTTCTGGGGTGATTCCCGACCGTATATCGGGAACCACAAAGTGGACGCAAGCATACTCATCAACCACATTGCTGTGGTCAGAAGGTGTTATCAATTTATCGGCTTATTAGTACCGGTCAGCTCCATGGGTCTTTAGTCCCCACTTCCACATCCGGCCTATCAACGCAGTAGTCTAGCTGCGAGCCTCTCGACCTAAGTCATGGAAATCTCATCTTGAAGCCGGCTTCCCGCTTAGATGCTTTCAGCGGTTATCCGTTCCGAACGTAGCTAATCAGCGGTGC
>Ga0247815_10000371_pt1 | contig 35740 bp, 24 predicted proteins | sample UWRJL194509B1_FD_181014 | JGI IMG/M metagenome (GOLD analysis project Ga0247815, IMG submission 181014) | Plant litter microbial communities from Arlington Agricultural Research Station in Wisconsin, United States - UWRJ-L194-509B-1 | ecosystem: Environmental > Terrestrial > Plant litter >...
TTACAAAATGCCTGCTCCCTTGAAATAGCGCCAGTAGAAAAATTAAATTCAATTGAACATATACCCTCCTGGCTGATTGAAAGTAAAAATCAGAAAGAATTATTCAGCCATTATTTATCCAGAAATGAACTAAGGGAAGCATGGCTTACACTAAATAGTAAAAATTGGTTATTGAAGGATGTAGCTTCTGGTTTGGACCTTTTTAAAAGTAAAACTGATGATGATCTTTTTCATATGGTTGCAGATAATTGGATAGCCGGTTGGAAGAATTCCAATTTTTCAAATAGCAATTACTAATTCTCAACTGGCATGGAACTTATGAAAAAGCTCGTCATCCTTCTTAACGTTTTCTGCCTTTTTCTGCTGACCTGTCAACCCGGCAAGACTAAAAATTCCGAAAAATCATTGTCGCTAGCGGATTCTGACTCAATGAAACTGGATGAAACCATCCCTCCAACAGCATTTATATTAGATCTAAAGGCCAATGCTGCAATTATCATCTCGCTTCAACTTACAAAAGTAGATACAGCTAGAGGCGCTACGAAGATATTTTCTGGCATTGTCTTAAAAAATTATAAAGGGGATTTGCAGCGAGGCAGTGCAATTGCCTACGCAGGAATGTCTGAAAAAAAATATGCACAGAACTCTTTAGATACCTTGGTGGTATTTCTTAAAAAACACAAAAAGCCCCTTTTATATGTTAGGCACAAAAACATCTTCTACAGTACCGTGGAAGAAAACGCAATGATTCAGCCCTATTCAAATTTAGATAGCTTGCTTTTATTCGGCAAAGACAATTAAAAGAAATTCCTTAAGCTCTTTTAGGCTAAAGAATGAATTTGCAGCGATAAAAATTTAATAAATTATTTTTAAACCCCAGGTCACTTATTCTGTTAATGAAATCAGAACAGCAAAAAAAGGCATGCAGCACGGGGAGACAGATTATAAAATACGGTTTGATGAATGTAACGATAAGTTTGAACGCATATTCGAATTAACAAGTGCGGCCAGCAAAATTATAAATGCTGACCTCAGTATACTCAAGGTGAATAAGGCGCTCAGTGATTTATTGGGCTATTCTGAGGAGGAGATTGAAGGTACTAAAATACTGGACTATGCATGCCCGGAGTACATTGGACACTGGCACCACCTCCAGGAAGCATTATGGCACAACAAACTTCCCTTCTTTAAGCTTGAAGCATGTCTGTTTCATAAAGATAAGTCCAGGGTATGGGTCGATGTAACCACTATACTTTTTAACGACCAGGGAGTGACTTATGGTTTTACGGTATTAGATGATATCACGTACCGGAAAAGTTTCGAGGATAGCGAGAAACAGCTCAAAGCAGCTTTAGCGGAATCTTATAGGGTACAGGAAGAATTACGGCAAAAAACTGATGACTTAGCCCGAATTCTGGATACCATGGCGGAAGGAGTAGGTATCGTTGATACTGAACGCAACCTGATTTATGCCAACCCAATGGCGCAAAAAATCCTTGGGCTAACGGAAAGTGAGATTAAAGGCAGGACTTACGACGACCCAAGATGGCAGAACCTGAGGTTGGATGGAACGCCATTGCCTCCGGAAGAACATCCCATGTCTATCATAATGCAGACGGGCAAGCCGGTATATGACTACGAGATAGGTGTACAGCCACCACAAGGAGATTGCTTTTATATTTCAATTAATGCCGCACCGATATTTGACAATGATGGTCAGTTAACTGGAGGCCTGGGTACTTTCATGGACGTTACCACGCGAAGAAAAACCACTCAGCAGAAAGACGAGTTCATCAGCATGGCCAGTCATGAGCTGAGAACTCCAATTACAAGTTTGAAGGCCTCTCTTCAGCTGCTTAACAAAATAAAAGATGATCCCTCCTCTGTTGAGATGATGCCTTTGCTGATTACTCAAGCGAATAAAAGTTTAAATAAGCTGAATACGCTCATTGGAGATCTGCTCAATGTAAATAAACTGACGGAAGGTCAGCTTCACCTCAATAAAAGCCAGTTTACATTAGCTAAGTTGGTTGAAGACTGCTGTAATCATATACGTTTAGCGGGTGATTATCATATTGTTACTGAAGGAGACCTGGACTTACAGGTAGATGCTGATGCCACGAGGATTGACCAGGTAATTGTAAACTTTATTAACAATGCGGTTAAGTACGCGCCAGACTCAAGGACAATTAGAGTAAAAATTGAAAGGAAAGCAAGCAATGCCCGCTTATCGGTAATTGATGCGGGCCCGGGAATACCCAAAGAAAAACAACCACATCTGTTTGACCGGTATTTCCGCGCAGATATTACTGGTTTACAATACGCAGGTCTGGGACTTGGTTTATATATCAGTTCCGAAATTATTAAAAGGCATGGTGGTACAATTGGAGTGACAAGCCAATTAGGCGAAGGAAGTACGTTTTGGTTTACTCTGCCGGTATAAGGACATCCTTGCTGCCTATAGTTGCCCCGGCGCTAGCTATAACCACCAATAATATCGCGGCATATTCCAGCACGGAAAGGTGCTCACGAAGAAATATCAATCCACAGATGGCCGCCACCGCTGGTTCCATGCTCATTAGGATACTGAATGTTTTAGTAGGAACATACTTAAGCGCGTACATTTCCAAAGAAAAAGGGACTGCGCTACAAAATAATGCCAGGGCAAAACCTGGTATAAGTAAAGTGATATTAAAGTTGAAAATGCCATCACTGGTACAGACGAATGGTAATACTATTACGAAGGCAAATAGCATTCCTATGGTAACGGCCTGTCTTCCATCCAATACAGCAGATACCCTTTGGCCCAAAACAATATATCCCGCCCAAAAAGCACCCGCGAGCAAAGCCAGCCCTGCACCTAATAAATCGATATTGGTATTATTCCATGGGGTCATTAAAACGATGCCGAATAAGGCAAGTAATACCCACACAAACTCGATAAGCTTTTTTGAACTAAGCACAACCAACAGCAAAGGGCCTATAAACTCAAATGTGACTGCAATACCCAGGGGTATACGCGACAAGGCCAGATAAAATATAAAATTCATAGCTCCCAGACATAAACCGTACGGGATAACTGCCTTCCATTGGTCCCTGGTTAAAGCCTTGAAATTGGTTCTGTTTACAACTAATAGGATTAGTGCCGCTAATCCGATTCGTACCGCAGCAGTTACGGCGGCACCCAATACCGGGAAGAGGTCTTTCGCTATAGCAGCCCCAATTTGAACGCTTAATATTGATGCCAGGACAGCCATCAATGGACGTATAGCAATTTTGTTTTTATGCATCATTTGATAGAATCAATGGCATAAGTTAACTAAAAAAGCTTAAGAATTTTACAGCCAACCTGTGTTAGCCCCAATATGTAGTTTCTATTTGGCCGGCTCTTATCACTTAAAGACCTTGCTGCTGACCAAGCTGCAATAATACCATTTGGTGCACACTTCCGATTCCTTTACTTAAATATTTAGGCTCCGGTGCGCCGCCCAGAAAAAGGGCTGGCTGAAAAAAATAAATATCGTCAGGTTTTAGTAAACCTAACTTGGAAAAGCCCTGTTGAAATAGTTGCTTTTTCAAAAGCCCGGCTGCGAGTTCTTTATTAACAATATATTTTTCAAAAAAATCTTTTAGGCTGTATTCGCAAACGTTAATTTTTCTATAATGAATATCAAGCAAGCTTATATCCTCGTTATCAGCGGACTGTTTACGGTAATAAAATATATCCCCAAATGCAGTTACCAGGATAGGGAGCTTAGCGTAATCCCTGGCGCCTGTCCAGGCGTAAAAACTATCCATATAGTCTGAAGGTTCCACTACTTTAATCACTCCATCACCGTAATTTCCAAAACCATAATCTTTCCAGAATTCAAGGAGGTCAGCAGGCAGCTTATCGCGGTACCAATCGAGGATCTGTTGCGTGGGTTTGACCAGGTTATCTGCAGGTTTATATGTGTGGACGAATTTATCAAAAATTCCATCGCCGATACTTTTATCTGCATCTGCCACCTTAGTATTCCGAAATAACTTATCAAAGAAACCCATATTTTTACAATCTGTTAATTCAAAACATCAGAAAAAAAGAAATAGTTTACATTCTTTTAACCCAAAAAAAATACCGGTTTACTGCTGTTTACCAAATTTGTTGAGGCCTTGAATCCCAGTAGTCAGTAGATTGACGCACCAGAACATCAGGACTGCCAGGCCTGCACTCCATTTGAGTGTTGGCGAAATGCTTGTCAGCTGCTCAGTTGCCGCAGGACTGATGAACTGAAGCAGTCCGAATGCGGCCGCAATAATAGATGCAAAAATAAACAGCAATATGAACTGGAATTTCAGGTCGCCTTTCATTGCGGCCTGCTGTTGCGCTGCCCGGCGTACATTGGCTGCAAAATTGAAAGGCAGACCTTCGGCTGGTTCTGCATTCAGACTTTTAAACAAACTCTGGTAAGCCATTAGCTCCTCTTTTTCTACAAAACTCAGATTTTCATTTTTCGCACCACCCTGCTCTGCAAGATGCTGTAATTCTTCGTCACTCATTTCTTTCATAACCATTTTTATTTATATCCTTTTGCATCTTCTCTTTCATCAGCTTTCTGGCCCTGAAGAGGTAGCTCTTCACAGTTCCCTCAGGTATGCCAGTAATGTCCTGTATTTCTGCACATGAAAACTCATTCAGGTGGTACAAAGTAATTACCGTCTTATACTGGATTGGCATCTGCTCAATAATATAATTGATATATGCAGCCGCATCTTTTTGGATAAGCTCTTCCTCAGGATTTTCATCTGTAAAGTGATAACGATCAATGTCATCGGGATATTCTGAGAAGAAATCTTTCTTGGTTTTCCTGATATAATCTACTGCCGTTAAATAGGCAATCCTGGCAATCCACGTGGAAAGTTTGGATTGGAATTGAAATTTTGCAATATTCTGATAGACTTTGATAAATACATCCTGACAAATGTCTTCTTTATTATGCTGGCCCGGCACCAAACGGTGAACAACATAAAATACAAGCTTTTCATATTGCTTTACCAACAGCTCAAAAGCCCGGAAATCGTCTTTTAAAATTCGTTTTACAATTTCCTTTTCATCAAACATATACAGTAGTCGCCAGAAGTGAATTAACGGTTGCAGAAAATAATTAAAATTTTTATATATAATTGCAACCGGCCCCAATGATTTGCAGACTACTGTAGCAAATCACTTAAAAGAAATCGATATGAAACAGTTAATGCCATTTATAGTAGTTATCATCTTTTTTGCACTGGTAGCTATTTTCATTCTTGCACTCTATAATTACAGGCTTAAAAAAAGAATTATTGAGTCTGGCCCTTTGGATGAGACCGGGCTGAAGTTCCTGGCACTGCTGTCTTCAGGCAGCGAAGCCCTGAAATGGGGCGTTATCTTGTTATTTGCCGGAATGGGACTTGTGGTAATGGAGTTCGTACCATTTAGTGCCGAAAAATCACCTCTGCCTTACGGTCTGGAAATAGTTTTTATCAGCGTAGGCTTCCTGGCCTACTATCTTTTACTGCAAAAAAACAGCAGTAACAGAAAACTATAGGCTCCTGGCCAACCTACAATTAAACAACATGCATTTGATTTTTTAAAGGAATTTCATTCTCAGGGAATTCCTATGCCCCAAATTTCTCAATCTTTTTGACCGATAATTATGAAAAATTACTTAAAAAACCTTTTTGGGTCACTCACGTTCATCTGCATAAACCTGGCTGTATTAACCTGTTCCGGTCAGGTAAAAATGCTGAAAGAAGTTAACGTAAAGAAAGAGCGGCCGGTAATCCAGAAAAAAGCCGACAGGGTAATCTATGACCTGACAGCTGACCCCGAAAGTAAAGGCAACAATATGCTGATGATGATGCGCAAAGTGCCTTATTTGTCGCTGGACGGTGATGATAACTTATTGTTAAAAGGTAACTCGAGTTTTAAAGTACTGATAGATGGTAAACCGTCAGCCAGCATGGAAAACAATTTGAAAGCAGTATTGAAAAGCATGCCTGCATCTACCATTGAGCGGATTGAGGTGATTACCATACCCCCATCAAAATATGATGCTGAGGGACTAGCGGGTATCATCAATATTATCACCAATAAAAGAATCAATGATGGGTATACCGCCACATTGAATATCAACGAAAGCGGACCGGCAGGCGGACCAGGTGTAGGTACCTCCATTTCAGCAAAATCTGGCAAATTTGGCATTTCAGCAAATGCTGGTGGAAGTATAAACAACACCCCTGAGACGCGTAATTCAAGCTACCGTTTGAGTACTGCGGATGAGCCTATTATCCTTGACCAGCAAGGCTACCAAAAATTAGACACTAGAACGGCCTATTTGATTACCGCTTTGAGTTATCAGATTGACACCCTAAATCTGATCAGCGCCCAATTGAACCACAATGCCAGCAGGGACCGTAATGAATCAGGTCAATCGTCAATATTAACGGGAGGCAATAATCAGCAATATAGTTTTCGTAATGACGGAAAAGCGACAGGTGATGGAACGGAAGCGGGGATAAACTACGAGTTAGGGTTTAGCGCCAAAAAGAACCAGTTACTTACGCTGTCATATCTCTATAGCACAAATGGCTCTAACAGGGACGGCAACGTAACGTTTGAAAATCGGGTGAATTTTAGCACACCCGATTTCCGGCAGAATAATAATCAGCGATTTAAGGAACACAGCTTTCAGGTGGATTTTAACAGCCCGTTTAAAAATGTTAATATTGAAGGGGGGCTGAAAGGGATTCTACGGAAAAATACCAGTGATTTTGATTACAGTTATATCAATGCATCTGGCAACCAGTTTGAGCAAGATCCTGGTTTATCAAATGAATACACCAATACACAAAATGTATTCAGCGCCTATAATTCTTACCAGATCAGCCTGGGAAGTTGGAATATTAATGCGGGGGCCAGGCTTGAGGGTACCAAAATCGATGCGGAATTTACAAGTACGGCAACCACCGCTGAACAAAGTTATTTCAATGTGGTACCTTCTATTACACTGAACAAACGGTTTAAAAATGAAAGCAGCATCAACATGGGTTTCTCGCAAAGGATCAGAAGACCCGGCATCAACCGGCTTAATCCTTATGTTGACCGCTCAAATCCTAATTATGAAATTACTGGCAATCCTTATCTGCGCCCGGTAGTGTTGAATGATATTCAGCTGGGTTATGGGATAAACAAAAAAGTATCGCTAAACCTTGGACTAGACTACTCATTCATCAATAACCTTGACCTTCAGGTTGTTGATTTTGATCCGGGAGCCCAGGTAAGCAGGATTACCTACGCCAATACCGGTAAGTCAAGTAGTTTAGGGTTAAACTTTAACTTTGGTTATTCGGCAGGCATTTACCGGGCAAGCCTGAACGGAAATGCCATGTATCTATGGCTTGCCGGTGAGGTTGACGGCGGTAAGGTGAACAATAATTTGTTGATGTATTCTTCCACTTTATCGAATGTAGTTCGACTTAACCACGGCTGGGCTCTCAATGCCGACTTTAGTGCCAATAGCCACAGCCCAACAGGATTGCAAGGACGCACAAATGGCTTTTTTTACACTGCGTTCAACTTCAATAAAGAAATTATTAAAGACAGGTTTGGAATTGCCGGCGGGATTAAAAATCCTTTTACCAAATACAGGAATGTTGTTAATCAAACATCCGGCCCTGGTTTTAGCCAGGTATACCGGGCAAATAATTATTTCAGGTCCTTCAACATCAGTTTGAACTATAAATTTGGCGGCCTGAAAGATGAAATACGCCGTAACAGAGTGGGCATTGACAACAACGACTTGTCAAATTAAATTATTCCTCTCTAAGGCATTCGATAGGGTTTTTGGTACCTGCCTTGATGGCCTGCACGCTTACCGTAATCCAGGAAATCAATAAGGCAACAAAGCCCGCTCCTGCGAAGTACCAAAGCTGCAGGTCTATCCTGTAAGCAAAAGTATCCAGCCACTGCTTAGTCAGAATATAACTCAATGGCAAGGCAATTAAAATAGCGATAATCACAGGTTTAATAAAGTCTTTGGACAAGCTATATACAATTCCCCATTCACTAGCCCCTAAAACCTTTCTGATGCCAATTTCCTTGAGTTTACGTTCAGCAGTAAAAGAAGCCAGGCCAAATAAACCGAGACAGGAGATAATAACGGCAAGTGCCGCAAAATATCTGGACAACAGTGCTACCCTGTTTTCGGCAACGTATTGTTCCTGAAAGTCCTGGTCCAGGAACCTATAGTCAAGGTTGGTCCCGCCGTTAAAATCTTTATGTAACTGCTGAAGCGCTTCTATGGTCTCTTTTTCCCTTCCAGCTTTTATTTTCACCATAATGCGATTGGTATGATGTGCATCATACATGAGGAACATGGGTTTCACAACTTCATGCATAGATTCAAAATGAACATTTTTTAAGATGCCGATGATTTGCATGTTCTCACCCCATAAACGGAAAATCTTGCCTATAGGCTCCTTTAATCCCATTACCTTAATCGCAGCCTCGTTGAAAATAATTTTGAGACTGTCAGATCCAAATTTATCCGAGAAAGCGCGACCTTTGGCCATTTCCATTCCCATGGTTTCAATTAAGCCGTTGGCAACGCCTGCATGCTGGAACGCAATCAGTTGTTTAGGATCCCTGCCTTCCCAGTTAAATTCTCCTGTAGTAGATTTTAAGTCGCCAATAAACCTTTTGTTCATACCAGCGGCATTGACCACGCCGGGGACGTTTTTTATTGCATCGATAAAAGCTCCCGCATTATTTTTCAGTTTAGCTTCTGGCTCAATGTATAAAACATTGTCTTTTTGGTAGCCAATATTTCCGTGCTGCACAAATTCAATCTGCTTGTAAACCACCAATACGGCCACGATAAGCACTACTGATAAGGTGAACTGGAATACAACCAGCCCCTTGCGGGTCCAAAGTTCCCCAGCCGTATGCGTCAGTTTTCCTTTAAGTGCGGCGGCTGGATTAAATCCCGACAGATACAATGCAGGATAACTGCCTGCCAAAAGTCCTGTTAACGAGGCTATCCCAATCAATATCAGCACCAGCTTGGGATCGAAATGAAGGGACAACTGTTTGCCGGTAATACCGTTAAACTGAGGAAGCAGCAGTTCTACCAAAAGAAGCGATATAAAAAGGGACGTAAAAGTAAGAAAAAGAGACTCGGACAGGTACTGAATGATTAATGAACCCCGACTTGCACCCATTACTTTTTTGATGCCTACTTCTTTCATTCGTATAGATGCCCTGGCAGTAGCCAGATTCATGAAATTTACGCAGGCAATAACCAGAATAAAAACTGCGATCAGAGAGAAGAGCTTAACATATTCTATCCTGCCACCAGCAGGTTTGCCATTTTCATATTTACCATGCAGGTAGCCACTTGCAAAAGGCCTCATAAACAGTTCCCGCCGGTTCTCCCCTTTGGCTTTCATGAGTCCTTTAATTTTTGAATTAAAAGCATTCAAATCTGCATCTTTTTTAAGCACAACAAAAGTATTTGGTCCGCGATTGCCCCACTGCAAAAGTCCCGAATTTGGGCCCATTACCATGTCTATGGAAACAACAAAATCAAACTGCGATGAAGAGATTGCCGGAATATTTTTAAATACACCTGTAATCATTGCATGATTTTCCGAATCCATATCTGCATTTTCCCAAACTACTTCTTTGCCCAGCACGTTGGTGGTGTGGAATAGTTTCATCGCCATCTGGCTGGAAATCACAATGGAGTTTTTCCCTTTTAACACTTCGTGGACATTGCCCGAGAGCAAAGGATAGGAGAAAATGCTAAAAAAACTTTGTCCGGCAAACAGTCCGGCCCCGCCCACGCCATTTTTATTGTTTGTGAAGAGTTTACTCTGAACAATCCAGTAAGAAGGTGAAACCGCAACAGCGTCTTCAACCTCTGGCATTTCGGCCACTAAACTCTGCGCTAAAACGCCTACGGTCTGGTCAGTCGTATTTGTTCCCCCTTCAGTCTGCTCATTTTCCATCACTTGATATAACCGATTACCCTTGTTATGAAAGTTATCAATCTGGAGTTCATCGTTTACCCATAAATAAATCATCAAAGCGCAGGTTAGACCAGCAGTAAGCCCTATCAAATTGATAAAAAACGAATTTTTATATCTTTTGAAATTCCTGTAGATGAGTAAAAGATGATGTTGAAGCATAATAAGATCTGATTTGTCCTGCATACAGCCATCCTGATGCCATAAATAAAAACAGTCTAAAATACAGAAAAGGGGATTTATCTCCCCTTTTCTTGTTCGATAACGAACAATTGATGTCCACAAGCGGACAAATTCAAATGCTTCGTAGCTTATCTTCTCTTTGCTTTGCCCCCCTTATTGTACCACATGATAAAACCCGTGACAGGCATAGCAGCGCAGACCAATGAAATGAGAAAAGCGAATATTTTAGTAGGAAGCCCCATAAAAGCCCCCGTATGCAGGTCGTAATTCATGCTTCTGAATTTCTCGCCCCCTTTTACATCTGAATCGCCATACTTCATTAACAGCTGACCATTGTTCCGGTCAAAATAATACCATTCAAACAAGTGTGTCCGGTTCCTGGCCAACCTCACCTGAACGTCAAGCGGGTCAGTATTCTTTTCCCTGAAGCGTATGGAAAATATGTCAGCACCAGCATGGACGCGCAATAGCCTGGCAATTGCTTTATCAGCTGCATCTGGATTATAGATCTCATTTGGTGTAGACAAAGGTATTACCCTCTTTTGTGGCGCCTTTGCTCCATTAGCTAAATATTGGACCGACTGATCGGCCCAGTCAAAAGCAAACACCAGTCCCGTAATACAAATGAGCATAGCAGGAATAAGAATATAAAATCCGGATATATTGTGCAAGTCATAGTTGAGGCGTTTGTTACTGACACCTCTCTTAAATGCCAATCCTCTTTTCACAGCCTTTGTAGTCCATTTATGCGGGAACCATAAGATAAGTCCGCTCAGCAGCAAAATAAAAAAGCACAATGCAGATATACCTGTTATTAAACCGCCAACGGTATCGCCCAACAACAGGTTCCGGTGAAGGCTTAACACCAGCTGGAAAAATTCATTGAGCGTGTTTTCCACGTAAGCCACTTTCCCTGTATAAGGGTTCACATATACGCGGTAGTAGTATTTATTATAGTTCCAATAGCCTATACCTTTTTTGTTGGTAGCCGACGCCCTGAAAATCCATGTCCGGCCCTGAGCAGGATAGATCTCACTACGGGAGATCTTAATTTTTGGTCCCAGGGCTTGTTGCGCCTGCGTGCGCAACGAACTGAATTTCTGAAAGCCGGAATTCGAAGGCTGAGGTACATAAAAACGGTCATGATAAAAGAATTCTTTCAGCTCATCCGAAAACACATTGATGCACCCAGTCACACTTACTACCAAAACAACCAACCCTGTGATCAGGCCCAGCCATTTATGAAGCCAAAAAAATATCTTGCGCGTCATCATTAAAAGCTGTAAGACACATTCAGGCTCATGGTGGCGCCATTACCACGTACATATTCAGCATCGATAGCACGGTACTGACTCACTACGGGATAGTAAGAATTGTTGAGTAAATTCTCTACACCCAGACCGGCCGACCACTTGCTGTTGATCCTGTAACCCGCGGAAAGGTTAAAAATACTAACCGATTTTACCGGCCCCTCGCTGTTGGCATACAATCCATTGGTACGCCTGTCAAAACGGTCGCGGCTTCCGGTATACACCCAGAAGAGTTTCATATCAAGCGAGCTCAAAGGACTGTACCCTAAATAACCGGTTGCTTTGGGCGGTGCAATCCTTAAGCCGTTCATATATACTTTTGTGCCACCTGCCTGTTCGGCTTTACCTTCTACGAATGAATAACTTCCACCCACCGTCCATTGCGGGCTTAAGTTAACATCCGCAGTAATTTCGTAGCCGTGGATTCTTTCTGGTTCACGCTGTGGTACAAGAAAACCTCCAACATCAACCAGGTTGGCACCCAGTTTAGATGTACTGATGTAATACGAGGCTGTCAGGTTCACTATACCCAACCTGCTGCTGAAACCTGCTTCATAATTATTGGTTACAATAGGATCTGTGTTGATGCTTTCGAGTGTGCCACTTGTTGCGCTACGCAGGATCCGGCCCAGCTCATTGATAGCAAATCCCTGTGAGAAACTGATAAATGGGTTGAAAACCTCATATTTATTATAGCGCAAACCTGCGTTGAATGTAGTTGCATTGTAGGGTATTTCACCGCCGGTTACAGCAATACTGCCCTCGCCATTTGGCCCTTTGGCAATGGTATTAAAATCGTTGACTTTCACGCGTGCATTTTCATAACGGATACCCGCCTTCAATACAAAATTGGTTAGCAGGTCTATTTTCATCTGTGCATAAGGCGCAACATTGAGCATTTTCATGTCAGGGATGTATACGCGTCCATCGGTAAGGATTTGATTTGTGCGGTCGTTCAGCACATCAAGCCCGTAGGTTAACTCCCCTTCGCCAAAGCTACCCATCTTCCAGGGTGTGTTTAAGGTGAGGCGAACGCCTTTTTTGAAAGACTGAATTTTTGTTTGTCCAGGACCATACCATGCCGTGGCAGAAGCTACATAACGGTTCATAGATATGAAACCATTGTAATAAGCAGCCAAATCCAGGGAACTATTTAAAGGAAGGGCACTGTTATGATAAGAAACCAGGGCATTGTGGTTGTAAGGTGTTCCCGCAGCTTCGCCCGGATCCTCCCCTTTTTGCCCAACAGAAGGTGTTACTCCGTACTTACCAGTTACATTCACATAATCCGTATTCTGTACACTTCTGAACAGGTTATAAGATGCAGTAATTTCACTGTGATCATCAACTTTGTAAGCCAGTTTCACAAATGCATTGTAAAGGGAATTTTCACCAAGCCCGTCAGCCTGGGCATTCACGTTGCCTTTGGCATCTTTAAGTACGCCTGTGTAGTTATAGGTACCGCTGGCTACATATGAAAACCTGTTAATTGTTCCTGAGAAACTTTGCGACACACGGTAACCCAGCGTATTTGAAGGGTGCACCAGATTACCATTGAGGCCCATGCTGGTAGTACCGCTAAATGCCTTGTCGGTAGCAGGCTTTTTTGTAATAAAGTTGATTATACCACCGGCCGACCCATTACCATAAATGGAGGTAGCCCCTTTGATAACCTCTACCCGTTCGATTACTGCAGGATCCAGCGTACGGATATCCCGGCTTCCGTTCATCAATGGAGTAGACTGAGGGATACCGTCAACCAGTACCAATACCTGACGTCCCCGTAAGGTTTGTCCCGCGTTAGTAGCCTTATTACTTGAAGTACCCAAGCCAGGAATTGTGTTCCCCAGGATGGCGGCGATGGAAGGGTTCACATTCAGCTGCTCTTTAATGGCCTTTGCATTTAGTACCGTAACTGATGAGGGCACATCTTTCAGGCTCTCAGGCTTTCTTCCTGCAGTAACAATTACTTCAGAGAGTGCATTTGCTTCCTGAAGTATAAAAGAGACATTGATGGTACTATCGGCATAAAGTTCTATCTGTTTTACTAAAGGCTGATATCCCACCAAACTGATATTTAAGCGGTAAGTGCCCGCGGATAGATTACTGACAATAAACTTTCCTTGTTCATCTGTCCGGCTGGTTTTTCCGCCATTCAAAGTGATGTTGACATATTTGAGCGGACCACCGTCGCTGTCACTAATTAAACCCGAAATCGAGGCCCTGGCGCTTTTGCTCTCTTGTGCAAATGAGGCAGCAGACAGCAGCAGGTTAACAATCAATAAGGTAGCAAAAATTAAAGTCTTTACAGAAAAATGAGTACAAAGTCTATTAAAACTTTGCAGAATTGAAGAATGGTGCATTGCAAATAAAGTAAGGTGAAACACTTACAAATCTAGACTTATTTAGATCATTTACAAATAGCCATCTAAATGACTGCGTAATCAATTTTAATTTGTCTTTAAGTCCACTGCATTACCATTTCAGGACGTTGCGTCTTCCTAATTATATTGGGATAAGGAAAATAAGTATAAGAAAGTTCGCCAACATCATATTTTTCTGACTGCTGGATACCAACGGATGCTTCAACTCTATCAGCCGGACAAGCATCAATATACTGCCTGGTAATAAGTGTATAAGTATTTCTGTGAATGGTATTTTTCAAAAGCCTGTGCGCCTCTATCAGCGGTTTGCCATACAATTTCTTAAAGTTTCCGATACTAAATTGTCCGATTTCGCCATAATGCGCAACCGATTTTATAGATAAGTGTGCAACACTTGCAGTGCACAACTTAAATTCAGCAATCTTACTGTTAAAAGCGTTGAGCATGATGTCAAATTGTTCCACCATCACTTCAACGGGGTAGGGTTTTCCATAACGGTAAAAAAGAATTGCATCTCCTTCAATTTCAGATACGTTAAAGGCGAGCTGATTTGCAGCAATTATTTCCTCTAAAAGCTGAGACACAATAAGCACGCCTATAGCATTCTCTGTTTCTTTCACAAACCTGGTGTATCCACTGATATCAACAATAAATATAGTTCCATTTTGACCAATGCTGATTTCTGACATGTCAATTTTGTTTAGATTTAAACGATTATACAAAGTTGCTGTGTTCATCTGAGGAAGAATTAACCAATTACACTTTAGTTGTATCCAAAACGGAGAGATGCATCCGTTTACTTTATTAGAAGATTAATACTCCATATTGTTACAGCTTCAATTCATTCTATCAAGAATACTGCTAAGAGGTTTTTTTACCTATCTAATTTTAATATTGGTCAAAAAAAACTTATCCAAAATTATCCAATTACCTTCCATTATTGGTTACTTCGGTCTAAAACCAGCACTGAGAGGGGTTTTACTAAACCAATATTAACATTATTTAACATTTTTCATTAAATTAGTGGAATATCCAGTGATTATCAATACTTATATCAGAAGCATTCTACATTCGGGCACCGGGATAAGACAAAAAAATCTACATAACCTAAATTAATTAATACCAATGATGAAAGTAGTTCAATTTGCAGTCCCCGCAAGCAATGATTCTATAATAATTGAAGAGGACGTCTTACCTTATTCTTACAATTATTTTCATCGTCATGATGAAATGCAGATTACCATGATTGTCAAGGGTGAAGGAACCCTAATTATTGACAATTATACACAGCGCTTTTCAGCGGGTGAAATTTACATTATCAGCGCCAATCAGCCTCATATTTTCCGCTCGGATGAATCTTATTTTGAGGATATAAAAGATGGTAGTGCCCAGGCGATCCACCTATACTTTGACGCGAAGACAATATTTAGCAACCTGATCAACCTCCCGGAACTGGAGCAGATTAAAAGTTTTGTAGAACAAATCAATTATGGCCTTCAGATCCCGCGCGAGAATGAAGGCATCGTAGAGATGAAATTAAGAAAGGTAGCAAATACAACAGGCTTACCGCGGCTGCTGAACTTTATGAAACTACTTCACTATCTGAGCCTTAGCCTCAATGAATATACGTCACTTTCGTCTGGCAGTAACAGCAAAACTATCCCCGTTGCCGAAAGCAACAGGATCAACAAAATATACCAGTACACGCTGGCCCATTACACAGAAGATATCTCTTTAGATATGGTAGCAAATTTCTGCCATATGACGCCACAGGCATTCTGCAAGTATTTTAAAAAGCATACCAGTAAAACCTATATTACCTTTTTACAGGAAATAAGGATCAATGCGGCCTGTGTAAAGATAATCAAGGGAGATGATGAGGGAATATCGGCTGTAGCTTATGCTACAGGATTTAACAGCGCGATAAATTTCAACAAGGTATTTAAAAAAATAACGGGCATTGCGCCAAGGGAATACTTGAAAAAGTTCAGGGTTAACAGAACGGAACTCTATAATGCAGTTTAAAACAACAGGATTAGCTTACGCCGTTCCTGATGTCTTCCATAATATCTGCCACTAATATCGACCGCACATCATTGCTGCCTCTCAGATGGCTGAGGATGCTGTTGAAATTTTCCTCATCTCTGTTCTGGCTCATTTTAAACACGGCCTCTGTCTTCAGAATTTCTATTTCAAAGGCTACAATACCATTCATCTGGCGCAGCACCTTTTCAGGTAACGCATCCAGTGAAACTGGGTTTGTATTGCCTGTTTCATAACGGTCTGTGAGCCGGCGCACCGATTCCCATTTTTCTGCCTCTTCAAGAATTTTTATCCTGCCTGATACATGTACGCTCATGTAGTTCCAGGTAGGTGCTTCCGGGAAATTATACCAGGACGATGAGATGTATTGATGAAGATCGGACATAAAAGTAACCAGCACGTTTGGATGCTGCTCAAACTCCTGCCACTGTGGGTTAGCCTTTGCGAGGTGGCCCCATAAGACTTTCTTGCCTTCGGAATTTTCTTCCAGTTCAAGTGGGATATGTGTAGCCATCGGAGCTTCCCCGCCAGCGGTAATCAGTGTGGCAAAACCATTTGCCCTGATGAACCGCTCAATAATGGTTTCATCAGTTATTTTATACTTACTTGGAATATACATTTTTCTACTATTTCACCAGGTTTTTGTAAACCTCTTTACCACCAACCACGGTACTCAATATTTTAACATCTTTAATTTGCACAGGATCTATTTTGGTGATATCCTTTTCCAGTATCACATAGTCTGCCAGTTTACCTTTTTGCAGCGAACCTTTTTGCTTATCGCTAAAAGTTGCATAGGCTGCCTGAATAGTATAGCCTTTCAGCGCTTGTTCAACAGTAATCTTCTGTTCCGGGATCCATCCGTCAGGATTTTTATCATCCAATGTTCTTCGTGTCACCGCAGCATAGATACCCAGCATCGGAGACGCTGGCGCTACAAACCAATCGCTGCCAAAGGTAAGTTTAGCCCCGGCGTCCAGCAGCGACTTGAAGGCATAAGTAGTTTTGGCACGTTCGTGACCGATCACTTTTTCTGCCCAGCGGCCGTCATCAATTGCATGGTAAGGTTGTACACTGGCAATAATTCCCAACTTGGCAAACCTTGCAACATCAGCAGGCAGAATATGCTGGGCATGCTCCATCCGCATTCTTCTGTCACGAGGACCATCCTCTTTTTCGATACGCTCATAAATATTGAGCAAAGTATGAATAGAGCGGTCACCAATAGCATGCACAAATAGCTGCAGACCAGCACTATCGGCCGACTTCAACCTTTTATACAACAATGCTTCCGGGATTACGAAAAAGCCAGAATCTGTAGGCGCGTCACTAAATGGATGCATAAAAGCAGCCGTATGAGATCCTAAAGATCCGTCTACAAAACCTTTAACACCACCATAGCTCAACCAGTTGTCGCCTTTGCCTTTTGATTTGATCTGGGCTGCCAGTTGCTGCCAGTTTTCCAGTTCTGATACGGCATAAATCCTGGTAATCATTTTCCCTTTATCATGTGCCCTTTGATATACATCAAAGTAATTGCCATATCCTGTACCTGTTACACTTACAACTGAGGTTACACCATTGGAAGCTACATAATTCATGGCCTGTTCCAGCGCCGCATCTTTTTGTTCTGCATCTGGAAGTGGGTTTATTTTGTTGACCATTTCCTTTGCATTGTCTTTTAGCAAACCAGTGATCTTTCCATTTTTACGGATGATCTCCCCTCCCTTAATGTCTTTTACATTATCGTCCAAACCGGCCAGTTTTAGCGCCAGGCTATTCGCAAGCAACATATGACCGTCCAGCCTGTTGATCCATACAGGATTATCCTTAGTAACTGAATCAATCCAGCTTCTTTCAGGCAGTTCGCCTCCCCAGTTCTGGTGGTCCCAGCTACCTCCGGTAATCCATTTGCCAGGTTTAACGGTTTTTGCAAAAGCTGCAATCCGGCTGATGAATTCTTTAGGCGTTTTTGCATCACGCAGCTGTACAGACGACAACTTGAGCCCCCCATCAATAAAATGGGTATGACTGTCAATGAAGCCGGGAACTATCAACCCAGCGGTATCTGCCGTTATTGTTTTGGTTTCACTACCAATCCAGGGTTTTACCTCAGACATATTGCCTATTGCCACTATGGAATCGCCACTGATGGCCATAGCTTCTGCCCAGGGATGTTCAGAATCACCTGTCCATATTTTCCCGGTAACTACCGAGTCTGCCGACTGATGTGGTTTACTATTACAGCCATACAGCAGCACACCGGTAGCTATAACCGCAGTAAATTTACAGGCTAATCTGGATATCTTCATAGTTATATTTTCTTATGGTTCATCAAATATTAAACAAGCAATAGCCACTAAATACTGGCAATTACATTCGCGATGAGGTCACAGCATTCCAGCATCTGGCCTTCGGTGATCACCAATGGCGGTGAAAACCGGATCGTGTGCTTGTGGGTAGCTTTACATAACAAGCCTTTTTCCATCAACATCAAACATACATTTGATGCAGAACCATATGTTTCTGACGGAATGATATCAACTGCATTCAGCAAGCCTCTTCCCCTAACCGCACTAATCAGGTTAGGATATTTAGCCTTTAGGTCGTTCATTCTTTCACGGAATATCATACCCATAGCAAATGCATTTTCAGTCAGCTTTTCTTCCAGCATAACCTCTATACTTGCAATAGTAACTGCTGCTGCAACAGGATTTCCTCCGAAAGTAGATCCATGCTCACCAGGTTTAATACACATCATGATTTCATCATCGCACATGACAGCCGATACGGGCAATACCCCACCCGATAGGGCTTTGCCCACAATCAGGATATCTGCACGGACATCATCATAATAACTGGCCAGCATTTTTCCTGTACGGCCAATTCCTGTTTGAATCTCATCTGTGATGAGCTTAACATTGTATTTAATGCATAACTCATGTGCCTTTTTAAGGTATCCATCATGAGGAATCAGCACCCCTGCCTCACCCTGTATAGGCTCTACCAGGAACCCGCAAATCTGCGGATGGCTGATCAGTTCTTTTTCCAATGTTTCAATATCGTTAAAAGGAATGACCTTATAACCTGGATTTGCAGGTCCGAAACCATCCGTACTGGAAGGATCTGTAGAAAATGAAATGATCCCTGTTGTGCGGCCATGGAAATTTCTTTCCGCAGCTAGTATTATGGCCGTATTGGGTGCAATGCCCTTTTTTGTATATCCCCATTTACGCACCAGTTTGATGGCCGTTTCTACCGCCTCAGAGCCCGAGTTCATAAACAATGCCTTGTCATAACCAAACTGCTTGCATACCAACTCTTCGGCATCACCAAGTTTATCGTTATAAAAAGCACGGGAAGTAAGGCTTAACCTGGATGCCTGGTCAGTCATGGCACCAATTATTTTAGGGTGGCAATGCCCCTGATTAACGGCACTGTATGCCGAAAGAAAATCGTAATATCGTTTTCCTTCAATGTCCCACAAATAAACACCTTCACCTTTTGTTAATACCACTGGCAGCGGACTATAATTGTGCGCCCCGTATTTCTTCTCCTGTGCAATTACTGCTTCTGTACCAGTTATTTCTTCTACTTTCATTAGTCTTTATTTCTTATTATCGGCCATGAAGTTATCAAAAGCAGCTCCTATACTGTCGTAACAAGCATACTTATGATAATTTCAATTTATTTTAGGGCTGGGCCATCACATCAAAAGTAACTGCTCCTGAAATGCCTGCTGTTATAGTTTTAACTCTAATATATCCTTTTTTACCGCTTTCATTTACAAATCCATAAATTCCATTCTCCACAATATCTACAGAATTGCTGACCGCTGCTGCAGCAGTTGCACCTGTTACAGGTATGGCAGCAACAGTTACGGCCGTCACCGCCCCCAATTGCGTTGTTGCCCATGAACTCTGGAGGTATGCAGGAACAGTCGCAGCAGGAACAAATACCCTTGCCGAAAACTTAGTAGCTGAAGTAGCTACATTACCGCTTAATGTTTCTGGAGAGATGAATACAGGTACTAAAGTAGTTACACCACTCACCACTCGTGACACCACGGTATAGGCTATATCAGCTGCTACACCTGCACCAATTGTACTGTTATAAACCTGTCCTGCGCTGCTGGCAAAATAGCTGCCTTGTGTTCCACTTTGCGCACTTATCACTTTGTTCACATAAGCTTTCATTGGGAAGATACTTAATGCATAGGTACGGTAGTTCTCACTTACACCTACATCTCCAACACTGGTATTGCTGATCCTGAAAGAAACAGTACGCACATTAGTTGATGTAGTAGAAGTATTGAGCAACCTTACCTGTATAGCTGTGGCACTTGCGTTTGCAGGGATAGTGACCTTGCCTCTGGTACCCAGGATTTCGTAATCCGTACCTTCTACTGCAGTTCCGGGAACAACGGTATAATCGATATCAATTGCTTGTGCACGTTGCGGCCCAACCAGCTGTATAATGATACTGTCCCGATCGCCACGGATAGGTATGTTGGCGTTATCTCCTACTACCGAAGTACCCCCAATAGATTGTCCGGTTAATTTAGTGTTTACTCCAGTTATGGGATTGCTGAATTCTACAACATCCGGTCCCTGGTAAGTCAAATCGCTCTCTTTTCTGCAGGATAACGTAGTGATCGCCAAAAGGATGATATATATGGATTGATTTAATTTCATGTTTTTAATATCTAGGATTTTGAACTAAATTTTTGTTGACATCCAACTCTGTCAATGGCAATGGTGCCAGGATTCTGTAGTCGCTGAATGGAATAGCGGCTATAGTTTCCTTAGGAATATTTTTCCCAAGACGTGTGAGGTCGAAAAACCGGTGACCTTCAAAAGCAAGTTCTAATCTTCTTTCTTTAAGAATTGCATCAATCAGTGCTGTTCCTGAAGGTGTAATACTCGGCAATCCGGCCCTGTTTCTGATTATGTTCAGATCTGTAACTGCTTGTGATTCGTTGCCTGATTTTGCACTTGCTTCGGCCCTGTTCAGGTACATTTCAGAAATTCTGATAAGGGGTACATTGTCAAATCCGAAAGATCCTTTGCTTCCCTGAAATTTATTGGTTTCTACCACTTGCTCGCCATCAGACCTTGTATAATTTACCATCACGTTACGGCGAATATCATTGGCTTCATATTCTGCCAGAAGGTTATTAGAAACCACAATATCACCAAAACCTACCCTGGTAGTTCCATTCAGCACCTGCTGATAGTTTGCCTGAATTGTATTGTCGTTAGGATTTTGAGGAAGTTCAGCAGTAGAAGCAAACTGCAATTCAAACATAGACTCTGGTTTAGATGCCGCCGCCCACATAGAAACATAAGCAGCTGGAGTAGCCTGAAAAGTACCAATACCCGATGCCAATGCTGCTGTAGCTTCGGTAACCGCTGCTGCATTTTTGGTTCCGCCCATGTACAGGTATAACCTGCTCAACAATGCATGCGTAGCACCTGCGGTAGCTATATACGGAGTTCCTGTAGATGCATTTACACCTGTAGTAGCAAATAGGGTAATTGCTTGCAGCAAATCTTTTTCAATCTGTGCATACACCTCAGTAACTGGCGCCCGTTCAGGATAAGTTACTTTAGTATAATCATCAACAGCATCCAGCACCAATGGCACACCCAGGCTGAAGCCGCCCTGAATAAAATTAGGGTTATAGGCATAAATCTTAATCAGGTCAAAATAGGTAAGTGCCCTTAAGAACAATGCCTGTGCTTTAACACTGGCTTTTTGCGCTTCAGTACCATCAGCCAATTTGTCCGTGGCGGCCAGTACCACGTTGGTTTTCGTGATTACGCTATAGGCAGCATTCCAGATGTTCAAGTGAGCACTTACTGCATTAATCAGCAAAGTATTACCTCTGCAACTGCAGGTAGCAGGATTAACATTTCTAACGTTGTCTGCCAGCAGCTCCGGGTTGAGGGTCATTTCCCTGCCGTAATAAGTCGCGGCACCTGGCGTAGCCGTGTAACCGGCTGGCCCACGTAATCCGGCATAAGCACCATTTAATGCTGCCTGTACGCCCAGATAAGTAGTGAGCGCATCATCTGCTGCCAGGGAAGTCCTTGGAGTGACTTCCAGTGTTTTGGTACAGGAAGAAGCAACCAGCACTACAAGGGTAAAAACTATATATTTTTTTATGTTGTGTATCATAACAATAGATTTAAGAATTAAAAGCTTGCCTGAAGGCCGGCAGTAAACGATTTTCCCTGTGGAGCTAGTCCCATGTTGTAGGCACCAGCAGCGAATTCGGGATCAAGACCAGTATAATTGGTCAGTGTCCACAAGTTGTAAGCCTGTACATACAATTTTAGATTGCTTAATCCTACCCTTGCAATAAGTGGTTTTGGCAGGTTATATCCTAGTGAAACAGATTTTAACCTTAAATAGGATGCATCCGAATAGAAACGGTCTGTACCGCCACCTGCGCCAAATACCGAGCTGGATGTTCCAGGCTGTTGTGCCCCAGCGTACAATCTAGGTACGTCAGTCACTTGTCCAGGCGTAGTCCATCTGTTGAGTACCTCTTCGTATTGGTTGAAGTTATACCTGAAATCGCTCAACAACCAAGCTCTCGACTGATCCTGCTGGATAGTACCAACCTGATACTGGAAAAAGACTGAGAGATCGAAGTTTTTATAGCTGAAGTTATTGGTGATTCCACCATAGTATTTAGGTGTTTTGGTGTTGTCTTCAGAAAATTTCCGGTCGGCCGCAGTTGGCGTATACGTAATATTTCCGTTTACGTCATACCACATTGGACGACCATCAGCAGGGTTAACACCAGCCCAGTGCGGTACATAAATCAATCCCAGCGGCTTTCCTACCCATAAATTGTTGGCAGGCAAATCCTGTCCTTCAACCAATAGTGAAAGCACTTTATTTTTAATGAAGGTAATATTGAAATCGGTATTCCATTTGAATGCACCTGTGAGGTTCATAGTAGAAAGTCCAATTTCAAAACCTTTGTTTTCCAGTGAACCTACGTTTTCTGCAATACTGGCGAAACCTGAGGTATTTGGCAATGGTCTGTTCAGCAGCAGATCTTTAGTGGTACGAATAAAATAATCAACTGATCCTGAAATACGGCCACCGAACAATCCGTAGTCCAGACCAAAGTTTTTGGTAACGTTACGTTCCCATCCTACATTTGAATTTCCAAGCTGGTTGAATACGATACCCGCCTTACCATTATAAGACGCATTGGCGTTTGAGGCAAATAAAGAAAGACCAGGGTAAAACGAAATCTCGCTGTTTCCTGTTTCACCATAACTTGCACGTACTTTCAGGTCGGAGATAATTTTAGAGTCTTTCAGGAAATCCTCTTTGTTTACTCTCCACGCTCCTGATACAGCAGGGAAATAACCAAATTTGTTATTGTCACCGAAACGCGATGAACCGTCACGTCTCAATGTTCCCTGGATAATATATTTATCATCATATGTATATCCCAAACGGGCAAATACACCAGCAGTTTTAAATTGGTTAAAAACCGAAGACAATATTGAAGGTGTTGTACCTGCCAGGGTTTCACCGAAAGCTGGTATCGCTACCCCATTGCCTTGAGTGTTGAGTAATTTGTAAACTTCATTTCTGTAATTGTAACCTAATAAAGCAGTAATGCTATGTTTTTCTGCAAATACATGGTTATAGGTTAACGTCTGGTCAGTTTGCCAGTTGACGGTATTTGATTTGTTAAACCTAACTACTCCATTTACGGCGATACCGCCGGCACTTCTTGGATCGTAAAATAATTCCTCGTCTGTAGTTGTATATTCCAGCGAGTATGATGATCTGAACCTCAAGCCCGGAAGGATGTCATAGTTCAACGCAAAATTACCTATACCTTGATTGGTTACACCCAAGTTCTTGTTATTGGCTAAACTGAACAATGGGTTATCCCATCCCGGACGCAGCGTAGTATTCAATGAACCGTCTGCATTGTAGATAGGGTCAATTGGATTACCTGCAAGGCCCGTAATAAATATATTATAATTCTGGAAGGACGGAATATCAGAAGAATTCTGTGTTACAGTACTGAGGTTAATCCTTGTTTCTAAAGAGAATTTATCAGATAACTTATTGTCAAGGTTTACCCTGAAAGTTCCTCTTTTAAAATCATAACCTTTAAACTGGTGTTGTTGGTTGTTGAATGAACTGGCGATAAAATAGCGCATTTTTTCGTTTCCTCCATTGACAGAAAGTTCATAGTTCTGCACTTTTCCTTTCCGGGTAATTGCATCCAGCCAATCGTAAGTAGGTGCGTTGGCCGAAGTGCCATTCGCTACGTCTGCATTATAACCGCCTACCAGGTTTCCCGTATTGACGATAGACTCCCGGCTCAAGGCGACCCATTCAGGTCCGTTCAATAAATTGATACCTTTTACCAGTTCAGAAACACCGTAATAGGTGCTGAAATTGATTTCCTGTTTACCTGCTTTTCCTTTTTTAGTAGTGATGATAATTACACCATTACCTGCCTGTGCCCCATAAATGGATGCGGCTGCGGCATCTTTTAGGATCTCCACAGATTCAATATCATTTGAATTGAGGGTACTTAATGGATTAGAAGATGCAAGGTTCACAGTACGGCTACCTGAGGAAACCTGAACCCCGTCAATAATATATAATGGCTCATTCCCCGCGTTTACAGAACCCGTACCCCTGATACGCACTTCGGTGGCACCACCCGGAAGGCCGTTACTTGAGTTAATCTGCACGCCGGCAGCTTTACCCTGAATAGCGCGGTCTACGCTGGCAACGGCAAGGTTGGCGATCTCTGATCCTTTTACAGAAGAAATTGCACCTGAAATCTCTTTTCTTTTTTGTGTGCCGTAACCAACAACTACAACTTCGTTTAGTCCTTCGTTCGATTCACTCAATGCAACATCAAAATTGGATTGGTTGCCGATGGCGATTTCCCTGGTTTGATATCCGATGAAAGTAAAAACCAGCACCCCCCCACCCGTGGGTACCGACATTGAGAATTGCCCGTTTGAGTTAGTAGTTGTTCCAGTTGGGGTACCTTTAAGCTTTACGCTTACCCCAATTAAGGTTTCTTTGCCTGAAGGATCGGTTACACGGCCCTTAAGTACCCGTTGCTGTGCAAATCCTTGCACGCAAATAACTACTGCGAGAATGAAAGTAAAAAGTAAATTTTTTCTCATAGCTGCAGTAGATTAATGGTTAGAAATGAATGTGGTTCCATAATTTATCTTGTTTAGTTATACATAGATATACAACTATATTCAGATAGCAGGCCTGATATTAATATTGTATAAAACATGGACAATATCAGTTAAGTACGCCGCTAGTAGACAGGAAAATAAAATACAAAATACTGATATACAGAAATATACCCGTCTACCAGAAGACAAATTTGTCTTCTGGTAGACGGGTATAAATTGATATTACAATAAAATTCTGAGTGCCTTATTTCAGTCCCGGAAGGTTTTCAGGCATTCCGTTTTGCCATTCAAATTTTGGAGCTTTAACTACTGCAGGGGCTACCTGATCTAAAGTATTCCCGTCGTAAAGCCTGCCGTTTTTCATTACATATTTAATGGTATTGGTGTTACGGATATTCTCCAGCGGATTTTTATCCATGATGATCAGATCGGCCAGTTTACCCGTTTCGATAGATCCCAGATCACCGTCCAGTCCGATACCTTTTGCGCCATTGATAGTAGCCAGTTTCAGCACATCAATATTACGCATTCCACCTGCCTGATTTGCCCATAATTCCCAGTGATAGCCCAGTCCCTGAAGCTGACCATGGGCACCTATTGCAGGGTTGCCTCCTGCTTTGAAAACCTGGTTTACAATTTTAGACTGACGTGGAAAAACATATTCGTCATCTGCGAACCACTCTTTTCTGCGTCTGCCCCTGCGGTCTATTTCATCCTTTGCAGTAAAATGGTTCAGTTTGGTGTCGTGGATAATATCTTCTTTCTCATAAAAGTAACTTTCCCCACTTGGTCCACCATAACCCAAAACAAATGCAGATGAATAAGTGATACCAGACTTGGCCACAAAATCTATAAAATCACCATACCAGGGGAACATAGGATATCCATGTTCATGGCCCGGATAACCGTCAAGTATTTCTGTCAGGTTTAACTTCATATCGAGGTTACCTTCTGTGGTTGGGGTAAGCTGTTGTTCTTTTGCGGCCATGATGATCCATTGTCTCTGCTGGCGGTTGCCCACAGCATACATTTTGATTGTCTTGGTATTATAATACGTTGAATATTGTTTTAAGACACTCCTGGTATGATCAAGGCTTTTCAGGTTATATGCCCAGTAGGCCACTCCAGGCCCCGTAGAATATAATCTTGGGCCAAGCATTTTTCCCGCATCAACCAGGTTTCCATATGTTAAAATATCTGTAGTACCCGGTTGAGGATCACGGATAGTAGTAACTCCGTAGGCCAGCTGACTTAAATAAGCTATAGGCTGCCCAACCTGAATGCCACTTGCACCACCCAGGTGAGAATGCAGATCGAAGAATCCCGGGGTAATTGTTTTGCCTTTCACATCGATCACTTTTGCTTTTGCGGATGGAGATAACGAACCTGATGCCCCTACCCCTACAATACGGTTATTTCTAATCAGAATATCTCCGTTTTCTATCACATCATCGCCTTTCATGGTAATGATACGGGCTCCCTGCAATAAAAGTTCAGCTTCAGGAATATCCCTGGCAATGTTGATGGTCAGTTTCCTCTCATCGGCGGCATAACCTGTGGTTTCTTTCTTATCCAGATCGTAAGCAAACATGCTTGACCCCAGCGACCAGTAAACTTTTTTACCATCATCAGACCACGATGGAAACTCAGCACCGATCTCTGTAATTTTCCAGCTGGGGTACGATGCTTTAGTCACATCCGCTACGGAAATTACCGGCGTAACAGCTCCAGCTTCTGGAACAGTAACGATATAGATCTCATTAGCGATGAGCGCAAGTGCTTTATCTCCTACAGGTGATTTTATAATTTTTGAAGGTGTGGCTGTTCTTCTGAAAAAGCTAAACTGTGCACCATTTGTATTACTGAAATCATAGGTGGTAATTCCTGTTAACTTTACCGCACCCTTTTTGTTTGAACCATTCCAGTCAATAGAAAAAAGCCCATCCGCAAGATTGCTCAAATAAATTAGTCCGTCCTTATTTGAAAAATGAGGTTTGGCGCCGATGGCTTTGGAGATAAAATTGAGCTTTCCACCGCTTGCAGCGATCCAGCTGATGGATTGTTTGGCAGCAGCCCTGTTATTTGTTCCCAGTCGGTAACCTACAGCCAGGCCCTGTATAAACACAATTCTTGTTCCATCGGGAGACCATACTGGTTCCTGGAACAGGTAGCCCTTTTCTGTCAGCAGTTGTGGTTTACTTCCTGCGCTTGCGGCTATCTTGTACAGTGCACCATTGTGATCGTCCCAGGTAACGTAAGCAATAGTTTTCCCATCAGGCGACCATGCAGGCTGTGCTTCGGTCAGTTCCATATTAGTCATCCTTTTAGGCGTGCCATTAGGATAATCCATAATATATAACTTGTTGAAAGCCGCAAAAACTGCCTTTTTGCCATCAGGAGATACAGAAAGGTCCCTGATCTGGTTAGCAGCTATCTGTGCATCATCCTTAATAGGATATTTGAATTCCAGTTTAGGCCCGATCATGATTTCGGTTTCTACCTGGAAAGGTATTTCCTTAGCACCGGATCCGTCTATGGCAATGCTGTATATCTTACCTCCATAAGTAGCTACTACGTTTTTGCTGTCGGGAGTAAAAGACATAGCAGGCAGGACGCCCATTGGGGCGAGCGATTCCTGTTCATCGTGCTGAACCGGATAGGCAAGCCATTTCTCTTCTGCTGTAACCAGGTTGTGCAATACAAGACCTGTCTCTGTATTGTAACGTGTACCATAGACCAGCCATTTGCCATCTGGCGATAAGGTTGGGGAAAACGCAGAACCATAACGCGAAACGATGTTGTCCATGTCTCCTGTTTTGCGGTCGAAAGTAGCCAGGTTATATTGCGGCAGTTGTGAATTATAGTCCCACATTCCTTTACGGCGTGCAAACCATATTTTCCCGCCATCTTTACTAAATGCGGGTTCAATTGTTTTAAGGTCGTCTGGAGTTGGTGTAAGTAAAGATCCTGTACCACCGGCAATGTTATACAAGTTCAATTTAGGTGTACCTACTCCTTTGGCCACTACAATATATTGTCCATCGGGCGACCATTCCAAACCCTGAAAGTATTCGTCACGGCTTTTGGTGATTTGTTTACCTATTACCGCTGTTTCAGCATTCATGATATAAGCATTTTCTGCACCATCTCTGTCGGAGATAAAAGCAATGGATTTACCATCTGGACTATATTTCGGCTGGCAGTCAAAAGCAATGCCTGAAGTAAGTTGTTTGGCTTTACCTCCTGTAAATGGCATTTCATAAATATCACCCAGCATTGCAAATACAATTTTTTTTCCATCCGGACTTACATCCAGTGCCAGCCAGGTACCTTCTGTAGTATTCAGCTTAAAGCTTCTGCTCCCTTTTAGAGGTAATTCGGCTGCACCTTCCAGTCTGGCACTACTGGCTGGCCTGATATAAAAAGGTTCTACCATATCTTCGGCCTCATGATCATGATCTATGGTGCAGGCACCACTTTGGGCTACAGCAAATTGTGGATCAATAAGACCGGCTACTATTAAAAAAAGAACAAAAATGAAAGACGTATTTCTGGTTTTCATGCTTAGTTGGTTGATTTCTATTTACATATATATTAAAGAATTAGAAAATAACCATGTTAATATTAATATAGTTGAATCATCAGACAATATCAGACAACTCCGTTTTACAAAATGATACGATTCCATATCAATAGTGATTGTCACCTTCTTCAAAATATTCTAAAAGGTTAATGTTTTGAACTGCAAAAGATTATATTTGGTTACAGCAGCATATGGATTTAGGAAAACAGCTACTCTTTTTTTTTGGGGCACTCGGTACCTTTAACGGTGGGGTGTTAAGCCTTTATTTTTTCCTTCTTACCAAAAAAAGACTACTCACCAACTACTTGCTTGGAGCGATGATCCTTGCCATGAGTATTTCACTAAGCATGTCTGTTTTTGGATATTTCAATCCCGGGATGTTAAAAATATATTCTCAAATTGGTAGCTCAGCATCGTTTTATGTTGGGCCGTTGCTCTATCTTTTTCTGAAAGCAGCAACATCGGGCACCAATCAGATGCAAAGGAGCTGGAAGTTCATGTTATGTGGCTTATCAGCATTGGTACTTCTTATTGGGCTCATCAGGCCATACGAGGTGCTTTCAGCTGATTGGTGCAAATATATTGCAAGGACCGTTTATGTGCAGTGGTTCGCCTTCCTGACTTTAGCAGGATTTGAGATAAAGGACAGGATCAGGCAGTTCTTTGAAAAGCATCTCGGCCTCAAAGCGCAGGATAAATGGTTGCTGACCATCTACGGTGGAAACCTGCTTATTTTCGGATTTTATGTCTTGTCTCTTACCGGTGCGCCTTTCTCTACATGTATCAATGGGGCAATCGTATTTTCTTTTATGCTGTACATTGCAATTTTCATTTTACTGTACAGGAAGAAAACAGATGATCTTTTCCAGTTCATCCCTGAAAAGACAACTAACCGTAAACTGGATCCGGCTATGGCGAGGGTCCTGATTGAAAAAGTAGAAAAGATCATGGCCACGGAAAAAATTTACAAGGATCCTGATCTTAAGTTGGGCTCATTGGCCAGGGCGGTAGGTATTTCGCCACATCAGCTTTCGCAGCTGCTGAACGATTACCTGGAGAACAACTTTACTACCTATGTGAACAGTTACAGGATTGAAGATGCATGTATCCTGATTTCCGGTGATAATAAACTTACCCTCGAATCCATAGGATACGAAGTTGGCTTTAATTCCAAATCTACTTTTTTTGCAGCCTTTAAAAAGCATACAGGTATGACACCTCTATCCCATCAGCAGCAGTCAACCCTGATAAATAGTACTGTTTTATAATTCCGTACTCCTGATTCCTGTTTCCTGCACTCCGGGCATAAATTTTCTGATCAGTTTTGAGGCGAACCAAAATTCGCGACATGACAGATTTTTTAAAGCCTACACTTTTTCTTTCAATACTGATACTATTATCGCAGATGCTCTCTGCACAAATTACCGCAATTAATGCAAAAATAACAGATACCGCCGGGCGACCCATGCTGGGTAATTTTGTGCTGGTAGACTCTGCAGGAAATGTTGTACGTAAGGAAGGCTTTACCGGAGGTGCCATCCAGGTCAAGGGGATCTCCCTTTATAATTTCCAGTTGCGATTGAATTCTGTTTTATTTGCAGACACCACAATTTCATTGCGTTATAACGGAGTTGCCAATCTGGCAGTTAACATCACTGTTCCTGCGTTAAGCAGCAGGGCATTGAAACAAGTAGAAATCAGGTCAGCCCTGCCACCCGTTCGTTTTGGAAATAATGGAGATCTAGTGGTAAATGTTGCAGGAACAATACTTGCTACCAGCAGCTCTGTAACAGAGATCCTTTCCAGAACTCCAGGCATAAACATATCCGAGGGAACAATCTCCCTGCAGGGAAAAGGTGAGGCTATCATTTATCTCAACGGAAGTATTGTACCGGCTGAGCGACTTTCAAGTATTCCAACTTCACAAATCATGAAAATCGAAGTGATTGCTAATCCCTCCGCCAAATATGATGCTGCCGGGCGTGCGGTAATTCATATTACAACAAAAACAGCTGGCAACCAGGGAATTAGTGGAAACATTGCCCAACATGTCACCCATTCAGACTTTGCCGGAACAAACGCCAATACCTTTTTGGATCTTGGTTATACACAACAAAGTCTGGCTATTTCTGGAAATCTAGGTGTTTTAAAAGGTAGCGGCAGAGAACTGCTTTATACCACCCGTACCCGTCCAGATCCGGAAGAATACCTCAGTTCTGTACTTACAACCGACTGGAAGCGCGATTTCAACACTTATACCAATTACGGAATTGGTGCCCGGTATACGCTTTCACCAAAATCAGTTGTCTCCATTGCTTATAGTGGAAACCGTGACAAACTCGGCGGTACAGTGGATAGCAGGAACGTTATTATTACAAATTCAAGCAACAACGAGTACACGAGTACAATCACACGCGACGAACTAAGGAACACCAATATATATACGCTAAATTTCAGCAGTACCCTTGATACATCAGGTTCAAATTTCTCTGCTATTGGGCAGCATAGCAGATATGGCAATACGTCTTGCGACTTCATTGAAGAAAACATTGGTATCAGTCCGGGCCCACCTAGATATCTGCAAAATAATGCTGACCATCAGCTACAAATCCAGAGCCTGCAGGCAGATCTGACACAGGTGTTGAGCCTGCGTTCGAAACTGGAAGCGGGTTTAAGATTCAGTACCGTATCTAATTCCTCGGAGACTGACTTTTTTACTGCCGGCCTGAAGGAGGGGCCTTTTCAATTGGAACAGCAACTTTCCAGTAACTTCAGGTACAAAGAACAAATCGCCGCAGCCTATACAAGTTTCTCTACCAAAATTAGTACGTTCAGCTTCGCACTGGGGCTTAGGGCAGAACGTACCAGTTATGAACTGAACACTAATAAAGCAAACGACACTACAAAGCAGTATACAAACGTTTTTCCCAACCTTCAGTTAGAATATCCAACCGGTAAACGCTCAAGCTTTCGTGCATCCTATACCTCAAGGATTATTCGTCCAAGATACCAGGCACTCAACCCCTTTGTGATCTATCAGGACCCCTTTACCACAATAGAAGGAAATCCAAACCTGGTACCAGAACGTTCGCATGCGTTTGAGATCGCCGCTAAGCTTGACAAAACAGAATTGAAACTTGCGTACACCTATACAAGTGACCAGTTGACAGCGGCGGCCCTGAGGGGTAATGGTGAGGAAAATTATGTACTGAAGTCCATTAACATCACTGCAGACCGTTCATGGCTATTTTCACTAACCAGACCTTTTACCATTGGGAACTGGTGGCAATCAGTCAACACCTCAAACCTCGTTTACTCCCGCTCTGTTGATGACCGTTATGGTTTTGCAACAGGAAAAACCAGACCCCAGATTTATCTTTATTCCAGCAATACTTTTAGCTTGAACTATGGTATTAAAATTCAATTACTTGCATGGTACCTGGGTGAACGCTATTACACCCTGCGTCACGACGACAAGAGATCATTGGTTACCCTCAGTATTGAAAAATCTTTGCTTGCAAACAGACTAAAAATTGGACTAACGGCAAACGACATATTTAACAACAGCAATTCTGAAGGCGACTATAATGTTGGCCGCACGGAGATATATTATAACCGGAGCTATGGAAACAACTATTATAAAATCACAGCCAGTTACAGGTTTGGGGGCAATGAAAAATCAGCATATCAGAACAGGCTGGTAGCACAACCGGAGAATAGCAGGGCAAATTAATTAGCTTTTTCGATGACCAATACAGCTCTCAATCCCTTAATGTCACTAATTAAAAAATATGATCTGCAATTTAACTACCTACACCTTTAGGTCTTTTAATAAGAAATGAAAAAAAACGATAGACTTAATTAATAGTAAAGAAATATTATATTATTTTTACCGTAATAATTAAATCAATAATTAATATTGAAATAACTTTGCTGGTCATAGAATGAACAAAATATCCTTATTCAACTTTGCTTGGTTTTATCCAAATTTTCAAACCAGATTAAATGAGCTTGCTGAATTAGCATTGAGTGAAAATTGGAATTACACTCGTGCACCTGCTGAAAATGGACTTCCAATTTTATTTAATTATATTCATCTTACTTTTAATAAAATTCATGATGAGAATCAAATTCAGGAAGAAAATGAGCAATGTACTTTCAACACCGGCTTAGTCACCACTAACCAAGAAGGTATATTTGCTTATTTCGACAAAAACAAAAAAGTACAAAGCACCATTCCGTGGTATTTCATCGGATGGAGAAAAGAGAGTCATAGGGATTTAATGACTTTTGGAATTTTACCTCAAACGGCAAACTATTTTAAGAACCCATCAGATCTTATCTACGATTCCCGGTTACAATTACGTGTCAATTATGATCATATCGTCACGGACAACTTACAACGTTTTCCAGATGGATTGAAGACAATGGACACCTATCAGTTGACTACTCTTTTGCAAGGAACAATCAATGATGCAAGGAAAAGAGTGAATAGAAACTACAAGACCGCAGTACCTCAATACTTCAATGGTAAACTTCAATTGTTATTACCACTTTGTTTAATGAGCAAGGGAATAGCAGATCTTGCATTGGTTGTTGAACAGGAAAATCGTATTTACAGAGCATCGACGATTTTGACATTGGATATGGCGGTAAATAATGCAAGATTGATAGCGAAACCAGATGATGAATGGTTACGTCCATAATTTTAAATAAAAAAATATTCTCTAAATAAAATAAAAATATTAATTTTGTAGTCAGTACTTATTTAATAAAGTAATAACAGAGACTTTTTAGATTTAAACATCTTGCGTACATTAGACATTTTACAGGATTAAAGAAAAAACGGATTCTAGCAAAGCCCTAACAAGGGCTTTTTTATTTAAAAATTATTAACTCTATCGAAATAGCCATCAGTAATCTACCTTATTCGTAATCTTATTTCCCTATCATCCATGTTTACATTAGAAACGTGATGGATCAGGTTACCGGCATTGCCTACAAAGGTTCAAAGCCTATCGTATTGAAAATAAACCTTATCATTTTGGTGATCCTAAATACCAGAATTTCCGTAAAAATTAGGTTAAACGCTAATAAAACAACTTTTAACGCAGATATAGTTACAGGGTACTGCAATTGCTGTGTAGTTTCAAATCTAAAGTTATGAATACAAAACACACACCATTACAGTCGCCAGTTCTAAAAGATATCATTAGTGCCTATGCAGATTTATGGGCTGATGTGATGCTTGGCAAAAACCTGGAAAGCCACTTAAAAAAAATAGACAGTGATCTTCAATATGTAGATGTGCTGATCGCGATACGTGAAAAAAAAGGAGCGAATAACCAACGTATCATCAAAGTTGCCAATCAGCTGTACTGCATGAAAATGATCGTACTTAAAAAACTAAAATTAAGGAGATAACCTGAAGGCCAAAAACCTAATTTCCACTACTTTTAACATCATCATTTTTAATTTTTCGCTTGCTCTTTTTGAGCTCGTCAGCAAGTTTACCGAAGTTCCAGTTCAGACTTACCCTAAAAGACCTGTAATAGTTTTGCGACCTGTAAGTCTGAACAAAATTAGTCCCCTCAGTGAGGAAAGTATAATATCTGAATTTCGAAAACGGGTTATTCACAGCAGCAGAAAGTGTCAGTTTACCCTTTACAATGTCTTTGCTCCCACCAAATGAACTGAAATAGTACGAACTGGAATTCCCTTGTAACAACAATTCAGGTGCACTATAACTAAAGGAGCCAGTTGCTTTCCATTCATGCTCAAATTTATAGGAGGTGTTTAAGTTTCCGTTCCCTGTAATTCCGCTGTTTTTTGTAATTGTACCATCAACTGATCCCTCCAGCCATTTATAACCCAAATTTCCACTAATACTCATATCCCATTTGGAAGTAATAGGATAATTTATATTCATGCTGCTGGCCAGCATTTTGTCTTTCCCTACATTTAAGTAGGTGGTACGTGTAATCTGATCCGATTCATTATAAACTGAGATACTCTGGATAGTATTATTGGCAAAATTATAACTGATACCCGCATTTACAGATCCTTTTTTGGCTTTGCTGTAGGTCAGTTCTAAATTATTGCTCAATACCGCTTCCAGAGCAGGATTTCCTGTAGATTCCAGGTTAGGTACAGAACGGTCTACAAATGGATTGAGATAACTGATACCAGGCCGTTCTATGCGCTGTGTATATCCAAAATTGAGGTTACTTTGGTCTTTAAATTTCTTATTGACAGATAAGGTAGGAATAACATTGAAGTAATCGGTATTAACGTTAGAACCACTACTGATAAAATCGGCCTTTACCTGAGTTCCCTCTAAGCGCACACCTGCCTTAAAACTCCAGTTACTGAGGTTAATCCCATAAGAATTATACGCGCCAAATATATTCTGGTTATTATTAAACTTGTTTGTCCTTTCAGGATCGGTTACCAGTTCGCCATTTGCATTGAGGGTTTCATAACGATAATCACTGTTGTTATCGCGCAGGATGCCCTTAAGGCCAGCTTCGATATTGATCTTTTTTAACGGGTGTACATAATCAAGCTGAAAGGTTTGTTCTTTGGACCGGCTGTCATTATTTTGAAAATAATCCGGGTTGACAAAATTCAGTCTTTCTGTAAAACTTAATATGTTCTCTACAGGATTGCTGAAGTTGCTGTATTTGTAGGACAAAGTAAGCAGTCTTTCTTTGTTGCTTTTAAATCCCAGCTGATAATTAAAAGATGCTTCAAGACCGCTCCAGGAATAGTTATTTTTAGTTAGCTGATGATAGGCGATTTGCTGCGCACCTACCTGCTGTAGATTTGAGAACTGATCCAGCGTCTGATCATTATATCCACTATAAGGATTTAGTTCTGCAGTAATTAGATTCAAACTGTCCAGCTCATAGCTGAGCTCGGCCCCACCGTATCGCCAGTTGTTTTCCATTTTCCGTGTACCACTGAGCAACAATG
>Ga0247815_10000374_pt1 | contig 35642 bp, 28 predicted proteins | sample UWRJL194509B1_FD_181014 | JGI IMG/M metagenome (GOLD analysis project Ga0247815, IMG submission 181014) | Plant litter microbial communities from Arlington Agricultural Research Station in Wisconsin, United States - UWRJ-L194-509B-1 | ecosystem: Environmental > Terrestrial > Plant litter >...
ACGACGGTCATTAAACCAAGCGGCAATGTAACGTCAATATTCTTTAAGTTGTTTTCACGAGCTCCGCGAATAACCAAGGCTCGGCCTTTTTCAACCTTACGGCGGTTTTTAGGCACATCAATTTTTTCAGTACCAGCCAAGTAGCGGCCAGTAACACTATTAGGGTTTTTAGCAACCTCAGCAGGAGTACCAGCAGCCACAACTTCACCACCAGCAACGCCGGCGCCAGGCCCAATATCAAGTAAGTAATCAGCTTGGCGAATAGTATCTTCATCGTGCTCAACAACCAATACTGTATTGCCTAAATCACGGAGGTGTTTAAGTGTTGCAATTAAGCGGTCATTATCACGTTGGTGAAGGCCAATTGATGGTTCGTCAAGGACATACAAAACACCCTCAAGCCCAGAACCAATTTGTGTCGCTAAACGAATACGTTGTGCTTCACCACCAGATAATGTATTTGCCGCGCGAGATAATTCAAGGTAACTTAAGCCAACATCGTTCATAAAGCCTAAACGAGATTGAATTTCTTTTAGAATTTGCGTAGCGATAAAGGCTTCTTGCTCATCAAGCTTTAAAGTATTTGCAAATAGGTCAAGTGCATCCTCGACGCCAAGTGTACAGATATCCATAATGTTAAGGCCATGAATAGTTACAGCGAGAACAACCGGCTTCAAACGTGCACCATGACACGCAGTACATTCACGGTTGCGCATAAAGCGTTCGATATCTTTTTTCATAAAATCGCTATCGGTTTCTTTGTAGCGGCGTTCAAGGTTTGGAATCACCCCTTCATAGGTTGAGTCGTAAGCACGGCCATCGCCAAGTGAGATGCGATACTTTTCATCACCCGTTCCGTATAGGATTTTTTGAAGAGCATCTGCAGATAATTCTTTTACAGGTACTTTCAAATTGAACTTGTGCGATTCGGCTACAGCTTGTAAACGCTTCATATACCAAGCGTCGCTATTTACGCGGTTGTAAGGGCGAATAGCACCTTCGGCAACTGACAAACTTGGGTTGAACACAAGTTCAGGGTCAACTTCAAGTCGGCTTCCTAAACCAGTACATACCGGGCAAGCGCCTTGTGGTGCGTTAAAGCTAAACAGTCGTGGTTCGAGTTCTGGAATTTCTTCGTTCGGGTGGTCAACACAAGCGTAGCGTTGGCTGTAAATATGAGTTTCTTCAGCATCAACATCGAGTACTTCGACAATGCCGCCAGAAACATCAAGCGCTTGTTCAATTGACTGGGTGACGCGGCCACGAACATCTTCAGACATTGCAATACGGTCGACAACAATTTCAATGTTGTGCTTGTACTTCTTATCTAGCGTTGGATATTCATCAAGTGAGTACACGACACCATCAACCCGCGCACGGGCAAAGCCTAGGCGGCGATACTGTTCAGGAACGTGGGCAAACTCACCTTTTTTGTCTTTGGCAATTGGCGCCAAAATCATCAAACGGGCACCCTGTTCGCGCTTCATAACTTCATCAATAATATCTTGTGGAGTACGGCGGCTTACCGGCTTGCCACAAATTGGACAGTGTGGAATACCAATGCGGGCATACAGCAAACGAAGGTAGTCGTAAATTTCAGTTACTGTTGCAACTGTTGAACGAGGGTTTCGACTAGTAGATTTTTGGTCGATGCTAATTGCTGGGCTTAAACCAGTAATTTGGTCGACGTCGGGTTTTTCCATAAGGCCCAAGAATTGGCGGGCATAGCTTGAAAGGCTTTCAACGTAACGACGTTGACCTTCTGCGTAGATAGTATCAAAAGCGAGACTAGATTTTCCACTACCACTCAAACCCGTAATAACAACGAGTTTGTCGCGCGGAATCTCCACACTAATATTTTTTAGGTTGTGCTCGCGCGCACCTGTAACACGTATAACCTCTGACATAACCGCTTAATTATACGCTTATTTTGAACTTTTTTCCAGTATGCCTTTATTACGCCCATGCTTGCATTGCTTCTAACAGGGGTGCTATATTCTTTAGAACTTACTACCCACAAAACCAATTGAAACGAAGACATTCCATGAAAAAAACCATTGCAATTACCCTCACCATTTTCTCACTACTCATTATTTTGGATAGCTTCAATTTCGGTCATGCAGTTATGATGTTTTATCTTGCTGGCGTTATACCTGGTACAAACGTGATTCTCGATGGCACTCAAATGCTTCAGTTGTTTGCGGGTATTGCGGGCTTCATCGTTGCACGCGTAGTAAACTACTTCGTTATCTCGCTCATCCCTACTATCGTTTCCGCCCCTCGCCGTTCAAGCGTAACGAACTAATCTTCGTCAATTGGAACAATACTCTCAGCCCATAGCTGTAATTCTTGCAAAACAAATTGTTTCGACTCGTCCTCTGTTTTCGTTGCTAACTCATTAAGGCGTTTTACAAACGCAGGTAAGGCAGCTTTAATGTGCTGGCTTCTCCAAGCTTCCCAAGCTACTGCTTCATCTTCAGCGAGGCTTTTTGGATAATTGCGGGCTTTATAATGCAGCAATAGGCCACTTAAACGTTCGTCAACAAAGTCAGGGTGTAAATCAGCTAATTGTTGTGGATTACTATTTCGCACCTTTTCAATACGAAGATTATCAGTATCAGAAACAAACCCATCATACAGCTGCGCTTCAGGGTCGGTTGCTTTTTTGTATTCTGGCTTGTTTTCAAATAGCGAACGTATGTTCTCGGCGAAGCCCGGTGCGGCTAGCAGAAGCGATTTATGTTTTGCAATTGTTGCTTCATCAAGGCCAATTCGCTTCCAACCATCCTGCTGTTCTAATACTCCAAGCGGAGCAACCGCAGGTGCACGGTTATACTGCATTTCCTTTACAGGTAAGGCGACGTAGCCCTCTTTTTTGCGTTCATCCCAACTGGCATAAAATTTCTTTTGCAAATCGCTTGAAGACATTTCAAGAAATGGCGTTGGGTCATGGCGTAGGTCGTATACAACCACGTTTCCATTTCGACCTGAAGTAAGCGGAAACGCGACAGTCGCTTTTTCGAACTGCGCATCGTATTGGCCACTGACGTATACAAACGGTTGCTTAGAATCAAGGTTTACGAGTTTCTGTACAAGCTTCTTGTCTTTATACACAAACAAATGGTCGTATAATTTTGGTTGCTTCGTTTTAATAAGCTTTGTAACGGCAATTAAAGCTTCGACATCACTCAGTGCATCGTGGGCTTTAAAATGGTCAATGCCATTCTCTTTTGAAAGCAGCTCAAGGCGGTTACTCGCCTTACCGTCTACAACTGGCCACACAATGCCTTCAGGGCGCAGGGCACGGGTCATGCGAACAACATCAAGCAAATCCCAACGTGAGCGCGCATCGCGCCAAAACCAGGCGTAAGGGTCGTAGAAATTACGCCAAAAAAGCGCACGGATAAATTCATCATCGAAACGGATACTGTTAAACCCAGTAGTAATAGTACCTTCCACGAACACTTCTTCCATAAGTAGCTTTGCGAACTCAGCTTCAGTATAACCATCCATTTGGGTTTGCTGTGGTGTAATGCCAGTTACCATTAAAGCGTCTGGGCTTGGCAATGTGTCGTCATTTAGTTTTACAAGAATATTATACGGTTCACCAATTGGGTTAAGGTCAAGGTCGGTACGAATACCAGCAAACTGCATAATGCGATCTTCGCGAGGGTTTAAGCCAGAAGTTTCGAGGTCGTAGAAGAAAAAGGTTTGGTTCATGTACCTATTATAGGTGATTAATGTGCAATCATTATGAAACGCAAATAAAAAAGCCCAAACGGGCTAATAAGGTTTTGTTTTGAACAAGCTGGAAGGGTGCGTATCGCGTCAGGGCGAGAGGGTGGCAGCACAAAGTGCGCCAACTCCTCTCGCCCCGGTCTAGCATTTACATGAAATTACTAAAGTGGGTATGCAGGTGAAGTCGATTACAAAATCCGTAAGTCAGTTCTTAGCGAATCACACGTCTGTTTTCCTTTGCGAAGAGTTGTATAAACATCTCAACCGTAGAATGCGCGTTAAGGATTCTTGCCTTACTGCGGTTTTGAAACCTATCTGACATTTGCTCCGTCAGCTGATCCGCCTCTCTCACCTAAGAGAGGCTAAGTATGCTTTTTAAACACTTTTTCCTCTCATCGCGTAAGACGCTTTTCGACTCGACTGTGGCAATTTGAACTCTTCGAACCAACAGAGTTGATTCATTTATGTCATCGCGCTGTTCGTTTCACTTTTTCAGCGCTCAGTTAGACTGACGTCCGTACATTACTTCCTCATCTCGTAGGGGTCTCAGACAGGTTGATTTATCTCAGACTTCCGTGTTGGGGATAGCGCCCGGAACCGCGCTTAGAGCGACTCGCGACGATGCAAGTTGAACAGAGTTATCTGCACTTCTTTCCTTTCAGCTTGTTCAGGGACATCACGGGATGAAAGCGGGCCTGCGTATTGTCAGCGTGCGGCGACGAGGTCGCGGCAACCGGCTCTCATGTGATTGATTTGAATTATAGCACTTAGTTGACTAAATGTCAATAGTTTTATGAAGTGTAAACGTCGTCAGCTTGTTCTACAAGGGTAAAATCGTTTAATGCGATACGAATAATAGATGCGCCATCAGCACCAGCCCGGTGTAATGCATGGGTAATTCCCATACGTTTCATAATGTCGCGGAGGCGGTTAAGGCCTTCGTGTGATTCAAAGTCGGTACGGCGAGAGAACTTCTCAATTTTACTACCACGTACTTCAAAGATAATTGTTCCATTTTCGCCGTCACGCTTTTTAATTTTCCAAGCTAAAGCCTCTTGGTCTTTATTGAGGGTAATAATAGCCATACCTTCGTTAACATCTTTATTCTCTTCTTTTTCAGCAATACGCACTGCTTCAACCTTACGGCGAAGTTCACGAAGTACTTCTTTAAGGCCGATGTGGGCAGGGGAAGAAATAGCAAACATAGGTGTATCCCCTGCTACCTTAGCAAGTTCGTCCATCTGCATTTTAATAATTTCGTCGTCAAGACCTTCAATTTTTGTCAGTACAATGACTTCTGGGCGACTTACAAGGTTTTCGCTGTACGCTTCAAGTTCTTTACGGATAACCTGGTACGCTTTCGCTACATCGTTATCATAGGCATCAATAAGGTGCATTATAACCGCCGTACGCTCAACGTGACGAAGGAAGTCATCACCAAGGCCTTTGCCTTCACTCGCGCCTTCAATAAGGCCAGGAATGTCAGCAATAAGGATACTACCGTCATCGATGTCTGCAACACCAAGGTTTGGCTTAAGAGTTGTAAAGGCATAGTCAGCAATTTCAGGGGTCGCGTTAGTAACAACGCTTAAGAATGTAGATTTACCAGCATTAGGGAACCCAACAAGACCGACGTCCGCAAGAAGCTTTAGTTCAAGCTCGGCTTCAAAAGTATCACCGAGTTCACCTTTTTCAGCAATACGAGGCGCTTGGCGAACAGATGATTGGAAGTGGGCATTACCGAAGCCGCCATCACCACCTTTGGCGATAACCACTTCTTGACCATCTTCAGTAAGGTCAGCGATAATTTCACCATCGCGGCGCACAATTGTACCCATAGGTACTTTAACGTACTTAGTTGAGCCCATTTTACCGTGGCGATTACGTTTAGCACCGGCAGAGCCTGGTTCACCCTTAAGTTCGGGTTTAAATCGGAAATCAAGAAGTGTATTAACGTTTTCGCTGGCAACAAAGATTACATCGCCACCTTTTCCGCCGTCGCCGCCGTCTGGGCCACCCATATCAATATAAATTTCATGCCGAAAACTAACGGCTCCGTCGCCGCCGCGTCCTGCTTGTACAAATACTTTGGCGGTGTCAACGAACATAGTAAGACTATTATAACAGAATTCCCCCTGTTTTAACAGAGGGAATTCATTTAAGTCAGTTTTTTGTTACATCCTAGTGAATGTAGTAATACTGTCCAACCTGTCCAGCAGGAAGGTTTCGGCCGGATACAATGTTGTAACCACCACCAGATACACGTGCATTCATTTCGCTGAGGCGAAGGTCACCGTTAGGTAATACTTCTTCAACGATTGCTACGTGGCCTGAGTCTTGGATAACAGCACCAGCAGAAGGTGTACGGTTTACAGTAAACCCAGCGCTTCGTGCATTTGTTGCCCATGAACCAGCGTTACCCCATCGTTGACCGATTGGCTTGCCAAGTTCAGCACGGCGGTCGAAGGCGTAGGCTGTACAGTTACCGAAGGCGTAGGCACCCATGTTTGGTGTACCGCGCTTAATGAACCAAGTGCTACCGTTTGAGAAACCTGAGCTATATCCAGTAATGTATGTGCCACCGGTTGTAGAGGCTGCTGCACGTGGTGCAACGTACCCAGGGCGTTCAGTTGTAGGAAGCTGAGCACCAGGAATAACAATCTTTAGACCAGCAGTTAAACCGCTAATTTCAAGGTCGTTGTAGGTAGTAATAAGTGAGCCATCGGCTTTGTATTTATCAGCAAGTGATTGAACAGTGTCGCCAGCCTTTACGGTGTAGACAATACCATCACGTGGCAAGATGTCGATTGTTGAACCAGCAGCAAGTGTATTAGCTGTAAGGTTATTTGCCCACTTCACTGTTTCAACTGAAATACCGAACTTAGCGGCAACAGAGTCAACAGTATCACCAGGAGCTACAGGGTACTGTGTAATATTACGGCTCGCTGTTGAAAGCTGAACAATAGTTGGCTTACTAATTGAGCTCGTTACATCGCTTGCAGCGTACTGTGTTTGAACACGTGTAGATACAGCGCGCTCAGCAACGTTTGGTGCAATAGCAAGGTTTGAAGCTGCTGCAACCGATGCGGCAATATCGTTAGCGACAACGTCGTTAACAGCAGGCCGGTCGTTTGTGTTTGTAGCGCTATTAGCTACGGGCGCAGCAGAAGCAGCCGTTGCATCCATTTCGGGTGCACGGTAGCCGATTGCGATAACCGCCACTAAGAGGGCGAATACGCTGGTATAAATAGCGACAGTTGATGACTTGACACGACCTTTAGGGGATCGTTTCGCTGGTTGTAATGCAGGTATAGCCAAAGGCTGCGCTGCGATTGTCCCACCACGGGTAGCTGAATTGCTACCGCTCGTAAAATCATTACGAATTATCGTTCTCCTGCCGCTCGGATTTCTCTCGAGGGCTTCTACCGTACTCTGTCTTGCTTCTTATTTACAAAGAAAAGGATGCGTGTCGACCAGTGTTAATTAATATCATTATGATGTTCTTGCTTCCGTACGACATTTCAGATAGGCCCATTTGCTTCTCGTTCTCCACTCGCAGGTGCTACTGGCCAATTTAGTCCGAGGTATCACTAGTAGATTGAGTTCACAAAATGTGCTTATTTAAGTATACCAACTATAGCTTTTTTAGTCAATTTATTTTATAACTATAGTAATTTGTCAAGCCCATCGCTAACAGGGGTTAGAGTATCTGGCATTTGGTTTTACAGTGGTTCGCAATATTTGCTTCGTGCTCATCAAGCGTACGGGCGAAATACGTTACGTCATCATCGCCACTAAGGAAGTACACGTAGTTACCCTCTGCAGGTTTGGCAACAGCGCGCAGTGCAGTCAGCCCTGGAACAGCAATTGGACCGGGAGGTAGCCCAGTGTAACGACGAGTATTGTAGGGAGAGTTGTAATTCGGGTCTCGTTCTCCACCTTCTTTATCAGCAATATATTGATATGTTACATCAGAGCCAAGCGGCATCTTGTCCGACAAACGCGTAAAGAACACCTGGGCAATTTGCGCTTTGTCGTCTCCACCTGATTCACGTTGAATAATTGAAGCAAGTGTAATGCCTTGATAAAGGGTCAATCCTTGCTGTTTAAAGGCATCAGCTAAATTATCTTGCACAACATACTTGTAGAATTCATCGAACGTTCGAGTTAAAATATCTTCAACCGTCACGCCGCTGTTAAATTGATATGTTTCTCCAAATACGTAGCCTTCTAAATCAGTACCGGCTGGTTTATCTTTAAATAATTCATGGTCATATGTCTTACTGAGTGCTGCGGTAATCTCAACTTGGCTATAACCTGCTTTTAATAATACCGAAGTAACGTCAATCCGGTTCTCGAGCTTCGTTTTCTTATCTACTAACGTTGCACCAGGGTAAAACGTAATCGTAAACGTATCAACACTTCCCTTTACAAGATGGTCAACAATTTGCGGAGTTGTTTCGGATGGAGAGAGCCGATAAGAACCAGCTTGGAGACTGTTTTGAGACCCATCAAGCCGTGTGTACCACAAGAATGCCTGTTCGTCCCTAATTACCCCTTTGTCTTTCAGAAGCGCTGCTATGCCTTTTGGTGTCGTCGCTGGGGCGATATCTATTTTCACCTTTGAAGTATTGCTAGCATCGGCTGGCGATAGTTGTACTTGGTAATACACCCAAAGTGCTGAGGCAGCAATAATGCCCAGCGCAAGAATACTGGCAATAATAATTAACCATTTCTTTCGCTTTCGGACCTTCTTTACGGCTACTTCAACTTTTTCAATCGGTAACGAAGTTGGTAACTCGGCGATAGGTGGCAACGGTGGTTGTTGCACTGGCGCTGTAGGACGCTGTGGCTGCGGAGGCAACATCGGGCGCTGTTGAATAGGACGCTGCGGAACTGGCCGCTGCTGATTTTGCTGGCCTGGAACCTGCGGTTGCACAGGCCGTCGTATAGGTTTAATATCCATAATTTGCCTCTAAATAATCTTGAAGAATAATACTGGCTGCATTTGCATCAATATCACCTTTAGAATACGGTTTCTTTTGCGCAATAAGTCGGTGTTCGGCAATAACACTTGTCAGGGACTCGTCTTGAAATACCAATGTAGCATCCATATCTTCAAGTTGCTTTGCAAACTTTTCAACGTAATCAGTTTGAGCCGTTGGTTCACCTTGCTGATTGCGTGGATAACCAACAACAATCGTATCGGCACCTTGTTGAATAACTAAATCAGCGATAGAAATAAGCTCAGTGCCATCTACTTCAATAGTTGTGAATGGCACGGCGATACGAACAGAATCGTCAGCAACTGCGACACCTATGCGCTTTTCACCCACATCCAAACTAATAAGTGTACGGCTACTCATCCTGCACTTTGAACTGAATAGTTATCTTATCGGTATTATTCGGAACCGTGCGTACCCAGAAGAATGAGAATTTCACATCGACGCTCTTGATGCCATCAATAAGCTCGAGGCCTTGTTGCACTTCACCGTAACGCTTGCCCTTTACCTGGTCTTTGATAGCGGCTTCGTCAATAATTGGACCAACACTACCAGACGCATTTACAGAAGCGAGCAGTACCTCACCGTTTTTGCGGAAGTTACTAATAGTTGCACCGTCAACACCGGTGTTATAAACCTTTTGGGCGTTTTTATTATCGAGGTTTGATTCAAGGCTCTTACGGAGGTATGTATCAAGGTCAGTTTTAGAAACAGCTTGGATTGAATAATTTGTCGGAATAGTAAGTTTTGCCTTACCGTCAGCTGCTTCAGCACCAGAAGCGGGAGTAGACACAGCAGCGCCACGGGCAACCACAAAACTACTGTCGATAACAATTTCACCGTTTACGAACTTCTTCTTCAGCTCTGCTTTTTGAGCATCAGTTGCCGTACCAACAAGTTGGCCTTGGGCGCGTTCGATGTCATCAGAAGAAACGACTTTTGCTACTTTAGTTGTACCACCAGCAGTCGGACCTTGGAATGAACCTGACATGCCATCAGGACCTGTAGCATTTCCGGTTATACCATTTGAGCTAGTGCCCGATTTAGCAGCTGTTACATCAACGTTTACAGATTGTGCACAGTAGGCAGGAAAACAAGGAGTACTTGCAGGTATCGTCGCTGCAGCGTTCGTAACGAACGCAGTACCGTTAGAGCTCGTAAATGTAGTGCCGGCAGGTACCCCGTAAGCAACAGGCGTAAGTTTGCTTACTTTTAATGTTCCTTTAGCTTTTTCGCCAACATCCTGCTGTCCGGTCGCTTCAAACTCTACCACCTCATCCTTTTGAACTTGTTGAGATGTCGAGCTTACAATACCCTTCGCAAAGTCAGTTGCAGTAGCCCCGCCAAGTGTGATTGACGAGCTAATTGGCGCTGGGGAAGTACTAGCTGTAATAACAACCGTTGCAGCTGGTGCAAATACAAACATCCAAACCAACAAGGCAACAAGTGCAACACCACCAGAAATACCAAGAACTAATTTCTTACGGAAAGTATCAAAGTTTGGAATTTTAGGCTTTTTAGCACCCTTTGCAGATTTTGCCATAGCTGATTTAGCTACAGTAGAAGCCGCGACTGGGCCAGAGATAGTTTCGCCGTCAATATCAAGGTCGGTTGCATCAATTTCATCGCTGCGCATAGTACTTGCAATTGCTGTACCGTCTTTTATCTTTACTGTTTTCGCGTGGTCACCAACAGGAAGTTGTGAGCCATCAATAATGTCATCGCCATCGTCCACAACCAAAGCAGCAACTTCAGCAATTTCTGGTTTTGTTTGCAGGTTTTTTGCGACAGGAATTTTTGCACTCGCAGCAAGGGCTACAAGGGCTTGGTTGTTCGTAATAAGAACGAGTGTTTTCTTCTCGTTACGGGCCATTCGGTCGATAAGGCGCAAATTTACGGCACTCTGGAGTGACCCAGCCCGTTTAGGTGGTACCAAGGCGACAATTTTCTCTTTGGCTAACTTTATCTTGCCGATAATAGCCGTGACATCGTCGTCAACATCTATGTAAATAACGTCTTTATTCATACTAAATTTTTAGGAGCCGATTAAATTTTTCCTTTATAGAATCGCCCTCTCCACTCCCTAATAGTGTATCATAGCCAACCCTTAGAAGTCCCATTGCGGTTATGAATTTATGGTCGTTAACATCACCAGTTGTATCAACAACACCAATAACTTCAGAAGGGTTAATGTGATGTACGGTTGGTTTCTTAGTAAACGGAAGGTCTTTGTGCCAAGCACTGCCATTAAGTGCAGTCACTAATGCTTCGAGGCTTGAACCGCCACCACACAGTAAAATACGGTTTGGCAGATGGTCAACAGAATCAAATTCGCTGAGTGCAAGTTCAAAACCAGCAGTCCAAACTTCCAAAGTTTTATCAATCGCTTCTTCAACTTCTTTTTTAACTGAAGCTTTAATTTGCTCGTGGCCAATATTCACTTTCAATTTTTCAGCGTCTTTGTATGGCAAGTTCATATCGCCGGCAATTGTTTGAGTAAAGCTTCGTCCACCGATGCCATACATTTTAGTCCCTTCAACACCACCATCGTTTACAACGGCAATGTCAGTTGTACCGGCGCCAACGTCAGCGAGAATAGCGGTGAAGTTACTGTTAGCATCATTTCCAAGTACACTACGGCTGACCGCAAATGGTTCAGCAGCAACGGCAAGAAGTTCTAACGATAGCTCATCAGCTACGCGCTCAAGTGCGCCAATGTGTACCATCGGTGCAAAGGCAGTGTAAATTTGCACAGCAACGTCGCGGCCCTGGAAGCCAATTGGGTTACTTACTTTGTAACCATCAATGTGAATACCAACTAAAGCGCTGTTGACGAGCTTCACTTCAACTTCTTCATTACCAGTTTCAAGGGCAATTTGCTTTTGTGCTTTAATTTGTGCCCGTTCTTGGACCTTTTCAATAATGAATTCCATCTCAGAATCGTCAAGAGGACGATCTGGCTGTGGACGACGGTAACGAATGGTGTCAGTTACACCCTTTACAAGCTCACCGGCAATACCGATAATGACGCGCTTTGCTTGTAGGCCTGCTTGATCTTCAGCATCAGCAAGCGCTTCTTCACAATTCCGTACTACTCCAGCAATATCAGCAATCGCACCAGAATGCATGTCGCTCACCTCTTGGCGAGAACGGCCTACGCCCACAATCTTTAGTTCGTCACCTTCAATTTTTGCAATCAATGCCTTTACAAACTCAGTACCAATATCTAGCGCAAGGATATAGTCGTCATTTGATGGCTTTCGTTTTGTTCTGAATTTTTCTAATACCATATTATTTTCCATTATAACATTGCTCGAGACAAACAGGTCGTGCTTACCTAACCTTTTTCGTGTTTACTTGTTTTTGTATTGAGTTTATGCTATAATATATAAATGTTATTGCCCGGAGATCGCTATGGTGAAACAGGGCCTCAATCGGTCGATTTTCTTCGATTGCGCGAATATGGCAAAATTATCACCAATGTTTCCGAACTTATTGAAACTATAGAAGCGGTCGAATCAAAGACCGAACTAGAAGACAATTTTACTTTTGAAATTACTAAAGACGACCTTGTCGTTATTCCTGAGGTTGTTTCAGATAAAGTAGGCCCTATCGAGCAAATCGTCGTTACGCTGAAGCTTGGCCTCGAACATGATAGCAAAGGAGATACCGAACATGAAGTGTCGGCAGAAGCTCGCATGTCTATTATGTTATTTTCAGACCAAGCTGCATTTGTAATATCTCGTTCGAGTCAAAATAAAACAAACGACTCTACAGATATGGTGCTGTGGCGAACAAAGCAAAAACGCGACTTCAGAGAAGAGGAAGTCCCTGCTGTTTCCCAAAGTGACGTAAATGCGCTGATTTTGAGTCTCGTAGACCCTACTAGTCCCGCCAAAGAAAGCAGCAATACCGCCTCTCCTGATTTTCTTAAGCCAGAAGCATTTGGTATATTACAAGAACTATTTCGCGAAGTATCAGTTGAGCGGCACAACGGGATGACCTACGCATTTCAAAAAGCGAATTCTTTATTTACATACCGACGAGTCTATGATGATATTTTTGGTCAAGAAAAAACTTCTTTCGACATACATTTTACTGTAGGGTCAGGCGAAAAACAGCGTACCATATTTGCTCGCAATACAATGGAAACTAACTTTGATTTAAGATTCGAAGTAATCGGCGACGACCCAGATGTTATACCGTCATCACTACCACGACCTAAAATATTTCTCCCATATACAGCCAGTTACGAAGATATGCTTGCATTAAATGAACTGCTTGAGAACGAAGTGGCTGTAATCCAATCAGGTACACGGGCCGATGGTTTTACTTCAATTGAACTATTCGATGATGTCAAAGAGCAAACAGAAATTGACATAGACAACAACCTCGATGCCCGTAAATCAGTCATCGACTCTAATTTTGATACCGATTTTGAAACACATATTCAAGGTTTTGAAGATAAACCCGGCTTTGACCAGAGGAATTTCGAAGACTAAACAAGAACCGCTTTAACGCGTCGTATACCGGCGCTTGAAGCTTCTTCTTTGGTAATCTTAAAAACTTTACCATCTTCAGCTAGTTGGCCAGTATGGTCAACGTGGGGGCCTCCACAAATTTCAAAGCTAACACGCTTTTCATTTTCACCCATTTGATACACCTTTACGGTTTCGCCATACTTGTCACCGAAAGCACCAATAGCGCCCATTTCAAATGCTTCTGTAGTTGGGTATTCAGTAAATGAAACAGGAACATCCCATGAAATCCATTCGTTTACTAACTTCTCTACTTCATCGAGCTGTTCACGAGTCACTTTTTCGTCGTTGTTAAAGTCAAAGCGCAAACGCTCTTCCGTAATATTGCTCCCATGTTGTGTAACATGGTCACCAACAACTTTTTTTAGTGCTGCGTACATTAAGTGGGTCGCGGTGTGGTATTTCATGTGTTGGAGTGTTTGGCCACCAAGGCCGCCCTTGAAAGTACCCTTTGCAGCAGTTTGTGAACGTGCCCGTTGCTCGGCCATTTTGTCGTCAAATTCACCGCGCCAGTTCTCTGACAACGCTATATCTTGCTTAAAAGCTTCTTCAGTTGAAAGTTCAACCGGGAAACCAAAGGTATCGTAAAGCGTAAATAGTTCAGAACCAGTAATACTGGTTTCGGCAAACTTTTCGAGTTGCTTCAGGCCTTTTCGAAGTGTCTGGCGGAAAACCTTTTCTTCTTTCACTAGCGTCGCAATAACTTCATCGCGAGCTGCAGCTACTTCTGGATAGTCGGTTGCATATAGGTCGGCAATGACTGGCACAATTTCTTCAAAGAAGTTTTGTTCAATACCAAGGTCAAAGGCAAAGCGAATTGCTCGGCGAAGAAGCCGGCGCATAACGTAACCTTGTTCTTTGTTAGCAGGCTTTACGCCGTCAACAGCAAGGAACACGGCTGCACGAAGGTGGTCGGCAATAACGCGCATACTTGCGGTGTTGCTTTCGTAGTTCTTGCCGCTCAGTGTTTGGATTTTTTCAATAATTGGCCATAGTAAGCTGATGCGGAAAACGTCAGGGCTATTAATACTTGCGGCTGCAATGCGTTCTAACCCACCGCCAAAGTCGACGTTTTGTTTTTTAAGTGGCGTAAAGCTACCATCGTCATTGCGTTGGTACTGCATAAACACTTGGTTACCGATTTCCATGAACTGTCCGCTGTCACTTGCAGGGTGTGCAAGGCCATAGCCTTCGGCGTGGTTTTCAGGGCCAAAGTCGTAGAATACTTCGCTATCTGGGCCACATGGGTCACCAATAGGGGTCTTCTCAAGGCCGCCACCGCGGCTCCACCAGTTTTCGCCATCATCGTAAAAGAAGATACGTTCGCCTGGTTTAATACCACGTGCATCGCCGTCAGCTTGTGAACCAATTTCAGCAATGTCCGCTTGGATACCACGTTCAGTAAATACTTTTTGCCAAATATTAGCAGCTTCGTCGTCACGAGGAATACCATTTTTTTCATCGCCCATAAACGCAGTAACATAAATTTTGTGTGGGTCGAGGCCAACCACATCAATTAAGAATTCAGCAAACCAACGAATTTGCTGTTCTTTAAAGTAATCACCCATGCTCCAGTTACCAAGCATCTCAAAGAAAGTTGTGTGGCGGTTGTCGCCCACATCTTCAATGTCTTGAGCGCGCAAACAGGTTTGGCTGTCTACAAGGCGGACACCAGAAGGGTGCTCTTGTCCAAGAAGGTACGGCAATAGTGGCTGCATGCCGCTACCAGTAAATAATGTCGTTGGGTCGTTAAATGGAATAAGTTGGGCACGCGGGATAATTGCGTGGCCACGTTCACTGAAGAACTGGAGGTACGAGTTGCGGATATCTTGGGCATTCATAGGGGTAATTATACCACGACAAGGTAGCTAGGTAGAAACGTCGCTCAACAAAAAGCCACCTCCGGGTGGGCGTGAGGTGGCTTCATTGACTTGAAGTTGGTTTCAAATTTCAAGTATAGGGTGCTGGTTGAAAGGTAGCCCTCGCAGGTGTGGACATTCAGGTACCTTACTAAAATATTGTACCCGCCTAAGCTTAAAGAACACTTAATCGATAATTCCGCCACCAATACACAGTTCGCCGTTGTAAATAACAACCGATTGCCCAGGGGCAACTGCGCGCTCGGCGTTGTCTAAACTCAGCTGAACGCTCCCGTCTTCGTTAAAAGAAAGTTGGGTTGGAATGAGTGACGCACGGTGACGAACACGTATTTGATACTCGCCTTCTGTTGGCGTTTCATTAATCCAGTGAGCACTTGTTAAGTTTAGCTCAGGTCGCCATAGTGTTTCATCGTTTAGGTTAGTCGTAACATACACTTCGTTTTTATCCATATCTTTGCCTACTACGTAGTATGGCAAACCGCCGCCAACATCAAGCCCATGGCGCTGGCCGATGGTGTAAAAAATTGCTCCATCGTGCTGCCCAAGAACCTTGTTTGTTTGCTTATCAATTATAGAGCCAGCCTTCTGTTCGACGTATTGGCTCAAGAACTCGCGGATGCCAATTTGACCAACAAAACAAATGCCTTGGCTGTCTTTTTTAGCAGCTGTAAATAAGCCTCGCTCTTTAGCCATTTCGCGAACAACAGGCTTCGTAAATTCCCCAAGCGGGAATAACGTTTTGCTTAATGCTTCGCCGGTGACACGGTAAAGAAAGTAGGTTTGATCTTTGTTTGTATCGACAGCTTGCAGAAGCTTACCGTCTTTTACGCGTGCGTAGTGTCCAGTTGCAATAAGGTCCGCCCCGTCCTCTAAAGCTGTTTCAAGAAAAATCTTAAACTTTACTTCTTGGTTACACATAATGTCCGGGTTTGGAGTTCGTCCAAGCTTATATTCATCAATCATGTAATCAACAACTTTTTGCTTGTACTCTTTTTCAAAATCAAAAACTTTGAAATCAATACCAAGTTGCGTAGCGACCCGTTTAGCATCAGCAAGGTCGTCTGCCCATGGGCATTTCATGCCCGGCAAGTCTTGTGTCCAGTTTTTCATGTACACGCCAGTAACGTCATAGCCTTGCTCAACCAAAAGAGCCGCCGTCAAAGACGAATCCACACCACCACTCATTCCTACATATACTTTTGTCATGACGTTGCTCCTAAATAATAAGCGATAATTTTAACTAATTCTCCACCTGCAAGCCACCATCCGCGCGGCGTTGCCCACCAAAACCATCCCCAGTCGTTATCTTCAGTAACAGGATAATTGCGGATATTAACGCTTTCGGCTTGTTTATTGAATTCTAAACTTGCACGACGTTGGTGGTACCCTGAGGTCACAAGAATGACATCGTTGTAACCACGGTTTGCAACTATTGTTTCGGTATTGGCAGCATTTTGCTGGGTTGATTCTGACTCCTCGTCAATCACAATTGCTGAACTTGGTACCCCTGCTTGAATAGCCTGCTGCTTCATCGCTTCCGCGTTACTTGGCCCTGATTTATCTTGTGCCGCACCGGATAAAATAAGTGTTTCAGCCCAGCCATTTTTGTACAATTTGACGCCAGCTTCGGTGCGGGCTTGTGTATCGCCACCGCTTACCACTACGATTGCATCGGAGGTCGCGCACTTTGCATTTTCAGTTGGTGTAACGCCACAACCAATAAAACTATTTGGCTGCAAATACACGCTTACTAACGTTATAAACACCGCTACAAAAACAAAAGCTGAAATAACCCACTTCATCAACGAGCTACCCGTGCATATTCCTTTGTGACTTCTTCAATAATAATACGCACTGCTTCAGCACAGTTTTCTTCAGTGGAAAGATGGCCTAGAGTAAGGCGCAAACTTCCATCTGCCACTTCGGGTGCCAAACCAATTGAAGTAAGTACGTGCGAACGCGTTCCTTTATTTGCAGCGCAGGCGCTACCGGTAGCTACAAGTACTCCCCTGTTTTCTAACCCAAATAATACCCGTTCAGCATCAAGCCCTGGAAACGAAATATGTAAGTGACCCGCAAGTCGGTGGCGTTGGTGTCCAGAAAGAACTGCCTTAGGAAATGCTTCAATAAGTTTTTTCTGCATTGTATCGCGAAGCTTCATAAGTCGCTTTGATTCAAAGCCACGGTGCTCGCTGGCAAGTTCCATTCCTTTTGCAAACCCAATAGTACCAGCTACATTTTCGGTACCACTACGAATACCGCGTTCTTGGCCACCACCCACAATGTAAGGTTTTAATTCAACCGAAGGTGCAGACCATAAAAGGCCAACTTGCTTAGGGCCATATACCTTAGCGGCATTCAGCGTAAGCAAATCAACACCAAGGCGAGCAATGTTCACATCAAGTTGCCCTACACCTTGCGAAGCATCGCTGTGCAAATAAATTGGCGTGTGGTCACCACGTGCCAAACGGGCATCACGTTCTTTTTTCACCACTTCGGCAATATCGCGCAGCGGTTGGATTGTCCCAACCTCATTATTGGCAAGTGCAATACTTACCAAGCGAGTATCGGGACGAATAGCGGCCTTAACGGCATCAGCAGAAACGAGTGCCCGGTTATCAGCTTCAACAATAGTGTGGTCGAAGTTTTTAGCAGCAGCAAGTACGGCGTGGTGTTCAATATTGGCTGTAATAATGTGGCCGCCAATACTTGAGAACGCCAAATTAATAGATTCCGTTGCGCCGGCCGTAATAATAATGTCGTCGCCACGGGCGCCAATTGCACGGCCAATGGTATCTTTTGCAGACTCATACGCACGACGCACCATAATCGCTGGGGCATAAGGGGCTGACGGATTATAAAAATCATCAGAAAAGTACGGCATCATTGCCGTTAAAACTTTGGGGTCAAGCGGCGTTGCGGCCGCGTGATCAAGATAAATCACCTCGTTATTCACTTTCCTTATTATAGCGTACAAGGCACTAGGCCGCTAAGTCGAAATCGTCTTTTTTAGCAAGATCGTCGAAGTCGTAATCACTTTTTGAATTTAATTCTATCAATGCATCGTCAAATGGGTATAAAATGTGTCGTACAGCAGCTTCGTACGAAGGAATGACGCTTAGGAGACGCGCTTCTTCACCTTCAGTAAAAGGTATAGGGCGGCCTTGGTACGATTTATACACTTGTTCATCAGTAAATTGATATCGAACAGCAGAATCAACCATCATAACCACTTTGCCATCAGACCAGCCAAAGAACCAATCTTTCGTTGCGTACCAAAGTCTTAGGTCGTGAGCTGCATCTACTTTTTGCAAAAGCTGCCCGCCGATAATACTTTCACGTTCGATAAATTCTGACAATAATGGTTTTGGGGCAATCACAAGTGATTTTAACGACCTAAGCCATGGACGTTTTGCTTCTTCAATTTCAATTGCAGTGTAGCGATATGAGTCAATTCTATCTTCAATTTCTTTTACGAAATGATACGCTTGAGGCTGCGTTTCAGGTGTGTACTGTTTGCTATCAAGATATGCTGAAAAAGCAGCCGTTTGCTGCGCTTCATAGGTTTGTTCAGGTTGAGGCTGCGGTTCCGGTTTTCGGAATGCTTCTGGAATCGCAAATTGTGCGTCTGCCATATAAAAAATCTTCCCTTAAGATAATGGATTTTTTGATGTTTTGGTTTAAGAGAGCGTTGTTAGGTGAAACAACGTACGGGCGTTTGCAGTGGTCGCATCAGAGATTTCTTCAAGGCTTATACCTCTTCGATCTGCATGATATTCAGCAACAAGCTTCACATACGCGGGCTCATTTACTTTACCACGTAATGGGGCAGGCGTCAAGAAAGGGGCGTCCGTTTCGAACAGCAGACGGTCCAAAGGAATAGAATCAAAAGTTTTTTTCTGCACTTCATCCTTGGTGAACGTGCTTATGCCGTTAACACCAATATACAGCCCTCTTTTCAAGGCTTCTTGGAGGTTTTCGCTTGAATCGGTGAAACTATGTAATTCACCACGAATTCCCGGGTATTTATCAAAAATAGGCCAAAAATCATCAAAAGCTTCACGGACATGGAAAATAATTGGCAAATCATACTTTAAGGCAATTTGAATTTGCGCTTCCAAGGCTTCCAATTGGACTTCACGGGGGCTATGGCCATAGAAATAATCTAACCCTACTTCACCTACCGCAACAATTTTTGAAGATGTGCCCGCTAAACTACTAATTGCGGCGTAGCCATCTTTCGTGTCGTGCGGGTGCACCCCAATGGCGGCATAAGCTTCAGGGTGTTCCTCGGCAAAAGCAATCGCTAGCCGAGAGCTTTCTTCGGACGTCCCAACGCAAATATACTCATTTACTTGTGCTTCAGAGGCACGCAGTAACACTTCATCGAGTGGAAGTGGGTAGGATTCATGAATATGACAGTGCGTATCAATTAACATTATTGCTTAGCAGCGTGCGGGTCAGCGGTATGAAGGTATCGCTTTGGGAATAACACGCCGTCCGATGGTTTAACAACTCCACTCTCAAACGTATCGTGAATATAAGCGGCAGTACCTGGCATAAAGGGAACCAACAGGTCGCCAATTTGAATTAATGCGCCAGCACAGTGGGCTAAAATTTCAGCAAGGTGTGGTTCGGCTTCTGGGTCAGTACCAATGCCCTTAGCAACCATCCAAGGTTTTACATTATCAATATATTGGTTGAGGCTACGAATTTTATTCCATACTTCATCGATTGCTTTGTTGAACTCAAGGTTCGCCATTGCCCGGTGATAGTTAGTCATGTCGTGCTCAGTTTGCTGTGACTCGCCAATAACACCCGCTTGGTAACGCAGAATCATACTCGCAACGCGCTGGATTAAGTTACCTAAGTCGTTACCGAGTTCACCGTTATAAGCAGTTTCAAACTTCTCCCACGTAAAGTCGCCGTCGTCTTGGGTAGGAATATGACGTGAGAAGAAGTAACGGAACGCATCTAGGCCGTACTGGTCGATAATTTCGTTCGGGTCAATAACATTGCCAATACTCTTACTGATTTTTGCGCCACCAATATTAACAAACCCGTGTGCGAGTAGCTTTTTCGGAAGTTCAAGGCCAAGACCCAGTAGCATTGCAGGCCAAATACCGGCGTGAAAACGAAGGATATCTTTTCCAATTACCTGTACATCTGCAGGCCAAAAGCTTTTGTATTCTTCCGGGCGGTCAGGATACCCAATAACGGTGATGTAGTTCGCAAGCGCATCAAGCCAGACGTACATAACCTGCTCGTCATCGCCAGGAACCGGAATACCCCAGCTCAAACTCTTCTTTGGTCGTGAAATACTAACGTCAGCCAAACCGTCTTTAATAAGTTCTAAGAATTCGTTTTTGCGGAACTCTGGAACGATTTCCATCGTACCATCAGCAATCGCTTCTTTAATGCGGTCGGTAAACGCGCTAGTTTTGAAGAAATAGTTTTCTTCGCTTACTTGGTCGAATGGCGTTTGGTGGTCAGGGCAAATGCCACCGAGTGCTTGCACTTCGTTATCGGTAAAGAAAGCTTCGTGGCCCATACAGTACCAACCGCTATAGCTACCTTTGTAGATGTAAGGCTTTAATACTTCCCAGATGTAGCGAACAGATTGCACGTGGTGCTCGTCAGTTGTACGAATAAAGTCTGTGTACTGCGCCCCAACTTTTTTAACGAAGTTTTCAAAATTAACATACATTTTGTCAGTATATTCTTTAGGTGTAATACCTTCTTCAGCTGCTTTAGCTGAAATTTTGTTACCGTGTTCATCGGTACCCACTTGGAAGCGGACTTCGTGGCCATTTTGACGTTGGTAACGAGCCCAAATGTCAGCCAGCATGTAATCAATTGCATGGCCAATGTGAGGGACACCATTCACATAAGGAATAGCTGTTGCGATGTAGAGTTTTTTCTGTGGTTGTTCCATTTAAGTTCCATTGTACCAGATTGATAGTGAAATCGTCAGAGGTTAGCGACCGTCGGCTTTTGACCAATCGGTAGCAATATCGAAGCCGTCTGGGTGATTTGCCGCAAAACCACCAGTGTCGTATACCTTCGCCATGCCGACGCTGGTTTCAGTTATTGAACAGCGCGGGTAACGACCATAATTAGCAGCAATGATAACGTAGCCGTCACGGTCAACCTTAATACCATCAAAGCGTACTTCGTAAAAACCACCCTGGCCGCAGGCTTGCATCACCCTACTCATGTTCAAATCGTAATACGTTTCACGGTGTACGACACCCTTACTGTCAGTCCACATTTGCGCACCTTTTGATTTTGTCAGTGCGTTCGGGCCACTTTTTATACCAATTACTTCCACCTGCTTAATGGGCTGTATGGTGACAATACTAGCAATTTGTTTGCGCGAAAGCTCAACACCGTCTTTTACTTCAATTTCATACGTAATCATTTCAACACCGGCAACACCTGGTGTACTGACGACACGGTAGCCAATTGGACGGTCGGCGTCTAACACTTGTTGTTTACCAAAAGCCACTGCCCTATCGATGTTTATAGTCTGCTTGCCTTCTTGCCATACGCGAACTTCCATACCGGCAGTAATTGGCGTGGCGACAGGAACAGATACTCGTCCATTTACACCAAGCTCAATGCCTTTTTCTTTCAACATATCTCCCACCGTCTCACCTTGGGTGCGAACTTCGGTTTTCTTGCTGTATAAATCAAGGGTAATGGGTGTTGCGCGGTCAATGCTCATTTGTAGCCCGGCACCGTCACCTACAAAATCACCGGACGGTTTAAGGCTGGTTGTATCTTCGGGGTACATCGTAATACCAGCATCTTCGGCAATACGTTCAGGCACTTGATAAGGGGTCATAATTTTTACCCGCGTCGAACCATCAATGACAAACACTGGTCGTGCACGATAAATATTTACCTGGTAGTCATTCGCGACCAATTCTTCATCACGAGACGGTTCGACCGTATCACGAGGGTCAAGCTCGATGCCGTTTACTTTAAGTGCTGCCCCGATAGTTGTTTGAGCAGTCAAAAACGAACTTTTTGTATTACGGTCATACACCGTAATGAGCCGTTTGCTGTCGTCATCCGCATGAACAGTAGTCGCAAAGTTTGAGATAGAAACAGATGCCAAAATAGCCACCAAGAAGAGTCCAATATACAAACTATTCTTGGTGAAAATTTTGTGCGCCCACGCTTTCATCTGAGAAGGTAAAACCTTTATCATTTGCTCTAATTATAGCATTGAATGATTACTCTGTAAGAGCTACGGCCGCAGTAAGTCGCAACCAATCGTCAAGCGAAAGTTGTTCAGCCCGGTCATCAGGGCTAATACCAATACTTTTTAGCAATTCTTCAGCTTCTGGTTTAGAAATATGAAGCCCGCTCGAAATACTACTTCGAAGTTTTTTACGCTTAGCAGAAAAGCCAGCCTTTACTACTCTAAAGAAAAGTTTTTCATCCTGTTCGGAGACCAAAGCTTCTGCACGAGTATTTAAAATAACCACTTGGCTATCCACTTTCGGAGGCGGGGTAAAGAATTTCGCTGGTACGACATCGCTAAGTTCTACTTCTGCGTAAATTTGCGCACTTACTGCAAGGATACTCATGTCGCCTGGTTGTGCGGCCAAACGAACAGCAACTTCTTTTTGAATAAGCAGCACAATAGTGCGTGGCTTATTGCCTGCAGTAGTAAGCAATTTAATAATTTTTGAAGTAATGTAATACGGCACATTCGCGACGACAACGTAGTTTTCAGGAAGCCGTGTTAAGTCAAACGAAAGAATATCTTGGTTTACCACTTCAAGTGATGTTCCAGGAAATTGTTTTGGAAGCTTAGCAGCTAGCTCTTCGTCAAGTTCAACTGCAATTACTTTTTTCGCTCGGCGAAGCAATTCGCTTGTAAGCGTACCCAGCCCTGGGCCAATTTCAAGCACTGTATCGTCTGGGCCAATATTGGCATCATCGGCAATATTACCTAAGATATCTCTATCTTTTAACCAGTGTTGACCAAGTGATTTTTTAGGACCTGCCATATTAATACCAGTGCTTCGCTTGCCAGAAGTTATAGGCACCTTCCCAGCCACCGTAACGGCCGTTAACGTATCCATTCATCCAGTTCAACGAATCAACAGGGTTCATAGGGTTGCCAGGAACCTTGCTACATGGCAATGCCTGGGCAAGCCCACATGCACCAGAAGATTTGTTGAGTGCATTCGGGTTCCACCCGCTTTCTTTTCCTACCATGAAGTCAGCGTAGCCCCAGCTTTCTTCTGGAATATTTGAAGCTGCTAACCAGTCGGTTTTAGAGCCGCCGCCAGTGTATGCAAGCGTTTTTGGTTTTGAGCCAATAATTTCAACTTGAGTTTGCGGCTGGGTTGTAACAATTGAAGCAATTTCAGTTCGAGAAACTTCCACGCCATTAATAATGGTAACTTCGTAGGTAACCGAACGTTGGCCATTAACACCAGCTGTTTGAATAGCTTTATAGCCAGCTTCACGGTCAGCATCTTTAATTTTTTCCGTACCAAAGGCAACCGGTTCATCGGCACTAATAGTATGTTTGCCTTCACGCCAAATACGAACTTCGAGGCCACTTGTAATTGGTGTTGAAGCGTCTAAAGATGAACGATCGTTTTCAGTAAGCGTAATGCCCTTTTCTTTTAGCATTTCACCTACGGTAGTTGCTTGAGTGCGCACTTCGGTTTTCTTGCCGTATAAATCAAGTACAAGCGATGTTGCACGGTCAATATTAAGCTTTAAACCTGCGCCGTCAGTTACGATGTCGGTAGAACGAGTAAGGCTCGTGACGTCTTCAGGGTAAAGTTCAATACCAACGTCAGCAATAATTTGTTCGGCAGTTTGATACGGCGTCATGACCTTTAATCGGGTAGCGCCGTCAATAACTGTTACTGGCCGAGCTCGGTAGATATTCACTTGGTAGTCACTTGCGACAAGCTTTTCATCAATTGCAGGCTCAACAGCATCGTGTGAATCAACTTCAATACCAGCTTCTTTAAAAGCATCAGCAAGGGTGTCGGCTTGAGACAAGAATACTGTCTCTTTACCACGGTCGTGTACAGAGATAAGGCGGCCGCCTTCGTTTAATGCCGCTGCAGGCTGAGTTACCGCATTTGCCGCAAATACAGCAACAAGCCCCAAAATGGCGAGGCTCACAGAAATAAACGTGGTGGATTTACGTAAACGCAGTCTCATGCAAAAATAAAAAACAGTCCCTAGAAATGTATTGTATCTATTATAGCACGAGGAAACGAAGGATAAGCGTGTTTACACGTTTATCTAAGTGACGAAATGATATGTGTCCACATAGCACTAAAGCTTTTGTAAGTGGGCGTATTCGGCGTTTAACTTTTTAGTCTGACCACTGATAAATGCAATTGTGACAGCCATTCCGTCTACATCAATAATTTCACCGTCACCAAAAGCTGCCGAACGAACTTGGTCGCCAATATCAAAGCCAATTTCATCGCTGTAAAATGGCTCATCCGGCTGGAAACCCATAACATTAGGTTCGCTGTTAGTCATTGCAACTTGGTCGCCCATGTCGGTAATGAAGCGTGACATTGGGTTATACCCACGCTGGCCAAACTGCAAGCGACTGTACGCGTAGCTAAGGTGCAGCTCTTCTCGCGCTCGGGTCATACCGACGTAACAAAGGCGACGTTCTTCTTCAAGGTCAGCGGGGCTTGCTTCAAATACGCGTGAATGCGGTAAGATACCCTCTTCCATACCAACCATAAATACCACGGGGAATTCCAGCCCTTTAGCGGCGTGTAGTGTCATTAACGTGACAGTATTCTCAGTTTTTTGGCTGTCGACACTCGACATTAAAGCCACTTCTTCAAGAAAATCCGAAATGCTCGTAAAGTTTTGCGCATCAGAAAGCAATGAACCAAGGTTTTCTTCACGGTCTTCAGCTTGCGGCGTACCATCAAGAACGAAATCACGATAGCCAATTGATTTAATAAGGGCGTCAATTAATTCAGCTGGACTTGATTCATCAGCTCGTTCACGTAAGATTTGCAGTTTTTCACCGAGCCTTGTAAGTGCAGTTTTTGCTTTCCCTGTGACTACCTTTTCAGATTCAACCTTGAGCAGCGCCTCAATAATATCGAGCGGTTGGTCTGATTGCCAATTTAAAAACCGTTCTAAACTCGTAGCGCCAACGCCGCGGGTTGGTACGTTTGCAATACGGCTAAAACTCATTCGGTCATTTGGTTGGTAAATAAGTTTTAAGTACGCAATAATATCTTTAATTTCTTTACGGTCATAAAAGCGAACACCGCCAACAATTTGGTATGGCACGCGCATTTGCAAAAAGGCACGCTCTAGAGTGTAGCTTTGTGCATTCGTACGGTATAGTACGGCGAAATCATTGTAGCCCCGAGCAGCAATAGTAACTTGGGCTGAAATGCGGTCGGCCACTTGCCTAGCCTCTTCAGCTTCGTCGTATACTCCGTGCACTTGAACAGGTGCGCCACTGCCTGCGGCTGTCCATAACTTCTTATCAGAACGTTGAGTATTTTTTGTAATAACCTGGTTAGCGGCATCAAGGATATTACCGGTACTACGGTAGTTCTGTTCAAGCTTCACCACTTTTGCACCAGGAAAATCCCGTTCAAAGTTTAAGATGTTCGTAAAATCGGCCCCACGCCAACTATAAATAGATTGCCAGTCGTCACCAACCACACAGACATTCTGTTCATCGTTCGTTAATAATTTAACAAGCTGATACTGAGCTGCGTTAGTGTCTTGATACTCGTCAATCATAATGTGCTTAAAATGGTTTTTCCATTTATCGCGAATGTCTTTGTTGTTTTGCAACAAGTTCACAGCCTCTAGTAGCAGGTCGTCAAAATCAAGTGCCTTGGCTTCTTTGCGGCGCTTTTCATACAAGGCATATACCTTCGCAACACTTTTTTGAAAAGGATAGTTGGCTGCAGCTTCGAAATCTGCTGGGCTTTGCATTGCATTCTTAGCCGATGAAATAGCGCTACTCACTGCAGATGGCTTCATTTCTTTATCGGTAATAGACAGCTGTTTCATCGCCTGTTTAACAAGACCCTTGCGGTCATCTTCATCGTAAATAACAAAGTTACTTGGAACGTCAATAAATTGGCCATCCATACGCAGCAAACGTACACATATACCGTGGAACGTCCCCATCCAAGGCATAAACGAACGGTCGTTTGGCTGGTTAATAAGGTGAGACAGTCGCTCACGCATTTCTTTAGCGGCTTTGTTTGTAAAAGTTACCGCTAAAATTTGGCTTGGCCAAATACCTTTTTCAGCAATAAGAAGGGCAATTCGGTGGGTCAGCGTTTTCGTTTTACCACTTCCAGCGCCCGCTAAAATCAAAAGCGGCCCCGACGTTGTCAGAGCAGCTTCGCGCTGCGCATCGTTTAAATCCCCAAGAATATCCATTTAACCTATTATAGCTTAAAGCATAGGTAATACGTAGGTGTACACAGCAAAACCGCCGCCGGCACCAAGAACGACAAGGAGAAGAATCAAAACAACGGTAAACCAGCCTGATTTCTTTTTTACGGGTGCACTAACTGCTTGATGGTACGATTCAGTGTCGTACATTGCGCCCGATTCTTGGTTAGAGCTCGCTTGCTCTTTATACTGAGGCGTAATTGAAGTTGGACCAACTGGCTCTTCAACAACAGGTTGTGGAGCTTCTACTACAGGTTGAGGCTGAGGCTCGATAACTTCTAGTGGTGTTTCTACAGCAATTTCCTCAACTTCTACAGGTTCGTCTGGTGCTACGGCGTTAGCCATTGCAAAATCAATTGGGTCTGGCATTGTAGTTGCTTCTAGGCGCTCTTGAGGTTCAGGCGCTTCAAGCAGTTCTTCTTCTGGTTCGTCAAGCAAACCTTGAAAATCGAAGCTATCGGCAATAGTGCTAGCTTCGTTACTTGTCGCTTCCCCGCCACCAAGTGGGCGTTTTTCAACTTTTGCATCGGGCAAGAATGGAGATTCAAGTGGTTCGTTCCAAGCTGGAGATTCTGGATAGTCGACAGTAGCAGCCGGTTGTACAACAGCTGTCACTTCAGGCTTCACAACGACTTGCGTATCAGGGTTTCGAGACCGCATATCCGAAGATGGGTGCATAACGTCCATAAAACGGCCAGAACTACGACGGGCTGCGGGTGCGGTAGAAGCTACAGGTGGCTTTGGAGTTGAGCTTACCGGAGATAATTGCGTTCGTTCAACGTGAGTAATAGTTGTCGCTTCAGACTGTGGTTCAACTGTAGTTTCCTGCGCAGGAACAGAAGGTGCTGGCGCGGGTGTATCATTTGTACTTAATACACCATTTACAGCCCTGTCTAGTTCATCGAAATCAATATCAGACATATATTCCCCGTTTACTTTTTCACGCTATTATATGCTTTTTCGACAATCGTACTGAATGCTTTTTCGTCTAAGCTAGCACCGCCAACAAGGAGGCCGTCAATTTCATCAAGTGCAAGGTAATCTGCAGCACTATCAGCGGTGACACTACCGCCGTACAACACTTGTACTTCATTTGCAGCTTTCGCACCATACAAATGCTTTAGCTGGTGGCGAATAGTCACGACAGCTTCAGTTACATCGGTTGGAACGGCATTCTTACCAGTACCAATTGCCCAAACTGGTTCGTAGGCAATAACAACTTGAGAAAGTTCTTCGCTAGTAATGTTTGCCAGGCCACCAATAAGCTGGTCATGAATGACATCACGAGTTTCACCAGCAGTACGTTCGTTGGTTGTTTCGCCAACACAAAGGATTGGGCGAATACCGTTGCGAATAGCTGCTTGCACCTTCGCACGAGTATCTTTGTCTGTTTCGTTAAAAACGTGACGTCGTTCAGAGTGTCCAACGAGACCATATTGCACGATACCGCGGAGGTTTGTAGCAGACACTTCACCGGTAAAAGCACCGTGGTCACGCCAGTAGAAATTTTGAGCAGCAAGTTTAAACTGTTTGTAATTAACTTGCAGGCTTAATGTTTGAAGCGCCAACATGGTTGGTGCAATAATTACTTCCAAATTACGGTGAATCTTAACAGTACCAGCTAAGCGGTGAAGGAACAAACTAGAATCATGCACCCCGAGGTTCATTTTCCAGTTACCGATTATAAGTTTTTTATCTCGTGACATATTGCCTATGCTTATTTAATTAACCTTAGTGTAGCTTATCTTGGTGCGTCTAGCAAACTCTCGATGCCCGGGAGTTTTTTACCAGCCATTAATTCGAGTGATGCACCGCCGCCTGTTGAAACGTGCGTAAAGCTTTCGCCCCCTTTTCCGTCCCATTTCAGTACGAAATCGGCGGTATCGCCACCACCAATAATAGAGGTGGTTTGCGCTTGGGTTGCTAGTGACAGTGCAAGGCGCGCTGACCCATGGGCAAACTCAGGTAATTCAGCGTACCCTAAAGTACCGTTCCAGATGACTGTTTTAGCCTTGGCAATTTCTTCAACCATACGGTCAATCGAGGCATCTCCGATGTCTAGTGCTTTGTCGACAGCATCAAGGTTGCCGAGTTTCACATTTTTACGAACAGCAGTTTCCGATATCTCGTTAGCAACCGCAACGTCATCTGGAAGAATAATAAAATCATCAATGCTCGTATCAAGTTTTTTGTGTGCAGCAAGGTAAATACTATCGAGTACTTTTTCTTGGCCATCTTCAACCATGCTGCTACCCATATGGTGTCCCTTGTATTTAAGGAAGGTATTTGACATAGCGCCACCGATAATAATTTTGTCGGCAATACCTACAAAACGTTCGATAACAGTTATTTTGTCACTAATTTTAGCACCACCCATAACGGCAATAAGTGGACGTTGAGGGTTTTCCATAGCACCAGTAATGGTAACGTATTCACGCTCGAGTAGTAACCCGGCAACGCTTGGAATAAAATGTGTGATAGCTTCAGTACTGGCATGTGCCCGGTGAACAACACCAAAGCCATCTTGAATAAAGTAACGGGCACCAGTGCTTTTGGCGATTTTCTCGGCAAAAGCAGTATCATTGGCTTCTTCTTCAGGGTAGTAACGGAGGTTCTCAAGTAAGATAACACTCCCGTTCGGTGCTTTTTTCACCGCTTGGACTACTTTGTCACCGATACAATCCTCGACAAAGATAACCTTATGGTCGAGAAGCTCTGAAAGCCGCTTCGCAACAGGCTTTAAGCTATACTTTGCTTCGCGACCTTCCGGGCGGCCAAGGTGGCTCATAATAACCACCTTGGTGTGGTGTTCAAGTAAGAATTCGATTGTTGGCAAACTAGCTCGAATACGCAAGTCGTCACTGATTGAACCGGTTTTACTTTGGGGCACGTTGTAGTCTGCCCGTATAAGCACGGTTTTGTTATCAATCGGAACATCACGAATGGTTCGTTTAAAAAAGCTCATATCCACCTAATCTTTTCTTGTTATGTTTATTGTACTACGACAATAGTGTTTTTGTTTCGAATTTTATGCAAGTACGCGAACTTTAATTGTATCGGTTGTTCCGATAATTCCAGGTTGTTGGCCACTAACGATAATAACCTTAGCTGTATCGTTACCAAACAGGCCGTCTGCCTTTAGTTCCTTAGCAAGGTCAAAACCAGCTTCAGCGCTGTCAGGACGGATGTAAGTACGGTTAGCATAGCTGAGTGCTAGCTGTTGTGCAGCTTTAACTTCACTTGTAACGCTAATAATCGGAAGGTTTGGACGGTGAGCAGCGATGTTTGATGCAGTTGCACCAGATTTTGTCTCAGCAATAATTGCGTCAACCTTAAGGTGTTCAGCAAGGGTCACTGCAGCAGTACTAATTGCATCAAGTTGGACGTTTTTAGCAATGATGTCGTGAATTGGGGCTACAGGGGCATTATCTTGTGTGTAAAGAATTACCTTTTTCATAGCAGCAACTGTTTCAAGTGGGTATTTACCGTTGGCTGTTTCGTCTGAAAGCATTACAGTATCAGCACCTTGGATAACCGCGTTTGCAACGTCACTTACTTCAGCACGTGTTGGTTCTGGGTTATCAACCATGCTAGCCATCATTTGTGTCGCAACAATGCTTAGCTTTCCGTGCTTACGACAAAGTGCAAGCAATCGGCGTTGTACGATAGGCACAACTTCAGCACCAGCTTCAACAGCTAAGTCACCACGGGCAACCATGATACCGTCAGAGGCTTTAACGATTTCTTCCATAACTTCAGGCTTAATAGCAGCTTTAGTTTCAATTTTGGCAATAATTTGCGCTGTTGAACCACCAGCAACCAAGATTTGGCGAAGGTTGTGAATGTCGTCTGGGCTTTGGATAAAGCTTAATGCAACAAAGTCGATGTCTTGAGTAAGGCCATATTCGAGGTCTTTAAGGTCTTTAGGAGTAAGGATGTCACCACCGAAGTCAGTGTCAGGAAGGTTAATACCCTTCTTGCTCATAAGTGTACCGTCGTTTTCAACGCGGAGCTTAATAGCAGTTTCAGATGGGATTTCAATAACAGTTGTTCGAACTTTACCATCAAAAATATAGATAGGTTCACCAACTTGTACTTTTTCAGCCAAGTTGTATTGAACTGGGAAAGTTAAACCGTTGTGTTCAGCGGCGTAATCAAGAACGATTTCATCACCCTTAACAACAGGAGTGTTTTCGTTCAACATACCAAGGCGAATTTTTGGACCTTGAAGGTCTTGAAGAATAGCGACTGGCTTGCCAATTTTAGTGCTGGCTGCACGAATCCACTCAATTTGTTGAGTTCGTTCGTCGTAATCGCCGTGGCTAAAGTTAAGACGTAAACCGTTAACACCTGCAAGAATTAAGTTTTCAAGCATTTCTGGAGTACTTGTAATAGGTCCAACAGTTGCTAAGATTTTTGTTCGTTTGAAAATAATTGCCATATAAATAATACCTTTTTAACATTAATGCGCCTTTGGTCGGTTCTCTTGGTGATCTCACGGAGAATCGAACTCCGATTGCCAGGATGAAAACCTGGTGTCCTAACCGTTAGACGATGAGACCATCAAAAGAACAGGTCAAAGGCGCTTTTACCTGGGGTATTATAGCAAAAAAAACGCCCCTTGACTAGTAGGTCAAGAGGCTAAAATTGTATCCGCACAAGCGGAGCGCATCTGAGCCTACTACGGCTCGGAGCGCTCCGCTCGGGGAGTTAGCCTATTCGCACCCGATACGAAATACTGGCTAACGGTGTCACCGGGAGGTCGTTCCGTACCTCAGAGCTGCCCCCAGCTCAAACCGATGACGCTTTTTGGCAATTACTTGCCTGGTATTGTGTCCTTTCGATACTTACCTCGCCTGTTCCAGTAGAACCCAGCTTTCGTAGAAATCTTCCTGGCAGGAAGTACGGGCATACTGGTTCCAGAAACCGGATCCCGAAAGAGCACGTACAGCTCTCCTGGGTGGATGTCGAACTCGAAACGGGCGTAGATGTAGAGGTTCGTCAGAACCCCATGTTTATCTTGGGCCATTTCGATAGCAATCCTGAGGAGTTCGCGAGGGTCGTCGATTGTGCACACAGCGCGTGCAGCTTCGATATACCCCATCGCTTCGCCTGTGACAGTCATATAAACGTGACCGTCCAGCATGTACTCCCTAGGGTCTACATCCAGCATTGGCTTGGTGAGCACGGAAGTCATCAAACGACCGCCACTCGCGAAGCAGGTGCTTCCTTCTTCTTGGTAGGCACCTTGTTCTTGTCGCGATACCGCACGCCGTGAACGCGCCTACACAACGACTGTGACTGCTCACTCGACAGCCGGATATCCCGATGGATATCGGGAACCTCCATGCCGAGTTCAATCAAGTGAGCGAGCAGCTCGAGCTGAGCTTCCGGAGTCTCGCAAGACTCCAGCATCTCAAGCTGAACTTCTCGTGGTACAACCTTCTTCAAGCCCTTCGTGACTTTCTTGAAGCCGTCACGAAGGTCTTTCGTAACCGGAACTTCAATATTGCCATACAGTGCTTTGGTGCTATGTGACATTTATGCCCCTTACCCGGGTGTGTAATCCTTGTAACTACACTTAACAGCAAAATATACTCTGTTTGACAGATGTTGTCAATTATTTTATATATAGCGTGTTGTAACTCCTTCAACACGCTAGGCGTAGTGGTAGCATACCGTTTATGCTATACACCACCTGTTAACGGGTACCGAAACTGCTTGTGCTTTATTGGTAAATATTGTATAAAGCATTGACATTATGGACGTTTTGTGATAAATTAGTAACATCATTCACGGATAAGGTGTGAGACCCCTATCAGGTGTGAGGTGGACGTTAACAAATCAGATCATTATAGTGCATGTTCTAAACATGTTTTTCATGTTTACAACGCACTGAAAGCTATTAATATGTTCTACTTCTCAGGAAGCAGCGCGCCTTACTGCCGAACACCGTTCAGCGGTTTGACGCGCTGCTCCCAACCCCTCCAGGGACAGCTGCTACGGAAACGCATTTAATGCGCAACCGCGCAAACATCCATGGAGAGTACAGGAGTAGATACATGATTTTCAACGAAGACAACCTGCTTGCAGGACTCAACACCTTCACTAACAAGGACAGACCGCGTTACGTGAAGGCATTCGAGACCTACAGCGTAGAAATCGAATACGGCTCCACCCCAGAAATCGCTCTCGAGCGAGCTTTGGCTGGTGCCGTCAAGGGACTTCCTAACAAGGACGAGAAGCTGAAAATCGCAAGAAGAGCAGCCGGGTTTTCCCGACTGTACGACCTGCGAAAGAAGCACAGCTCATCCACCGAAAGCTCGTCCACTACGACAAAAACCCTGCCCGTCACGCCCGCTAAGCCCAAGAAAGAGGTACACACAGAGAAGCTTCCCGCCCATCTGCGTCCCTTCAACGTAGGCTTCGTTCGTGTCGGCAAGTGGGTCATCATCGTACTGCTGGCTATCTTCTTCGGCTTCGTAGTCACCTGGGGCATTGAGGACATTCACCGCTCCATGGGAAACGATCCGCAGGATTGGATTCCATGGGTCATCGTTCCGCCCTTCGCGGCGCTCTTCTTCTACCTCGCGTACAAACGCGAAAAGAAAAAGGCAAAGCGCCAAAAAGGTCGCGTAGAACATCGCGACCCTTCCACAACTTCCCCCCACTCGGCCTAAGGAGGTCTTCAAATGCTGTTCGTACAACGAATCCGCAACAAGCCGCTAGTAGTAATACTGACGCTTGTGTTCATAGCACTCGTTGCTATCGCTGTGGTGCTCTTCTTCGGAGGAACACCCAACATTCAGGCAAAGGACGCGCAAACGTCCCTGTCTGGACCCGAGTCCGGTTCCAAAGCAACGGCAAAAACCGCTTCGACAAAAGAGACTGCCGATGAGTTCATCATCGACATGCCTCGTCGCGACGGTGGAAAGCTGAACGCCGATGGCACCGCAACTCCTGGTGACGCCGAAGCCTTCCGTGCGCAAATCGCGGAACAGGCCAAGCGCGACCCGCTGACGCTTTTCAACTACTACTCGGCATCACCGCTCGGAGACAAGAAGCCGCTCGAAAATGAGTCCGTCATTGCAAAAGACGGCATCATCAAGGACGGCAACACTTACTCCGAACGTGGTATCAAGGCGTACGAAGACTGGCTGGTCCTCTGGGAAATCACTGACATCACTGCGGTGTCGGAAATTACCTTCCAGGGGAACAACACTGGCGTGCAAGGCACGACCATGGTTCAGCAGCCGGGCGTTGGAGGCGACAACAAGTCGGGTTACGACATCACCTACACGGACGCATCTGGCGCAGTCGCTGCTCAACACAGCGCGCTCGACCGATGCACCCAGGTCACCACGGGAGTTCCGATTCCCAACGTGCCCGTAGGCCAGACCGACAACCCGCCGCCGCCCACCACGCCGCCGGTTACGCCGCCCACGCTGGACGCAAAGATCCCCTCACAGGGATCTGGTCCACGAGGAAACGCGCCCGACGGTCAAGGACTGAACGACGACCCCACCGAAGGTGAGTACGTTGCGCCTGAGGACATGGAACAGCCGGCAGACACCCCGCGTGTCGACCCGGTTGCCCCTGCTCCTACACCGCCTGCACCCACCCCCGCAACGCCGGACAACCCGAACCCGGCCCCTGTGCCGACGCCGGACCCGACACCGCCACCTGCCCCGGAACCGGAAGCACCTGCCCCCGCTGAACCGGAGACAGGCTGCATCGTAATCCCCAACATTGAAACATGTGGGGCTCCGGCAGCAGCCGCTCGACCCGCCGCTCCCGTAGCGACGCCGACGGTTGCTGAACCAGCAGAAACACCCGCCGCAGCGCCTTCAGAAATGGAAGCGCCGCCAGCTGCTGCTCCGGTTGCTTCGGCACCAGCACCAGCGCCGGCCGCCCCTGCTCCTGCAGCACCGGCACCGGAAGCACCCATCGTCTCGACGCCGGCTCCCACGCCGACTCGTGACCCCGAAGTAGCACCTGCTCCCGAGGTCGAAGCGACCCCGCCCGACGTTGTCGTGGAGTAGTTAAATGAGTGGGTGCACAATCAGCCGCAAGGCAAGGTTGTGCACCCACTCAGTGCTCATTAATAGCTTTCCAGAATAAGGAGTCCTACAGCAGTTATTTAGTTAACCTTAGTAGATTTATTATCTGTGAGTCCCCGCTCGTGCATTGTTCTTTTCGAAGAACATGCACATTATAACGATCTGATTTGTGCGTATTTAACAAACTGGCAACAATGTTAATTTGACACCTAATGTTCAATAAATTATTAATTTTGATTTTTATCTGCGAGATAAATCAAGAAATGGAGAAATTATGAGTAAACTAACTTCACTCATCCGCCGAGCTCCTAAACGTACAAGTGGAATTGTTGCGATGATTGCTTTAGCAGTTATCGTTCCAGTTGCAGCACTTGCTTGGGGCCCATCACGAGAAACATTTACAATCGAAAAACCTTCGGACCACGTTGCGTTCAACTCGATTACAAACAACCCTAACATTGGCGACGAGCGTAACTTCGTGGGTATCCGCGAAACTACTGCTGCTAATACATGGTACGACGACATGACTGTACAACCGGGCAAAGAATACTTTGTACGTATGTATGTTCACAATAACGCTGCTGCAAACTTAAACCTTGTAGCTGAAAACGTAACTGCTAAATTCAACCTTCCTACAACTACTGGTAAATCACTACAAGTAAACGGTTTTTTGAACGCAAGTAACGTTGGTGCGGACACTAAAGGTAACAAGGGTGCATATGCAGAAGTATATGACCACGCTACTTTTAACAGTACAACCAACTTTAACCTTTCATACGTAAGCGGAAGCCTTAAGTACGAAAACAACGCCTTCGGCGCTGCAGGTACACCACTTCCTGAAAGCATTTTCACAAGTGCTGGTGCAAAGCTTGGTTACGACAAACTAGATGGTAAAATCCCTGGTTGTTTCCAATACGACGGTTACGTAACTTTCAAAGTTAAACCACAATTTGCACCAACTACTAACTTCTCACT
>Ga0247815_10000375_pt1 | contig 35641 bp, 36 predicted proteins | sample UWRJL194509B1_FD_181014 | JGI IMG/M metagenome (GOLD analysis project Ga0247815, IMG submission 181014) | Plant litter microbial communities from Arlington Agricultural Research Station in Wisconsin, United States - UWRJ-L194-509B-1 | ecosystem: Environmental > Terrestrial > Plant litter >...
GCGCCCTTCGACACGGCCCTGACGGGCCTGCTCAGGAACCGCGTATCGAGACCATCACCCGCGACCACTCGTTGGTCGAGTGCGAGCTCTGCGAGCGTATCGAGACCATCACCCACGACTCAGGTGCGTCGCAATGATTTCGATACGCGTGCTCCTACGTCGCGCGCTACTCAATCAACAGAGCCAATCGTTGGTCGAGTGCGAGCCCTGCGCCCTTCGACACGGCCCTGACGGGCCTGCTCAGGAACCGCGTATCGAGACCATCACCCGCGACCACTCGTTGGTCGAGTGCGAGCTCTGCGAGCGTATCGAGACCATCACCCGCGACACCGACTCGGGCCCGGCTCAGTCAGCGCCTGCGGTTCGACCGAACGATGAGCGCCCCGATGCCAAAGCCCGCACCGACACACAGCGCGAAGATTCCGGTGAAGAGTGTGAAGTACGGCCGCTGGGCGGCGCTCGCCTGGTTCTTCAGTATGTTTTGCGGGTCGGTACGGTCGTAAATGATCTCCACGGTCTCACCGATCGTGTACTCGGAGCTGTCAGCGCGGCCGGGCAGTTGCGCGGATTCGACGTCGCCGTCGATCGTTCGATACTGAACGAGGGGCGTGTAAACGGTCTTATCCGGTCCACGACGTCGATGTGAAATCGTTTCGGACACCTCGACGACCGTGGCGACCGCGACTTCTCCGTTGTCGAGCGCGTGATTCGTGCGAGCAACCGCCTGCCCGCCCGTCACCGTCAGGACGCCGCCGAGAAACAGGCCCGCGAGCGACACGATCACAAATCCCTTGAGCCAGGTCAATCGGCCGCGATGGCGCGCTCCCGGGTAGCTGGTCAATCGGCCAACCCTCGCCGAACGCTCGAGATGATCGTCACGCGGAGCGGACTTTGTCCAGGAAGTACTCGTGGAAACGGGTCTCCCCCGTCACCTCGGGGTGAAACGAAGTTCCGAGCAGGTTTCCCTGTTCGACGGCGACCATCCGACCGTCATCGAGGGACGCAAGAACCCGAACACCGGCCCCGACGCTTTCGACCACCGGAGCGCGGATGAACACCGCGTGCACCGGAACATCGCCGAGCGCCGGCACATCAAGATCGGTTTCGAACGAATCGACCTGCGAACCGAAGGCGTTCCGGCGCACCGCGACATCGAATCCACCGAGGCTCTGCTGCCCGTTGATCGAGTCGAGCACCGTGTCGGCGAGCATGATCAGCCCCGCGCAGGTTCCATAGACCGGAAGACCGGATGCGATGGCCGCCTTGAGCGGTTCGGCGAGACCGAACAAACGGCTGAGTTTGTCCATCACACTCGACTCGCCGCCGGGAATCACCAGCCCGTCGAGGGCCGCGATCTCCCCTGCACGACGCACCGGACGCGCATCGGCACCGAGCCCGCCGAGCACCTGCAGGTGCTCACGAAAATCGCCCTGCAGCGCGAGCACGCCGATGACCGGCGTACTCACGAGAGGTCCGCCTGCTGGCTACCAGCCACGTTCGGAAAGACGGTGCGGTGCCGGGATGTCGGAGACGTTGATGCCGACGATCGCCTCACCGAGTCCGCGCGACACCTCGGCGATGACCGAAGCATCGTCGTAGAACGTCGTCGCCTTCACAATTGCCGCTGCGCGCGCTGCCGGGTTACCCGACTTGAAGATTCCCGAACCGACGAACACGCCGTCTGCTCCGAGCTGCATCATGAGTGCGGCATCCGCTGGGGTGGCGACGCCACCCGCGGTGAACAGCACAACCGGAAGCTTTCCGGTCTCGGCGATCTCGGCGACGAGTTCGTAGGGAGCCTGCAGTTCCTTCGCGGCAACGTACAGTTCATCGCGCGTCATCGAAGTGAGCTTGTTGATCTCGCTCTTGATGGTGCGGATGTGGCGGGTCGCCTCGGAGACGTCTCCGGTTCCGGCCTCACCCTTCGAGCGGATCATCGCCGCACCTTCGGTGATGCGACGGAGCGCTTCGCCGAGGTTGGTTGCACCACAGACGAAGGGAACGTCGAACTTCCACTTGTCGATGTGGTTGATGTAGTCGGCCGGGCTGAGGACCTCGGACTCGTCGATGTAGTCGACCTTGAGTGCCTGCAGGACCTGCGCCTCGACGAAGTGCCCGATACGGGCCTTCGCCATCACCGGGATGGACACCTCGGCGATGATCGAGTCGATCAGGTCGGGGTCGCTCATGCGGGCAACACCACCCTGCGAACGGATGTCGGCCGGTACGCGCTCGAGGGCCATAACGGCCACGGCGCCGGCGTCTTCGGCAATGCGGGCCTGCTCGGCGGTGACGACGTCCATAATGACGCCGCCCTTCAGCATTTCGGCGAGTCCACGCTTTACGCGGCTCGTACCCAGCTGGTCAGTAGTGCTGTCGCTCATAATTCCTAATTCTACGTGTGTCAGTTGGTCGGCCAGGCGGCGGCTATCTCAGCACGGACTTCGCCGAGCAGCCGCGGTACAGCCTTCGTCTGGGCAATGATCGGAAAGAAGTTCGCGTCGAGCGCCCAGCGCGGCACGATGTGCTGGTGCAGGTGCTCGGCGATTCCCGCTCCGGCGACCCGGCCCTGGTTCATACCGATGTTGTACCCGTGCGCCTTCGACGTTTCGGTGAGAACCGTCATAGCCGTCTGCGTGAGGCTACCGATTTCGGCAACCTCTTCGGGAGTCGCGAGGTCATACGTCGACACATGGCGGTACGGGCACACGAGCAGGTGCCCGCTGTTGTACGGAAAGAGGTTCAGCAGAACGTAGGCGTACTTGCCGCGCGCGACGATGAGAGCCTTTTCGTCATCCATGCTCGGAGCAATGCAGAACGGGCAGGCGTCAGCCCCCGGCATCTGGCCGTTCTCGATGTAGGCGATGCGGTGCGGGGTCCACAGGCGCTGGAAGGCATCCGGAACCGCCGCGAACTCGTTGGAGGATTCGACGGTCGGCTGGCCTTCTCCGCCGTACTCGTGGCCGTCGTAGTCGGTAACCACTAGACCTGCGCCTTTGTCGCGATCGCGTCGGTGATGCGCGCAATGGCGTCGGCGATCGGGATGCCGTTCTCCTGCGTTCCATCACGGAACCGGAAGCTCACGGAACCCGCTGCGCGGTCTTCCTCTCCGGCGATGAGCTGGAACGGAACCTTGTCTTTGGTGTGGGTGCGGATCTTCTTCGCCATGCGGTCACTCGAGATGTCGAGTTCTGCACGAACGCCCTTTGCCTTCAACTGGGCGATGACGCCGCCGAGGTACTCCTCGTACGCTTCGGCAACCGGGATGCCGACGACCTGTACCGGGGACAGCCAGACCGGGAATGCGCCGGCATAGTGCTCGAGCAGGATCGCAAAGAAGCGCTCGATCGAACCGAGGAGCGCGCGGTGGATCATGATCGGCTGCTGCTTGGTTCCGTCGGCTGCGGTGTACTGCAGGTTGAAGCGCTCCGGCTGGTTGAAGTCGAGCTGCACGGTCGAGAGCTGCCAGGTGCGGCCGATGGCATCCATCGCCTGCACCGAGATCTTCGGACCGTAGAACGCCGCCCCGCCCGGGTCATCCACGAGGGTGAGACCGGATTCGTTGCCGACCTGGCGAAGAGTCTCGGTTGCTTCCTCCCACTGGGCGTCGGTTCCGACCGACTTCTGGGGGTCGCGGGTCGAGAGCTCGAGGTAGAAGTTGTCGAGGCCGTAACCACGCAGGGTCTCGAAGACGAACTCGAGCTGGCTCTTGATCTCGTCCTTGACCTGCTCGGGAGTGACGTAGATGTGCGCATCATCCTGGGTCAGGCCGCGAACGCGGGTGAGGCCCTGGAGGGTGCCGCTCTTCTCGTAGCGGTAGACCGTGCCGAACTCGGCAAGGCGAAGCGGGAGTTCGCGGTAGCTGCGTCCGCGGGCGTCGAAGATGAGGTTGTGGAACGGGCAGTTCATCGGCTTGAGGTAGTAGTCCTGGCCCTGCCGGGTGACGTGCCCGTCTTCGTCCTGCTCCTCATCGAGGTGCATTGCGGGGAACATGCCGTCCTTGTACCACTGCAGGTGACCGCTGGTCTCGAACAGGCTTCCCTTGGTGATGTGCGGGGAGTACACCTGCTCGTAGCCGTGTGCCACGAGGCGCTCGCGCATGTAGTTCTCGATCTCAGCGCGAACTACGCCACCCTTGGGGTGGAAGACCGCGAGACCGGAACCGATCTCGTCCGGGAACGAGAACAGGTCGAGCTCCTGGCCCAGCTTGCGGTGATCACGCTTGGCGGCCTCTTCGAGTCGCTCCTGGTGCGCGCGGAGATCTTCCTTCGATGCCCAGGCGGTGCCGTAGAGACGCTGCAGCTGCTTGTTCTTTTCCGAACCGCGCCAGTAGGCAGCGGCGGTGCGAACGAGCGCGTAGCCGTTGCCGATCTGTCGGGTGCTCGGCAGGTGGGGACCGCGGCACAGGTCTTTCCAGAACACTTCGCCGGTCTTGGCGTCGACGTTGTCGTAGATGGTGAGCTCTGCTCCCCCGACCTCGACGGACTCGTCGCCATCATCCGCTGAGCCGCCCTTGAGCCCGATGAGCTCGAGCTTGTAGGGCTCGTTAGCCAGCTCAGCGCGCGCCTCTTCTTCGGTGACTACGCGGCGCACGAAACGCTGGCCCTGCTTGATGATGCGGGCCATTGCCTTGTCGATCGCCTTGACGTCGTCCGGGGTGAACGGAGTTTCGACGTCGAAGTCGTAGTAGAAACCATCAGTGATGGGCGGGCCGATTCCGAGCTTCGCGGCCGGGTTGATCGACTGCACGGCCTGGGCGGCAACGTGGGCTGCCGAGTGGCGCAGGATGTTGAGGCCATCGGCGCTCGAAATCTCTACCGGCTCGACGGTGTCGTCGTCGGAGACCGTCGTCGCCAGGTCCCTCAGTTCGCCGTTGACGCGCATTGCAACGATGCTGCGCTCTGTGAATAGGTCGAATCCGGTTTTCTGGGCACTCATTTGTCCAACTTTAGTGGAGTTGCCGGATGCCGGAATCGCCGTTCGCTACCGGCGGGTAGCTGCGCGGCAAGGCCCGCTAGCTGTCGCGCGACACAGTGTCAGCCCAGATGTATTCGCAAACCTCGTCCTCGGTAGCGAAGGTCAGAGGATTCTCCTCCTGGTCGACCGCCTGGTAGTAGGCCCCGCGCCCGCTCGGGCAATACAGGGTGTAGGTGTCATCGTCCAGCGGAACGATCGTGTAGCTGGCCTCGGATACCTGGCCCGCGACGTACCAGGACACGATGCGCCGTGGCTTCTTCCCGATTTCTTCAAGTTGCGTATGGAGTTCTGCGTACCGGATTGCAACTGTCCTTACTTTCGATCAGGCGCGCCAGGAATTGATCACGCCGTGCGAACGGCCAGGGCCGACGATGCTACTCGGGCTCCCCTGCAGCCCGGGCCGCGAAACGCGCCTCGAGCTTTCTGCGCTTTTCAGCGAGGTACTCCGGCGTCGGGTCAGCGAAGTTGCTCGGGACAGGCTTCGGTTCAGTCGCTTTCTGCCACACATACTCGCAGACGGCCTCCTCGTCGGCAAAAACCAGCGGTTGGCGTTCGGCATCGAGGTAAGGGTGATTCTCCCCCCTGCCTGTTGGCCGCAGGACGGTAAATCGACCATCCGGCAGGGGCGTAATCGTATACGTCGCCTCGGAGTAGGACTCCTCGTTGAACCACGCCACGACGTACGTCGGATTTGGCACGGTCTTCTCTATGCGCGCCACGAGTTCTTCATAGTTCATTTGTCAGACCTTATATCTTCAAGTAGCCGGCATCGACGTACCACTGGATACCACCTGGGAAGTAATACTGGATGCCTCCACCTGGCTGCCCAAATGCTGTTTCGGTGTACCCGACTCGCACCCACGGCGGAAGATCCTCAACGACCTTGTACTTCGTTGTTGGCCACGTGGGATCGAGCCGGTCCGGCGGAAGTCCACGCTCCGGAAACTTAGTGTTCGGTGGTGCCGCGAAGTCACCATCGGCGTTGGGCGCGCTCACCCTATCGATTACGTCACCGACGTCGAGGTCATGGTCAAAAGTGCCACGACTATCGAACCCGTTGTTTTTCGGCCAATCCCAGATCGGGTAGCCCTTATCAGCGTCAAAACCGACGAGGTACTTGTCGAGGAATTTATCCCACCCGAGCCCGCCAGTGGGGTCGTAACCCGGCCCCCCCGATCCCTTCCACGATTCCATCTCCTGTTCGAGCTTCGCGCGCTTGACCGGATCTTGAACTGGCGGTTTCTTCCGCGGCCCTTTAGGAGGTTTCGGGGGAACATTCGGATGTGCCGGGGAAGTAGTCGGGGTGTGCTGGCCGTGCAGGATGCGCTGGAAGAGGTCGTCGGCCTTCTTGAACAACGCCTTCAGCTTCTCCAGCAGGCTGGAGAGCTGCTTGCCCGAGCTGAGCAGCTTGGTGATCGACTTGCCGACGCGACCGACGAGCGACGCGACGCGGGTCGCGACCTGCTCGATGACGAGCGGAGTCGCGAGTCCGGCCGTGAGCACGAGTTCGGCAGCGTACGAGATAACAGCGCCGACGACCTCTGCGATCGCGTCACGAACGATGTCGTGCACGATCTTGACGATCGTCGAAGCGATTTCGAGCCCGACGGCCATTGCCTCGGCCCAGGATCCCGCCGCTCTGAGGTGCTTTTCGGCCTCGAGCTGGAACGCGAGGTAGGCCTGGATTGCCTCTCCGTCCATGTCGTCGAGGTCGCGGACGACGCGAGCCAGCTCATCCGCTGACTGCCCCATCTGGACGGCGACATTGGACCAGGTCTGTGAGAAGCCCGCGACTTCACCGGCGTCGCCGGTGAGATCGTTCATCCAGCCGCGCAGTGGCTCAACGTGTTCCATGACCCAGCCGAGGCCGGTGGCGATGAGCGACCCGAGCGGGTCAGAGACCATAGCCACCGTGTCAGCAACGGCAGAGAATGCGGCCATGCCGCCCTGTACCCAGTCTCCGCTTTCGATCGCGGCAATGAGTGATTCACCGTCTTCGAGCAGGAATGCTCCGGTGAACGGCGTTGAAACGTCGACGGATCCCGCGACGAGCGGATTAGTAGTCGTCATCCCCTAGATCTCACCGTCGAGTTCGGACTTCAGATCGTCGATTTCGGTGATGATGTCCTCTTCGAGGGTGGAGAAGTCACGACCGACTCCCTTGATCTCTCGCGCACTTCGCTCGACCATCCCCTTAGCGGATGCGAGCGTGAGCTGGGCAGCCGTTGACACGATGGTGGTCGGAAGCACGAGGAACGCGCACATAAGGCCGAATGCGCCCCCGCCGAGGTTGATCGAACCTGCGGCATTCTGGGCAAGCGCGACATCCGCCGCAACGTTGTCTACCCTGCCGGCGTGATACGTGATCACGTCGAAGTCGATGGCAATTTCGTCTGACACTGTCTATCCCCCGTATGGATCGGACGTCGAAACGTCCTGGTGCTGGCTGTTAGACGTACTTGATGTCGGAGTCGACCGGTGCTGCCTTGGCGTTGCGTTCGGAGATCTCTTCGCGGAATCGCTCGGTGATCGACGACTCCTGGCCGAAGGCATCTGCCGCGAGTTCGACGGCCAGTTCTCCGGCCTTCGCCGCTGCAGCACGGGATGTCGCCACGATCAACTTCGACAGCTCGCGTTCGCCGAGGTCCATCGCGTCGCTCGTGAGTTCGAGCCCCACGAGGCGACCGGAGGTATCCACCTCTACTTCGACCTCACCCTTGGGCGACTTCGCCTTGCCGCGAAGGGCATCCATCTCGATGCGAACGGCCGTGGCACGCTCGGCGCGCTGCTGCGCCTCGGCCACTTGCGCGTTCACTCGCGCCATTGCTTCGTCGGGTGAGCCCCACATGTTCGAACTAGAGTCCATCTCACTAACCTATCCCCCTAACGGGTGACAGTGAAATTTTGTCGCCTGCGTGTCGTAATTCACAGGTATGAACTAAATTTCGAACGGGGTAGTGCAATTACCCGACGGGCGTGCGAGCACACCATCGCTCGGCAAGGGCAGACAGCGACGACGAGTCGAGCAGACGGTTCTGGGCGGCGATCGCGCGGAAGACCGTGCGGAACCGGTCGGCGTCGGACTGGCCGGCGACATCCGTCTCTATACCGTCGCTCGCGTTGATCACGGCCGCTACGGCGAGCACAAGGGCGTGGGAATTGCCCTCGGTTGCGGTGTCAGCGACGGCTTGCATTCCGACCGCTCGATCGCCGGGTGCGAAGTAGGTATGGATCGCACTATTGAGAACGACCTCGTTGGGATAGGGCGCGGGGCCGCGCGCGGCGAAGGCTGCGGCGAGCCGTTGCTTTTTCGCCTCGAGCTCTTCGGCGGTGTACACCTTCATCGGAACGTCGCGCCTGACCGGTTCCGGCACAGGCCGAGTGAGCTGCTGCCAGATGTAGTCGCAGGTGTCGTCTTCCGAGGTGAAGACCAGGGGAAGGCTGTCGCTGTCGTAGCGCATTCCCCATCCGCCGCGACCGCTCGCGGAATGGATGACGAAGGTTCCGAACGGCAGCGGAATGATGTTGTAGCTGATTTCCATTGCCGAGCTGACGTCCCAGGACAGCAGGTAGTCATTCCTGCCGAGCTCTTTGCGGATCCGCTTCTCGAGCTGCCGGTACTTCATCTGGTCACTGTAGTTGCAGAGCCAGCCCCGAAAGTCGGCAACTTCCCCCGACGCGCCGCGCCCTGTCCCTCGCCATCGGCGTGTTGGAAGAAGTTGCCGACTTTGCGTGTGTGGCCTCGGCAAAAGCGAAAAGGCCCTGAAACAGTTTCAGGGCCTTCTCTATTGTGAGCGATACTGGGATCGAACCAGCGACCTCTTCCGTGTCAGGGAAGCGCGCTACCGCTGCGCCAATCGCTCATGCATATTCAGTTATTGATCCAGCCATTTTAGCGGCTGAACTTCTGGTGAGGTGAAGACGGGATTCGAACCCGTGTAGACGGCTTTGCAGGCCGCTGCCTAGCCTCTCGGCCACTCCACCAGCGGCAGAAGCCACCGGCGGACCGACTGCTCCCACTCGAGCGGATGACGAGATTCGAACTCGCGACCCTAACCTTGGCAAGGTTATGCGCTACCACTGCGCCACATCCGCATTTGCACACATTTCTGCGTGCTTTGAAACTGTAGCCGATTGATCGGACGAGAGCCAATCGGCGACACGCACTCGTACGACACAATTATCCACCTCCCCCGGTTTCTCGGGGATAGATCGGCGTAAAACATCTGGAGAAAACATTTTTCGCCTCGCTTACCGACTTTTTCACCCCGCTCGTGCTAGCGCAATCCCCCGCGGTCCGGCTCGCTGTACGGGTCGCGAATTCGAGTAAGCTCATTGATCGCGGGTGGACAGCGAAAGCTTCATCTCCCGGGCGATTGGCGCAGTTGGTAGCGCGCTTCCTTCACACGGAAGAGGTCATCGGTTCGAGTCCGGTATCGCCCACCATGTCAGCATCATTCACGCTGCGACCGAGCACGGCCTCCGATGCCGACTGGATGGTCGATCTTCGCGCGATCGTCATGCGAGCCGATCTCGAACGCGTGGGTCGCTGGAACCCCGACCGCGTTCGCGAGCGGTTCCTGAACGCATTCGTCCCTTCGCAGACCTCGGTTATCGAGATCGATCGCGAACCGGTCGGCTTGATCGCTGCTCGCGAAGAGGCGGATGCCGTCTGGATTGAGCATTTTTACCTCGATCCCGCACACCAGGGGCTTGGTATCGGTGGACGGGTCCTGGCGCAGGTCATGGACGCACACCGCGGGGAGCGTCCATTCCGCCTCAACGTTCTTCTCGGAAGCCCGGCGATGCGTCTCTACGAGCGACACGGGTTCCGGTTCGACTCGCAGGACGACATCGACCTCTACCTCACGACCGGCGCGCCGGGTCGCTGACCGGCTTCCCTAACCGGGCAAAGCACCGTAACGTCTAACCACCAACGCATTGCCGGGAGGCCGAATGTTCCACGCGCCTAAGCTGTCGCCGAGCGACATCCGGCGCCTGCCCGCGCTTGCGTCCCGTTCGCTGCAAAATGCCAGGCACAGCATCGGTCACCCGCACCTTCCCCAGCTGCCTCAACTTCCACAGCTGCCGCAGTTGCCCCACCTGATGCGCCGCGCTCACTACGACTCCCCCGCTCCGGTGCTTCTAGACAGCAGAATCGACTATTCGAGCCGGTACCGCAGCGACTGGGAGATCTCGGCTCACCAGCGCCCAGCGGATGTCCTCGGGTCGATTCACACCGACGGCACCGACTTCGAGGTGCAGTTTCTCGGCTTCCCGCCGGAGCCGTACCGGTTCGACTCCTTCGATGCCGGGCTCGACTATTTCTCCGAGTTCGTCTCGGCTCTCGACCTCGGGCACACCGATCGCCGCCCGGACCGCTCGGCCCATTAGCGCTCGCTACAGCTTCGAACTGCGTGAGAGCGCCGGCGGCGGTCTGGCGGACGTCTCCGGACACGCGTAGCTTCGCACCATGTACGCCCCACTCGAGATCTTCTACGTCGCCCTGCTCATCCTCGCCGTCGTCGCGATCACCACCGTGTCGGTCATCGTTTTGCTCCGGCTGTTCCGGGGCCAGCGCTAACCGGTTTGACGGGCAACCCCGCCTACGATGAGGGGATGTCGCAGATTCCGGCTCGGCCCCGCAGCACCGTCCGCGACTTCTTCCGCGGAGTCGGCATTCTCGGCTCGGGCCTCCGCATGTGGATCACCGACCCGAAGGTCATGTTCTTCGGCGCGATCCCCGCACTCATCGTCGCGGCGGTTTACACCGTGGGCGTCAGCGTGCTGTTCGCCAACTTCGATCCGCTCGTCAAGTGGGCGGCATCCTTCGCCGAGGATTCCGGCGAAACTCTTTACCTGCTCGCCCAGCTCGCTGTCGGGCTCGCCTTTGTCGGCCTCACCGTGCTCATCGTCGTCTACACGTTCGTCGCGCTCACCCTCACGGTCGGAGACCCGTTCTACGAACGCATCTGGCGCAGGGTCGAGAGCAAACTCGGGGACGTGCCGAACGGACCGGAGACCGGCTTCTGGAGATCCGTTGGTGATGGACTGCGGATGCTGCTCGCGACGATCGCCGTCAGCCTGCTTCTGCTGCTGCTCGGGTTCATTCCCGTGGTCGGGCAGACGCTCGTGCCCGTTGTCGGCGCGCTGGTCGGAGGCTGGTTCCTCGCTCTCGAACTCGCCACGCGTCCGTTCGAGTCACGTGCGCTCCGGGCCAAAGACCGGCGCCGTATCCTGCGCGCCAATCGGGCAACCACCGTGGGGTTCGGTGTTGCCGTCTGGCTGCTCTTTCTGATTCCGTTCGGCGCCGTCATCGTCATGCCGGCCGCAGTGGCCGGAGCGACGATCCTCGCTCGCAACGCCCTCGGCATCCCGGGGCGTCAGTCCAGTCTTTCTCCCGAGCCGAATCTCGCGGTGACTCCCGGCGAATAGAGCACCGAATCCGGCGCGCGGTCGACCAGGCCCGCAAAACCGGCCTCGGCGAGCAGGGTGTCGTCGATGGACTCCAGCGTCGCCTCGTAGAGCTCCCAGCGCTCGTGGGTGTTCGGCAGGCGCGTACTGTGGCCGCGGTGAAGTACGAACAGCGCCCAGCGAGCGGTGAGGAACTCGGCGAGGGCGTCGTCCGACACCATCCGCGTGCTCGGTCGAACGCTGAAGTCGGACCGCGCTCGCTTGTCGCGGTGCCGGACGCTGCGATAGCGCAGGGAACCACCCGAACGGACAAGGCTCGTCGCCGACCAGAAGTACGGGATCGAGAAGACCGCCCGAGCGGCAAGGACCGCAGCGAGCCGTGCGGCCTCGAGCGAGACGAAGACGACACCGCGACGCCCGTTCGCGTCCAGGGCGTAGAGACGCACATTGACCTCGACGAAGTCGCCGAAGAACGGGATGGGCGGGCTGCCCGCGAGCGTCGCCCGGTCGAGCACGAACCCGATGAGTCCGACCCAGCTCGTTCCGTCGAACTCGTCCGGTCGCAGCCCCGGCGGCAGGAGCGGAGCCACAAGCGCAGAATCGACCCGCCAGTGGACGAAAGCCAGCTCGGACCAGCGCTGGCTCGCTGACGCCCGTGCGGGCAACTGCGGGGGCGTTGGCGAAACCGGCTCGGCGGGGACATCCATTCCGCCAGTATGCGGCACCGACCCTCAACACCTGCCGCACCAGCACGACGGGCGCCACCGAATCCGGTGGCGCCCGTCGCTGACACTGCTGAAGCGACTACTTCTTGGCAATGCCGTTCGTGGTGTAGCAGGATGCCGTTCCATTGACGCCGGCCTGGACGTAGTTCAGTGCTCCGTCATCCGACGACATCTGCATGGCAGCGGTGAAAGGCACGCCCGGCTTGAGCGAGGCGTTCAGCGTTCCGATCTGACCGGCCTTTGCCGACGCTCCGACGGCGGTAGAACCCTGCGCAATCGAAAGCTGGCTGTTGTAGTAGGGGCCGTAGAGCCCGGGTGCCACTGACTCCCAGGCCGAGAAGCGAAGGCTGATCGAACGGCAGCTGTGAGCCGTCGCTCCCGAGTTCAGGATCTGCTCGTTGCCGTACACCTTGGTGACATAAGCGAACGCGGTCTGGTCGATGAAGATCGAGCCCTGGGTCTTGCAGCGCATCAGCACGGTGCCGCTGGCGTTGCAGATGTCCAGCAGGTCAACCTGGCCGTACGCCCGCACACCGGTGACCTTGCTCGTCACCTTCGACGTCTTCTTGCCGACCTTGGCCGAGGCAACCACCCGGTACTGGTACAGACCCAGTTTGGTGAGCTTCGGTGCCGCGACGGTGCCGGACTTCTTCGTGAGCGTCTTCACGGTCTTCCAGCTCGAGCCCGTTTTCTGCTGCAGCAGGTACTTCGTCTTCTTCGCTTTCTTGGGGGCGGTGATCTTCCAGGTCAGTTTCGCCTGTGCCGGCACGGTGAGCGACGACGGACCCGACAGCGTTGCCTTGATCTTTGTCGACGACCCGGCGACGGCCGGGGCGACAGCGCCGGTACCGAGCAGGGCAACTGCCAGCGCAATGGCCGCGCCCGCGACGGCAAGCCTCCGGGGTTTCATCGAAATGCGGTGGGACATAGTTCTCTCCTGGTGCTGGAAGTCGGGTAGTGATTCCCACGTTAGGGAGCACTCCCGACCGCACCGGCGAGTTTCGGCAATCTCGGACAAGTCCGGACAAGTTGGACAGCACGCGAAAGGGGCGCCATCCGATTGGATGGCGCCCCTCGCGAGCGTTGCTGTGTTGTGTCTTACTTGGCGTCGGTGAGGATGTAGCCCTCTTCACCGTGGATCACGGTGTCGATGCCGGCAATTTCGTCTTCGTTCTTGACGCGGAAGCCCATGGTCTTCTCAATGATGAGACCAATGACGAACGCGAGTACGAACGAGTAGACGAGTACGGAGAGAGCCGCAATTGCCTGTACGAGCAGCTGCGTGAGGTTTCCGCTGTAGACGAGTCCGGTGCCGTTGGCGAAGAAGCCGAGGTACAGGGTTCCGATGAGTCCACCGACGAGGTGGATACCGACTACGTCGAGCGAGTCGTCGAAGCCGAGCTTGAACTTGAGGTCGATTGCGAGTGCACAAACGGCACCGGCGACGAGACCGAGAACGACGGCCCAGCCGGGCGTAAGCGAACCACAAGCGGGCGTGATGGCAACGAGACCAGCGACTGCACCGGATGCTGCACCAACGGAAGTCGGCTTGCCGTCCTTGATCTTCTCAACCAGGAGCCAGGCGAGCAGAGCCGCGGCGGGAGCTGCGATCGTGTTGACGAAGGCGAGAGCGGCGGTTCCGTCAGCTGCGAGCTCGGATCCGGCGTTGAAGCCGAACCAGCCGAACCAGAGGAGACCGGCGCCGAGAAGAACGAACGGCGGGTTGTGAGGAACGCTGACACCCTTTGCGAAGCCAACGCGCTTACCGAGAACGAGAGCGAGAGCGAGGGCTGCTGCACCGGCGTTGATGTGAACTGCGGTACCACCGGCGAAGTCGATCGTTCCGACGCCGAAGATGTCCTGCAGTCCGTGGGTGAGCCATCCACCGTAAGCGAAGCTTCCGTCTTCGGCGAGGCCGAAGTTGAAGACCCAGCTTGCAACGGGGAAGTAGACGACGGTTGCCCAGACGCCAGCGAAGACCATCCATGCACCGAACTTGGCGCGGTCAGCAATAGCACCGGAAACGAGTGCGACGGTGATGATCGCGAACGTTGCCTGGAAGGCGACGAAAGCGAGCGGCGGGTAAGCAGCGCCTTCCGGAACCTCGATGAGGCTGTTCAGGCCGACTGCGTTCATGTCGATTGACCATGCGAAGACCGTACCTTCGGCTCCCGGGAACGCAATTGCGTAGCCGTAGAGAACCCAGAGAACGCCAATAAGCCCGAGGGCTCCGAAGCTCATCATCATCATGCTGATAACGCTCTTGGCCTTGACGAGTCCTCCGTAGAAGAACGCGAGACCGGGGGTCATCAGCAAGACGAGTGCAGCTGCGATCAGTATGAAGGCTGTGTTGCCCTGATCCATTGTGATACCTCTCTAATGTTTGCAAAGGATGCACCGTCGGGGGGACCGGCATGCGAAAGCGTTTGGACTTCCTCGGGTACGCGCCCAGTTTGTCGGTGTGAGGTTTCGTTCATTGCCTCAGCTTGTTTCCAGCGTGTTACACAGACAGCCCCGAGGTAAACATCGTGTTTCGGCGCTCTGCCGGTTACCGGAGAATGGGGTGACGGCGTTTTTCGGCCCTGCAAGCATCTGCGCGGCACTCCCGAAGTCACCTCAGCAATCGGCACGAAAGCCGCTCAAGGCCGACTTTCTGCGGATGCTGCAGACAGCAGTGGTGCGCCGACGGGACGGGCGACCGAACGGTTAGAGTCCCTCGCCCGAGGTGAGCGCGATCATTCGCGATGTCGCGCGAAGGTACTTCTTGCGGTAGCCGCCGGCGAGCATGTCCGCGGCAAACACCTCGTCGAGCGGCACTCCGCTGGAGATGATCGGAACCTGTGCGTCGTACAACCGGTCGACGAAGGCGACCAGGCGAAGCGCATCCGTTTGCCCGGTCAGAACGTGGACGTCGGTGAGAGCAACGGCCTCGAGACCGGCGACGAGCTTGAAGTACCGCGATGGGTGCACCTTTGCAAGGTGAACGAGCAGGTCATCGAACCGGTCGACGGTGATGGGGCCGCTGAAGTGGTCGACCGCCGAGGCGAGTTCAGCCGCATCGTGCGTTTCGGCATGACCTTCGAAGTCGCGGCGACGATAGTCGAGCCCGTCGATCCGGATCGTGCGGAACTGGGCCGACAGAGCGTCGATCTCGCGCAGGAAGTCCTGCGCGGCGAAACGCCCTTCGCCGAGCGCGTTCGGCGGGGTGTTCGAGGTTGCCGCGATCCTCGAACCCTTTGCGACCAGTTCGGTGAGCAGTCGCGACATGATGCGGGTGTCGCCCGGATCATCGAGCTCGAACTCGTCGATGCACAGCAGCGACGCGCCCTTGAGCAGGTCGAACGCCGCGGCATAGCCGAGAGCGCCGACCAGAGCGGTGTACTCGATGAAGGTTCCGAAGTACTTACGCCCGGGCGCCGCGTGCCACAGCGAGGCGAGAAGGTGAGTCTTTCCGACTCCGAACCCGCCGTCGAGGTAGAGCCCGGGCAGGGCATCCGGAACCTTGCGGCGCGAGAAGAACCCGCCGGAGGGCCGCCAGGCCGCGGTGAAAGCGCGAACCGCCTCGACGGCTTCGGCCTGTGACGGGTAATCGTGGTCGGGACGGTAGGTCTCGAGGCTCGCCGTCGTGAACTGGCGAGGGGGAACGAGCTGTTCGACGATCTCTGCCCCGGTGAGGGTCGGCATCCGGTCGATGAGGTGCTCGCGCACTGTGGCTGAGTCAGCGCTCATGTCCCCCGCTGTTCGGTCGTGACCAGTCGGTCGTATATATGTGTCGAAGTCTTACAGTCCCCCAGCGACGAACACGGCGAGTGCGTAGATTCGAAGCAGGGGTTAGGCCAAAAGCCTAGCCCGATCGTTTGCCCATTAATTTCGCCCACCGGGCGCACACAGGAGGACACCACTATGACCGTCGAAGTCGACTCGTCACCGGAATTCGCTGGATTCGCCCACCCGGAACGCCTCGTGAGTGCCGAATGGCTCGAAGCCAACCTCGGAACGCCCGGCCTCGTCGTCGTCGAATCCGATGAAGACGTGCTCCTGTATGAGACCGGCCACATCGCCGGCGCCGTCAAGATCGACTGGCACACCGACCTCAACGACCCGGTCGAGCGCGACTACATCGACGGTGAAGCGTTCGCGAAGCTGCTCGGCTCGAAGGGCATCTCGCGCGACACCACGGTCGTCATCTACGGCGACAAGAACAACTGGTGGGCTGCGTACGCGCTCTGGGTCTTCACCCTGTTCGGCCACGAGGATGTCCGCCTGCTCGACGGTGGACGCGCAAAGTGGGAGGCGGACGGCCGCTCCTACACGACCGACCGCGAGTCGGCCGAAACCGTCGACTACCCGGTCGTCGAGCGCAACGACGCTCCAATCCGTGCGTTCAAGGATGACGTTCTCGCGCACCTCGGGCAGGACCAGTCGACGAAGGCCCTCATCGATGTCCGCTCCCCCGAGGAGTACTCGGGCGAGCGCACCACCGCTCCCGCCTACCCCGAAGAGGGAACGCTGCGCGCCGGTCACATCCCGACCGCGAAGAGTGTTCCGTGGGGAAAGGCCGCCGCCGAAGACGGAACCTTCCGCAAGGTCGGCGAACTGGACGCCCTGTACCGCGACGGAGCAGGTCTGGCCGACGGTGATAGCGTGATTGCCTACTGCAGGATCGGTGAGCGCTCGAGCCACACCTGGTTCGTTCTGACTCACCTGCTCGGTTTTGAAGGAGTTCGCAACTATGACGGTTCATGGACCGAGTGGGGCTCCGCTGTGCGGGTCCCGATCGTCAAGGGTGCCGACGCCGGCACCGTTCCCGTCAAGTAGTTCATTGCGCCAGGTGCTGAAGCCGGTCGGTTGCAATGACTGACCGGCTTCCGGCCGCTCTCGAGGAGATCCGCACCGACTTTCGTGCGCTCGAGGTCCGCGACCGTCTTCAGTTGCTTCTCGAATTCTCGAACGAACTTCCGGCCCTGCCCGAGCAGTACGCCGAGCATCCCGACCTTCTCGAGCGCGTCGAGGAATGCCAGTCCCCCGTCTTCATCTTCGTTGAAGTGGATGACGCCCAGATTGTGCACCTGTACGCGACGGCCCCGAAAGAGGCACCGACGACCCGCGGCTTCGCGTCGATCCTCGTGCAGGGTCTCGCGGGGCTCACCGTCGAGCAGGTGCTCGCTGTACCCGACGACTACCCGTCGGATCTCGGCCTCACCGAAGCCGTCAGTCCCCTGCGAATTCGCGGCATGACCGCCCTACTCGGTCGCACCAAGCGCCAGATTCGCGAGAAGATCGCCGCGTGATCCTCACGCGAGTGTTCCCCGTTTCGTCTGAGAACACGCCGATCGACCTCGACGACGCTTCGAGCCGGGACCAGCTTCTCGACCTCTATCGTCCGCCCGCCGAAGCGTGGGTGCGGATCAACCTCATCGCGAGCGTGAGCGGAAACGCCGGCGGCAGCGATGGCACGTCCGAGACGCTCAGCAATCCCGCGGACCGCCGACTGCTCGGAGTGATCCGCGAACTCGGCGACGTCGTACTCATCGGGGCAGAAAGCCTGCGTGCAGAGGGCTACCTGCTGCCGCGACGATCCCCGCTCGCGGTGGTGACCTCGAGCGGTGATCTCACCGGCCACGGCGTCGGGGATGCCGTCGAGTCCGGTCGCGTCATCGTCCTGTGCCCGGCGGAGTCGGCAGACCGGGTCCGCGAGACGGTCGGCGCAGCGAAGGTCGAGATTGTCATCGTTCCGGCGACCGATGGGCGATTCACCATGCCCGACCTGCTTGCCGTCCTGCACGCGCGCGGCCTGAACTCGATCGTGTGTGAGGGCGGGCCGGGACTTGCCGCCCAGCTCATCTCGGCCAACCTCGTCGACGAACTATGCCTGTCGACGAGCCCGCTGTTGAACGGTGCCCACCTGCCCGTGTTCGGCAAGGTGCAGTTCGACGAGAAGCAGCTGTCGCTTACCCAGCTGATGGTCGACAACGCGAGCGGTGTCTACGCGCGCTGGGGCGTCATCCGCTGATCGATTTTCGGTTCAGGGCCGGAAGATCGGCGAGCCAGCCGCTGATGGCGCTCGTCCACTTGACCGCGTCGTAGTTCCAGAGTTTCACGTGGCGGGCCGTATCGAACGGCACGAACCGGACGATGTCCGGGCGGGCAAGCGCAAGTTCGCGGGAGGGACCGGACGGCACGTAGCCGTCGTCGTCGCTGTGCAGCAGCAGAATCGGTAGCTGCAGGTCGCCGGCGCGGGTGACGAAGTCGAGTTGTGAAAGGTCGATCGGCGCACCGAGTCCGGTGAGGATGCGGCCGTTCTTCTCTCCGAGCAGCGCGATCGCGGCAAGGCGGATGAGGCGGGGAACGTGCGAGACGGCGCCCTGGTAGTCGAGAACGCTGACCCAGTCGATCACCGGGGACTCGAGCACGATTCCGCGCAGGATGTCGGTGTGCGCGGTGCGGGTCGCGGTCTGCAAGACCGTCGCACCACCCATCGACCAGCCCATGAGCACGACGTTCTTCGCACCGTGCTCGACCGCATAGGAGATTGCCGCGTCGACGTCCTGCCATTCCGACAGGCCGAGGGCGTAGCGGTTGTCCGCGGTTCTCGGGGCGTCGCCGTCGTTGCGGTACGAGACCAAAAGGGAGTGATAACCGGCGTCGCGGAACGCCGTCACCGCGCGCAGTGTTTCGGACCGGCGCACGGCCCGCCCGTGCACCTGGATGACCCAGGAGTCGCTCGGGCCCTCTTCCTGGTTGTCGGGCGCCGGAATGAACCACGCCGGGGCGGCTCCGAGCGGCGTCTCGATCTCGACGCTGTCGAACGGATAGCCGAGCTCGCGGGGACGCAGAAAGAACCAGCCGCTCAGTCGGGCGCGGCGGGCACGCGTGATGTCGCCGTAGTCCACGCCGAGAAGGGTGCGGGTTACGGTCTCGGTATCAAAGTCGAGGATCTCGCCGACGCGAGCGTGACCGGTGTCGCGGTTGAACCACAGGCTGTACTGGCCGGGAGTCAGTGAATCGACCGTTGCGGAGAGTGTGATGGTGACCTCGCCGACCGCGATGATTCGCAGGTCTTCCTCGCGGTCGACCGGAGGTGTGACGATGCGGCGGGCCATCGTTACCGCGACGGCTCCGGCCGCGGCAACGGTCGCCAGTGCGAGCCCGGCAACGCCCAGCGCAACGATCCCGACGACCGCTCCGGCAGAGACCACTGATCCGCCCTGCTGCTGACCATGCTCGGCTTGCTCCGCCATCGACATCTCCTGAACATAGGTGGGGCTTTCGGCAGCGGCGTGCCTCCCCCTTAAAAATAGTAATAAAGCCTTACTCTTCACTTGTGCCCGACACACTTTCAGGAACGCCAGTACCTGCAGAATTCGGTGCCGCCCTCGCAGCGGTGCGCCGAGCGCAGACGCGCGCCGAATTAGTGGTGACCGAGATCGCTGCCCCCGCGGGCCTAGCTCCCTACTCGATTGCGCTCGCTGCCGATGTGAAGCCCGCGCGGCACGACGAGGATTCCGACGTCGCGACCGGCCGGTTCGTGCTTCTGTACGACCCCTCCGCACCGGAAGCCTGGGGCGGGACCTTCCGCATCGTGTGCTTCGCGCAGGCGCCGCTCGAACCAGAGATCGGAATCGACCCGTTTCTCACGCAGGTTGCCTGGTCCTGGCTCGTCGATGCCCTGGATTCGCGGGAGGCACGGTACATCGCGGCATCCGGCACCGCCACCAAGACCCTGTCGACCGGATTCGGTGAACTCGCCGACCACGGTGACGGCGCGCAGATCGAATTGCGGGCGTCCTGGACCCCCCTCGACCACGACGTGACGTCGCATGTGGAAGGCTGGAGTGAATTGTTGTGTATGTTGGCCGGTTTGCCGCCAACGGCTGAAGGAGTGAGTTTGTTGTCACCGCGCAGAGTGGGACGTGAATAACGACGGTGCGAGTGCCGATGACGTCACTCCCCTGAATTCACCGAACACCGAAGAACCCGCCGTCCAGGCACCCCACGTCACCGTCGACGTGATCGAAGACCGCGACGCCTACCTCGCAGCGGTTGAGGCGATTGCGGCCGGCCACGGGCCGATCGCCATCGACGCCGAGCGCGCATCCGGCTACCGGTACTCCCAGCGTGCATACCTCATCCAGATCTACCGTCGCGGATCGGGCACCTTCCTGTTTGATCCGCCGGCGATCGGTTCGTTCACCGAGCTGAACGACGTCATCAAAGACGAAGAGTGGATCCTGCACGCCGCCAGCCAGGACCTCACCTGCCTGCGCGAGGTCGGGCTCGATCCGACCCGCCTGTTCGATACCGAGCTGGCCGCACGACTTGCCGGCCTCCCGCGCGTTGGACTCGGCACCGTCGTCGAAGAGTTGCTCGGAATCCACCTCGCCAAAGAGCACTCGGCCGCCGACTGGTCGACGCGTCCGCTGCCGCAGGCCTGGCTGGTCTACGCCGCACTGGACGTCGAGTTGCTCGTCGACCTGCGCGAGGCACTCGGCGCGATTCTCGAGAAGGACGGCAAGGCGGATATCGCCGCGCAGGAATTCGAATCTGTGCTCGGTCGCGACTTCGTCATCGTTCGCGCGGAGCCGTGGCGCCGCCTGAGCGGCCTGCACTCGATTCGAGGGCTGCGCAATCTCGCGGTTGCCCGTGAACTGTGGCAGGCCCGCGACGCGTACGCTCGCGAGATCGACACTGCTCCCGGCCGCCTCGTTCCCGACACCGCCCTCACGGCCGCCGCACGCATCCTTCCGGCGTCCAAGCGTGATCTCGCGTCGATCAAGGAGTTCACCGGGCGCGCGAGCCGCAGCCAGATCGATCGCTGGTGGGCGGCAATCGAAGCCGGCCAGGCATCCACGGATCTTCCGGTACTGCGCGTCGGCGGCGAGACCGTTCCCCCGCCGCGCGTCTGGTCAGACAAGAACCCCGATGCCGACAAGCGGCTGAAGGCTGCTCGCGCGGCAATCACCGCAACTTCTGAAGAGCTGTCGATCCCGGTGGAGAACCTTCTGACGCCGGACACCCTGCGCCGGGTGGCCTGGACGGTACCCGAGCCACTCACGGTCGAATCGGTTTCCGCAGCGCTCGAGTCGCTCGGCGCACGCGCCTGGCAAATTGACGCAACTGCACAGCTAATTCACGATGCCTTTGTCGATGCCCTCCAAACGCCGCCAGAACCCGAGGAACCGGCTTCGTAGGAACAGTCAAACGATTCCAGCCCCAAAATCGTCGCGCCTAGTATCGGAGCGTTGCACAACGATTGTGGAGGCATTGTGGCCGAGAAAGCTGAAGTCGTCTTCGTCGATGGGGTCAGAACCCCCTTCGGTCGAGCTGGCGAAAAGGGTATGTTCTGGAACACCCGCGCGGATGACCTCGTGGTCAAAGCGATGATCGGGTTGCTCGAGAGAAACCCCAACATCCCCGGGGATCGCATCGATGACGTGGCGATTGCCGCGACCACGCAGACGGGCGACCAGGGGCTCACGCTCGGTCGCACCGCAGCACTGCTCGCCGGCTTGCCGAAATCGGTTCCCGGCTACGCAATCGACCGGATGTGCGCCGGCGCAATGACGTCGGTCACGACGATCGCCGGTGCGATTGCCTTCGGTGCCTACGACATCGGTATCGCCGGTGGCGTTGAGCACATGGGCCGCCACCCGATGGGCTTCGGCGTCGACCCCAACCCCCGCTTCCTCTCGGAGCGGCTCGTCAGCGCCGACGCGCTCAACATGGGCAACACCGCCGAGCGCATTCACGACCGGTTCCCGCACCTGACCAAGGAGCGCTCGGACCGGTTCGCACTGCGCAGCCAGCAGAAGGCGTTTGCAGCGTACGAGAACGGCAAGCTGCAGCCCGACCTCATCCCCGTTGCGATCCGCAGCGAAAGCGGCTGGGGACTCGCCACCCGCGACGAGGCGCTGCGCCCCGAGACCACGATGGAGGGACTCGCCGCCCTCAAGACCCCGTTCCGCCCCCACGGTCGAGTGACCGCCGGTAACGCGTCCGGACTCAACGACGGTGCAACCGCGAGCATTCTCGCCAGTGCGGATGCCGCGAAGGAGCTGGGCCTCGCGCCCAAGATGCGCATGGTGAGCTTCGCGTTCGCCGGGGTCGAGCCCGAAATCATGGGTATTGGCCCGGTTCCGTCGACCGAGAAGGCACTTCGCAAAGCGGGCCTGACGATCGACGACATCGGACTGTTCGAACTCAACGAGGCCTTTGCGGTGCAGGTACTGTCACTGCTCGACCACTTCGGCATCGACGACGAAGACCCGCGTGTGAACCAGTGGGGCGGCGCTATCGCGTTCGGACATCCGCTCGCTTCGTCCGGGGTTCGCCTGATGATCCAGCTCGCCGCGCAGTTCGCCGAGCATCCCGAAGTTCGTTACGGCCTCACCGCGATGTGCATCGGACTCGGCCAGGGCGGAAGCGTCATTTGGGAAAACCCCCACTTCACCGGCAAGAAGGGCAAGAAGTAATGGCCTACGAATTTTCAGCCGCCGATTTCGCCGACCTCAGCGCGATGTCCGAAGACGAGGTAGTCACGCACTCGTACGTGCGCGACATCCCGATCAGTGGCGGTAAAACCCTCGCGCTCATCACCCTCGACAATGGCCGCGACCACACCCGCCCGAGCACCCTCGGCCCGGTCACGACGCTCGAGCTTGCCGGAGTGCTCGACGAGCAGAAGGCCCGCGCCGCTCGCGGAGAGATTGCCGGCGTCGCCGTGACGGGAAAGCCGTTCATTCTCGCGGCCGGTGCCGACCTGTCGAAGGTCAGCGACATCCCGAGCCGTGCCGCAGCAAAACGGATGGCGCAGCTCGGCCACTGGACGCTCGGCAAGCTCTCGGAGCTCGGTGTGCCGTCGTTCGTGTTCATCAACGGGCTCGCGCTGGGTGGCGGTCTCGAGATCGCTCTCAACGCCAACTACCGCACGATCGACCGGTCGGTTCCGGCGATCGCGCTGCCAGAGGTCTTTCTCGGCATCATTCCCGGCTGGGGTGGCGCCTGGTTGCTGCCCAACCTCATCGGGATCGAGAACGCACTCAAGGTCGTCATCGAGAACCCGCTGAAGAACAACCGCACCCTCAAGGGCCAGGAAGCCTTCGACCTCGGTATCGCCGACGCGATCTTCAACCCGGCATCGTTCCTCGAGGATTCGATCAAGTGGGCCGACGGCGTGATCTCCGGCAAAACGACCGTCAAGCGCCCCAACGAGCCCGGCAAGATCGAGCGTGCGGTCAAGTGGGACATCGCGATCGGCATCGCCGAGAAGATGCTCAAGAGCCGCATCGGCGAGGTCGCGCACTCCCCCTATGCCGCCCTCGAACTGCTCAGGGCCGCCAAGAACACCGACAAGCACGCGGGCTTCCGCGCCGAAGATGAAGCCCTCGCCGACCTCATCTCGGGCGACCAGTTCAGGGCGAGCATCTACGCGTTCAACCTCGTACAGAAGCGCGCCAAGCGACCGGCCGGTGCCCCCGACAAGGCTCTCGCCCGCAAGGTGACGAAGGTCGGCGTCATCGGTGCCGGGCTCATGGCCAGCCAGTTCGCACTGCTCTTCGTGCGCCGGCTGCAGGTGCCGGTCGTCATCACCGACCTCAACCAGGCCGCGGTCGACAAGGGCGTTGCGTCGATCCATGGCGAGATCGATGCGCTGCTCGAGAAGGGCCGCATTTCGTCCGACGAGCGCAACCGGCTGCAGGCTCTCGTCACGGGAACCATCGACAAGGCCGACTTTGCCGACTGCGACTGGGTCATCGAGGCGATCTTCGAGCAGCTGGAAGCCAAGCAGAACGTCTTCGCCGAGGTCGAGCAGTACATCTCTGACGAAGCGATCCTCGCAACCAACACGTCGTCGCTCTCGGTAGATCAGATCGGCGCGAAGCTGGCGCATCCTGAGCGGGTTGTCGGATTCCACTTCTTCAACCCGGTCGCGGTCATGCCGCTCGTGGAGGTTGTCAACGCTCCGAAGACGAATCCCGAGACGCTCGCGACGGCCATGGAGGTCGCCAAGAAGCTGCGCAAGAACGCCGTCATCACGAAGGACACCCCCGGTTTCGTCGTCAACCGCATTCTCGCCAAGGTGCTCGGCGAAGCAATGCACGCGGTCGATACCGGAACCCCGTTCGAGGTCGTCGAGCAGTCGACGAAGCCTTTCGGTCTTCCGATGACGCCGTTCGAACTACTCGAGCTCGTCGGCCTCAAGGTCGGCGCGCACGTGCTCGACACCCACCACGCGGCGTTCCCCGAGCGATTCTTCGAGAGTGCGAACCTGCACAAGCTCGCGGAACTCGGCCACATCTTCGAGCGCGATGCGAAGGGCAAGATCAAGGGCATCGACAAGAAGGCACTCGCGATCGTCAAGGGCGGAAACTCGCCGATGACGGCCGAACAGCTTCAGGTGCGGATCGAAGACGGCCTGGCCGACGAGATCAAGCGGATGCTGGACGACAGCGTCGTCGAAGCGGCCGAAGACATCGACCTGTGCCTGATCCTCGGAGCCGGCTACCCGTTCCAGATGGGTGGCGCGACCCCTTATCTCGACCGGGTCGGGGCATCCGAGCGCGTCTTCGGCTCGACCTTCCACACCCCGCCGATCCGCGGCGTCGCGTAACGATTCACTGCTATTCAGGATGGCGGCTGGGCGGGAGCATTCCCCTTCAGCCGCCATTTCCCATTGGTCCCGCCCCCGCCTCCACCCTCCTATTTTCCAAAACGCAGGAACTCCCGGCGCAACGCCGGCGCGTCGTGCGCAACACGCCGAGACTTCCAGCGGCGTTCCTGCGTTTCGGAAGTGCTCGGGCTTCGGGCGTGATGGCGGCGATCAGGGACGTGCGGCCGGGCGGTGAAGGTGGTCACCGCGAGCCATCACCGCGAGGATCATGCTGAGCGTTGCGTCCCAGTCGTGAACCACCATGTAGTAGCTGATCCGAATGACGTGGAAACCGAGCGCCTCGAGAAACGCATCTCGCTGTTGGTCCGCCTCGATTCGTCGAGCCACCTCGCCCGGTGAGAGATCCTGCAGGTACTTGCCGACTCCGTTCACCTCCAGGGCAAGGCGGTCGCCGATGAGCAGGTCGATCCGCCGCTCGCCAAGCACGGGCACCTGGATCTGGGTCGCAATTCCCGCTCGCGCGAGTTTGCGCCTCGCCACGCTTTCGGGATAGCCGTCGCTCCTGCCGTCGGCGACGTCGATCAGATACTTGAGCGGCTCGGGCAGTCTGCGACGCAGCAGCTCCAAATCGATCAGATCGACCTGGCCCGTGTGAATCGCTGAGTCGAGACAAGCGACGGCGTCGTCCTCGCTCTCGTCAACAAGTACGCGGTACAGGCAGTCAAGTACGCTCACCACGAAGCGCGTCGCTGGTGTTGGCCGCGCGGTGTTTCCCCAGTGAACGACCGTCCGCTCGTGGGTGTCACTCAGCCGACGGTGGCGATCGGACTGCGAACGCAAACGACTGGCCGTCCACGGTACATCGACGTGCAGTGGCGGATTCTCCGGCACCGCCAACCCGTAGAACGCGGCGGCCGAAACACCCGTGAGGCGACCGCCGACCCGAACTGCCCGGACGATATCCTCCCCGGAGTCAGGTAGTGCATACCAACCCTGACGCGCCCGGTAGACGAGGTTCGCCCGAACCGCTCGTGTGAGACCGTGACTCGTCGCACCCCACCCGTAGAGCTCGCGCGTCTGAGCCATTCCGCCCATGGAAACAATGAACTGCCGCAGCGTTTGCATGGGCCAACGGTGCCGGTCCCCACCATCCTGACTCGGACGACAGTCCCGATCTGTGGAGAGATCCCGCCGCCGCTCCCCTGTGGAGAAACCTCTCCCGAGAGGACCATCTTCCAAAACGCAGGAAGTCTTCAGCCCCATCCGGCGAGCCGTTGCACGACACGCCGCCGACCCAGGTCGACTTCTGAATTTTGGAAAGTTGGAGTCGACAAGAGGGAAGGAGGATGTCGGTCGTCGGCTTTCGCGTCGGGCGGGAGGTCCCGGCCGAAACTCGTTACTCCGTCGGCAGGACCACCGCGTCGAACTCGACGTTCAGCTGCTCGTCGGAGCAACCGAGCGCGATGTTTTCGTTGGTCGACTCCGTCGCGTAGTGCGCCGAGCCGGACATCGACAGCGCGGTATCGACTCCGTCCACCTCCTCTGAATCGAGCACCGACAGGCTGAAATCGGTGAGCGCATCGAGCCCTCCCGCGACACTGACATCGCCCGAGTCCGGGTCGACGCAATCCAGGGTCTCGGGAAACTCGAAGTAAACCTCGGACCCGAAAATCGAGTACTCGCTGACCAGTTTGGAATCATCGTCGACGGATGCACCGAGTTCGATTGTTCCCGTGCACTCCCCCTTACGATCGCAGTCGGCCTCACCGAGAACGAGCACCAGGTCCAGGATGCGATCGGTCGGGAACGCGCCGTTCTCGTCCGAGGTCGACGCGACGGTAATCTGCGCGTCCCAGGTTCCAACGATGCTGGCCGCGCTGATCGTCTCGATCGGTTCCGGGGATGCCGTCGCCTCTGGCTCGCTCGCGGCGGAACAAGCGGCGAGAACGGGAAGTGCGATGGGTGCGAGGGCAATCATCGCGAGAACGGTGGTCCGGGATCGGGTCAGCTTCACAGGTCCGAAGCTAGCAGCGCCGCCAAAGAAACTCCTGCGAGCCCGAGCCCGAGCCCAACCCCGACCCCGATCCCATCCCTACTTTCCCAGCGGGCGCATGTCGGCGTAGCGGTCACCGCGCGGCGAACCGATGTCACCGAGCGCCGCGAGCTGTTCGGCCGTCAGCACCACAGCATCCGCACCGACGTTCTCCTCGAGGTAGCTGATGCGCTTGGTGCCCGGAATCGGAGCGATGTTCTCGGACTGCGCGAGCAGCCAGGCGATCGCAACCTGGCCCGGGCGAACCCCGACCTCTGCGGCGACGGACTCGACTCTCTCGACAATCGCGAGGTTGGAATCGAGATTGCCTTCTTCAAACCGCGGGTTGTTGCGCCTGAAGTCATCCGGCGCGAGGTGGTCGACCGACTTGAGCGCGCCGGTGAGAAATCCGCGACCGAGCGGGGCGTACGCGACGAAGGTGATCCCGAGTTTCCGGGTGAGCGGAAGGAGTTCGGCCTCCGGTTCGCGACTCCAGAGCGAGAATTCGGTCTGGAGCGCGGCGACCGGATGCACGGCGTGCGCCCGACGGATAGTGGCGGGAGCTGCCTCCGATAGCCCGTACTGGCGGATTTTGCCCTCGGCGATGAGCTCTGCCAGTGCGCCGACGGTGTCTTCGACCGGGACATCCGGATCCATCCGGTGCTGGTAGTACACGTCGATGTAGTCGGTGTTCAGGCGCCTCAGCGATCCCTCTACCGAGAGTCGCATGTTCTCGGGGCTGCCATCGGTACCGCGACCTCCATCGCCGCGATGCAGGATCGTGCCGAACTTTGTCGCGATCACGACCTCGTCGCGCCGTCCCGCAATCGCACGGCCGAGAAGCTCCTCGTTCGTGTACGGCCCGTAAACCTCCGCGGAGTCGAGAAAGTTCACGCCGAGTTCGAGCGCCCGGTGAATCGTTGCGATCGAGCGTGCGTCGTCTTCGCCGGCACCGGTGTAGTAGCCGCTCATTCCCATCAGGCCGAGGCCGATGCGCGAGATTTCTGGTCCGGTCGTACCGAGTTGTGTTGTCTTCATGGCCAGTTTCCTACTTGTTCAGCGGGCTCATGTCCGCGTAGCGATCTCCCGCAGCAGCGTGGATGCCGCCGAGCGTCTCGAGCTGCGCTCCAGTAAGAGTGATCGAGTCGGCTGCGACGTTCTCCTCAAGGTAGCTGATGCGCTTTGTGCCGGGGATCGGCGCGATGTTGTCGCCCTGCGCGAGAATCCACGCGAGCGCCACCTGTCCGGGCTTCACACCGATCTCGGATGCCACAGCCTGCACCTGTTCGACGATGCGCTGGTTGGCATCGAAGTTCTCCCCCTCGAACCGCGGGTTCTGGCGGCGGAAATCGTCGGCATCCAACTGGTCGACCGAAGTGATGGTTCCGGTGAGAAATCCGCGTCCGAGTGGCGAATACGGCACAAACGTGATGCCGAGTTCGCGGGTGAGCGGAATCAGTTCGGCCTCGGGATCGCGCGACCAGAGCGAGTATTCGGTCTGCAGTGCACCGACGGGGTGGACGGCGTGCGCCCGGCGGATGGTCGCCGGCGCTGCCTCGGACAGCCCGTACTGGCGGATCTTGCCCTCGGCGATCAGCTCAGCGAGTGCCCCAACCGTGTCTTCGATCGGCGTGCCCGGATCCATCCGGTGCTGGTAATACAGGTCGATGTGATCGGTGCCGAGACGTCGCAGCGAGCCTTCGACCGAGAGTCGGACGTTCTCCGGGCTGCCGTCCATCCCGCGCGAATTGTCGGTGCGGTGCAGGATGGTCCCGAATTTTGTGGCGATGGTGACCTGGTCACGGCGATCGGCGATCGCCCTGGCGAGCAGCTCTTCGTTCTTGTACGGCCCGTAGATCTCGGCGGTGTCGAGCAGGGTGACGCCGAGGTCGATTGCGCGGTGGATGGTGGCGATCGAGGCCGCGTCATCCGTTCCGGCGCCGGTGTAGAACGCGCTCATTCCCATGAGCCCGAGACCGATTCGGCCGATCTGGGGTCCGGTTGTGCCGAGGGTGATCTGCTTCATTTGTTCTTCGCTCTTTCTGTGTACGTCGCGATCTTGATGTCGATCGCGGCAAGACTTCTGTTGATTTCGTCCAGTTGCGCCAGTACGGCGACGCGGTGCCGCAGCAAGAGGTCGAGCCGTTCGTCGGTCGTTGAGTCGCCCTCGCGCACGAACGCTGCGTACGCACGCATCTCCGAGATCGACATCGTCGTACTCCGCAGCTTCGTCAGGAAGATGACCCAGTTGACGTCGGATGCCGTGTACCGGCGATGAGTGGATGCAGCGCGGTCGATTGGCCCGAGCATCAACCCCTCGCGTTCGTAATAGCGAAGGGTATGGGTGGATACACCGGTGAGTTCTGCCACCTCAGAGATGGATCGGGCGACTTCGGCGATGGTCATTACCTCAGGCTAGAACTTGAACCGCACTCTAAGTCAAACCTGCATGCTTGCCTTATTTTCGAACGTGTTCAATAATGGTCGTGCGGCCACCGATCGGTCGCAGACGGAGCCATGAACTCATGGGCAAGAGCGAAGAAACCCGGCGCAAGATCAGCGAGATCGCTCTCGCATCGTTCCGGGAACGTGGATACGAACAGACGACCATTCGACTGATCGCGAACGAGGCCGGGATCTCGGTCGGTAATGCCTACTACTACTTCCCCACGAAGAACCATCTGGTGCAGGAGCTGTACCTGCGTGTGCAGACGACGCATCTCGAGTTCGCCGAGGCTCGCATGGCACAGAGCACGGAAGTCGCCGTGAGGCTCGAGTCCGCGCTGCTCTCGGGACTTGATGCCATCGCCGATTACCACGATTCAGCCCCGGGCTTCCTGGCCGCGGCCATCGCACCCACGTCGGCCGTCAGCCCGTTCGGACCGGATGCCGCCGGCCCGCGAGAGATGTCGAAGCAGGTGTTTGTGGAAGTAGTCGAGGGAGCGACAACAACCATTCCCGCGGACATCCGCCGCCGGCTTCCCGACCTGCTCTGGCTCGCGTACATGGGCCTGGCGCTGTTCTGGGTCTACGACAACTCCCCCGGGCAGAAGAAAACCCGTCGGCTCGCGAGCCGAGCGTCGAAGCTGTTCGGCACGCTGCTTCCGCTGACCAGGCTCCCCTTCATCCGCGGTCCGATCGACGAGGCGCTGGATATTGTGGACGAGGCGAGAGCGTGAGCGCCATGCGTAGAACAAGCCCACCAGAATTCAGCCTGATATCGGTTCTGGGCGGGCTGATCACCACCCTGATCTCGTTCCCGGTCGTCGTCTGCGCCTTTCTGACCGTGGTCATTGTCGCGTTCCTGGTGCTCGAGATCTTTCGCGGCGAGCCAACGGGTGTTCTCAGCAACCTTGTTCTCGTCGTATTCGGTATTCCCTACGCACTTTTCACTTCGGTGGTCGTCACCGCTCTGGCCGCCACCTTCCCCGGAACTCCCCTTTCCGTCGCCGCGAGTTGGCTGCTGCGAAGGCGCACCTCCCTGAAAGCACATCTGATCGCCCAATTCGGCGCGGGATCCGTGACCGGCGCGACAGTCGTCGCGGTCTATCTGGCGATTTCCCACACTGATCCCTTCTCGTCCGGGCGCTTCTTCCTTGTCACCATCGCGGGCATCGCAGTTCTAGCTGGCGTCTGCGCGGCACTGGGCTGGTTTGCCGGAGTGCGGTGGGCCGAATCGCGGCCGCTACCGGTAGTTCAGGTTCGCTCGCACTCCGAAGAGGTCCACGCATGACCGACAATGCAGCCCCGCTGCCGCTGACCCTGCGCAACCTGCTTACCGGGGGCGCGTTCGTGCTGCTGATCTTTCCGGCAGCGCTTGGACTCACATTGCTTGTGGCGACCGTAATCGCCGACTGGGGTAACGAGACGGCCCTGCCGTACTCCATCGTGGTCGGACTGGTCGGAATGGTGGGAGCAGCGCTCGTCTCGCTCGTCGCTGTCCCGGTCCTGGGGATCCCGACCGCCGCAGGAGTTTCGTGGTTACTGCGACGCTCGGCCACGGTCTGGCACCACGTGGTCGGCCAATTTCTTGCGGGCGTGGTGGTGGCATCCGTCATCGTTGTTGTCGCCTCGAAGATTCAGTACTTCGGCCTCGCCGAGGCGGACGAAGTGCTGCTCATCATCGCCATCGTGGCCGTCACCGGGGCAACATCCGCCCTCGGGTGGTGGCTCACGCTGCGCAGATCACGGCAGGCTCAGCGCGAACGGCCGTTCGGCGAGGCCAACGAGGACTGGGAATAGCCCGCAGCCAGGAGCGCAAAGTCGGCTGAATTACCCGACACGCCGGCTGAGCAAAGCGCCGACCGGCGTGTCGGCGAAGACTGCCGACTTTAGGAATCCGGAGCGCATGCGGGAAGGCAGCGGCCCCGCGCCCTACTCCGCGTTACGCTGCGTCGTGATACTGCCGGTGTCGGTGAGTTCCTCACCGGGAAGCGGCCGCGCGATCGGGATCTTGTTGCCGAGCACCTGCGATACGAGGTCACGGGCGATGCGCTGCGGAGTCAGTCCGATCCGCTCGAGAATCTGTTCGCGCGTGCCCTGGTCGAGGAACTCATCCGGCAAGCCCAGCTCGGTCAGGGCAGTGTCGACTCCGGCTTCGCGCAGGTCCTGGCGAATGCGGGTGCCGATACCACCGACCCGGATGCCGTCTTCGATCGTCACGACTATGCGGTGATTGCGCGCGAGTTCGATGATGCTTCCGGGAACCGGAACGACCCAGCGCGGGTCGACGACGGTAGCGCCGATCCCCTGCGCTGCGAGGCGCTCGGCGACATCGAGCCCCATTGCTGCCATCGGACCGACGGTCACGATCAGAACGTCTTTGTGCGCGGCCTCGCGGAGCACGTCGACACCGTCGTCGGTGCGACGGATGGCGTCGTACTCGGTCCCGACACTGCCCTTCGAGAACCGGACGACCGTCGGGCCGTCCTCGACGGCAACAGCCTCGGCGAGTTCTTCGCGCAGGCGCGTTGCATCGCGGGGCGCCGCGAGCCTGATGTGCGGAACGACCTGCAGCAGCGCGAGATCCCACATTCCATGGTGGGACGGCCCATCCGGCCCCGTGACACCGGCCCGGTCGAGAACGAACGTCACTCCCGCTTTGTGCAGGGCGACATCCATCAGCACCTGGTCGAACGCGCGGTTGATGAACGTTGCATAGACCGCGACGACCGGATGCATTCCACCGAACGCTAGGCCGGCAGCAGACGTCACCGCGTGCTGTTCGGCGATCCCGACATCCAGAACTCGGTCAGGGTACTTCTCGGCGAACTTGTGCAGGCCGGTGGGGCGCAGCATTGCGGCGGTGATTCCGACGACCTTGGGGTTGTCGTCGGCGATCGCCACGATCTCGTCGGCGAACACCGAGGTCCAGGACGGACGACTCGCGGTCTCCACCGGCTCCCCGGTCTCGGGGTCGATCTGTCCGACGGCGTGGAACTGGTCGGCGACATCCGCGAGGGCTGGCTCGTAGCCCTTGCCCTTCTGGGTGATCGCGTGAACGATCACCGGTGCGCCGTAGTTCTTCGCCTGGCGAAGTGCTTCTTCCATGGCGACGAGGTCGTGGCCATGGATCGGGCCGATGTACTTGATATCGAGGTTCGAATACAGCGCTTCGTTGTTCGTGAAGCGCGAGAGGAAACCGTGGGTTCCGCCGCGAACGCCGCGGTAGAAGGCACGACCGGCGGCACCGAAGCGACCGAACAACTTCTCGCTCGAGGCGTGCAGGTTGCGGTACGAACGGCGCGTACGCACGTCGTTGAGGAAGTGCGCCATTCCGCCGATGGTCGGCGCATAGGACCGGCCGTTGTCGTTGACGATGATCACGAGGTTGCGCGAGTTGTCGTCGCTGATGTTGTTGAGGGCTTCCCAGGTCATTCCGCCGGTGAGCGCCCCGTCACCGACCACGGCAACGACGTGCCGGTCGGACTGGCCCGTCATCGTGAACGCCCGCGAGATCCCATCGGCCCAGGACAACGAGCTCGACGCGTGCGACGACTCGACGATGTCGTGGGGCGATTCCGAGCGTTGCGGATACCCGGCGAGGCCACCCTGCTGGCGCAGCGTTGAGAAGTCCTGGCGGCCCGTGAGCAGCTTGTGAACGTAGCTCTGGTGACCGGTGTCGAACACGATCGCGTCGTGCGGCGAGTTGAACACCCGGTGCATGGCGATCGTCAGCTCGACGACGCCGAGGTTCGGACCGAGGTGCCCGCCCGTCTTCGAAACTTCCGTGACGAGAAAGCGCCTGATCTCCCCCGCGAGGTCGACGAGCTGCTCCGAAGAGAGCGAGTCGAGATCGCGGGGACCCTCGATATTCTCCAATAGGCCCATGCTTCGAGCCTAGCTCAGGGCACCATAAAGACAGCTCAACCTGTGCCCTTGCCGGTGTCCGGAACTAAACCAGCGAGCGCAGTACGTACTGCAGGATGCCGCCGTTACGGTAGTAGTCCGCTTCACCGGGGGTGTCGATTCGCAGCACCGCGTCGAACTCGACGGTGGCCTTGCCGGCCTCCGAGTGCTCACTCGGCTCAGCGACAACGTGCAGCGTCTTCGGAGTGCGACCCTCGTTGAGTTCCTCGACACCGGTGATGCTGATGACCTCGGTACCGTCGAGGCCGAGCGACGCCCAGGTCTCGCCGGCCGGGAACTGCAGCGGAAGAACGCCCATGCCGATGAGGTTCGAGCGGTGAATACGCTCGAAGCTCTCGGTGATGACGGCCTTGACGCCGAGCAGCGATGTTCCCTTTGCAGCCCAGTCACGGCTCGAACCCGAGCCGTACTCCTTGCCACCGAGGATGACGAGCGGGGTGCCGCCGGCCTGGTAGTTCTGGCTGGCGTCGTAGATGAACGACTGCGGGGCATCCGGCTTCGTGAAGTCGCGGGTGTAACCACCCTCGACGCCATCGAGCAGCTGGTTCTTGAGACGGATGTTCGCGAACGTTCCGCGAATCATGACCTCGTGGTTTCCGCGACGCGAACCGTAGGAGTTGTAATCCTTGCGGTCGACGCCGTGCTCGTCGAGGTACTGGCCGGCCGGGCTGTCGCCCTTGATGTTTCCGGCGGGGCTGATGTGGTCGGTCGTGACCGAGTCACCGAGCTTCGCGAGAACACGAGCCTTCGAGATGGATGCGACGGGGGTGATTTCCATCGTCATACCGTCGAAGTACGGGGGCTTGCGCACGTAGGTGGACTCAGCGTCCCACTCGAACGTCGCGCCGACCGGAGTCGGAAGCGAACGCCAGCGCTCGTCGCCGTCGAAGACACCCGCGTACTCGTGGGTGAACATCTCGGTGTCGATCGACGAGTCGATCGTCGACTGGACCTCTGCGGCATCCGGCCAGATGTCGGCGAGGAAGACGTCCTTGCCGTCGGTGTCGGTGCCGAGGGCGTCGGTCTCGAAGTCGAAGTTCATCGAACCGGCGAGAGCGTACGCAATGACGAGCGGCGGGCTTGCGAGGTAGTTCATCTTCACGTCGGGGTTGATGCGGCCCTCGAAGTTGCGGTTACCCGACAGCACTGCGGTCACAGCGAGGTCGTTCTTGTTGACCGCGGCCGAGATCTCGTCGAGCAGCGGACCGGAGTTTCCGATGCAGGTCGTGCAGCCGTAGCCGACGGTGTAGAAACCGAGGTCTTCGAGGTAGCTGGTGAGACCGGCCTTCTCGTAGTAGTCGGTGACAACCTTGGATCCGGGAGCAAGCGTGGTCTTGACCCACGGCTTGGCCTTCAGGCCCTTCTTGCTCGCGTTGCGGGCGAGAAGGCCGGCGGCGAGCATGACCGACGGGTTGGACGTGTTGGTGCAGGAGGTGATCGCGGCAATCGCCACTGCGCCGTGGTCGAGCGTAAAGCCCGATCCGTCGTCGAGGGTGACTTCTGCCGGGTGGGAAACCGTCGAGGGCGCGTGGCTGCGGTGCACGTGCTTGTGGGCGGTGTCCTCGTCCTGCGGGGTCAGCCCGATCGGGTCGGATGCCGGGAAGGTTCCCTCGAGGGCCTCGTCGACGAGCGAGTGGTCGGCCTGCGCGTATGCGTCGAGGTCGAGGATGAACTGGTCCTTTGCGCGGCTGAGCTCGACGCGGTCCTGCGGGCGTTTCGGTCCGGCGATGGACGGAACGACGGTGGCGAGGTCGAGTTCGAGGTACTCGCTGAAGACGGGCTCGACCGAGGGGTCGTGCCAGAGCTTCTGGAGCTTGGAGTACGACTCGACGAGGGCGACCTGCTCTTCGCTGCGGCCGGTGAGGCGCAGGTAGTCGAGGGTGACGTCGTCGATCGGGAACATGGCGGCGGTGGAACCGAACTCGGGGCTCATGTTTCCGATGGTTGCGCGGTTCGCGAGCGGAACCTGGGCAACGCCCTCGCCGTAGAACTCGACGAACTTGCCGACCACACCGTGCTTGCGCAGCTGCTGCGTGATCGTGAGCACGACATCCGTCGCGGTGACGCCGGTCGGGATTGCGCCGGAGAGCTTGAAACCGACAACCTTGGGGATGAGCATCGAGACGGGCTGGCCGAGCATTGCTGCCTCGGCTTCGATTCCGCCGACACCCCAGCCGAGCACGCCGAGGCCGTTGACCATCGTGGTGTGTGAGTCGGTGCCGACGCAGGTGTCGGGAAACGCACGGGTGACGCCGTTTACCTCACGCGTGTAGGTGACGCGGGCGAGGTACTCGATGTTGACCTGGTGAACGATTCCGGTTCCCGGCGGGACGACCTTGAAGTCGTTGAACGCCGTCTGGCCCCAGCGCAGGAACTGGTAGCGCTCACCGTTGCGCTCGTACTCGATCTCGACGTTGCGCTCGAGGGCGTTCTCGGAGCCGAACAGGTCGGCGATGACGGAGTGGTCGATGACCATCTCGGCCGGCGAGAGCGGATTGATCTTGGTGGCGTCGC
>Ga0247815_10000379_pt1 | contig 35550 bp, 37 predicted proteins | sample UWRJL194509B1_FD_181014 | JGI IMG/M metagenome (GOLD analysis project Ga0247815, IMG submission 181014) | Plant litter microbial communities from Arlington Agricultural Research Station in Wisconsin, United States - UWRJ-L194-509B-1 | ecosystem: Environmental > Terrestrial > Plant litter >...
GAAGGAAACAGAGCGATCTTAAAACCTGAGGGTTTATTAACAAGAGATCCAAGAATGGTTGAACGTAAAAAATTCGGTCAGAAAAAAGCACGTAAAAGATTCCAGTTCTCTAAACGTTAATCGTTTAGTACTCGAATTATTACACAATTTATTAAAAAGTTATTGTTGCTTCCTCCGGGAGATTAGTTTAGCATCTAAATGGGTTAACGTCTGAAAGTCGAAAGTCTGAAAGTCAAAAGTTTCAAGCATATGCTTAAAATCAAAACACATTGCTAATTCAACAGAACGTAAACTAAAAAATTTAAAATGGCAAACAAAGTAGACGTAAAAGAATTACTGGAAGCTGGTGTTCACTTCGGACACATGACCAGAAAATGGGATCCAAACATGGCTCCTTACATATACATGGAGCGTAATGGAATCCACATTATCAACCTGTATAAAACTGCAGCTAAAATCGAAGAGGCTAACGAAGCCATGAAAAAGATCGCTGCATCAGGTCGCAAAATATTATTCGTTGCGACCAAAAAACAAGCAAAAGACATCGTTGCTGAAAAAGCAAAAGCTGCAAACATGCCTTACATCACTGAAAGATGGCCTGGTGGAATGCTGACCAACTTCGTAACCATCCGTAAAGCCGTTAAAAAAATGGCTTCTATCGATAAAATGAAGAAAGACGGAACATTCATGACCCTTTCTAAAAAAGAGCGTTTGCAAGTAGACCGTCTTCGTGCTAAATTAGAGAAGAACTTAGGTTCTATCGCTGACATGTCTAGACTTCCAGCTGCATTATTTGTAGTGGATATCAAAGCCGAACACATCGCCATAAAAGAAGCTCAAAAATTAAACATTCCAGTTTTCGCAATGGTGGATACGAACTCTGATCCGCGTGAAGTGGATTACGTGATCCCATCAAACGATGACGCTTCTAAATCAATCGATAAAATTTTATCTTTAGTAACTGCTGCCGTTATTGACGGTTTGGCAAACAGAAATTCTGACGCTCCGGCTGAAGATGCTGAAGGCATGGAAACTGCTGCTGCAGAAAAAACTGAAGTGGCTGCTCCTGTAGCCGCACCAGTTGCAGAAGTAGAAGCCCCTGCTGCAGAGGCTGAAAAAACTGAAGAATAAAAAAAACATTAATTCCAGTTTCTGAATTCCAAAATCCAACTAAATCCCAAATGAAAATTTGACGATTTGATAAAATTGGAGTTTGGAATTTCGAAACTGGAATTTTTACTTTTAAACAAATTATAATCTTAAAAATATCAAACAATGGCAACTATAACTGCTGCAGACGTAAATAAATTAAGAACACAAACAGGTGCAGGAATGATGGACTGCAAAAAAGCACTTGTTGAAGCCGATGGAGATTTCGACAAGGCGATCGAAAACCTACGCAAAAAAGGACAAAAAGTTGCTGACAACCGATCAGACCGTGAGTCTTCAGAAGGAGCAGCTGCTGCTTTCGTAAATGCTGACAAAACCAAAGGCGCGATCATCACATTGAACTGCGAAACAGATTTCGTAGGTAAAAACGAATCTTTCGTAGCTTTGGCTAAAGAATTGGTTGAAAAAGCAATCAACTTCTCTTCTAAAGAAGAATTCCTTGCTTCAGATTTCAACGGGATCACAGTTGCTGAAAAATTAATTGAGCAAACTGGTGTGATCGGTGAAAAAATCGAAATCGGTGGTTTCGAAATTTTAGAAGGTGCTTTCGTAGGATCTTACGTTCACATCAACAAAATTGCTGCTCTAACAGCCATTTCTGCTGCAGTAGACAACGCTGAGACATTGACTAAAGATGTATCCATGCAAGTGGCTTCTATGGGAGCTGACACGTTATCTTATAAAGATTTCGACCCTGCATTCGTCGCTTCTGAACTTGATGCGCGTATCGCGATCATCGAAAAAGAAAATGAAGAAGCAGCACGTTTGGGAAAAACATTGAAAAATGTTCCTACATACATTTCTTACTCTCAATTGACTGAAGAAGTGTTGAAACAAGCAGAAGAAGATGCCAAAGCGGAATTAAAAGCTGAAGGCAAACCAGAGCAAATCTGGGATAAAATCCTTCCGGGCAAAATGCAACGTTTCATCTCTGACAACACCACTTTAGACCAGGAAAAAGCTTTGCTAGACCAAAACTTCATCAAAGATGACAGCATCAAAGTGAGTGATTACGTTAAAGCTTCAAAAGTTGAAATTACAGGTTTCAAAAGAGTAGCTTTAGGATAATCAAATCCTTAGAATTATATTTAAAAGCGTCTGAATTTCAGGCGCTTTTTTTATTTTGGGCGCTTCATCCGCTAAATTTCTGATTTCCATTTGGGCGTTTCCCTGCGGGCCACGCTCTCGGCTATATGTTTTGCTGCGTTCCTCCGCAAAACGATACCGCCTCCATCGTTAACGCGGATATTCAACCATCCCGAAACCTTTGATTAACAATTTGTTCATTTTAACAATCAAAACTCAAAAAATTATAATCTTATAAAAACAGGCAAAAGTTTTTATGTTAAAATAATTTTTATATTTTTGTTTTTAACTTTTCTTTTAGAATTATTGTTTCCTACACAATTCAGGCCCACCCCGCTCCTGTTCGATCCAAAAAAGAATTTTTAGAACCAAAACAAACAAAACAAAAAATGAACAAACTTACCTTGTTAGGCCTGACCTTTCTGGCCGTGGTGCAAATCCATGCGCAGTCCAAAACCCCTGAAATCGATTCCAAGTACCGCCGCAGCTCGCTCTACAAAATGATGATCGACGACAATTCCCGCCCTTATGCCGAAGTTATTAGAAATTCCTTCCTCAACGGTCCCGATCAGGAAAAATTCAACAACCACAATTTGGGATTGCGCACGATCCCGGCAACCGATGCCAAAGACGAATCGGCAAACATCATCGCTTTTATGGAAGCCAACAATATTGCAAGAGACGTCGTCGCCAAATGGTTCGACCGTTCCGCAAAAGGCGGCTTCGACATGGAACTCATCAAAAAACGAGGAAGCTACGACGCATCTGTATTGGACATTGCCAAAGCAAAATCATCCAAACGCGGCCTCGACATGCTTTCTGATGCCGGCGAAGACCTGATCAAAAACACTTTCATTCTCGTAAACGATTTCAAATACGTTTCTAAAGAAGAAGTGGCCAAAAAAGCCGGCGGATTCATGTCGCTAGCCGGAAATATCGGGGCAGCAGCAGGCGTTTCAGGGGCAAACGAAATGGCAAGCAATGCCACAGACGCCGTAAACGTGGCCGGAAAAGGCTATGTCGTGAAAACCACAGCACACTTGTTCCGCCTGGTTTGGAACGAAGAAACCGCAGCCATTTTCTACAACGATTACTGGGCAGACGATAAAACCATCACTCCCGAAAGAAAAAAAGCATTCGACGATTCTAAAATTTTCAAACTCGAATACATCGGATCTGATGTTTCCTGGGCCGATGTGCAATCTTCGAGCTTTTCACAAAAATCAAACGAACAACTTATCGAAAGGGCTACCAATAAAGCCATTGATGCGGTAATCGTCAAACTCCAGAAAGAGCACGACGAATTCAAAACCAAAACACCATTGTTTACCGGTGAGCCCATCACCGCCAAGATCGGGCTCAAAGAAGGCATTTCCGACAAATCAAAATTCGACGTCATGGAACAGCAGCAAGATGCCGATGGAAAAACCAAATACGTGGTCGTAGGAAGCATCAAAGTAGACGACAGTTTCCCAATCTGGGACAACCGTTACGGCGCAGCCGATGAAAATCCGGATAACAAAACCGACAAAACCTACTTCAAAAAGGTCAGCGGAAAAGAATTTTTCCCAGGCATGCTGATCGTTCAGAAAAAAGGAAAATAACCAAAAACTTCATACTTAAAACCAACAAAATGAACAAAAAACTGTTACTCTTATTTGTGTTTCTGATGGCCGCTACCGGAATGAATGCACAGCAAAAAAAAGCCGACAAAGCCACCGACGCTTTTCGCTACGAAATAGAATGCGCCGGGATCGGCACCGACGGAACGTACTTAATCAAAGTGTGGTCGTATTCTAAAAACGCCAAATTCGCAGTGACGCAAGCGAAGAAAAATGCAGTCCATGGCATCATCTTCAAAGGATTTGCTGGTGGCGCACAGGGTTGCGTTTCCCAAAAACCACTGGCTTCAAGCCCAAACATCGAAGATGAAAAAGCAGATTTCTTCAAAAGCTTTTTTGCAGATGGCGGCGATTACATGAAATATGTATCTGAATCTTCTGATGGAAACATCGATGCTGCTGACCGCGTAAAAGTGGGCAAAGAATACAAAATCGGCGTGATCGTCTCGGTTTCAAAAGATGCTTTGAGAAGATACCTTGAAGAATCTGGCGTAGTAAGAGGATTAAGCTCAGGCTTTTAATTTTAAATTTATCCAAATGAAAAAAAATATTATAAAAAATGCTTTAGTACTCATCGCATTTTTCAGCATGTCATTCAGTTTCGCTCAGGCAAAAAAGCCAACGATCATGGTCGTTCCAAGCGATGTCTGGTGCAATACAAACGGTTACATGATGGTTTTCGACAACCAGGGCACCAAAACAAAAATCCCGGATTATAAAAGAGCTTTTCAGGAAAATGCCGATTTGCTTTTGGTGATCGGTAAAATCAACACCATGATGGCCGAACGCGGTTTTCCCTTAAAAGATATGGGCGCGGCGATGAAATCACTCGAAAGTGAAAGTGCCGAAAATTCGATGCTGACCTCAAAAACCGGAGCCGGAGTCGTAGAAAGTCCGATCGACAAACTCAAAAAAGTTGCCAAAGCCGACATCATCATGCAATTGACCTGGACACTCAACACTACCGGCCCAAAAAAATCTGTAACGTTCAACCTGCAAGGATTGGATGCTTACACAGACAAACAGGTTGCCGGTGCACAAGGCACAGGCGCGCCATCTTTCTCAGCAGAATTGCCGGTTTTACTGGAAGAAGCGGTATTAGCGCATCTTGACAATTTCAATTCACAGCTTCAGAAACATTTCGACGATTTGTTTGCAAACGGACGCGAAATCACCGTACGCATCAAGAAATTCGATTCATGGGCTGATGATCTGGAAACCGAATTCGGAGGTAAAGAACTCAGCGCAGTCATTGAAGACTGGATGGCGGCAAACACTGTAAAAGGGCGTTTCAGCACGACTGATTCTACCGAAAACATGATGCTTTTCGAACAAGTCCGCATTCCATTGGCAGACGCAAACGGAAAAGCCATCGATGCCCGCGGCTTCATTAAAGGCCTTCAGGATTTCCTTAAAAAACCACCTTATGCCATCACAAACAAATTGATGACCAAAGGTTTGGGCCAGGCCACTATCGTTTTAGGTGAAAAATAATCAATAAAGACACATGAAAAAATTCAATAAAATCTTTTTAAGCCTGTTGCTTGTCGCCGGTTTAAACCTTTCGCAGGCACAAACTGCCGCTAAAAAATCAGCAGATGATTCCGGGAAAATTTCGCTTACGGCTTTCGTTCCGGAGCAAACTGAAAAAATCCCCGATGGCGCTGCCGGAATGCTGACCAACAAAATGAACCAGATCCTGAGCCAAAACGGCATGGGTTCTTCGGCTTACAACTCGAGGTTCATCATCACGGCAAACATTGTCGTATTGACAAAAGACCTGACAGCAACCGCACCGCCAATGACCGCAATGACTTTAGAAGTCACGCTCGTAATTGGTGACGGTTTCGAAGGTCGCAAATTCGCAAGCCATACCGTTACTGTAAAAGGTGTCGGAACGAATGAAAACAAAGGCTACATGGAAGCGATCAAATTGATCAATCCTAAAAATCCTGAAATCCAGGCGTTCGTCGCCAGCGGAAAATCGAAAATCATTGAATATTACAACAGCAACTGCGCGAACATCATCAAACAAGCGAAGGCATTGGAACAGCAAAACAAACTCGACGAAGCGATTTACATGCTGACTTCCGTTCCAGATGCTTCTGCCGATTGCTTCAACAAAGCGATGGCTGCTGCCGAACCTTTGTACAAAAAGCAAATCGACAAAGAATGCAAAACCCGTTTGATGGAAGCGACGACGTTATGGAATGCCAACCAAACGGTTGATGCGGCGAACCAGGCAGGCGAATTGCTGTCTGCCATCGATCCGCAGTCGTCTTGTTTCGGCGAAGTGAAAGCGCTTTCGGCTAAAATCGGGAAACGCGTGCAGGAAATCGACAAAAGAGAATGGAAATATAAAGTCGATTCTGAGATCGGACTCGAAAAAGACCGCATCAAAGCCATCCGCGACATCGGCGTCGCGTACGGAAACGGCCAGCCAAAAACCGTCAATTACAACGTTCGCGGTTGGTGGTAAAATTTAAAACCAATTATAAAATGTCTGAAGCAATTCAGGCATTTTTTTTGGGCGTTTCCCTTCGGGCCACGCTCTCGGCTTTATGTTTTGCTTCGTTCCTCCACAAAACGATACCGCCTCCATCGTTAACGCGGTCAGCAATATCCAAAACGGGAACAGTTGTTAATCATCAGCAGCAATCACAAAACATCCGACAAAAATTGTATTTTTGAATCACAACGAAACACTATGTTCAAAACCAGAAAAGACACCTTATTTGTCATTCTCGCCGGAATTTTCATCACAAATGCCGTAACCGCCGAACTCATTGGCGGCAAGCTCATACAAGTTGGCCCATACGTCATGAGCATCGGAATCCTGCCGTGGCCGATCGTTTTTGTAACCACCGATTTAATCAATGAATATTTCGGGCAAAAAGGCGTCCGAAAACTTTCGATTATCACGGCCTGCCTGATCGCTTACTGTTTTTTCATCCTGTATTTTGCGATAAAAATTCCATCCGCGAAGGGCATTTCAAGCGTCACCGATGAACAGTTTTTTGCGGTTTTCGGGCAAAGCATGTGGATCATCATCGGAAGTATCACAGCCTTCATGGTATCGCAAATCATCGACGTCTCGATTTTTCATTTCTTCAAAAACAAGACCGGCGAAAAAATGATCTGGCTTAGAAGTACGGGCTCGACAGTGATTTCGCAATTCTTCGACAGTTTCATCGTACTCGGAATCGCTTTTTGGATGACCGGAAAAATGTCGACAGAAGTTTTTATTGCCTCCGCATTCACCGGTTATTTTGTCAAGCTGATCATTGCAATCGGACTTACGCCACTAATTTACCTTGGGCACGCACTCATCGAAAAATACATTCACGGAAAAGATGCCGCAGAACGTGCAATTGATTAAATCTTTAATTAATGTATCCGAATGGTGGCCGTCATTTTGACCGAACGAAAATAACATTATATGAAAAAAATAAGATATTTAATTTTACTCATTCTAATATCTTTAAACGCAAATTCTCAAATTGATTATAAATACAATAAAAGAAATGGTGTAGATTTTTTAATCTTAGGAAATAGAGCAATTCTAAACATTCAATACAACAGAACAATATATTTTAAAGATAAAATTTCAGTTGAATTGAGCCCTTCGATTGGATATACTCCAGGTTCGCACGATAGAGATACAATTCCAAGCTTTGCGCATTTTGGAATAGGTTCAAGTTTGTTTTTCGGAAACTATAATAGATTCGGAATTGGATTAAGTTATTCCGGATTAATGAAAATGGGAGAAGACAAATTAAAATCTGAAACTAAAAAATTTTCGAATGCCATTCTTGGCGAAATCTCATACCTTTTATGGTTGGACAATGAAGGTCCTTATTTGAAATTTGCATATTTTCCAATTTTATTATCTGATAATGACCGCAAAAAAAACAATTTCCCGATTGGTTTTGCTATAGGAACGAAGTTTTAACTAAAAAAACGAACACACGACGCGATTGGCATCTATGCTCGGACTTGACAGTCGTATTAAAATCAAAGTCATTTCTAATTTCATTCGTTTTTTAAAATTTTGAGGAAATTATTTCGGTCGATTTCCACACAACCAAGAGTGGCCAAGTGGTCATTATAAACCTGGCAATCCAGCAATTTATAATTATTGCTTTTCAGATCATTTGCCAATGCAATAAAGGCAACTTTTGAAGCATTCGACACTTTCGAAAACATGCTTTCCCCGCAAAATACATGACCGAGATCGATGCCATACAAACCGCCTACAAGCGCCTCATTTTGCCAAACCTCAACTGATTTTGCAATACCGAGCTCATGCAATTTCACATAAGCCTCAACCATTTCATTTGTAATCCAGGTTCCGTTTTGCCCGTCACGCCTGATCTTCTTGCAATTCGAAATTACTTCCCGGAAATTCTGGTTGAAAGTCACTTTAAAGACATTCCGGTTTAAGACATTCCGCATGCTTTTAGAAACCACAAGATCATCAAAAAACAAAACCATCCTTGGGTTCGGCGACCACCAGATGATTGGGTCATCGGCTTCAAACCACGGAAAAATGCCGTTGCGATAGGCCAGCAGCAAGCGCTCCGGAGACAAATCGCCGCCAACAGCCAATATCCCGTCTTCGTCTGTTTCAGAAAGCGGCGGAAAGAATAATTCTTTGGTTAAAAAATACAATTTAAAAAAGGTTTTAATTGATAAAGCCCCGATGTTCGGGGCTTTATCATGCTATGTTTCAATTTTTTAGAAAGGCAAATCGTCGTGCTCTTCTTCTGTAAAGCTTGGCGCTGGCTGGAAAGCCGGAGCTGCAGGCATTGGAGCCGATTGTGCCGGTGCTTCTGCCTGTTGTTTTTCAATTCTCCAGCCTTTGATGCTGTTGAAATATTTGGTTTCGCCTTGCGGGTTTACCCATTCGCGTCCCCCAAGATTGATCGATACTTTTACGTTATCACCTACATTATAATTGTTCAGCAAATCTGTCTTATCCTGAACGAATTCAATCATGATAGACTGCGGATACTGCTCATCTGTGGTCACGACCAACTCTCTTTTTTTAAAGCTGGCACTTACTTGCTGCTCAGCATTAATTACTTTAATTTTTCCTGTAACTTCCATCTTCTTGTATTTATAATTAACTTAAATCTCTTTTGCGAGCAGCATTTTCCAGGCTGCGCTGATGTCATTTTTGTCGAGGTATTCTTTGGCTTTCTGGTGTTTTTTCAGAATGTCGTCGGCACTAAGAACACCTTTGACCGCAAAGTTTTGCTTTACAAATATATCAATTTCTTCTTCGGTAGGCAAGGATTCGACGTTGCCCAAAATACCCAAATCGTTTCCGTTGAAAACCGGACTTCTTTTTACGAAATCCGGTATGGCGTCTACTCCGATTCCGAGCGTTGTTAATGGTTTTGGCACTTCGAACAAACCCACATTTGAGCGCGAATACCAATTTCCACCAAGCCTTGAAACCAGATCGATTTTATGCTGGTCGATCAAACCGTTTTTATCGAGCACACTTTCATGGATGTGGATCTTAAGCACTTCACAAATGACAAGGTTTCCGGCACCGCCATTTTCGCCGAGGCTGACAATTTCGTTGACTTTGCATTCGAATTGTACCGGCGATTCGGCAACGCGGAATGGTTTTACCAAATCAGATGCGATTGCTGTTAAGCCTGATTTTAAAAATTCATTGACGCCTTCGGCATATTCGGTACTTGACAGTGACGCTTGCTGCACAATGTCATAATTGACGACATTGATGACGACTTCTTTGGTTGCTTCCACGTTTGTCAACGTATGCTTAACAGAATTGTCGCGTACGCGCCTTGCCGGTGAAAAAACCAGAATCGGCGGATTGGCGCTGAACACATTGAAAAAACTGAACGGCGACAAATTCGGTTGGCCGCTTGCGCTGATGGTGCTGGCGAAAGCAATCGGGCGCGGTGCGACGGCACTTTGCAGATAACCATGCAGTTGGGCCGTTGAAATGTCTTTGGGTTCGATGCTGAGCATACCATTTGTCATGCGACAAAAATAGTAAATCGGCTTTGGAAAGTGTGATTTTGTTATGAACAGTTATCAACCAATTTAGAAAACTGCCCTAGCCCGGATGATTTGAAATTAAAAGGAGGACAGCCGGTGGCTGTCAGGTATTTCTTCAAGAAAAAACTGTAATAGAATGATTGATACAGATTATCTTGGAACGTAATGCCATAGCCCGGATGGTAGCGGCATCCTTTTGCGGCAGAGCGCAGCGGAGCCGTAAAAGATAAAGCGGACAGCCGGAATAGCTCCTGAAAAAAATGGGCCACAAATGCACGAATCTTTTTAATTCAATTAGTGAATTCGTGGCTAATAAAAACCCCGATATTTCGTTATATTTAACCCACAAAAAATATTTTATGCAGTTTTCGGAAAGACGGAATACGACGCGCTGGATCTTGATCGCGGCCTCGTTTGTGATTATCATTTTAATTCTTTGGAATACCTATACTTTTTTCCAGATTTTCAAGAACGAAGAACGCGTGAAAATGGAATATTGGGCCGAGGCGCAGAAAACCGTCATTAATGCTGGAGAGTTTACCGATATTGAGCTTCCGCTGAAAATCATCAGCCACAATACGACAATTCCGATCATCATGACCGGTGAGAAAGATTCGATTAAAGGCATGACGAATGTGGATGAGCGGATCAGGAAAGATCTAAAACTTTCCAAAGCTTTTCTGGCGAAGTTAAAAAAGGAAAATGATCCGATCGTGATTCAATATGTTCCTGGAAAATTCCAGTATCTGTATTATGGCGATTCGTCGCTTTTGAACAAATTGAAATATTATCCGATCGCGCTGGTGCTGATCATTGTGTTGTTTGGCGCTTTGGTGTACAATTTTTACAAGAGTACGAAAATGGCGACGCAGAACAAACTTTGGGCCGGAATGGCGAAGGAAACAGCGCATCAAATTGGAACGCCATTATCGTCGTTGATCGGCTGGGTCGAAATCATGAAAGCCGATGATGTCGATGAAACGACCGTCACGGAAATCGAGAAAGACATTTCACGTTTGCAGACGATTACGGATCGATTTTCAAAAATTGGCTCGGAGCCGGTTTTGGAAGAAAAAGACTTGATCAAGGAAACCCAGGAATCATACGATTATTTGCAGTCGCGGTTTTCGAAACAGGTTGTCTTTAGCTTTAAAGCGCCTAAAAATCCGATTGTGATTCCGATGAATCCGGCCTTGCACAGCTGGACGATCGAAAACCTGGTGAAAAATGCGATCGATGCGATGAAAGGCAAGGGAAAATTATCCGTGAGCATTGAAGAAGATGCAAAATTCGTAAAGATTTTGGTTTCAGACACCGGAAAAGGCATTCCGAAAGCGCAGTTTAAAAGAGTGTTTGAGCCTGGATTTACGACTAAGAAACGCGGCTGGGGATTGGGATTGTCGTTAACGCGCCGGATTGTGGAAGAATACCACAAAGGAAAAATTAAAGTTTTAAATTCTGAAGTTGGGAAAGGAACGACTATTCAGGTGAGTTTTAAGAAATAAAAAGCCACAAATTGACGAATTAAATAAAATTCGTGAATTCGAGGCTTTAAAATTTTTGTATTATAAATTGGCGGCAATCGCTGCTGCCAACGCCTCAAATTCTTCTTTTTCAAGTTTGACTTTATTCTGGAACCTCATTTCGTCCATTTCATTCAACGGAATCAAATGCACGTGCGCATGCGGAACTTCCAATCCAATGACGGCCATTCCAATGCGTTTGCACGGAACGGTTTTTTCGAGTGCTATAGCAACTTTTCGGGAGAATTTCATCAAACCGGCATACAAATCTTCATCCATATTGAAAATCTTATTGATTTCCTGTTTCGGAATGCAAAGCGTATGGCCTTTTGCGTTTGGATTGACGTCTAAAAAGGCGAGAAAATTTTCGTCTTCAGTGATTTTATAAGCCGGAATTTCTCCGTTAATGATTTTTGTGAATATAGAACTCATTTGAATTTACGATTTACGATTTTGATTTACGCCATCTGAAGTCGTTTGACTTTATTTAATCCCTCGAAATTTCCAGCACTTCAAACTTCAAAATACCATTCGGCACGATAATTTCAGCGATTTCCCCAACAGATTTTCCTAACAATCCTTTTCCGATCGGAGACGTGACAGAGATTTTTCCTGATTTTAAATCGGCTTCACTTTCTGCGACCAACGTATATTTCATTTCCATGCCGTTCGACTGGTTCTTGATCTTTACATTCGACAACACCAGCGCTTTTGATACGTCAAGCTGGGATTCATCGATAAGCCTGGCATTGGAATGCACTTCTTCGAGCTTGGCGATTTTCATCTCCAAAAGCCCCTGCGCTTCTTTTGCCGCATCGTATTCTGCATTTTCAGACAAATCGCCTTTATCCCTTGCTTCTGCTATATCCTGTGATGCTTTCGGGCGCATCACGCTTTTCAAATAATCCAGTTCGTCACGTAATTTTTTTAATCCTTCTGCTGTGTAATAAGATACTGCGCTCATAATTTCCTCGTTTATATAAATAGAAAAAATCCCATCACGACGGGATTTCTTTTTCCAAAGATAGTAGTTATATCGTTTAAGTCGATAATTAAATGTTAATCATCTCGAATCCAAAGTTAAATAAATTAAATTTGTTTGCACCATAGTTTTATTAAATTTTAAAATGAAAAAATACCTTTTATACCTATTGGTTTTCCCTCTGTTTCTGTGCTGTTCGAAAGACGACAACAAGAGAAATAAAAATCCTTATTTGCCCGATTATTCGTTCTCAATCACCATAGATCCTGATTTGCCGCTTTATGCAGACCTGAAAACTCCAATCAACCCGGTTTTGATCACTTCAGCAAATGTAGGCGTGAATGGGATTTTTGTGATAAAAATTTCTGACACGAATTTTTTAGCCTGGGAAGCCAATTGTCCTAACCAATATCCATCTGAATGTTCGCGTATGGTAGAATTGAACAATACCACTGCAAAATGCAATTGTGACGGACTTGAATACAGTCTGCTTACCGGCGTGGGCGGTGGAGATTATACGCTAAAGCCTTATCGCGTCGAAATATTGGGAACTACGATCCGCGTTTACAATTAAATAAAAACGCTTACAAAATAAAAAATCCTGACAGTAATTGCCAGGATTTTTCGGTTAAAAATGGTTGGTGGTTGATTAAAATTTAAGCGTCAGGCCAGCAAGAACATTGATTCCTGCCTGCGGATAATAGCCTGCCCCGCCGATTGTTTTGACGCTTCCCGGATTCGAATAATCGTCGTCATACGTATAAAAATAACCGTTGCTTTCGTATTTGTAATTGAAGATATTGTTGACCAATGCACTGATGACAATCGATTTGAATATGGATTTGGTCTGAACTTCATACGAAGCATTGAAATCGCTGACGGCATAAGACCGCAGTTTTGACGACTCAAAATCGATGTTGCCCATGTATTGATCACCGACGAATTTAGACAGCAACGCAAGCTGCAATCCTTTTACAGGAAGGAATACAAACTGGCTGGCGGCAACAACAGTTGGAGAAAATGCAATTTTTGTATCGCCCAGATTCTGCAGGCTGCCGTCTTTTTCAAAATAGAAATCCTTGTTCCTGTTCTGGCTGATGGTCAAATTGGGTTTGAAATACAGTTTGCGGTGCAATTTAATTGTCGCATCGATTTCAATTCCGAGCCTGTAGCTGTCGCCTACATTTTCACGAACCGGCGCGCCCACATCATTCAAAGCACCCGTAAGCACAAGCTGGTCTTTGTATTTCATGTAATAACCGTTTACGTTTAATCTTGCCGCTTCCGAATTGTAGCGCCAGCCCAACTCAAAATCGTCAAGCTGTTCCGGTTTCGGGCTGCCGCTTTCATAATCGTCGCGGTTGGGTTCGCGGTTTGCTTTCGCGTAGGAAAAGTACAACGCATTTTTATCGTTGATGTCGTAATTTAAGCCTGCTTTCGGATTGAAAAAGTTGAAAACATCATCCACAATTCCAGTATCCGGGCTGTCTGATTTGTAGCTCACGCGGCGGTATTGCAGATCGCCATACAAATTCAGTTTTGATGTGATTTGGTAATTTGCCTTTGCGAAAATGTTTCCGTCAACTTTGATCGCATCGTCATCATAATAGCGGTCGCCAAGCTGTCCTGAAACCGATCTCGCCCAAATGACTTTTCCAAAATGTTCGCCGTCATATTTGTTCCAGCCACCGCCAAGAATGAAATCGAGTTTGCTTTTTTTGTAATTGATCGAAAAAGTAGTGCCGTAAAAATCATTGTCAAGCCATTTTTGACGGATCAAATCGGTTCCCGGAACCATATTTCCGTAGCCATCATCGACCGGTTTTGTTGGATTGATCCCGACATAACCTTCAACAGGCTCATCAAACTTGTAATTTTCATAATAGCCTTTTCCCTTGGTATAATGCAGCGCCAAATTGGTGCTCCAATATTCCGAAATCCGCTGATTCCAGTGCAATTGGTAATGATCCTGCTGGTAATTGTCGGTTTCATTGTCGTAAAACCGAGTGTTGCCCTGCTCGTCTAAATATTCCCCGGAAACATTGTAAGTCCGGTCGTGTTCGAGTTTTTCAGGGTCTTCAAGGCCGTTCCAGGATTGGTAGGTTTTTTCGGTTCCGCCGAAAGCCAATGCTTTGATCAAAGTGTTTTTCCCGACATAAGTGCCTTGCAGAAAATACGATTTCAGGTTGGATTTGGCACGATCGATAAAACCATCCGAAGCGATGTTTGACAAACGTCCGGCGATTTCAAAATGATCGTTCATCAATCCGGTGCTGAATTTTACGGTGTGCTTTCTGGTGTTGAAACTCCCGAAAGAATTCGAAATTTCGCCAGTTCCTTTTTCAGAAAATGTATCGGTGAGCATGTTCAGGCTCGCGCCAAAAGCTCCGGCGCCGTTTGTGGATGTTCCAACGCCGCGCTGCAATTGCAGGCTTTCTACCGACGACGCAAAATCAGGCATATTGACCCAAAATGTGCCGTGGCTTTCAGAATCGTTGTACGGAATGCCATTGATCGTGACGTTGACACGTGTGGCATCACTTCCGCGGACGCGGATTCCGGTGTAGCCAACGCCATTTCCGGCATCGGAAGTTGTGACGACTGATGGCATGAAATTCATTAAGATTGGAATGTCTTGTCCAAGATTCCTGAAAGCGATTTCCTTTTTGCCGAGATTGCTGAAGCTGACCGGCGTTTTCGAATTCGCACGGACGGCGGAAACCAGAACAGCATCAAGCGCGTTGACTTTTGTTGTGTCAGCGGGTTTTTCCTGGGCTTGGGCGCAAAAAGCCGAAAGCATCAGCAAACAGCAAATGCCGATTTGGAACGGTTTGTTTCCGGCTGGGTTTGCGTTAGGGATGGAAGCGGCATCCTTTTTATGGCGCAGTCCCGAAGCGTCGGGACGGAAGCCATGAAAAGATACAGCGGACAGCCCGGCCGACAGGCAACGCCCAAAAGAAAATTGGGATTCTGGAACTTGGTTCCGTTGTGTGACTCGAGCTCTTGGCGAACTGAGCGTAGCTAATAAAAGTTTCATTCGTAAAGTGTTACGAATAAAAGGGGCAATTACTCTGGTTAAAAATTAAAATTGGTTATCCGTTTGGACTTGCGTTTTCGTGAAATTGGCCAGCGCGCGTTCTCGCTCCTTCACTAAAAATGTCCACTGGACATTTCCTTAACGTTCGTCCGTTCCTTGGCAGCATTACCTGCCCAGGTTCGTTGGGTATAATCTCAGCCCTTGGTAGAGCACCCCTTTGAGACGGGGCAAATGTAACGATCAATTGATAATTGACAATGGATAATGGATAATTTTTGCTGGAATTTATTCAAAATCGGGTTTGCGGCGGGATTGCTTGATGTCTGACAGGTTTTTTTTGTCTTTCAATCGTTTTTTGATGACCGATTTTGGGACTTTTGTCGCTTTTCTGGGTTTGGGGATGACCAGCGATTTGGTGATGATGTCGAGAAACCGTTTGATGACAATGTCTTTGTTTTTGAGCTGGCTGCGGTCTTCGTCGCAGTTTAAGATCAGGATATTTTCTGAGGTTAACCTTGCGGAAAGTTTGTTGTAGACCAGTTCTTTTTCTTCTTCAGTCAATGATTTAGAATTTGGTACATCGAAAGACAACACGACTTTTGACGACACTTTATTGACGTTTTGCCCGCCTGCACCGCTGCTGCGAACGGCTTTGAAACTGAGTTCTGATAGGATTTTTTCCGTTTCCATTATTGTGGCTGGTGTGCAGGTTTGAGTAAATCGTTGACAGTTTTCACCGGATTGAACGTAATCAGCGGCACTTCTACGAAAACGGTGATCCATTTCGCCATGGCACCGTTCCAAAGTCCGGGCAATTCATACGCTTTGAGCGCTTCGCCGTTTTTATTTTTGTGGACGATGAATCCGCTGTTGGAATCGACGAACTCGTGCAGGTTGAATTTTTCGCCTTTGAAATTCCGGATGCCGCAAACCAGATCGACCGGATTGAAATGCGTGGATGCTGATAATATCTGTGATTGCAGTGTGTTTTCAAGATCAATTTGTGATGTTTCGACGATTTGTAGCGACGTATTTCCTTTTTGGTCGCGCACCCAAAACGGGCCGCCTCCGGGTTCGCCTTCGTTTTTCACCATGCCGCACACGCGGATCGGGCGGTTTAAAATTTCAACGATGTAGCTGATTTTGTTTTCAAGGGTGTATTTTGAAAAGTCGTCAATGACCGAAATATTGAGTTGCTTTTTGGCAAAATCTATGATCGGATTGATGTTTTCGTCTCTGATCAATCCGTTTTCGATTTGCTGCAAATACTCGAAAACCTGGTGCTGCAACTTGACTAGAATTCCGGCAAGGCCTTTTTTATAAAGCGCAATTTCATCGATGTGATTCTGGATGACATTGTCGATGTTTTTGATAAAAATGATGTCGGCATTCAGGTTGTTCAGGTTCGCAATCAATGCGCCGTGTCCTGCGGGACGAAAAATTAGCTGGCCACTTCCATCACGGAAAGGCTCATTATTTAAATCGACAGCAATGGTATCTGTCGCCCTGTCCTGGTAGGTGAAATTAATATTGATTTTTATTTTAGCCTGCTTTTCTACTTTACCTTTTACAGAATTGATGATTTTTACAAATTCAGACTGATGGATGTCCGAAATCGTAAAATGCAGGTTTGAGTCCGCATTCGAACTGGCGTAAAAAGCGGTTTCGTTCAAATGCTCCTCGATCGGCGTAGCGATATGCGTCGTGTATTGATGAAACGGCAGCATGCCTTTGGCTTTGTTGCAAAAGTCGAAATGCGCGTTGGTAAGCATCGTTTTGATGAACTGGTAATTTTTGCGGTCGCTTTCCCAGGAATTAAAATCAGGAAAAGTTTTTTTGAGGTAATCGTCGATGTTGTCGAAGAACGGGAATTTTTCAAGTCCGGCGAGAAAAACCGTTAAGGCGCTGGCATTTTTCCGGTTCACATAAGCGTTGATGGTTTCGTTTTCGACATCGAATTCATTCAAAAATTCGCTCAGGAATTTAAACATTCTGCTTGCTGCACCTGAAGCGGGAACAAATTTTTTGAGTTTCAGGCTGCTTTTTTTGGTATCGAAATAGGATGAAAAAGCCTTAAAATCTTCAGTGCTTAATTTTAAAATACCATCTTCTTTTTTCGCCGGGCGGTCGAGGATCGCTTTCTGGATGCCCGATTTGAAAATCTCAATATGCTTTTTTATGGTTTCGGGGCTGATTCCGTGTTCGTAAATCTGGACAAAATCATACGATGAAAAGCCCATTTCCTTGCAGCTAACCAGGTCTTCCAGGATTTTTTTCGCTTTTGCAAACCGTGTTTCCATGTCGCCTGAAAGCGTGATGAATGGTTTTTTGCTATCGATTAACGCTTGTTTGAAAATCTCAAAAATGGCTTCACGGTCGTCCGGGCGGTCGCGCAGATCGTCTTTTTCCCACGGCACATCGATATCTGTAAGGAAAAACAGGTCGTATTTGTGCTTGCGGGCAGCTTTTTCTAAAATCGGGTCGCAAAAATTGTAGTAAATTTCAGAATAGACTTTGGTGACCATTAAACACGTATCGGCAAACAGGAATTTATTTGCAACGCTCAATACTTCATTTTCGAGTTTGGTTTGCCCGACTGCAATCGGCATCAAATCTTCAGGCTCACAGATAATTCCGGCATCGTTGAATTTTTCCTGCAGGTAATCACGTGCAAATTCAGGTGCCCAAACCGTTTCAAAATGTTCGGCGAGTTGCCTTGAAAGCGTAGTTTTTCCAGTGCTTTCAGGGCCGTAAAGCGCTATTTTTATGATGTCTGCGGACTGTTGCTTAAGATTTTCCTCCATTCTATATACGCCAAAATGGCTAAAATTGTAAAAACTACATATTCAAGCGACAAAATCCCCAAACCCCTGTAGGCATAGATCGGAACCGCAATTAAATCGCCGATGATCCACAACGTCCAGTTCTCAATTTTTTTGAAAGCCATGTACCACATCGCCGTAAAAAATAATCCTGAAGTAAAAATGTCTAAATAGTTTTCTGTTTTGATTTCGTAACCGAATGCTTTATAAACCGCGAAAATTACGATAATTGTGAGAAGAAACATCCCGAAACCTGTTAATTTTTCGTGCCTGCTGGTTCGTGATATAGCCACAGCATTCGTATTTTCCTTTTTGATCGACCATTTGTACCAGCCGTAAATGCTCATCACTGAATAATAAATATTGATCACCATATCGCCAAAATAACCGGCGCGGTACAATAAATAAACGGTGATTGTGGTCGCGATGAGCCCGGTTGGGTACACCAGAATATTTTCCTGCTTGGCATAATATACGCTTGCAATGCCGAAGATAAACGTAATGGCTTCAAGAATAATGACAATCCACGGGGTGTTTTTATACGCTTCAGTGAAGAATTCGATCATGCAATTATTGATTTTATTCTTCCGTTTTGAACTCGAGGCCCTGGAAAATTTTGTCGAAGAAATCGGGGTCTTTTTCGAATGCCGTTCCGATGACCACCAGATCTGCTCCAGCGTTATAAGCATTGTCGATGCCGCGGCTGCTGGTAATTCCGCCGCCAACGACAAGCGGAATGTCGAGATTTTCAGCAACACTTTTGATGATTTCTACAGAAACCGGATTTTTAGCGCCACTGCCCGCTTCTAGATAAACCAGTTGTTGCCCGAGCAATTCCCCGGCAGTTGCGGTGGCGACGATTTCACCGATATTATTTCTGTTGAGCGGTTTGGTATTGCTGACTTTTTCGACAGCCGTTTCGTGGCCGCTTTCAATTAGGATATAACCGGTTGGAATGACTTCAAGGTTTGATTTTTTTAAGATGGGTGCGGCTTTGACCTGATGTTCGATCAAAAAATCCGGATTTCTGCCCGAAATTAAGGACAGGAACAAAATACCGTTTGCCAAAGTGGAGATCTGTGACGGATTTCCGGGAAACAAAATGATGGGCAAGTTGCAGTTTTGCCTGAATTGCATGATCAAGTCGTCAATATCGGTGCTGATCACGTGGCTCCCGCCGACGAAAATGTGCGTGGCCGGCGACATGTTAATCTTCGCCACTAGATTTTCGAGGTTTGAACGGTCTATTTTATCGGGATCGAGTAAGATCGCGAGCAGTTTTTTATTGGCTTTTTTAGCCAGAAGAATATCAGCGTAAATTTGTTTCATCTGCGGCAAATATACGAAGATTGTATTTTGTGGCTTTGCACCAAAAGTTAAGATTTTACTTTTCAAGGACGTAAACGAGCGTGAAGTTTTCCATTTCCTCAAAATAGACAGAAAAAGTCCGTTTCATTCCATTGAAATCTAGAATGACATTGGTTTGAAGGTCTTGCATTTCGAAAGGCTGCACGAAAATATGATCGTTGAAACTGATGCCGGCTTCATTCCGGATTTTAAAAATCGCTTCTTTAACGCCCCAGACGACGGTGAGTTTTCGGATGTAATCGGACGCGTTTTTGTTAAGCCACGTCATTTCGAATTCGGCGAATTTGTAATCGAGGATCACGATTTTGTCGCGCTGTTTTTCCATGTCGATGCCAATATTCTGGTCGCTGAAAATCACTGCTGAAAATTCGTGTGAATGCGTGATCGAAAGATGGCGGCCGTCTTTTAAATGCGGTTTCCCGAATGCGTCGTAGGTTAGATCGAAGTCGGAATAACCAACTTCCTGAAGAATTTTACGCACGCTCAGGAAACCGCGGCGGTGCAATTCTGATTTCATGCCGTTCAAGCGGACTTCGTTGCGTTCATTGAGTGGCACTTCCTTGCGAAGTTGGGCATACGGCTCGTCGATCTTCCAGATGTAGATCTGTGTTTGTGGACTAAAATTGATAATTTTATATAAGGGCATCTTGATTGGCGGGTTTCCCTAGCCCCGATGGCAGTGGAAATCCTTTTTTTAAACTGCAGCGACAGCGGAAGTTTGAAAAAAGATTGCAACGTACAGCGGGAATAGCTCCTGAAAAATTAAAAAATATTTATTGAATTGTGTTTCAAAAAGTTATCGGCTTAAACAACTTATAAATTTCGGCAAATCTATTTTAAATAAAAAGGAATTGCGTAAATTTGCGCAAAATTTTAAGCTAATACAAATATATCATAATGAGTACAACGACAATGCCTTTTGTGGCGTACAAAGTAAAAGACATTTCCCTAGCGGCCTGGGGAAGAAAAGAAATTGAGCTTGCTGAAGCTGAGATGCCGGGATTGATGGCACTTCGCGCAGAATATAAAAACGAGCAGCCGTTGAAAGGCGCGCGCATTGCAGGTTGTTTGCACATGACGATCCAGACGGCGGTTTTGATCGAGACTTTGATCGCTTTGGGCGCTGAAGTAACTTGGTCGTCTTGTAACATTTTCTCTACTCAGGACCAGGCTGCTGCTGCGATTGCTGCTGCGGGAATCCAGGTGTATGCGTGGAAAGGTTTGGATGAGGAATCGTTTGACTGGTGTATCGAGCAGACTTTGTTCTTTGGTGAAGACAGAAAACCGTTGAATATGATCCTTGATGACGGCGGCGATTTGACGAATATGGTTTTTGACCGTTACCCGGAATTGGTGGACGGGATCCGCGGATTGTCTGAAGAAACAACTACCGGCGTTCACCGTTTGTATGAAAGAATGAAAAATGGGACTTTGGTGATGCCGGCGATCAACGTAAACGATTCGGTGACCAAATCTAAATTTGACAACAAATACGGCTGTAAAGAATCTGCTGTGGATGCGGTTCGCCGTGCAACTGACTTGATGTTGGCTGGAAAAAGAGTGATCGTTTGCGGATATGGTGATGTAGGTAAAGGAACTGCGGCTTCTTTCCGCGGCGCTGGTTCTATCGTAACCGTAACTGAAATCGACCCGATTTGTGCGCTTCAGGCGGCAATGGACGGTTATGAAGTAAAAAAACTTGATACGGTGATCGCTAATGCGGATATTATCATTACGACTACCGGAAATAAAGACATCGTTTTGGGTTCTCATTTCGAAAAAATGAAAGATAAAACTGTTGTTTGCAACATCGGACACTTTGACAATGAAATTGATATGGCTTGGTTGAACAAAAACCACGGTGCTTCAAAAATCGAGATCAAACCACAGGTGGATAAATATACGATTGCCGGAAAAGACATCATCATTTTGGCGGAAGGCCGATTGGTTAACTTAGGTTGTGCCACCGGACATCCAAGCTTTGTAATGAGCAACTCGTTTACAAACCAGACATTGGCGCAAATTGAATTGTGGAAAAACAGTGCAAACTACAACAACGAAGTATACATGCTCCCAAAACATTTGGATGAAAAAGTAGCTTCTTTGCACCTCGCAAAATTGGGTGTTGAACTCGAAACTTTGAGAGACGATCAGGCCGCTTATATCGGTGTTGACGTTCAAGGTCCGTTTAAACCGGAATATTACAGATACTAATCTGATAGAAATTGTATTTATAACTGAAACCCTTGCAGCAATGTGAGGGTTTTTTATTTGATTTTTTCTATATTTATCACTCCAAAAAACTAAAACATTATGAAATCAAAAACACAAAACTTAGGAAGTGCACTTTTGCTGGCCGGAATTTTATCGCTCACAGCGTGCAAAAAAGAAACCGTTGAAACCGTAAGCACCGATGTCGATGGCGACACGACGACAGTAGTAACCACAACTACAACGGAAAACACTTTGGATGCCGATACGCAAAAAGCCGAAGCCGATCTAAAAGCTGCCAAAGAAAGGTTGCAGGAAGCAATTGCCAAAGGCGACAAAAAAGCACAGGAAGCCGCTCAAAAAACAGTGGACGAAACCGAAGCGGCCTGGGCAAAACTAAAAGCCAATGTGGCTGAAGGCGCAGACAAAACCAAAACTTCTCTAGAAGAAGCCAAAGACGCGACTAAAGAGAAACTAGAAAACACCAAAGAAAAATTACACGCTGCTGCTGATAAAACGAAAGCCAAGCTCGATGCGGCTGCAGAGAAAACAAAAGCAAACTATAATGAAGCTTTAGAGAAAGCCAAAGCCAAATAATTAAAAAAGACCGTTTCATTTGAAGCGGTTTTTTATTTTTTATATTTACGAAACCAACTACTAAACGACAACATTTTGAAAAAAATTACTCTTCTGGCATTATTGCTGGCATCGATTCCTTCATTTGCGCAAATCGTCAACACGGCGCCTTACATTTTAACTGTAGATGAATTGAAATCGTGGACTCAAACCGGCCCAACGGCTTCAGCAGATTTGATCGCGACAGTTCCATTGGCTGAAAGGTTTACGAACACCCAAACGCAATTCAATCCCGAATTGAACAACAACCTCCAAATCGCTTATCTTCCTGACGGAATGAACAATTTCGGGAATTATTTCGGCGAACAAAACCAGTTCAACTTATACAATTTTACACATTGGGCCTACATTGACAAATTCGTTTGGTTTGGCGGCACGTCGTCACAAACGATACAGATTCCGTCGTCGCCCTGGGCAAATGCCGCGCATAGAAACGGAGTCAAGATTTATGGCGATGTATTCTTTTCTCCAACCGCTTTCGGCGGATCAACGACAACTTTGCAGAACTTCCTCGAAAAAGACACCGAAGGCCATTTCATCGCACTTCCGAAAATGATCGCGATCATGCAATATTACAAATTTGACGGCTGGTTTATCAATCAGGAAACAGCAACCACTCCGGCAGTAGCAGTTTTGATGCAGGAATTTGTAAAAGAATTAACCGCTCAGGCCGAAGCGTTTGGAAAAGAAATCATGTGGTATGATGCAATGTTGCTAAATGGAAACGTCGGCTGGCAAAATCGGCTGAATGCAAACAACAGTCCGTTCCTACAAGCCAATTTAGATGGAAATGCCGAAAACGGATTCGAGCAACGCGTCAGCAGCAGCATATTCATCAATTTTTTCTGGAGTAATGTCGCGCAGGTGGTTGCTTCAAGAACACAGGCGGCAACCATTGGCAGATCTTCATTTGACGTGTTCACCGGCGCCGATATCTGGCCCGGAAGAAATCAGGGGAATTTTATGACCAATGGAAATACGTTTATGACGAAACTCCACGAAGCAGGCGCTTCCATCCCGATTACTTCTTTGGGATTGTTTGCGACGAATTGCGTATACAACAGTTCGGTTTTCACCAATTTTAACAATGATCCTACAGATGTCAATTCGTTTTACGATGCCGAAAACCATTTGTTCGCGGGTGCCGATTCGAATCCGGGAATTGTGGATGCAACAGGTTTTAAAGGACTTTCTGCATGGGTTCCGGAAACATCTGTAATTACTTCGGGATTTTCAACCAGTTTCAATACCGGTCACGGCACTAAAAAATTCAATCACGGATTACAAACCGCTGCAGAACCATGGCACGACATGAACCAACAGGATCTTTTGCCTAGCTGGCAATGGGCTTTTTCGCAAAATGGGATCTTGTCGGCTAAATGGGATTTTGACGATGCTTTCTACGGAGGCAATTCGGTAAAAATCTCCGGGAATTTACCCGCAAACACACCTATCGACTTGATGTTGTACAAAACAAAAATTCAAACCGTGCAAAATGGCGGCGTTTCAGTAATCAACTTTGCATTCAAGAGTACTGCTCAGGGTGGTTCAAAAATAAAACTGCTTTTGGTATTTGCAGATGATTTGACGCAAAAGTATGAATTTCCGGTCGACGTCAGCTTTGTTCCAAATGTCTGGAATGCTGCCGATATTCCTTTAACCAATGCGTTTGCAGGTCGCGAAATTGCAATGATCGGGGTTCGGTTCTCATCGGAAACAGCCGTAGCCAATTATGATGCAAATATTGGATATTTGGCCGTTAATGATGTCTTACTTGGAACAATTTCCCAAAACACGAAAACCAATTTTGTGACCGTAAGTTATCCTGAAAACAACGATGTGAACTTCACAATTAACTGGCCTTCAGCATCAAGGATAAATTATACTGTATCTGATCTTCAGGGGAAATTAGTAAAAAAAGAGAACATAGAATTAAATAAAATCACCAATTATAGTTTGAATACTTCAGGCTGGGCAGCCGGAACTTACTTTGCCACTTTTTCCGACTCGAACAACCTGACTGAAACCAAAAAAATCATTGTCAAATAAGACTTTTCCTTATTTAGACTGAATTGGTATTTGCCCGAAATTGTCCGATTGCACTCCTAAAGCAGCTACTTTTTAGTACTTTTATATTACAATCAGAAAATAAAGAAGCCATGATCTCAAAAACAGTCGAATCAGCATTAAACAAACAAGTCACGATCGAAGCCGAGTCTTCGCAAATATATCTTGCCATGGCTTGCTGGGCAGAAGCCAAAGGCCTTGAAGGCGTAGCGCAGTTCATGTACAAACAATCAGACGAAGAGCGCGTACACATGCTTAAAATCGTAAAATTCATCAATGAACGCGGTGGAAATGCCTACATTTCTGAATTAAAAGCACCGAATGTTTCGTTCAACAACTTTAAGGAAATGTTCCAGGAATTGCACGACCACGAAGTTTTTGTATCGGAATCGATCAACGATCTGGTTCATATTACGCTTCAGGAACGCGATTATGCGACGCACAACTTCCTGCAATGGTACGTCACCGAGCAAATTGAAGAAGAAGCGCAGGCAAGAGCGATTTTGGATAAAATCAACCTCATCGGCGACGACAAAGGCGGGTTGTATCTGTTTGACCGCGACATTCAGCAGTTAACAGTTTACAATGTGGTTGCTCCGGGAAATCCGGCGAATAAAAATTAAGAAAATATTTAAACCATTAAGGGCATTAAGGGTATCAAGCCAAACGGTTAAAAAATAAATTATGTCGAACAAAAGGGCCATTCTTTTCAGAATAGCCTTTTAATAAACATTAGATTTGCTTAATGAACTTAATGCCCTCAATGGTTCAAAAAAAAATCTAAATGTGCAAAACAAAAAAAAGCCACTCTTCTCAGAATGGCTTTTTTAATATCAAACAAGTTTCAATTATGCTTCAAAAGCAACAATAGAAACGTATGATTTGTTGTCTTTTTTCTTTTGGAACTGAACAACTCCATCTACTCTTGCGTGTAGCGTGTGATCTTTACTGATGTAAACATTTTCACCCGGGTTGTGTTTAGAACCTCTTTGTCTTACGATGATGTTCCCCGCAATAGCAGCTTGTCCACCAAAAATCTTAACACCTAAACGTTTCGATTCTGATTCTCTACCATTCTTGGAACTACCGACACCTTTCTTGTGAGCCATGACGTTATCTTTTAAATGTTAATTATTCTGCTGTTGGTTCTTCTGTTGCTTCAGTTTTCTTAGCTGCCGCTTTTTTCTTAGGCGCAGCGGCTCCAGGCAAAGTAAATCCTGAAATCTGAATCTGGGTCAGAGACTGTCTGTGACCGTTTCTCTTTTTGTAACCTTTTCTTCTTTTCTTTTTGAAAACGATTACTTTGTCTCCTTTTAAGTGTTGTAACACTTTGGCTTCTACTGAAGCACCTTCTACAGCCGGGGCGCCTAAAGTGATTGTTCCGTTATCGTCCAACAAAAGAACTTTTGCAAATGAAATTGCATCGCCTTCTTTGTCAGCCAAACGGTGAACATAAACCTTTAAGTCTTTGCTTACTTTAAATTGTTGCCCTGCTATCTCTACGATTGCGTACATAACAATGATGTTTAGTTAATTTTTAAGGTTGCAAATATACAACTAAATCCCATTCATGCAACTTGTTGGAGAAAAAATATAGCTAAAAGTGATTTCATACGTTTTAATTTAAAGTTTTGGGCGTGCCGGCGCTTCAGCAACACACTCTTAAATTGGCATTTGCACGGCGCCGTCGGGCTTTACGCGGTGCGCGGCACCTTGCTGCAATCCCTCACGCAAAAAAGTCGGCATAATAATCAAGCTTTTATAAAAAATGTCATTTCGACGAAGGAGAAATCTCAAACATGCAATAGATTTCTCCTTTGTCGAAATGACACCTGCCATGATCAAACATTTGATTTCCTACCAACGTTCGTCATTTGTCATTCGTCGTTTGATCATTTGTCATTCAACAAAATTCCCTACATTTGATAAACCCAGTTTCCGGTACCAATATTAACCGGAATTGCCGCACCTTTTACTAATCAATGAAACAAATATTAATGGCTGTTAGCACTTCGCTTTTGCTTGGAGGAACGGTTTCTGCCCAAAAAGTCGCCTTTGAGGAATTTGACCTTGACAACGGATTGCATGTGATTTTGCACCAGGATACTTCAGCGCCGGTGGTTATTACCTCGGTAATGTATCACGTCGGATCCAAAGACGAAAGTCCGGACCGCACCGGATTCGCCCACTTTTTCGAACATCTTTTATTCGAAGGCACCGAAAACATCAAACGCGGCGAATGGTTCAAGATCGTCAGCGGAAACGGCGGCACCAACAACGCCAATACTTCCGACGACCGGACTTATTATTACGAAGTTTTCCCATCAAACAATCTCGAACTTGCCTTATGGATGGAATCCGAACGCATGCTGCATCCCATCATCAACCAAATCGGCGTGGACACCCAAAACGACGTCATCAAAGAAGAAAAACGATACGTTTACGACAACAAGCCTTATGGGAATTTCCTGTCGGAAGTCAAAAAAAGATTGTTCACCAACCATCCGTACCGCTGGAGCGTCATCGGCTCGATGGAACATTTGGATGCGGCGAAACTCGAGGAATTCCAGGCGTTCCATAAAAAATTCTACATTCCGAATAATGCCGTTTTAGTCGTTGCCGGTGATTTTGATCAAGCCAATGCGAAAAAGTGGATCTCGCAATATTTTGGATCCATTCCGAAAGGCGCACTTATCCAAAAGCAAACCTTCACTGAAGAACCGATCACAAAAACGATCACCGCCACTTACGAAGATCCGAACATCCAGATTCCTGCAATTGTTGCCGCTTATCGAACACCTTCAATGAAAACCCGCGAGGCGCGCGCACTCGACATGATCTCGAGTTTGCTCAGCGACGGCAGAAGTTCGCGTTTGTATAAAAAACTCGTCGACGACAAGAAAATGGCGCTGCAAATTGGCGCGTTCAACGTCAATCAGGAAGATTACGGCTCGTATGTGATTTTCGGATTGCCATTGGGACAAACCAAAACAGAAGAAATCCTAAAAGAAATCGACGAGGAAATCACCAAATTGCAAACCGAATTGATTTCCGAGAAAGATTTTGAAAAGCTCCGCAACAAATTCGAAAACCAGCACGTGAACAGCAATGCAACGATCGAAGGCATTGCCGAAAACCTTGCTTCTTCGTATTTATTATACGACGATGTAAACCTGATCAATACTGATATTGAAATTTACCGTTCTGTCACACGCGACGAAATCCGCGAAGCCGCAAAAAAATATTTAAACGCAAACCAGCGGTTGGTTTTGGATTACATTCCGGCCAAAAACAAGTCTGCCAATTAAAAATGAAAAAGCCGATTTTAATGCTATTGGGCTTATTCCTTACCTTATATATGCAAGCACAAAAAACACCTCAGCCCAAACCCGGACCGGCTCCGGAAATAAAAATCGGAAAACCGAAAACCTTTGAATTGTCTAACGGACTTAAAGTTTTGGTTGTCGAAAACCACAAATTGCCGCGGGTTTCTTTCAGCTTAACCGTTGATGTTGCGCCATATGTTGAAGGCAACAAAAAAGGCGTTGCTTCTTTGCGCGGACGATTGATGGGAAAAGGGAGCGCGACGATTTCAAAAGACATTTTCAACGAAGAAATTGATTTCCTCGGAGCCAACCTGAATTTTTATTCCGATGGCGCAAGTGGAAATTCGCTTTCCAAATATGCCGCACGAATTTTAGAATTGCTTGCCGACGCGGCTTTGCATCCAAATTTTACACAGGAAGAATTTAAAAAGGAGAAAGCAAAATTCATTGAAAGCTTAAAATCTGAAGAAAAAAGCGTGCCCGCAACAGCTGAGCGCGTTGAAAACGTACTCACTTTCGGAAAAAACCATCCTTTTGGAGAATATGTTTCAGAAACGACTTTGAACAACATGACGCTCGACGACATCAAAGCCAATTACAATACCTATTTCGTTCCTGAAAATGCGTATCTGGTCATTGTTGGCGATGTCGATTTTGAACAGGTCAAAGCCAAAGTTACAGCTGTTTTTTCAGATTGGACGAAAGCGTCCGCACCCGATTTGTCGTATTCCGATCCGAAAAACGTACCCTATTTACAGATCAATTTTATCGATATGCCGAATGCGGTGCAATCGGAAATTGCTTTGGTGAATTCAGTAAACCTAAAAATGACCGATGCTGATTTTTTCCCGTCAATTGTAACGAACCAAATCCTTGGCGGCGATTTCAACAGCTATTTAAACATGAACCTGCGTGAGGCAAACGGCTGGACTTACGGTGCACGTTCGAGCATCGGTTATGGAAAATATGTTGATAAATTCATCGCTTCGGCTTCGGTTAGAAATGCCGTAACCGATAGCGCGGTGGTTGAATTTGTAAAGGAAATCAAACGCATCAGGACTGAAAAAGTCACCAAAGACAAACTCAACGACATTAAGGCCGGTTACATCGGAAGGTTTGTAATGAACATTGAAAAACCACAGACGATTGCGCGTTATGCGTTGAACATCCGTACAGAAAATTTACCTGACGATTTTTACGAAAACTTCATTAAAAATATCAATGCCGTAACTCCGGAAGACATTTTGCGCGTGGCGAACAAATATTTTATGATTGACAACATGCGGATCATTATTACCGGAAAAGCGTCGGAAACAATTTCCGGCTTAGAAAAACTCAAAATCCCGGTTTTATTTTTTGACCGGTTTGGAAATCCGGTTCAATAATTAATAATGGCTTCTGCTTTTGTGCTACTTCGTTTGGCTATCCAAACCCAAACACCTTAATTAAACGCATAACTCTAACCTAAAACATTATGAGCAAACTACACGAACCAATCACGCTTTATTATGTAGACGACGACCGCGATGATCTCGATGTATTCGAACTTGCGATACAGCCTTTTTTGGCAAGTGTGGTTCTTTTTGAAATCGGTGCCGATTTGCTTTCCTCATTAGACAAACCCATTTTGCCTGCAATCGTTTTTGTTGACCTTAATATGCCATCCTTTACCGGCTTTCAGATCATCGAATACATCAGGAGCAAAAAAAGGTTTGAGAAGCTGCCAATCGTTGTGCTTTCTACGTCTATTGATTACCGTACCAAGCAAACGTGCTGGGAATTGGGTGCAGACTTTTGTATTGTAAAACCCCGCCAAATCCAAAAGCTGACCACCGCGCTGCAATATGTTACCGGTATTGACTGGACAAAGCATAGGCGGTCTTTTGAAAATTTCGAGTTTTTATTTGAGAATAATTCCTAACGGCCAACTTCGAACGTTTGCAAATGGCAATGCGCATTTGGAATTGTGAGGTGAATATCTTGCAGACATTTGGTTTCTGGTATTTTGTTGGCAGTTGCGTGAGCGATGGAAGCGGCATCCTTTTGCGGAGCGCAGCGGAGCAAAAGATACAGCGGACAGCGCGACGGCGCCTTGCAAAGCCCGGTTGAAAAGATAAAGCCGAAGCGCCGGCACGCCCAAAAAACCTTGAAAATTCAAATTCATGAGCAATGGCGTGCTGTCGTTTTTACTTTTTTCCCGAGAGGTAAACGCCGCACAAGATAATGCAAGCGCCTAAAAACTGCAGCGGCGTAAGCATTTCATTATCGAGCAAACCCCAGAAAAAAGCCACGATCGGAATTAAATAAGTGACTGAAGTCGCAAAAACCGGGGTAGACATTTGGATCAAGCTGTAAAAAAGCAAGTTTGCAATTCCGGTTCCGAAAACACCTAGAATCATAATGAACAAAGTGGATGTTTGCACTTCGGGAACATGCATGACTTTAAAATATCTGGTAAAATATAAAATTACTATTGACGGAATGAGCATTGCTGCAAAACTTCCGGTGGAAATTGCAAGCGGACTCAGATCGGATAAATATTTTTTGGCCAGATTGACATTCGTCCCGTAACAAACCGTTGCGATAAAAACCAGAAAAATATACGTGTATTCTGAAGTCGAGCCTGAATCTGACCCTGTAAAAACGAGCAGCAAACTTCCAATCAATCCCACGCTTACGCCGATGATTTGCGTGCGTTTAAACTGCAATCCGAAAAACAATCCGCCGAGAATGAGCGCGTTCAAAGGCGTAAAGGAATTCAGCATGCCGCTGATCGAACTTCCAATCTTGGTTTCGGCAATTGCAAACAAATAGGCCGGGAAAAAGTTGCCGAGCAAAGCCGATAATACGACCAATTTCCATTTGCCCAGCGGAATCGTAGGCAGCGTTTTAAATCCGATAACCAGCAAAAAACACGCAGCAAAAATCATCCGCAACGAACCCAACTGAAACGGATCGAGTCCGACCAAACCTTTCTTGATCAAAATGAACGAACTTCCCCAGATCAGGGAAAGTACCGTAAGGAAAACCCACTTTAATTGTTTGGCGCTCATCATCAAAATTTTAACACCCAAAATTGTAATAATTTTATGAATATTCGGGATTTATTTTTGCATTTTTGTAGCCGCCGTCAACAATGTTGACCGTTCGTTCGCAAACATTAAACTCACATATTATGAAATTCACCCAATCTTTATTCGCACTCGCTTTGTCTGCCGCTTTATTTACCAGCTGCAAGCAAACGGCAAGCGCACCAAAAACCGAAGCTGCCGTCGCTTCAACTGAAAAAACAAACACACCTGCTGTAAAACCTGAAACGGCAAGCTTCAAGATCGAAGGCATGAGCTGTGCGATCGGCTGTGCAAAAACCATCGAGAAAGAATTGTCTGAAATGGATGGCGTTCAGAAAGCATCGGTAGATTTTGATTCCAAAAAAGCGGTGATCGAATTCGACGCGACCAAACAAACTCCGGAAAACTTTGTAAAAGTCGTTGAAGCGACCGCTGACGGAAAAACCTATAAAGTCTCGGATGTGACTTCTTCAGGAAACCACGCGATGCTTTTTGACCAGGAAAAAGAAAAAGTTGCTGAGGCAAAAAAGTCTAAATCAGACAAAAAAGAAGCTGCAGGAAAAGAGAAAAAATCGTGTTGTTCAGGAAAGAAACATTGTTCTGCTGACGAGAAGAAAGCTTAAGTTTAGTCGAAAGTCTGAAAGACCAAACTGACTTCATAAAAAAACCAGGAACGCGTAATTCGTTTCCTGGTTTTTTATTTTAAAAGTATTCGTTTTCTTTCGACTTTCAGACTTTTGTGTTTCGACTTATTTCTTCCACTTCAAAGTTTCCATCAATGTCCGCATGTCATCTTTAATGTAACTCGCGGCTGGCATGACCGAATCAAAATTGGGTTTAGCGTAAAAATAAACCGAGCAATCTATAAAATGGCTGATGCTGTCGGTGACGTAAAATTGCGCGTTTGTAGCAGCATTTCCGTTGACCTGATAAAACATTCCATACACTTTGTGGTCTTTGTTTATAAACGGCTGTTCGAGTATGTCGTCAGCTTTAATCACGTGTTCGTAAGTCAGTTTTTGCGCATCGCGAAGCAACGTATTGATGTTGTTCTGGACTGGTTTGTAACTCACGTAAATCGTCGCTTTCATTTTTGGGTAATTGATCTCAAAGCTGCAATCGGGTTTTCCTTTGATGACCGCATCTGCATTCATATCAAATGAAAACGGGCAATTGTTTTCGAAATGCACATATTCGGCTACCGGATAATCGAGGCGCAATTGGCTTGCCGGTTTTGGAAGCACTTCTTTTTTACAGCCGAAAACCGTAACAAACACAAATGAAAGAATTGAAAACGAAATGATTTTTTTTAACATGGCTGTTTATTCAATAATTACTTTTATTTGGCGGACGCGTTTTTTATCAACGGTTTCAATCGTAAAACGGTATTTGTCGAAGTTTATTTTCTGTCCTTTTTTGGGGAAATTGCCTAAGATTTCGAGAATGAATCCGGCGAGTGTTTCAGCTTCGCCTTTGCTTTCGTCGAACAATTCTTCGTCGGCATCAACGATTCTGTAGAAATCTTTCATGCTCACTTTGCCTTCGAAGAGAAAAGTTTTGTCGTCGATTTGGGAGAAATTGATGTTTTCATCGTCGAATTCGTCGCTGATGTCGCCAACGATTTCCTCAATCACGTCTTCCAGGGAAACCAATCCCGAAGTACCGCCGTATTCATCAACCACAACCGCCAAATGGCTTTTCATCGATTGGAAATCTTTTAAAAGATCGTCGAGTTTTTTATTTTCGGGAACGAAAAACGGCTCGCGCAGCAAAGTCGTCCATTCGAAATCTTTTTTGCTGATGTGCGGAATTAAATCTTTAACAAACAATACGCCTTCGATCTGGTCGATGTTGTCGCGATACACCGGAATTCGGGAAAAACCTTTATCGGTAATTTTCTCCATGATTTCGGTAAAGCTTTCTTCGATTTCGAGTGCAAATACATCGATACGCGGACTCATGACCTGTTTCGTATCGGTATTTCCGAAAGAAACAATGCCTTCAAGGATTTTTTGTTCGTGCTGTGAAGTGCCTTCGGAAGACGTCAGCTCTAAAGCCTGCGACAATTGGTCGACTGAAAAACTTGATTTTTGCTTTCCAAGCTTCTTGTGCAGGAAAACCGTTACCGAACGCATCGGAATGCTGATGGGCGAAAGCAATTTGTCCAATATCGACAATGGATAAGCGAAGAAACAAGCAAAGCGCACATTATTCCGGCTGGCGTAAATCTTTGGCAATACTTCTCCGAAAAGCAAAATGAAAAACGTCACAACTACGACTTCAACTACGAATTTTAAAATCGGAGATGAAATTGCGGCGAATAAATTCTGCCCGATAACCGAAAACAAAATCACGACGCCAATGTTGATGAAATTGTTGGCTACGACCAAAGTCGCGAGTAATTTTTTAGGCTTTTCAAGCAATGCAACAATGGTGTTTGCAACTGTTGGTTTTGCAGTACGGCATTCGTCGATGTCTTTCGGGGTCAGCGAAAAAAACGCTACTTCGGCAGCAGAAACCAGCGCAGAACCGGAAAGCAACACGAAAATGGCGATAAATCCGAAAAGCACATTTGTGTCTAAAGTGGTGGATAATTGATAACCGGGCTCAGGGTCCAAATTCAGTAGGATTAATTAAACAAATCAGAACGGCAGGTCGTTGACCGGCGGATTCTGGGCATCAAAATTAGGGTTTCCGGCAGCCGGACGGTTGCCATCGGTGTCTTTTTTCACGTTGAGAAAGGTGAATTCGGTGACCTGGATTTCGGTCGTGTATTTGGTCGAACCGTCTTCAGCCTGCCATTGGCGCGACTTGATCCGGCCTTCTACATAAATCTTATCGCCTTTAGATAAATATTTTTCGCAAATCTCGGCCGCTTTGTTGCGCACGACCAGGTTGTGCCATTCTGTAGAAGTAATTTTTTCGTTCGTAGTCTTATTAATATACGTTTCGTTCGTTGCAAGAGGAAATCTTCCGATACAATTCCCACCATCAAAATAATGCATTTTCACTTCATCGCCCAAATGGCCTATCAACAGTACTTTATTAATGGTTCCGCTCATTTTATTTTAAATTATTGAAATCAAATATAGTAATTTTTGAAAAACTATGGCCACTGCTTTTCTATAAAATTGAAAATAACGATCGGGAACGGAAATGTTTTTAAGGTTTCGATTTCGAGTGCGTTTTCGAGCGTTCCGGCAACGGAAACTTTCCAGAATTTGATGTGTAAATGCTGGTGCGTCAATTTATGGATTTGGCTGATTTCGTTGAGTTCAGAGATTGAAATGATTGGATTTTGGACGAAATTCCGACGCATTAATTCAACTGAAAAAACATCAAAGTCAATTTCGCTTTCCGATTCGATCAGTGGAAATTCGTACAAATTGTGCCAGATGCCTTTATCCGATCTTTTTTGGATGATGGAATGCTTGTTTTGATCTTCAAAAACTACATAATTAAAAAAACGGTTTTTGGCTTTTGCCTTTTTTGATTTCACCGGAAGCTGGTTGACTTTGTTTAATTTTAAAGCCAGGCAGCCGGAATTCAAAACACAAACTGAACAATCGGGATTTTTCGGAACACATTGGATCGCGCCAAATTCCATCATCGCCTGATTGAAAACTGCCGGATTATTCTTTGGCATTAACTCATATGCCAAAGCAGCAAATTCTTTTTTTGCAGAAGCATTGGCGATGTCAGTTTCAATGTCGAAATATCGAGCTAAGACCCGAAACACATTTCCATCGACGACTGGAACAGCTTCGTTGAATGAAAACGACGCAATCGCAGCGGCTGTATATTCGCCGATTCCTTTGAGTGTGATGAGGTCATTGTAATTGTTTGGGAAAATTCCGTCAAGTTCTGAAGCGACAAATTGTGCGGTTTTATGCAGATTTCTGGCACGCGAATAATAACCAAGTCCCTGCCACAATTTAAGCACCTGTTCTTCAGACGCATTGGCGAGGTCAAAAACCGTCGGAAATGCGCTTGTAAACGCAAAATAATACGGCATTCCCTGCGCAACCCGCGTTTGCTGGAGCATAATTTCGGACAACCAGATGTAATACGGATTCGTTGTATGCCGCCAGGGCAAATCGCGCTTGTTTTGCAAATACCACGCAATTAGCGACTTAGTTAAATTCATGATAAAATTTTGGTTAACAAAAGTAAAAGTTTTATGTGATTAAATTTTAATGATTTAGGTTGAATATTTGTTTTTTTAATTCATATATTTGCAACCTCAAAAATTTACACATAAATATTAAATACGAAAGAAAATGACGAAAGCAGATATCGTAGCAAAAATTTCAGAAAAATTAGGTCTTGAAAAAGGAGATGTTCAGGCAACTGTTGAATCTTTCATGGACGAAGTAAAAACTTCCCTCGAGACTGGCGACAATGTTTATTTAAGAGGTTTTGGAAGTTTCATCATCAAAACCAGAGCTGAAAAAACAGGCCGTAATATTTCTAAGAATACTACAATTAAAATCCCTGCTCACAACATTCCTGCTTTCAAACCTGCAAAAGTGTTTGTTGAAGGAGTAAAAACGAATAACGAAGCAAAATAAACTTATTAATTAATCACAA
>Ga0247815_10000381_pt1 | contig 35506 bp, 30 predicted proteins | sample UWRJL194509B1_FD_181014 | JGI IMG/M metagenome (GOLD analysis project Ga0247815, IMG submission 181014) | Plant litter microbial communities from Arlington Agricultural Research Station in Wisconsin, United States - UWRJ-L194-509B-1 | ecosystem: Environmental > Terrestrial > Plant litter >...
GGTTACAGCACTGCGAAAGCTTATAATCGAGTTTGTCATGTTCAGTACCAAAAACCAGCATATCATAATTACTGCTGATAACCGGTTTGTGAATGTCGTCGTCGGCTGTATCCTTATTTCTTTTGATTTTATTTTTGAAGAAATTGATAAATGAATTGCTTTTCTGTGCCGCATAATCTTTTAACTGCTGATTTTCGATGGCACCAATTCCAACTCTGTAAAATAAATCTAAGCTGGTTTTTAATTTAAAGAAGTTAACCAATTCATTGATAACCTGTTCACTGATTGTAATTTTCAGATGTTTCAGTTTTCGGGTCAATAGTTCTTTTCCTTCTTCGGCAATTTTTTTGGTGTTCTCGTTAAGAACATTTTTTATTTTATTTTTCGCTCTCGAAGTCGTTACATATTCCAGCCAGTTAATCGTAGGTTTTTGGTTGGCAGAGGTAATAACTTCAACCTGATCGCCACTTTTAAGTTCGTGATTTAACGGAACCAAGCGTCCGTTGACACGCGTTCCTCTGGTTTTAATCCCGATTTCAGAGTGAATGCTAAAGGCAAAATCAAGCGATGTAGCGCCTTTTGGCAGTGATTTTATTTCTCCTTTTGGAGTAAAAACAAAGATTTCCTGCGAATATAAATTCATCTTAAAATCCTCTACGAAATCAACCGCATTCGTTTCCGGATTTTCAAGCGCTTCACGAAGTAAATTCAGCCATACATCAAGTCCGCTTTCTTCAGTAGCTCCATTTTTATATTTATAATGCGCTGCGTATCCTTTTTCGGCAATTTCATCCATACGCTCGCTTCGAACCTGCACTTCAACCCAGCGGCCTTTTGGTCCCATAACAGTAATGTGCAAAGCTTCATAACCGGTTGATTTTGGAGATGAAATCCAGTCACGCAGACGGCTGGGGCTGGGTCTGTAATGATCTGTTACAATCGAATAGATTTTCCAGGCCACAAATTTTTCATCGTGCGGATCTGTTTTGTAAACAATTCTTAAGGCGAATTTGTCGTACACTTCGTCAAAACTTACATTTTGAGCACGCATTTTTCGGCGGATCGAATAAATAGATTTCGGACGGCCTTTTATAATATAATCGATATTTTCTCCGTCTAAGGATTTCTTTAAAACGTCTGAAATATCTTTGATGTAAGCATCCTGTTCTTCCTTAGTTTCTCTGATTTTGCTTACAATGTCGTTGTAAACCGCCGGTTCAGTATATTTTAAACCTAAATCTTCAAGTTTTGTTTTAATGTTATAAAGTCCCAAACGGTGGGCGAGTGGAGCATAAATATAAAGCGTTTCCGAAGCGATTTTGGTTTGTTTGTATTCCGCCATCGAGTCCATTGTCTGCATATTGTGCAAACGGTCGGCCAGTTTGATCAAAATAACACGCACATCATCATTCAGAGTCAGGATCATTTTTCTAAAATTCTCAGCCTGCATCGACGCATTTAAGTCTTTTTGAACAAGAGAAATTTTGGTCAGACCCTCGACAAGTTGTGCTACTTTTGGGTTGAACATTCGTTCAATATCTTCTACCGTAATAGGGGTGTCTTCTACAACATCGTGCAATAATGCCGCCGCAATAGACGTTGCTCCCAAACCAATTTCAGAAGCGACAATTTTCGCAACTGCAATAGGATGAAAGATATACGCTTCGCCAGATTTGCGTCGTTGTTCTTTATGAGCATCAACAGCAACATCAAAAGCTTTCCGGATCAGTTTTTTATCAGTGGGAGTTAAAGTCTGATAACTAATTCGAAGAAGTTCTTTGTATTCTTGCGCAATTGCTTTGTTTTCTTTTTCAATATCTATTTCTATCATAACGGCATGGTTCAAGTACTAAAAATAGCAATAAGTTTAAACATACGCAAGGTTTTAGAGTGTTGATTTTAGATTTTAGCCTGTAGTATTCATAGAAAATATTTCTGATTTTTTGTTTCGTTTTTCAATGCTGTAAATTGATGTCGATTCTACTTTGGGCGAGCCACCATCCCGATAAGAGGGCAAAATTACGTTGCGCGTATACGCCCTCTTATCGGGATGGTGTCGGGCTGTCTGCGCTACTTCGGTAGCCAGCGTCCATCCCTCTCGCGAGCGAACATATTCGATTTAGAATTGTAATTTCGGGTTTTCATCCCAATCTTTTCATTTTGGCGAAGGATAATTTCCGCACGTAATCAGACTACTTTTTTAAACCTCCAGCTCAGGCAGCAGGCTGTTTAATTTATCATCATATGCTGCAACAAACCCGACAGGTTTTTAAAACCTGTCGGGTTTACGACACGGCAAAAGCAGCTAAAATCAAGTTTTTTTGAATAGCCGTTGCTTTTAATGAACGAATTATATGTGATGTGATTCTGGACTTTAGTCGAATTAAAATTTCGGCTGAAGCCAATTTGACTGCCTTTGTAATCTTAGAACCAGAATCATTATCATTGCGAAGCAGCGACACGGCTAAAAGCATAAGTTGACTCCGTTCGCTCGCGAGAGGGATAGAAGGAAGCTACCGAAGTAGCCCGTATAGCCCGACAGCATTAGCAAAAGGGGCGAATAAGCGCAACGAATATTAGCCCCTTTTTCTAATGGTGGCTCGCCCAAAGCATGATTTTAAGTAGTGAAATGATTCGGAAATTTGTTTCAGGTTTCAAGTTTCACGTTTTTGACCACCGCATTCAACCTGAAACCTGAAACTTTAAACCTGAAACCAACTATTCTTTAGAAAAATCCAAATCCTGAAAATCATAACTAAAATCAGTTAATTCAGAAATAGGGAGCATTTTTAAATTGGTTACTTTACCGTTTTCATCATATTTGAAAAGTAAATGCGCATCGGCATGGAAAAAAGCATTATTCCATTTGACCACATAATTGCCATCTTTATAGAAAAACACTTCACCAGCTAATTGCGAAGAACGTTTTGATGCAAAATACGCTTTGCCTTTTTTCTCTGTAATCGTAACTTCTCCAAACCAATTGTCTTTATAAGTTCCTGTAATTTTAGAAAAATCAGTTTTTATTTTGTCTTTTTTATTTTTAGCGACCTTGGCCCAAACTTCATCAGTAACTTTATCAGCCGATGATTCATTTGCTTTTACGCGATTGCTGTAAACGGTTACATAATCCTCTGATTTAACGCCCAGATAACTATCTTTTATAGTGTTTGTTATGGCACTGAAAGCGGCTCCTGATTGTTGGTTGGTTAAAACGATAATGCCTAAACCTAATTCAGGAATTAAGGTGGTCTGTGTTACATTGCCTTCTAATCCTCCGGTGTGCGAAACTTGTTTATACCCTTTAATATCACTTAAAAACCAGCCTAAACCATAACCTGAAAAATGAGTATTGTAAGGAGGTTTTGTTTTTGACGGAATAATGGTTTGCAGCTGCCACATTTCGTCATGTTCTTTCTCAGAAAACAATTGTTTGCCGTCATATTTTCCGTTATTGAGCTGCAGGATCGCCCATTTGCTCAAATCGTTTACACTTGAATAAATTCCGGCTGCACCATCAAAAATCTGGTTTTCATAACGTTTTATGGTTTTTAGTTTTCCATCAACCGGAACGTGCGGTGTAATTACGTTTGCAGTATCTTTTAAACGTTTTATAGATGCCACACTGTTATTCATTTCTAATGGTTTCATCATGCGCTGCTCTACAAAATCAGCCCAGGTCTGGCCGCTCACAACATGCACAATTTCGCCTGCAATAATGTACATTAAATTGTCATAATCGTATTTGGTTCTAAAACTCGAAACAGGTTTTAAATAACGTAAATTATGAATGATATCCTGCGCTTTAAAATCGCTTCCATCAGGCCAGATCATCAAATCTCCTGCGCCAAGTCCGAGACCGCTTCTGTGTGTTAATAAATCACGAATCGTAAATTCACGTGTAACATAGTCGTCATACATTTTAAAGTCCGGAAGATATTTTATGACTTTGTCATCCCATTTTATTTTGCCTTCGTCAACAAGCATTGCCAGCGCGGCACTTGTAAAAGCTTTACTGTTTGATGCGATTCCGAAAAGGGTATTAGCATCTACTTTTTGTTTTGTTATGATCGATTTTACGCCGTATCCTTTTGCCAGCACCACTTTTCCGTCTTTGACGATGGCCACTGCAATTCCGGGAACATCAAAAGCTTTAATGGTTCGGTCTACCAAATCATCTACTTCCTGATTGGTAATTTGTGCCGAAACTGAAAAGCCAAAAAGCAATACTATTAGGGATAACTTATAATTCATAATTTTAAATTTTTAATTAATTAAATCCTCTTTGGCGTTTGGCTTCAAAAATCAAGATCGCTGCCGCAACCGAAACGTTCATGCTGTCGATTTCGCCCTGCATCGGAATAATTATGTTTTGTGTTGCCGCATCGCGCCAGTCCTGCGTTAATCCGGTTGCTTCTGTACCCACAACCAGAGCGGTTGGAGTGGTAAAATCCTGTGTATGATAAGAGGTTGAATTTTGTAATGTGGCGCAGTAAAAATCGATCTTTTTTTCTTTTAAAAAAGCAATTATTTCAGCTGTTGTTCCTGTCGCGATCTGGTTGGTAAACAAACATCCCACGCTGGAACGGACAATATTTGGGTTGTATAAATCACTTTTGGGATTGGCGATTAAGACGGCATCTAAATTTGCAGCATCGGCCGTACGCAGCAACGCACCAATATTGCCTGGTTTTTCAGGAGCTTCGGCCACTAAAATCAATGGATTTTTAGATAATTTTAAATCAGATAACTGCATGGATTTGGTTTTGGCTACAGCCAAAATTCCTTCTGTCGTATCGCGATAAGCCAGTTTTTGATATACTTCTTTATTGATTTCGATTAATTGAACCGGAGAAGAAACCAATTTATTAATCTGACTTTCAGTTACTAATTCCGGTAAAAACAAAACGCTTTCAATTTCGTAACCGCCTTTTATGGACAATGAAATTTCGCGTAAGCCTTCGATCAAAAAAGTTCCGGTTTGTTTTCGGGATTTTGCCTTTTCCTGCAGTAAAACAAGTGATTTTATAAACGGATTTTGTATCGAAGTAATTTGTTTCATTTTTTTTCTAAAGGTACTTAGGTTCTGAGGCGCTAAGGTACTGAGTTTTTTTTAAAATAGGGGCATAGCTTCAGAGTTGCTAAGGTTCAGCGTTTTTTAATCTTTGTCTTGTAAGCTTTTTAAAACCTTGTAGGTTTTCGCCATAATTGCTCAGCTTCTTTTTGTGTTAATGTCTTTATTAATTTTCTGGAAAAATCTACATTTATCAGGGGGAAATCACTTTGATTTTCACCGGTCAAAATCAATGGTTTATTTAAAACTTCACTAATCTGGTTCATAAAATTCAAAATCTTTTTATAAGTATCAAAAGAATATATTTCTTTTGGAGCGATATCAAATTCAATTTCATTCACTGAGAAAAAATGAAGATTTATTATAATATCATGAATGATGATTGATACCATTTTTGCCTCTAATTCTCCTGTTTCATCATTGAGATATTGAATTAAATATTCTAAATCAATTTTATTAATCTCTTCATTTTCTCCTGTTGGGCCATACTTTACAATATGATTTGTATTGAGATAATTAATTAAAATTTTCCAATCTTCAATTTTCACATTTTCAACATAAATATCTCTCAGAGAACCATCTGATTCAAAAATCCATTTTATTTCATCCCAATTATCTGTCATTTTACTAGTTATGATTTTAGAAATAAAATTGCCACGAATTTTACGAATTTCAACTAATTTTTTATTCGCATTGAATCAAATATTAATTCGTGTAAATTCGTGAAATTCGTGGCAGAAAAATTATTCTTCTGTAGTATTCTTTTCTTCTAGAAGTGCAGTTTCTTCTTCTGCAGGCCTTGTAACAACCTGCTCTTTTTTACCGAAAATAAATTTTTTCAGTCCGGCAAATGCAGCGATAAGCCCGATTACGATGATTTTACCAAATTTAGCCAGAATAGCAAAAAAGCCCACTTTTGCCAAAACTTTTCCGGCTACTAATCCGCCAATTGTCCATGCTGCGACGGTATCTGTGTCAGCGTCAAAGTCTAAATATCTGTTTCCGTCGTTAAATTCAACACTTTTCAGGATTCCCGGAATACTCGCTTTTACTTCTGCAAGTTCGCTCATGTTGGCCACTGCTGAAATGTTATACATTCCTTTTCTTCCTAAAACTCGTAAATCATAGTTCAAAGTATTTACTTCATCTTTGCCAAATTTCAATTCTTTAGCCCAGTGGAGTACTTTTAAATTATTGTCATAATAAGGTTTTGATGCCCAGCCCACTAATTGAACTTCAGAATAACCGCCTTTTTTTCTTTCTTCGTTAGCTGTTTTAGTATCTTCCTGCATGGTCTTCAGCAAATCATCATAATCAATATCGGCGGCGTCATCGTCTTTTACAAAACCATCGCCCTGATAACTGATCACGAACATCCAGCTGTTGTCGTGCGTAACGCCTTTTCCGTCCGGAACGAGCGATCCTAAAATGGTTTCATCTTTCGGATTGCCCCATAAATCACTTAAAACACGCTGTGTTTGTGCGCCGTTAAGATATTTAAATCCTTTAGGGACATTCAATATTCCGTCGCCTTCGGTCAATGAAATTTTTCCGGATTCGTAGTTAAAAGATTTTTCGATTTTGTCATAATAAGCGGCAACAGTATCGGTCTGTGCTTTTATTTGGGGGATAAAAAGTACTGCCAAAAAAACAGTAAGTAGCATTTTTTTCATTTGGGTTGATTGATTTTAAAGGGTTAATTATTAAGGGTTGTTGGTTTATTTTTGAAGCAATTCGTGAATCTCGTCTGCTACGGGATGCGCTGCGGTAAATGTGTATCCCATGATCTTAGCAATTGTCTGCGCGAATTGTTTTTGATATACTTGGGATTGTGTTTTCATTTCGCCATTTGGTTTTATCTCAGGTCCAATTGCTGCAAACCAAATTTCTGATGCTCCCGCAACATCTGCGCCGTGATCTGTCCATTGCGTTTTTGTTTTATCACCGCGACCGTGATCTACGGTAATTAATAGGGTTGTTTTGTTTTTGTATTGAGGATCATTTTGCACAAAATCCCAGATTTCCTTAATCCATTTATCGACTTGATTGGCGGCGTCAAGATACGATCTGTAATGTCCTGAATGTGCCCATTCATCGGTTTCTCCGTAGCTGATATAAAGTACTTTTGGTTTTTTGGTTTTCATTTCATTCAAAGCTTCATAATGTGTAAAAACATCCAGACATTCATCATCATGAAAAGGTTTGAATGAATTGTCGCGCATTTCATTTAATAACTTTTGAACTTCCGTCGGATTATTTCCTCCCACTTTATCAAAGGCAGAAATCACTGGAAAACCGCTTCTTTCTTCATTTAAGATTCGGTCAAAAGCATCCCACGCGCCAAAAGCCCTAACTTTTCCTTTTAATTTTGATTGTTGGTTTAAAAACTCCAAAACATTGACATTCGGATTGGGTTTGTAACCATTTGAGTTGATTTGAATATCAACATTTCCAGTCATTATTTCACTGTATCCGGGATAACTGAACCAATACGGATTTGAAACGTCTACTTTATTCCCAAGATCCCGATTGCCATAAATTTGTCCTTTCGAAACAATTTCAGACCATAAAAAAGGCATTAATTTTTTACGGCTTTCCTTGAAATCGACACCAGCATATTTTTTATAAATATAGGTGCTGTCGCCCTGATTGAATTTTTTATCATTGGCAATTGCCGAATCAACGCCTTTAAAAACTTCCTGCCATCTAAAACCATCAGTGGTGATGATAATGATGTTTTCTGTTTTTTGTGCATGTGATAAAAAGCTGACGAAAACCAATACTGCTGCAATTATATTTTTCATATTTTCATATTTTAATTGCCTAAAAATAAAAGTTGTATGTTGAGAAACAGCAATTTTAAAATTATTATTTGGTTATTTCTTGTCCTAATTTTACTTTCAAGATTTCAATTATTTTTTTTATTCCTTCTACTGTTCCATTGTAAAAGTTTTTTTCTTTGAAATAAGGAATAAAAGAATTGTCAATTATTGATTTCGTTTCCGCGTCGGTTAAAACTGTTTCTATTCCTATGCCATTTTCAATCCTTATTTTTCTTGACTTATTCGAAATACCAATTAGTATTCCGTTATTAAGTTCTTTTTTGCCGATGCCAATCCAGTTCGCGGCGAAAAGAGCACTTTTATGAAAATCTTCATCTGATTCGTATTTTTCATCAAATGTAATAATGGCAATTTCTATAGATGATGCAATTTCAAAATCAGAAATAAGCTTATTTAATTCTTTAGTCTCGGTTTTATCAAAAAGTTTTTCAAAATCCAGCACAAAAGTTTTCTCTACAATTGTATCGTACTGAAATTTAAAATAGCGGTCAGCATTGTCTTTTGACTGACAATAAATGAAACTTGTAAACAAGAATAAAACAGGTAAAAATATTCTTTTCATTTTTCTCATTTTTAAAAATCAGTTGATTTATAAAATCCCTCTTGCCTTAATTTCCAGATATTTATTAATCGCATCTAAAGTCAAATTCTCCGGCTGTGTCAGCACCGTATGAATTCCGTATTTTTTGAGTTCGCTGGCAATCAGACGCTTTTCGAACATGAATTTCTCGGCAATTACCTTATCGTAAATTTCCTGAATGGTATCTGTTTTTTTATTGATGATCGAATTCAATTCAGTATTACTGAAGAAAATAACCACCAATAAATGACTCTTAGCAATGCCTTTTAAATAAGGCAATTGGCGATGTAAACCGTCCATTGTTTCAAAATTGGTATATAAAACAATTAAACTTCTCTGGTTGATGTTTTTCTTGATATCGACATACAAACGGCTGTAATCGCTTTCGAAAAAATCAGTTCTGATATTGTATAGGGTTTCAAGGATTTTCTGCATCTGCGAAGCTCTTTTTTCTGCAAAAACTCTATTTTCCACTTTTTTTGAGAAAGCAAAAATGCCCGCTTTATCTTGTTTTTTCAGAATAACATTCGATAAAACCAAAGTCGAATTAATAGCATAATCCAACAAACTTAAACCGTCAAAAGGCATTTGCATCACGCGTCCTTTGTCAATTGCCATATAAACCGACTGCGATTTTTCGTCCTGAAACTGATTCACCATTAACGAATTTTTCTTAGCAGTAGCTTTCCAGTTAAGCGTTCTTAGATCATCGCCCTGAACATATTCTTTAATTTGTTCAAACTCCATAGTGTGACCAATCCGGCGGATCTTTTTTATTCCGTACTGAAACAAATTATTCGAAAAAGCCAGTAAATCATATTTGCGAAGCTGTATATAAGAAGGGTAAGTGGGCACCATTTTGTCCTTATCGAAAGTAAAACGTCTCGAAATTAATTTCAAAGGAGAAGAAACATACACATTTAAATTTCCAAAAAAATATTCACCGCGCTCCGTGGGGCGCAAATCATATCCTGCTTCTTTTTGAGCAGAAGCTTTAATCGTTTTAAGGATCTGAAAATTACGTACCTGAAACTGAAACGGAATTTCATCTATGATCTTCACTGAAACAGGAAAAGTATAATGATTTTTTATGTTAATGCTTATCGGATTCAAATCGCCGTTCGAAAGTTTTTCCGGCGTAATTCTCGATGCTTCGATACCTGTTTTTACCACGTATAAAATCAAAAAATCCAAAACCAGAAACGTAAACAAAACCAGGAAAACAAACCAAACCGCATTGTATAAATTAGGAAAAATAAAAGCAAAGACAAATAAACCTATAATGCCCAAAAGTGCATAGAAGAAGAAATTGTTGAGATATAGACTTTTTATAAATTTCAATTGAATAAAAATTAGGGTTAAGATGTTTACTATAGTCCGGGAAAGGTTTTATAATTAAAACCATCTAATGCGGCTATTTTCCAGATTCCGTTTTCTTTCACTGCGGTTACTTTATATTTTGGAGTTTCTTTCCATTCCGTCCATGTCCAGTAAAAAGAGGCTTTATTGTTTTCAATTTTTAAATTGTTGAGCTTCATGGTTTTCCAAAACAATTCAGGATTGTCCTGACAATCACACCACGGATTGCTGTCATTGCCGTAAGGAGGAAGATCACCAACAAAATATTCTATTTTATTCGTTTTCAGGTTATCGCCAATTTTCAAGCCTATTTTATTGTAATTGTCGATAAATTGCTTGGCAAAAAAGTTAGATTTTTTAAGTTCCGCTGCTATTTTATTATGTGTTTTGATATTTAAGCCAACATATTTATCGCCTTTTTTATTGGCAACAACATCAAAGTCAGGCTGTGTTTTTTTAGTTTCAATCCATTCATAAGCTTTTCTTATTAATGTTTCAAGCTGCTGTTTATCGCTTGCAAAATAAAGGGTTTTATTGGTGTTTTCTTTTGGTTTAAAACCAACGAGATGAAATCCAATTAAAAGCAGAAAAAATAGTTTAAATAATCTCATTTAAGTCTTAGTTTTCAATTAACAATTAACAATTAATAATTATCTCGGAATTTCAACTGTTTCAATAATTTGTTTGATAATTTCTGAGCTTGTAATACCTTCCATTTCGCGTTCCGGGGCTACAATGACACGATGCTGCAAAACTGGAATCGCAGCTTCTTTAATATCTTCGGGAGTTAAAAAATCACGCCCGCGTATGGCAGCGAAGCCTTTTGAGGCGTTCAGAATTGCAATCGAAGCACGAGGAGAAGCTCCTAAATATAAAAAGGCATTCTCGCGTGTGTTTACTACGATTCTGGCAATATATTCCAATAAATTCTGCTCTACCCTAATTTGTTTTATTAAAGCCTGGTATTGGTTTATTTCAACCGCAGAAAGAATCGTTTTTATGGATTCTAATTTGCCATGATCCTGCAGCAAATGCTCTCTCTGAATGATTAGAATTTCTTCATTTAGTTTTGGATAGTCAATCGTGATTTTAAATAAAAAACGGTCTAATTGCGCTTCCGGCAGACGATATGTTCCTTCCTGCTCAATCGGGTTTTGCGTGGCAATAACCAAGAATGGAGTTTCCAGCTGAAAAGCCGAACCATCAATGGTAATCTGGCGTTCTTCCATGACTTCAAAAAGTGCTGCCTGCGTTTTGGCCGGCGCACGGTTGATCTCATCAATTAAAATTAAATTAGAGAATATAGGACCTTTTTTAAACTCAAATTCGGAACTTTTCAAATTAAAAATTGAGGTTCCTAAAATGTCAGACGGCATTAAATCCGGCGTAAACTGAATCCGGCTAAAGCCAATATTCAATGTTTTCGATAATAATTTGGCCGTAATCGTTTTGGCAACTCCGGGAACGCCTTCTAATAAAACGTGTCCGTTTGATAAAATCGCGACCAAAAGCTGATCGATCATTTTTTGCTGCCCGACAATTACCGTTTCTAATTCTTTTTTGATGCTGTTAATGTGGTCTAAAAGCGGCGCTAAGTTTATTCTTGTTTCAAAATTCACATTTTCATTTGTGATTTCGTTTTCTGGGGTATTAATATCGTCCATGTTTGGTATGTTTTCTTTTGAATTAGTTGGTGTATTATGTACATCTTGTCATTTCGACGCAGGAGAAATCACATTCGGAGCGCAACAGCTGTGTTTCTAGTGTGATTTCTCCTGCGTCGAAATGACAATTGGATATTTTCATATTAATTTAAAATCTTTTCAATGGCATTATTGAGTCGGATTAAATCTTCTTCAATGCTTCCGTGATAACTATTTCGGTGTTCGTTGATCAAAAATACGAGTTCCTGAATATCTGTTTCTTCTTTTCCGGTTTTGTGATGCAGTTTTTTAATAAAATCATCATCCAGTTTTGTGGTGTCGATCAGATATTCATTTCGGATTCGCTCTAATAAATAAATGATTTTTTTATCGATAATATTGCTGTGATCGCCTTCCTGATAATATAAATTCCCAATGGTTTTCGTAAAATCTACCGTTAAATTAGGGAGTGGTTTTAAAATCGGCACAATGCGCTGCTTTCGTTTTGCATTAAAAATCATAAAAATCAGAACTCCGATTAGAAAGAAATACCACGCCCATCGTAAGGCCGGCTGGCTATGAATGTAGCGCAGCGGCGAATTAGAAATCTGCTCATTATTCTGCCCTTTTGTGTACCAAAAAACAGCTTCTTTAGGAAGATAAGACAACACATTTTCAGCATATTGATAATGGTCATTTTTTAATAAATTAAAATTGGTAAAAGCTGCAGGCTGTGTGTGCAGATAAAAATTACCGCCTTTGTATGCCACTTTTATAAAATTAATATGTCTTTGTTTTTTTGCATTATTCTGATATCCTAAAACAGTAGTATTCAACGTATCAATTTTAGAAAAATAGACTTCAGAGGCAGTCGTAAAAAGATATTTTTTCGGATTCACTTTTTTATTGGCCATCCACATTGCCGTGCTGTCAGTTTGAAGGAAATCGGATTGAAATTGAATCTTTAAACTGTCTGACAATATCTTAGGAAACGTTTTCATGCTTAAAAAAGCATTGTTTCCATGCGATACAAAATAAAAAATCTCTTTTATCGATTGGTCGTCAATCGTGTTATTTTCTGAAATATTTAAAAAAGTACCTTTTATAGTATAGGTTTCCACCAAAGTATCTGCGTCGTATTTTGAATCTAAAAACTCATACGGAGTAACTTTTGAAATTTTCTCAATTTTTTGATTTTTCAGAAGCCCCTTAATTTCCTTATCAAAAATATAAAGTCCAAACGGAATTTTGTCATTAACGGCATAAGTCGGCCTCCAGTCAATAGGTTTGGGTTTATTGTGGTCTGCAATTAATATTAAGACTAAAATAAGAACCAGAATCGCAATGTATATTTTAATGCTTTTATTCATTGCTAAAAGTTTTTAGGGCATTCTTAAAACGATTCTCGGCTTTTTTAAATGTAGTTTCATCCATTTCAAATTCGCCATACCAAATGTAATTGTACAAATACGACAAATAAGTAAAATCTTCTTTGTGAGCAGGTTTTTGAAGTTCGTATAAGTAATCAGAATTTGTTTTTTCGATATCCCAATCGATGTAATTATTTTGCGCCATAACCTTCAATAACCAAAGATAATAATAACGTACAGCGGCTCTTTTTTCTCCGCTTTGAATGCTTTCTTTAATTAAACTATCGAAATCTAAAAGGTGAATGTTTTTTTCGAGATCAGAATAATAGATATTTCTTTTGTTCGAATTTTTTCCAAAAATCCATTGCCCTTCTTTATTAATAAGCGCTTTTACAATGAAATAAATGACAGCTGTAATCACCACAACTGCAATAACCCGTATAACATTTGCAGCAAAATCTATAGATTTTTCGGTGGTTGTAAACGAGAATAAGTTTCTAAAAATACCGGCCAGCCATTCTAAAAAATGATCCCAGGCACTTTTTTCTGGTGCTTTGTGTTCATAAACAAATTCAGGATCCGTATATTTTTTTTTGAAGTTTTTTTGAAACGTTTTGGCTTCAATTGTATCCGAATCGACCTGAATATCTTTCTCAGTATATTTTACAGCCGCCACTTTTGGCGGTGCTTCTGCAGCCAAAGTATCCTGAGCATTCGAAATGCTGCAGCAGATAAGAAATGATACTATAAAGAAAAATCTATTCATTACTATTTTCGATTAATTCAGTTTGAACCGGAATTTTTTCACTTTTTTCACCAAGACTAGAATAGATAATTCCCTGACTGATCATTATAATGTTACTAAAAATAGTGCCTAATGTAATCAGGATCATGAATGCAGCGGTCATGAAAAAAATCATTGTGGAGGAAAATTGAAACGATTTTGCATGAAAAATTGAATCTCCAATTGCAGCCGTCACGAAAATAATCACTGCCGAAAAATAAAATCCCATGGTCACAAATCCCTGAACAATATGGGCGATAACCATCATTATAAAAGTAGTGCACAATACTGACCAGAAATCTTCGATTAATAAATCGTAAGCGTGTTTTAGAGATTCGAAAAATCCTTTTTCTTCTAGTAAATAGGCATAAAAACTAAGACTTATAAAAGTGAATAATGTGGGTACAGTAATGACAAAAAGCGGAAAACCAATTATGATTAAACACAATATAAACAATACCAGTGCAAGCAGCATTATGATGGGACACAAGATAAAGATAAAACCCATGCTGAATTTTAATATTTTCAGGAAGTTTTGCTGAAAGCTTGAAAATAGATCATTTAAAGTGATATGGCTGCCATTATTTTCACTTACTAATTTAAAATATAAAACAGGATAAGATAAATTAAATAAGGATAAAAGCAGGAATAAAAGAGAACCAATACCAACACAACTCCAAAAAAAGACTGTGCTGCTGCTAAAACAGCTGATCATATATTCAAGATGGCTGTCCCATAAATTAGCATCATAAATAACATTAAAATCAATGAGCAGAAGCCAATATAATACGGCACCCAAAAGGAGTAAAAAACCGGAATTTATGATGAAGTAGTTTTTGAAAAAATGTTTTCCAAAAAATTTAAAAAAGTTAAGAGTATCCGAGATATAGTCACTGATTTCTCGTTTTTTGAAAAGTAGAAACATTATAATGAGGTTGTTTTTTTGTGAACAATAGATGGATATACTAAATAATAAAAGGATATTACTGCTAATGTAAATAATATGATAAAACTGCTTAACCAACTGGGCATAGCAGCGGCATATCTGGTGATGAAACCTTCGAGAAATCCTGCGCTGATTGTAAATGGAAAAGTGCTTAAAAATATTTTAAAGCTGTTTTTAAAACCTATTTTAAAAGAATTTATTCTCGAAAAAGTTTTTGGGAACAAAATGGAAGCTCCTAAAATAAATCCGGCTGCGGCCTCGATTACGATAGCGAAAATTTCCATAGCACCATGAATCCAGATGGCGCGTACACTTTTCCAGAAACTTCCGTGTTCATAAAAAAAGTACTGAAACGATCCCAGCATCAAGCTATTACGAAGAAACATGTAAAACGTTCCGATGCCTCCGAAAATGCCAAAAAAGTAGCAGTTAGCGCCAACCTGAAGATTATTCATCGTAATGCCAATAAAACTTCCCCAATTTGATCCGGATCCGTAAACGGCCATCGGATCTCCTTTTTTGATGTTGTCTAACGTCATGTTAACATAATCGTCACCCACTATCAAACGAACAAAGTTCTGATCGTAACGTGCTGAGACTACACCCATGGCAACTGTTGCAAAAAAGAGCACAAATGCATAGAGCAGGTATCTTCTGTATTCGTACAGCAGCAATGGGACTTCGGTTTTAAAGAACGCTGCAATCCTGTTTTTTTCTGTGCGTTTGGTTTTGTAAATCTTTTGGTAAATCTGCGAAGCAAGATGATTCAAGTAAACAACCGTTTTGCTTTTAGGATAATAAGTTTGCGCATACGACAAGTCATTCATCAATTGAATGTACAAATTAGCTAACTCGTCAGGATTTTTTTTAGCTTTACCAAAAATTGCCAGCTCAAATTCGAGCCATTTTTCTTTATTTTGTTTTATGAAGGCGACTTCTCTCATTACAGGCTAAAATATAAAATATGTCAGAATTATCTATTAATACGACACAAAATGTTAAAATAAATTTCATAGCAGCTACTTTAGGCGAGCGGCTGGGAGCTTATTTTATCGATTTATCGATTAAAATCTCTTATGTGACGGTGGTTTGGGGAATATTTTTTTATTGGCTGAATTTTTATGTCATACTCGAAAATTCAGATTATTGGACGAGAAAAGCCATTTATATCATTTTTGCTTTTCCGCTGATGATTTATTCGATTACTTTAGAAAGTATTTTTGAGGGACAATCCATCGGAAAAAAACTGGTGAAGATAAAAGTGGTCAAAATTGATGGGTATCAGGCTGGTTTTGGTGATTACTTAACGCGCTGGTTTTTTAGCCTGATAGATTTTTTTGCTCTTGTGGGTCTTGCGGGTTTAATTGCCGTGATTACGAGCAAAAAATCACAGCGATTGGGCGATATGGCAGCGGGAACGGCCGTTATTACTTTAAAAAATAAAATCGATATCAGCCATACGATTTTAGAGGAAATCGGGGATTCGTATGTTCCTACTTATCCTTTGGTGATTAAATTGTCTGATAATGATATGCGTATTATTAAGGAAACTTTTAAGAAAGCCGAGGCGAAAAATGATCATGAAATAATTTACAAACTGGTCGCGAAGATTGAATCGGTGACTGGAGTAAAAAACCAATCAGGCAATAACAGCGATTTCATCAGAGTAATTTTGAAGGATTATAATTTTTATACTCAAAACATGTAGCTTTTTAAAGAAGCTGAGATGCTTAGTTTTTTTATCATTTGGCTTTTTTGTGCGCTTTGTGCCTTACTACTACGAATATTTTTAATTTATTTCTCCATATTTCTTTTGAAACGGAATGCCCTAGCCCCGATGGGAGGGAAAATCCTTTTGCTTTTTTCTTTAAAAAGCAAAAGATTGGAAGGAACAGCGGGAATCAGCTCCTTAAAAAACTACTTTATTGCTGCTTTAAATTTATTTCATAACAATGCTTATAATTTATTTTCCTAATTTTAACAAGCATAGTTTGAGAAAGGCGTATTCTAAAAGTGAGCGCGATGTGAAATTTAATTCTAAATACCATGAAAAACAATAAATTATATGCAGTAATAATGATGTTTATTTCTGTTTTTTCTTTCGCTCAAGGCGGCAAAAAACTGGATAAAATTATAAAAAGAGATTATCAGATTATTGAATGCACGATTGCAAAAATGTCTGATAAAACGGTTGAATATTCTTTGCCGGGAGAAACACTTCAAATTTCGCTTGATGTGTCGCAGATTGCCAGAATTGATTTTGCGAGCGGCCGTTCACAGACTTTTGATGCCGCTGTAAATTCAAACGCTGCAGTTTCTTCCAATCAAAATAGTGCAGTTTTAGAAATAAAACCCAATACTATCGCCGTGCTGCCTGTTCCGTATGTGAACTCCGATAATCTGCAGAGCTCAGAAGAAATGGCAAAGTTTGCCCAAAATGATCTTTATAACAAACTGCTGGACAAGGCTGCCAATATTTTGCCGCTTACAGTTCAGGATTTGAGAACGACAAACAGTTTGCTGCACAAAGCCGGAATTGACTATAAAAACATTGATGAAACTCCGATTGAAGATCTGGAAAAAATTCTTGGTGTTGATAATATTGTGGCCGCAAAAGTTTCGTTTACCATAGGTTCCGGAACAACTGCAACAACGTACAATAGCGGCAATGCCAAAGTAAGCGACAATAATAAAAAGCTGAAAACCAATGACGTTTCGACCACAACGGCCAATACACAAGAATATTATTACTATACCGTTTACTTTGATATGTATAAAAATGCAGCAAAAATATACTCACAGACAAGAAAACCTTTTTTAGCCGTAAAAGACAGCTGGATGGATTCTGTTACTTATTTATTGAAAAGAAGTCCGATTTATGTGAAGAAATAAAGAATAATAAGAAAAGAATATAAATTAAATGGTAATTAAAGCTTTGCAGTATTTTACCTTTGAGCCTTTGCAGCTCTAAACCTTAAAAAAATGTTCCACTTATTAGATATTATTGGCACGATGGCTTTTGCCATGTCTGGCGCTTTAACGGCAATGCATAAAAAACTCGATCCGTTTGGGGTTTTTATTATTGCTTTTGTGACAGCGGTTGGCGGCGGAACGCTTCGTGATGTATTAATTGGGCGCACTCCTGTGGGCTGGATGCTGAATCTGCAGTATGTTTATGTGATTATTTTAGGTTTTGGACTGGCAATTCTTTTCAGAAAAAAGTTTGATAAATTACGCACTTCGCTGTTTTTATTTGACACCATTGGTTTGGGCGTTTTTACTTTAATTGGACTGGAAAAAGGAATTATGACTGGGCTTCATCCTGTCATTTGTATTGCTTTAGGAACCATGACGGCTTGTTTTGGAGGTGTAATCCGGGATATTTTGTGTACCGAGATTCCAACTATTTTTAGAAGAGAAATTTATGCTACAATCTGTATTTTTGGCGGTATAGTGTTTTTTGCACTTAAAAAATTAAACTTAGAAGATGATATTTTATATCTGGTTACTTCGGTTGTAATAATAGCAGCGCGGTTAATGGCAGTGAAATTTAAATGGTACCTGCCGGCATTTGATCACAAATAAGATTTTAAACAATATATTAGCCACAGATAAAATGGATTAAAAAGATTTTAACTGTGAACTTAAAAAAAAACACTAGAATCATTAAAATCTGTGGCAGCAAAATGACAAATTATACCGTAAAAAGATACCATAAAAACGATAAGGCACTTTGGACTGAGTTTATTACGCAGGCCAAAAATGCAACGTTTTTATTTCATCGCGATTTCATGGAATACCATAGTGATCGTTTTGAGGATTTTTCGCTTTTGGTTTTTGAAGAAGAAAAATTAAAAGCGGTACTGCCCGCAAATAAAAGCGGCAATTCTGTTTATTCGCATCAGGGACTTACGTACGGAGGTTTGGTTTTTATGGATAAATTAAAAGCCGGGAAAGTAGAATTGATTTTAGATGAAATTATGCTTTTTTTGAAAGAGAATGCAATTGAAACCTTTTATTATAAGCCAATTCCCAGCTTTTATTTTCCTGTGGGAAATCAGGAAACAGATTTTTTTTTATTGAGGAGAGGCGCCGTATTAGAACATAAAGAAATGAATTTGGCTGTAAATCTCGAACTCCCTTTTTCTATTTCTAAAAGTAAATTAAAACATTTTAGACGAATTGAAAATCTTGATTTGGACATTGTCGAGGAACAGGATTTCAATCCTTTTTGGGAGAAAGTTTTAGAACCAAGACTCCTGGAAAAATTTAATGTAAAACCTGTTCACTCCAAACAGGAAATAGCGTTGTTAAGAGAGCGGTTTCCGCAAAATATTAAGCAGTATTCTGTTTATCAAAATGATGAAATTATTGCCGGAATAACACTTTTTGAAACTAAAAATGGTGTGAAGTCCCAATATGGAGCTACTTCAAAAAAAGGGGAAGAAGTGCGTGCGCTTGATTTTTTATTCATTAATCTGATTCATAAATACAAACGGAAAGGCAAGCGTTTTTTTGATATGGGAATTGTAAATGAAGAAAATGAAAGCGGTTATAATGCCGGCCTCTTAAAACAAAAAGAAGAATTAGGCTGTACCGTTTACAATCAGGATTTTTATAAAATAACTATAAAATGATACCATTTCTAGACCTGAAAAAAATAAACAAACCCTATGAAACTGCATTTCAGGAAAAACTGAAATTGGTTTTAGAAAACGGCTGGTATGTTTTAGGGAAAGAACTGGAAACATTTGAAAAGGCTTTCGCCGAATACAATCAAACGCAATATTGTATTGGAGTAGGCAATGGTTTCGATGCACTGGTTTTGATATTTAAAGGCTATATTCAACTCAAAAAACTGCAAAAGGGAGATGAAGTAATTGTGCCGGCAAACACGTATATTGCCAGTATTTTGGCCATTTTGCAAGCTGATTTAATTCCGGTTTTGGTCGAGCCAAAATTAGAAACCTACAACATCAATCCAGATTTGATTCAGGAAAAAATTTCTCAAAAAACAAGGGTCATTTTAGCCGTTCATTTGTACGGGCAATTTGCCGAAATGGATAAAATAAATGCGATTGCAGAGCAAAATGATCTTTTAATAGTCGAAGATTGTGCACAATCTCACGGGGTTGCAAGTAACCTAAATTCTATCCCGAGGCTTCGGGACTACAATCTAAAATCGGCTTCCGCTTACAGTTTTTACCCCGGAAAAAATTTAGGCTGTTTAGGCGATGGCGGTGCCATAACAACAAATGACACGGAACTCGCAAAAGTGCTTTTTTCGATCAGAAATTATGGTTCTGAACAAAAGTATTATAACGACTATATTGGCGTAAATTCGAGATTAGACGAACTTCAGGCTTCGTTTTTAAATCTTAAGCTGCCCAATTTAAACTCTGATAATGATAAACGACGCGCCATTGCAAAACGATATTTGGCTGAAATAAAAAATGATAAAATAATCCTGCCGTTTTGGGATTTTTCGGACAATCATGTGTTTCATTTGTTTGTGATTCGGACTGAAAACAGAGAAGCTTTACAGGAATATTTAACTCAAAACAATATTCAGACCGTAATTCATTATCCAGTTCCGCCGCACAAACAAAAAGCCTTTTTAGAATGGAATAATTTGTCGTTTCCGATCACCGAAAAAATTCACAACGAAGTTTTGAGTTTACCAATAAGTCCCGTTTTAACAGCGGCAGAAGTCAGTTTAATCATCAAAATTCTAAACCAATATTAATTCGTGTCGGATAGCAGCAAATCATACCAACAGATTCTGAAAACCACTTCGCTTTTTGGCGGTGTTCATTTTTTTACGATTTTGATTTCGATTATCAGAACTAAGCTAATTGCTGTTTTTATCGGTCCGGCGGGAATGGGAATTATCGCTTTATTAAATTCAACTTTAAATGTTATCAGCGGTTTTTCTGGTTTGGGAACAGAAACCAGTGCTGTAAAAAATATTTCAGAAAACTATAAAAACAATAATTTTAAAACAGTTTCGACGACAATTCAAATTGTAAAAAAGATTGTGTTTTTTACGGGTATTTTCGGGATGTTATTGACTATCCTTTTTGCAAAAGCATTAAGTACAATCGCTTTTGGAGATTCAAGTCAGATGTATGCCTTTATATTTTTGGCCGTTACGGTATTGTTCAAACAATTATCAACAGGACAGCTGGCCGTTTTGCAAGGTTTAAGGCAAATGCAGTTGTTAGCCAAAGCCAACTTATACGGCAGTCTTTTCGGGCTGGTTTTTTCGATTCCGTTTTATTATTTTTTAAAGATAGACGCCATCATTCCGACTATTTTAACTGCTTCGATAACAGCTTTAATTTTCTCTTTTTATTATTCGGATAAAGTAAAAATTGAAAAAGAAAAAGTTTCAAAAACCGTTTTTTTCGCTGAAGGAAAATCGATTGTAAAACTGGGTTTAATGCTGACGATAAGCGGTGTTTTAACCCTTTTGTCAACGTATCTGGTTCAAATTTATATTGGTAAAATTGGGGGTTTAGAGCAAGTTGGTTTTTATAACGCCGGATTTACGCTGTTGAATTCTTACGTCGGAATTATTTTTACCGTGATGAGCACTGATTATTTTCCGAAATTAGCAGCGGTTAATACTGATAACAAAAAAGTGAGATCGGGTGTTGTACAACAGGCTTTTATTTCAATTACCATAATAACGCCCATTATTGTGTTGTTTTTAACGTTCATTTCCATCATAATTCCTGTGATTTATACGGCAAAATTCAACGCGGTAATTCCAATGGTATGCTTTGGAATTTTAGGCATGCTGTTCAGGTCGGTTTCGTGGGCCATGGGATTTATTTTAATTGCAAAAGGCGATTCGAAAATGTTTATTAAAACAGCAGTTGGTTTCAATATTTTGTCCTTAATAATGAATATTGCAGGATATTATTTTGACGGATTGGAAGGCTTGGGAATTAGTTTTTGTTTGTATTTCCTGTTCCATTTTATAGGTTTAAAAATCATAACCAAAAAGCGATATGATTTTTATTTTGATAAAGATTTCTATCAAACCTATTTCGTTTGTTTTCTAATTTGTATTATTACTTTTTTGCTTCGATATATAGAATTTCCAATTCTAAAATACAGTTTAATGACAGTAATGGTTTTTGTTTCTTTGGCTTTTAGTGTGAATCAGATTAATAAAAAAACAAATTTAAAAGAAATATTTACAGCAGCAGTTCTGAAAAAAAATGATCAAAATGATGCAGAAAAGTTATAGAAAATACCGGTCTTTTTATCATCAGTTAAAGTTTTACCTTTCCGTAAACTGGACAAAAACGCTGTATTTTAATTTTAAGAAATTTCCTTTTGAAACGGCTGTAAAACTGCCTGTTTTCTTTTATGGAAAAGTAAAGTTTACTTCCATAAAAGGCACAATTCAAATTGATGGAACTATTCAGAAAGGCATGATTGGTTTTGGCCAGCCGTACGAATTGAATACTGTTCATAAAGGAACTGCTGAATTTTTTGTTTTAGGAAAATTGACATTCAAAGGAAAGTTTCAATTTGGGAAAGACTGTTTTCTTTTCGTAGGAGAAAATGCCGTTTGCGAATTAGGAAATATGGCATCGATGGCGTCAAATGGCAAATTAATTTGTACTGAAAAAATTGTTTTGGGCGACTATGCCCGCTTTGGCTCAGAAGCACAGATTATCGACACCAATTTTCACGATTTGATCGATACTGAAACTGGAGAAAAACTCGAGAAATCGGCCCCGATTTTTATCGGAAATTATAATTTTATGAGTAATCGGGTTTCTATCTTAAAAGGAACCCAAACGCCTGATTTTTGTACAGTTGCCTCCAATAGTTTGTGTACAAAAGATTATAAAAGTTTAGGCAAAAATATTTTGATTGGAGGAATTCCGGCCAAATTAATCCGATCGAATATTGCAAGAGACTGGCAGGGAGAAAAAGAGCAGTTAGATCATTTTCTGACGGTTTGAAACTTAGTTTAAAATAAAAAATCCGCTTTTATCTGCGTCTTTAAGAAGTAGATCCGTTTCAGCTGTGTCCTAAATACGACGCGGCTTTAACAGATTTTTTTATTGTGTGAAATTGAGATTTCTAATTAGCAACAATAATTCTAATTCTTTGTTTTATTTCTAATAAAATATATCTCAATGACAATTTATAATCAGCTGTTTTATAAGCCAAAACCATTTCAAAATGCATTCTTTTTAAAATCGCTTTATGTTCTGTTTTAGATCGGTTTAAACGAATCGCTTTTAGAATAATAAGATAAGTTGAATAATTTATTTTCTTAGATCTGGCATCATTTTTTAAATGAAAATGAGTGCCAAAAGAAGTTGTAGAGATCCTTTTTTTGATTAAAATTTCATCAATATAATCAAAATCATACGTTCGTGAAGCCCGAATCCAAAGATCTAAATCTTCATACGCCAAATTTTCGTCATACCCTTTTAAGTCATCAAAAACAGATTTTTTAACCATTGACGAAACGGAACAAATACTATTGCCGCCAGAAATCACGCTCAAATAAATATCTCCCGTCTGTCTTTTTTCGATCGTTTTTTTAGATGCATCAACGGGAAAATAATAAAAATAAAAACTGCCCTTTTCATTTATTACTGCAGCATTTCCGTAAACCACGCCCAGATTTTTAAATCGACTTTCTTTGAAAGCTTTTAATTGTAATGAAACGCAGTCTGGCAATAAAATGTCATCGCATGCCAAATCAATTATATATTCACCTTTCGCCAGTTTTAATGCTTTGTTGAAAGATTTGGTGCTTCCTAAATTGGTTTCGTTAGCAATAAATTGAATTTCTGGATATTCAAGAAGCCATTTCCGGATGGTTTCTTTTGAATTGTCGGTACTAAAATCATCAACAATAATCACTTCAACAAATGGATAATCCTGATTTATGGCTGAAAATAAACTGGCTGCAACATAATTTTCCTGATTGTAACACAAGCAGATAATGGTTACGAATGAATTATCTTGCATTTTGTTTTTAGATTTATATATTTGATACGAAAATAATAAATCAACAATGATATTGTCTCACAAAAAAAATAAAATTGCTTTAATCGGGTATCGCTTAAGTGGAGGTGGCAGCGATAAAGTGATGGCAAATTTGTCTGTTTTTTTTGTAAAGCAAGGTTTTGAAGTGGATATTATTATTGTTTTAGACGAAGTCAGTTTTCCGTATTCGGGCAAATTGGTAAATCTGGGACTGCTTAAAAATAAAAGCAACGGATTTTTTAATAAAGTCAAACGATTATGGGCTTTACGAACGTATTTAGAAGAAAATAAATTCGATTTTATTATCGATTTTCGCTTTAGGACCAAAGTTATTCAGGAACTCATTTTATCGAGACTGATCTATAAAACCAAAACGATTTTTACAGTTCACAGCTTCCTGATCGATCATTATATGCCTAATAATTCGCGGCTTACAAGACTAATGTACAATCATTGTTATGCGAATGTTGCGATTGCAGCAGAAATGCAAATGCTCCTTGAAAAGAAACACCAATTGCAAAATGTAGTGACGATTCATAATCCTGTTTATTTGGATGAAATTCTGGAAAAGCAAAAGGAAGAGCTTAAAATTGGATTCGATTTTATCATTGCCGTCGGACAATATGAAAATGAAATAAAACAGTTTGATAAACTGATTACGAGTTATGCAAAATCTGTTTTGCCACAAAAACAAATTCACCTGATTATTGTTGGAAATGGAGACAGCAAAAAACTCTCAAAAACGGCTCGTGATAATGATATTGATACTTTTGTGCATCTTGTGGGCTATCAAACCAATCCTTTCCAGTTTATGGTACGATCTAAATTTTTAGTTCTATGCAGTCAAAATGAAGGATTTCCGAATGTCATTCTGGAATCATTAGCCTGCAAAACACCGGTTATTTCTTTTGACTGCGATTTTGGACCGAGAGACATGATTACAAATTATGAAAATGGTATTTTAGTAGAAAATCAAAATTGGGAGCAGCTCACCGAAGCAATGAATTTATTCGTCTCGGACGAAGTTTTATACCAATCCTGCAAAAAAAATACGCTCGAAAGTATCCGGCCTTTTTTGTTGGAAACAATTGGACAGCAATGGTTAAATTTGATGAAAGCGAATTAAAATATGACAACAATTCAAGATCTGGAATTAATTAAAATACCGGTTATAGAAGATGTAAGCGGTAATTTAGCGTTTATTCAAAATGATATTCTGCCGTTTGAATTCAAGCGGGTTTACTATCTTTTTGATGTGCCGAGCAGTGCTTTTCGCGGTGGTCATTCGCACATAAAACAACACGAAGTTTTGATTGCTTTAAGCGGGAGTTTTGAAGTTACAGTAAATGACGGGACGAATAAAAAAAGCTACCTGCTTAATAAACCCAATATCGGCCTGCATCTCCCAAGTGGAATTTGGAGAGAACTGGAAAATTTTTCTTCAGGTGCTGTGTGTTTGGTTTTGGCTTCGGATGTTTTTGAAGAAACCGATTATATCAGAGATTATAACGTTTTTTTAGATTCTAAAAGATGAGACTGCTTTATATCGTTCCCAAAATCAAAGATGCCGGTGGCGTCGCCAGAGTTCTGGCTGTAAAAGCCAATTATTTTGTAGCACATTTTGGTTATGAGATTCATATATTATCTCAAAACGAACAAGGTATTTTGCCATTTTATACTTTCAATGACAAAATTATATTTCATAATATGATTTTAGAAGGCAATGTTTTTAGTTTTTTCAATTCCTTTAAAAAAGAAATAAATAAAAGTATTGCCAACATAAATCCGGACGTTATTTTAGTGGCAGACAACGGATTAAAAGCATTTCTTTTTCCTTTTATTGTGAAGACCAAAACTCCGGTTATTTTTGAATCTCATGGTTCAAAATTTATTGAAGAACACAACAAAAAGAGTATTTTATTTTCGGGAATTAAATATAGATTTAAAACTTTCGGTGCACGTAAATTCACGAAAATGGTGGCTTTATCCAACGAAAGTTTGAAAGAATGGAAAGTCAAAAACGGCGTGGTAATTCCGAATCCGTCCTGGATTCAAACCAAAGTTACTTCTGGGTTACAGCATAAAAAAGTAATTGCAATTGCCAGAAATTCGTATGAAAAGGGATTAGACAGATTGTTATTAATTTGGAAAGAAATTATTAACGAGCATCCTGACTGGACTTTAGATATTTATACAGATGATGTAAATTCTTTAAAAAGAGCAGCGATGAACCTGAAAATATATTCCAGAATCAATTATTTGAAATTTGTGAGAAATATAGAAGAAAAATATTTAGACGCTTCTATTTATGCCATGACTTCGCGGTTTGAGGGATTTCCAATGGTATTGTTAGAAGCAATGGCTTCCGGCCTTCCTTGTATTGCTTATGATTGTCCGTCTGGTCCAAGAGCAATTATCAGTAACGGAGAAAATGGTTTTTTAATTCCAGATAAGAATATCGAAATGTATGTCAAAAAACTCTCTTTTTTAATGGAAAATGAAGAGGTAAGATATAAGTTGGGAAATGATGCAAAAGAAACTTCTGAGCATTTCAATATTGATAAAGTTATGCAGGAATGGAAATTGTTTTTGGAAAACCTACTGCGTTAAATTGAATTGCAGTGCACACAAATAGCTTATTTTATAAAGATTAAGCAGCAGTAATGAAGGGTTCTCAGAACATAATTGCCTGAAGATAATTCGATTGAAAAGTCGGTAAATAAGACTCGCCACATAGTGTAATTTGAATTTTTTCAGGAAATAAAACAATTTCAATATTTTGACAAAATCGGGGTCTATTTTCTTTTTTTGATCTAAAATAAGCAGATTTTGCAGACTGTTTTTTACTTTCGAAATATAAACCGCACTTTCGTCAATAGCGGCATGTTCAACAGGGTTATCAATGTGTTTTATTTTTAAATTTAATTTGCTGGCTTCGAAAGCAAAAAGAGTGTCTTCATGACCATATTGAGTAAGGGCCGAATCAAATTTTATCTGATTAAAACATTCTTTTTTGATCCATGTATTATGGAATAAGAGTGTTTTATATTTTGCCGAATTTCTTTGAGATGCGGTTTTATCTTCCACCAGTCTTCCGTATTTCCAGCGTAGTTTTTGCCGGTCAGCATCAACTTTTAAGGGATGAATTCTTCCTCCGTAAATAATATCTGAATTCTCGGAATTTTCAAGGTACTTCCGGATATAATTTTCATCAATTATAACGGCGTCCCCATCTATAAAAAGCAGATTTTGGTATTTTGATTTTGAGGCAAGAAGATTTCTATTGGCACTTAAACCCAGATTTGTATTCAAAGAAATAAAAAAACAATTTTCAAGCGAATTTATTTTTTCATTTTCTTTATTCAATTCAGAATTTGAAGCATCATCCTGACAAAGAATTTCAAAATTAATTCCAATACATTTACACTGCACTGCCAGCTCTTTTACAAGAGAAAAGGCATCATAATTATAAACCGGAATTAAGATAGAAAGCATTACACGCTGCGCTGCACGACTTCGAAGATTCTTTCATCTTCACATTTCAATGTTTTAGACGGGAATTTCATCAACAAAGCATAATCGTGAGTTGCCATGATAACGGTTTTACCATTTGCGTTGATTTTTTTAAGCACTTCTAAAACTTCAGAACTGGTTTGAGGATCAAGGTTTCCTGTAGGCTCATCGGCAAGGATAAATTCAGGATCGTTCAGCAAAGCTCTTGCAATGGCAACACGCTGCTGTTCACCACCTGAAAGCTGATGAGGCATTTTGTTTACGAACTCTTTCATGCCCACTTTGTCCAGCACTTCATCAATTTTATGTTCCATTTCGTCTTTTTCTGTCCATCCTGTCGCTTTTAAAACAAAAAGCATATTGTCTTTTACAGAACGGTCCGGAAGCAATTTAAAATCCTGAAATACAATTCCGATTTTACGTCTCAAATAGGGAATCTCACTTTCTTTTAAAGCAGCCAAATCAAACTCAACGATGTGACCTTCACCTTCAGTCAAAGGCAGATCTCCGTACAAAGTTTTCATGAAACTACTTTTTCCTGAACCTGTTTTTCCGATAATATAGATGAATTCGCCATGCTGCACATCTAAATTAATATGAGATAAAATTTTTCTTCCTTCTTGATATATAGTGACTTCCTTAAGAGACAGTACGATTTGTGACATAATAAAATTGATTTGAATGTAAAAGTAATAAGATAACGCTTGGATTCAAAATAAATTTGACTCATTTCTGAATAAAAATTTTAAACCATATAACTCCTATTAAGTTCATTTTAGAAGATACGCTTGAAAGTTTTTATTTATAATAACTTACAGGAGTTAATATTAGTTTAATGAAGCTGGTAAAGCACCTAACTTATAATTACTTATATCGCTTACACTGTTAAATTTATTTTTTTTAAAACGTATGAAATTGCACGTATTAAAAAATTTGTTCATAATAAAAGCCCGAAACGTTTCGTTATAAACGGTATAAAATGATACATTTGAATACTAAATAAAATTAAAATGCGTAGACTTTACTGGTTCTTTTTACTCCAAGTTCTCCTTATTTCGACCACAGTTTCGGCACAAAAATCAGCTATATACACTTACGATTTAAAGGATTTTGACAAAGCACTAGCTTTATATAATGATAAACAATATGCTTCGGCACAACATATTTTTGAATCTGTAAAAAACAACGCGACTACAGAAGAAGTGCAGTCAGATTGTGCGTATTACATCGCCAATTGCGCCATTAGAACCAATCAGCCTAATGCCGATGCGCTGATGGAAAAATTCGTAAGCGATTATCCAACAAGTACCAAGCAAAATCAGGCTTATATTGAAGTGGCACAGTTTTTCTTCGAACAGGGAAATTATCCAAAAGCCCTGCTGTGGTTCGATAAAGTGGATGAAAGTTACATGAGCAAATCAGATTCGGATAAATTTAATTTCCAAAAAGGATACAGCTATTTTACCGCAAAAAAGAAAAAAGAAGCTGCAACTTATTTCAATAAAGTCGTGAATTCGCCTGAATTTGGTTCCCAGTCCAAATATTATTTAGGTTTTATGGCTTATGAAGGCGATGATTACAAAGAAGCAACCAAATATTTTGACGAAGTTTCGGGCGAAGAAAAATACAAAGAAAAGCTTTCTTACTATCAGGCTGATATGAATTTCAAATTAGGAAGTTTTCAAAAAGCTATTGATTTGGGACAAAAAGCGATGCCAAAATCGAATGCACTTGAAAAATCAGAACTGAATAAAATTATAGGAGAAAGTTATTTCAATTTAAAGCAATACGACAAGGCGATTCCATTTTTACAGGAATATGCAGGAAGAAAAGGAAAGTGGAATAATACTGATTTTTATCAGCTTGGTTACGCCTATTACGAGCAGAAGGAATACGAAAAAGCGATTTCTCAATTCAATAAAATTATTGAAGGAAAAGATTTCGTGGCACAAAATGCGTATTATCATTTAGGTCTGAGTTATTTGAATACAGGAAAAAAGCAAGAAGCGCTGAATGCATTTAAAAATGCTTCTGAAATGGATTTTAACGCGCAGATTCAGGAAGATGCAGCGTTGAATTATGCCAAATTAAGTTATGAAATTGGAAATGCCTATCAAACCGTTCCGGGAATTTTACTGGATTTCCTTAAAAAATATCCAAACAATTCCAGCAGGGCAGAAGTAGAAAAATTATTGGTAGATTCTTATATTTCGTCTAAAAATTACAAAGAAGCACTGGCTTTACTGGAAAAAAACAGATCTGCAGAAAATAAGGCAGCGTATCAAAAAGTACTTTTTTACAGAGGTGTGGAATTGTTTAATGAATCGAATTATACAGAAGCATCAAAAATGTTTAAAAACGCTGTAAGCGAACAAAAAACACCTGAGTTTACGGCTCGTGCGACTTTCTGGAAAGCTGAAACAGAATATGTTTCTGATGATTTTCAGAATGCTTTATTGAGCTACAAACAATTTGCCGGCATAGCCGGAGCCAAAACGACTGACGAATATAAAAATATCAATTATAATATTGGTTACACGTATTTTAAGTTGAAAGAATACGATCAGGCTGCCAATTCATTTCAGGCGCAGATTGATAATGCGCCTTCAGATAAAGTACGTTTGAATGATTCTTATTTACGTTTGGGAGATTCCCGTTTTGTAACTTCAAAATATGCACAGGCTAATGAAGCTTATGGAAAAGCAATGACAGCAAATAGTGTTGATGCTGATTACGCTCAGTTTCAAAAAGCACTTTCATACGGTTTTATGTCTAAAAACGATCAGAAAATCAGCGAGCTGAATAACTTTCTTAAAATGTATAAGAAATCAGAATATCGTGATGATGCCTTATACGAATTAGGCAATACGTATGTCGCAGACAAAAAGAACGATTTGGCGTTAAAAACGTATGATCAGTTAATTTCAGAATATAAAAACGGTTCGTTTACCTCAAAATCGATCTTAAAGCAAGGTTTGATTTATTACAATTCTGACCGCGATGATCAGGCTTTGACAAAATTCAAGAAAGTAGCCGCAGAATTTCCTAAAACGCCGGAAGCTTTAGAAGCCGTTTCGACCGCCAGATTAATTTATGTCGATTCAGGAAAAGTAGATGAATATGCATCTTGGGTAAGAACGCTGGATTTTGTCGCTGTTACAGATGCTGATTTGGATAATGACACCTACGAAGGTGCCAACAAGCAGCTTGGTGCAAATAATACAAAACAGGCAATTGTTGGTTTTGCGGGGTATGTGAGCAAATTTCCATCAGGATTACACGCTTTGGAAGCTAATTTTAATTTAGCGCAATTGTATTATGCAGAAGGTTCAGAAACCAAATCGATTACAAATTACCAATATGTTATTGATCAGCCAAGAAATGAATTTACGGAGCAGTCTTTGAGCAGATTAGCACAAATTTACCTGAAAGCTAAAGATTGTGATAAATCGATTCCGGTATTGGTTCGATTAGAAAATGAAGCTGATTATCCTCAAAATAAAAACTTCGCGCAAGCCAATTTGATGAAGTGTTATTATGATAAAAAGAATTATGATAACTCCGTGATTTATGCTGATAAAGTATTGCAAAACCCTAAAGCGGATGCGAATGTAAAATCAGATGCACAGATTATCGTAGCGCGTGCTGCCATGCAGACAGGTGACGAAGACAAAGCAAAAACAGCTTACGCAAAATTATCGGCTGCTGCAAAAGGAGAATTAGCAGCTGAAGCTTTGTATTATGATGCCTATTTTAAAACGAAAGAAGGCAAGTTTGATGCTTCGAATGTATCAGTTCAAAAATTAGCCAAAAATTATTCGGCTTACAAATATTACGGAGCGAAAAGTCTGGTTTTAATGGCGAAAAATTTCTACGGATTGAAAGACAGTTATCAGGCGACGTACATTTTGGATAATGTGATTAATAATTTCACTGATTATCCGGATGTTGTAGAAGAAGCAAAAAAGGAATTGAGTGCTATAAAAATAGAGGAATCTAAGACCAATTCGTCAATTAACAAATAAGAATAAAGAATAAAGAGAAAAGAATAAAGATTTAAGAGCAAAGACTGGAAGTCTGTTTTCTTTATTCTTTCCTCTATTTTCTCTAGAAAAAAAGAAGCAATGAGTTTACCTTTTTATATAATTGATGTTTTTGCCGATAAAAAATATGCCGGAAATCAACTGGCGGTTTTTTTAGACGCAGGAAATTTGAGTTCAGAACAAATGCAGCATATTGCGCGTGAAATTAATTTTGCGGAAAGCACTTTTATTACAAAACTGGACAGAGAAAAAAACAGCGCCGAAATTAAAATTTTTACACCGGCACAGGAAATGCAGTTTGCGGGTCATCCCATAATTGGAACTTCCTGGGTTCTGATTAATAAATTGTTTGAAAATTCGCCTGCTGCCATTAAATTGAATGTTCCGATTGGACCAATTTCAATTCATCAAACAGAAGATTTGATTTGGCTTAAAGCCGCACAACCGAAATTTTGGGATATTTTTTCAAAAGAAGATATTACAGTTTTTAGTAATCTGAAAAATCACGATTTTGAGAATCAATTTCCTATTCAGGAAGTGACAACCGGAAGTGCCTTTGTAATGGTAGGGTTGAGTAGTAAAAGAGCACTTGAAAATTTAGTTTTAGATAAGGATAAAACAGATGAATGGCTGAGAAAAAATTGTAAAACAGCGCACAGAGGTTTATATTTTTATTATTTGGAAGGCTCCCAATTATTTAGCAGAATGTTATGTGTAGAACATAACCAGCTGGTTGAAGATGCCGCAACCGGAAGTGCAAGTACGTGTTTACAGGCTTTTTTATTGAAATATCATAAACCTGAAATCGAGCTGATTAATTACCAGGGAGATTATATCAATCGTCCGTCGCAGATTTATTTCAAAGGAAAATTGCAAGACAATGATTTTGATATACAAATTGGCGGAAAAGCGCAGTTTGTGGCAAAAGGCGAGTGGGAAGCTTAGATTTAGAAAATAGAATAAAGAACAAGAAGAAAGATTTTAGAATAAAGAATAAAGAAAACAGAATAAAGAAAATAGAGTGAAGAAAATGAGAAAATTTTAAGATAGGAGAAGTCTATTCTCTTTATTTTTTGCTCTTTTCTCTAAAAAAGAAGATATATGAAAATTAATTTCCAGAATAAAACCATCATTTTGATTTTGCTGTTTGTTTTTCAGCTTTCATTTTCACAGAAGAAGGAAGAAAGTATTGGCACTGAAACTGTAAATGTGGTAAAACCCTATTCGCCGACAATCTCAGATGCTTATAAAGTAAAAGAAACTCCTTCGCTTGATGATGCAGGAAACCAGCCTAAAGAAACGATTAAATACAGTATTTTGTCTGTTCCGGTAGCCTCTACTTTTACACCATCAAAAGGAAATGCGGCGGGTGTTGACAAATCAAAACAAGAGCGTTTGTTTAGTAATTACGCCACTTTGGGAGTTGGAAATTACGGGACTTTAAATGCTGAATTATTTGTAACACAGGATTTGGGAAATAATGATTATTTATCAGGCATGTTCCGCCATCATTCCTCGCAGGGAGGTATTAAAGATATTCATCTGAATGATGAATTTTATGATACGGCTTTAAATGTAGGTTATGGAGTGAACAATCGCGATATGTCCTGGAATATTGATTTAGGCTATCAGAATCAAATATACAATTGGTACGGTCTTCCTGCTGAATTTGGAATTAATTTACCGGTAGAAGAAAGAAGCGATTTAATTCGGGAAATTAACCCAAATCATTCTTATAACACTATTTCGTTAGGCGGAAATATTGACTTTACCGAAGGTGTTTTTAGTAAAATTGCAACACGATTTACGCATTTTTCAGATAATTTTTCTTCTTCGGAAAATCGCTTTTACGTAAAACCGACTTTCAAAGTAGAAGTAATGGATCAGTCTATCAATACTAATATTATTGTCGATCATGTTAGCGGCTCTTTCGAAAACAATTATGCTTTAACGAATACAGAACCGATAAAATACAGTTTGACTAATTTCGGAATTGAGCCAAGTTTTGTCATTCATGAAAACGATTGGACTTTAGAATTAGGAGCCGGATTATTTTATGGTTTAGACTCTGAAAACAGCGGTAACAAATTTTATATTTATCCAAAAGTAAATGCTTCGTATAAATTGGTAGGTGATTTAATGATTTTTTATACCGGAGTAAATGGCGGCCTGAATCAGAACTCATACGCTGATTTTGTGACTGGTAATCCGTTTTTGTCTCCAACTTTAAACATGAGGCCAAGCAGTACACAATACAATGTTTTTGCTGGTTTAAAAGGAAAGTTAGCTAATAATGTCAATTATAACGTAACGGGTTCTTATTTGAATGAGAAAGATAAAGCGCTGTTTAAAAGCAATGATTACACGGAAGATTTTACCAACGAAAATTACGCTTTCGGAAACTCTTTTGGAGTCGTTTATGAGGATATCAGAACGTTTCGTTTTTATGGAGAATTAAAAGCTGATTTTTCTAAAAATGTTTCTTTCGGAATCAACGGAACCTTCAACAGTTACAAAACAGATGGTTTTGAGGCATGGAATCTTCCATCGATGCAATTGAGTACTAATCTGGATTTAAATATTACCAAACAATGGTACGCCGGTTTAAATGTTTTTTATGTGGGAGAACGTAAAGACATGCAGTCAAATTTGAATTTGGCAGCTGATCCGGCAGTTATAACCTTAAAAAGCTATTTTGATGCCAATGCACATTTAGGGTATAAATTCAGCGAACGTTTGACTTTCTTCCTGAAGTTAAACAACATCGGAAATCAGGCTTACCAAAAATGGCTGAACTATCCGGTTCAGGGATTTCAGGTTCTGGTAGGAGGAAATTATAAATTCGATTTTTAAATCGTAATGCACAAGGGTATAAAAATTTTATAAAAAGGTGCCTTTTTTTAGCCATGAACTCATGAATTTTTTGGAGTAAATTCGTGGATTCGTGACTACTTTTTTTGGAGCAGCGAAAAAACCTTTGCACCTTTGTAACTTAGAACCTCAGTATCTTTTTTAAATGGACTTCAAACAAAAAATACATTCTCATTATCTGCAAATGGTTCAGGACAGGATAGATGTTTTTAGAGACATGATTTCGGCTTTGACCGAGGATTCTAAAAATGATGCTAAAGGTTCTGCCGGCGATAAGCACGAAACAGCTTTGTCGATGATGCATATCGAGCAGGAAAAGTTGACCAATAAACTAAAAGAAGCCATTACTCAAAAAGCAATTTTAGACAAAATTGATGCATCAAAAACGACAGAAAACATTATTTCCGGCAGTTTGGTAAAAGCAAACGGCATCTTTTTGTATGTAAGTGTGGCGCTGCCTAAAATTACAATTGACGGTATAAATGTCATTGCACTTTCGCCTCAGTCTCCTTTGGGCTCTCATTTAATGGGCAATAAGGTTGGCTTTACTTTTGAAATTAATAAAACACATTATACGATTGAGAGTGTTTTGTAATGTTTTATTTCACGCAGATTGTAATTGATTTTGAGAGATTAAACAGAATTTTTTTATAATGTTTTGAGACTGAGCGAAGTCGAAGTCCCGCAAAATATGTAGGTAAAAGTAATACCGCACTTTCTGTCATTTCGACGAAAGGAGAAATCGCATTCAGAGACTCTACAAAAGATTATCATCTTACATGTAAAATACTGTTGCGATTTTGCCTCTTTAAAATGTATAGATTGAGTAAAGAATAATTTTTGGCCCCCTTTTTATCTTCCTATTGTTTATTTTTCAATGCTATTGAAAAATCAGATCATTTAGTTCAAAGATTTCTTTAAAACCGTCAATTTTGCTCATGTTTTATTCTCAAAATTGAAATTTTCAAGTTCAAGGCTTTTTTTAGTGCTAAAATTTTACATTTTATATGTAAAAACAATATTATGGTTTTAAATTATAACTGAAATGAATATTTATGTTTTTCAATCGTAACCATTACCGCATCTTTGCCCTATCAAAATAAAATTTATAATTAAAATATATAGTTATGTGTGGAATAGTATGTGCCTTTGATCTAAAACAAAAAGCCGAAACTTTAAGACCTCAAGTATTAGAAATGTCTAAAATCATTCGCCACCGCGGACCAGACTGGAGCGGTATTTACAGCAATGATAAAGCAATTCTTTCTCACGAGCGTTTGGCAATTGTAGATCCAGCTTCAGGAAAACAACCTTTATTTACAGAAGATAAAAAATTGGTTTTGGCTGCAAATGGTGAAATTTATAACCACAGAGAATTGCGTAAACAATTTGAAGGAAAATATAACTTTCAAACCGAAAGTGACTGTGAAGTTATTTTAGCTCTTTACAAAGA